>ERZ824575.13-NODE-13-length-315725-cov-20.231333_pt1 | contig 315725 bp, 222 predicted proteins | sample MGYA00519470_ERZ824575 | MGnify/ENA primary metagenome ERZ824575 (study PRJEB31778, sample SAMEA3449170) | human gut metagenome | biome: human gut; feature: human-associated habitat; material: faeces | place: United Kingdom | collected 2010/2012 ... | reverse complement strand
GATGCCGATTACCCGCGATGGGACGAAAAGACCCCGTGAACCTTTACTATAGCTTTACATTGAATTTGGGCAATCGATGTGTAGGATAGGCCGGAGACCGTGAAGCAGGTACGCCAGTATTTGTGGAGTCGCCGTTGAAATACGGCCCTTTGGTTGTTTGAGTTCTAACCCGCAGAAGCGGGGACACTGTATGGTGGGTAGTTTGACTGGGGTGGTCGCCTCCAAAAGAGTAACGGAGGCTTCTAAAGGTACCCTCAGACCGATTGGTAACCGGTCGTAGAGTGTAATGGCATAAGGGTGCTTGACTGGGAGACAGACAAGTCGATCAGGTAGGAAACTAGAGCATAGTGATCCGGTGGTTCCGCATGGAAGGGCCATCGCTCAAAGGATAAAAGGTACTCCGGGGATAACAGGCTGATCGCTCCCAAGAGCTCATATCGACGGAGCGGTTTGGCACCTCGATGTCGGCTCGTCACATCCTGGGGCTGGAGAAGGTCCCAAGGGTTGGGCTGTTCGCCCATTAAAGTGGCACGCGAGCTGGGTTCAGAACGTCGTGAGACAGTTCGGTCTCTATCTATCGTGGGCGTATGAAATTTGCGTGGCTCTGACACTAGTACGAGAGGACCGTGTTGGACAGACCTCTGGTTTGCCGGTTGTGCCGCCAGGTGCATTGCCGGGTATCTAAGTCTGGATTGGATAAGTGCTGAAAGCATCTAAGTACGAAGCCAGCCTCAAGATGAGATATCCCTAGAGGGTCGTTGTAGACTACGACGTAGATAGGCTACAGGTGTAAGGGCAGCAATGTCGAAGCCGAGTAGTACTAATAGCCCGAGACTTTCGATCATGTAAGGGTTGATATATCAGCAGGTGGCTGATGCCATATGTTTCTATTAGTTACTTTAGGTAATGGGGTTGTCCAGTCAAAATCTTACAAAGAGGTATTAAGGTGGTTATAGCGTTGGGGATCCACCTCTTCCCATTCCGAACAGAGAAGTTAAGCCCAACCACGTCGATGGTACTGCGTAAAAGTGGGAGAGTAGATAGCCGCCGTTTTTTAGGAGTGAGAGCGAAAGTTCTCCGTGAAGGAAGCCGATTCAGTTTTGAGTCGGCTTTTTTCGTTTCCGACAGCCCATTCTTTAGAGATCGTGTTTTTGGATGGCGAGTTTGTCCTCCACGACGTTATGTTTGATTTGCATGTAATGCTCGTATTGTAATGTCCCAAGATCCGGCAGGTGCACGAATGGGGGGATAAATGATCCGACCGTTCAGTGGAGAAAGCCCGACTTGGATCAGAATTCTACACTGGGAGTATAGAGGACACGCGGTGTACGACAAGAGGCTTAAGGAAGGCCGTTCAATGAAGAGGTTTAACCAGCCTTACAAATGGAAGGCATATCGTCCGACAAGCAGGAATCCAGAATCCGGGATTCCGGAAGATGCATTCTAGGAGCGGGAGGGTCTGATAAAAAACGGGGCCTCTCAGTGTTGAGAGCCCCCGCATAAAAGATCTTATTAAGATAGCAAACGCTTCGATTAACAAATTCTTTTTTTGAAGTCATAGTCAAGGTTACATATTTTTTCTTAGTCAAGGACTTGGATGCACAAACGTAGGCATTCCTTTTTTACTATGCAAGTATTTGTTTGTTTATTTTTGAAACAATCGGATTTTACTGAATTGATTTTGTTACTACTTTGTTACTTGGACTTGGAAAGTTCTTTTCGTAAGTAGACCATATCCACTAGTTGCTTGCCGTCTTCGTATATAGGATGATCATAATTGTCGGTAAAGAAATCCTTGATACGATGCGAGTATTTGAATCCGTTCTGTGCATAGAAAGGGATGGTCAGCGGACTTTCACCTGTGCCGACAAGCAGAGTGTCATATTTCCCCGCATAATGTTCGGAGATAAATCGGATCAATCTTTTGCCATATCCCTGTTTCTGATATTGTGGATCGGTTGCGATATTTTTGAGTTCGATCGTTTTGCCACCTTCATCCGTGACAACACAAATAGTTTTTAGGATATTTTGATCGTACAAAGCAAACATTTCTCCCCGTTCGAGATAAAGGTCTATCATCGATTCCTGTTCATCGGCCAACAACAGAAGATCGAGGAAACGTTTCTTATGGCGGAAGATTTGCCGGATTTCGAAGGAACTGTCTGAAGCCTGCACGATTGTTTCATTGAGCGAAAGATGCAGGATCGGAAATGGATTGCCGTTTGGATCGGTTTCATCTCTTCCGACAATATCAAATCCTCTGTTCAGATAGAAAGAAGTAGCTTTTTCGTTTTGTTCGTTGACGTCTACTTTGAATATCTGTTTGTGGTGAATGACAAATTCGATTAACAGCTTGCCGTACCCTTTTCCTTGTTCTTCCGGATGGACGAAAAGCATTTCGATTAATTCGTCACTTAGCCCCATAAATGCAGCTATCCGGTTTTGTCCATTTCGGATGGTGTATAATTCGACAACCGGAATATATTTGTTCCGGATTAACGGCTTGAAGAACCGGATATCCTTTTCGGTCAGAAAACGGTGGGTGCTTCGAACGGAGGCCTCCCATACTTCTACCAATTCGTTTTTTAGCTTTTCTGATTCATCAGGACTAATTGCAGACCAATTTATTTTCTGTAGCATGGATTTTTAATAACAATGGATTTCTATTTATGAAAAAATTCTTGTAGCAGATGCCGGATAGCAGCTGTCGGATGATATAATATCATTCTGGGGCCAGTAAAACGCATGACCTCCTGCATTTTCTTGCGCCTATCCGGTTTGTAGCAATGAACAGGGCATAACCGGCATGTTGTTTTCTTCTCTCCGAAAGGACAATGAGACAGTCGTGCATGAGCATATTGCAAAAGTTCTTTACAATCCGGACATAAATCCGTGTGCTTTTCTTTCTGACGGCAATAGATACGGACCATCTGTGCGACGATCTCCTGTTCTTGTCGGATACGGGTTGATGGCATATTGAGTCTGTTCTTTTCTACAAATTTAGGCATAATCAACATTATCTTCCAAGTTTAAATACCAAATATGTGCGGGTTTGTTGTTTCTGCCATATATTTGTTGATCGGAAGAGTTTTTAATGTAGTTTTATAGGAAGAAGGGATATATGGAATATGCAGAATTGTTGAAACGGTTGACGGTGGATTGTAAGGATGACGGAAAACAGTTTCGGAAGAAAGACCGGATACATGAGATAAAAGCCTTGTTGGAAAATTCGGGTTATGAATTGTTGGGCGAGGGAAGTCTTTCTTTGCTGTATGGAAAGCCGATGGAAGAAGAAAATACTTACCGGACGCTTGTTTCATCCCATGTTGATTGCGTTTATAAAAATTGTTTTGCCAAAGACGAAGACGAACTTTGCTGGAAGGGCACGTTCGACAATAGTGCGACCAATGCTGCCGTGATCGACCTGATGTTGCGGGGCGAACTGGATGAATCCGTTCTGGTCGCTTTCACGGGAGATGAAGAGAAAGACTCGGCAGGAGCCATCGAAATCATGCAGATGTTAGGCCGAATGGAATGTCTGGTAGGTAAGGCTCTCGTGCTTGATGTCACGAATGAAGGTTGGGAAGATGAAGCTGCTTTCTCTATCGAAAACGATCATGGTTTTGATATAATAACCGGTTATCACATTGTCGAATTACTTCAAGCAAGCGGTACTTCGTGCGTGTTTGTACATGAAGCAGAACCCGATGAGACTTGGGAATACAGTAAAGGCTCCAGCTCAGATCTGCCGGGAATCCCGTGCCTAAGTCTGTGCTTGCCTGTCTGTGGAAATATGCATGGGGATGATGGAGTCTTGTTGCGCAAGTCATCTGTCATCCCCTATGAAGATATTCTGAGAAACCTGGCAAATGCCGGTTTCTAATTCTTACTGATAAGATAAAGAACAATATTCAAATACGGCAGGTGCCTTTTCGTCTCCTTCATGGTAAAGTCCCGGACGTGCCACCCGATCCCAGCGAATAAGTGAGCGTATGGCTTCTTCCGATAGACCGTGGTTCACCGGAGTCCATTGCTTGCCGTCTTTACTCCAGGCGAATTGATAGGGGAGTCCTTCTTTCACCTGCATGCGCAGATGCAATGCCATGCTGGGCAGTGGCAGATCGGCCAACTGTTGTTCCTTCCCTTCTCGAACCAACTTTATTTGCAATCGGTCGCCGACCGGGCCGTAAGCGATATAATAGCTATTATCCCCGTAAAGCGTGATCCCTTTCCAACTGCCATTTTGGTTTGTTATGCCGGCATCCAATGTGTAGCCCGAAGATGCAGGACGAAGGCAAAGTGCCTCTCCTGTCTTGCATTCCGGCTTGGGAGAACCACTCAGCCACAGTCTGCCCGCTTCGATTTTAGCTTGGACATTCGAGTACGGATAATTCCAACTCCATTCCGGGCGCAGATTCGGGTCGGCAAAATTGTCGAAGAAACCGGTTACCGGCTCTTGCACGCAATCGGCAAAAGGCATCGGTTGTACCAAGCGGGCATATTCGCCGGTAACGAAATAAGGCCAGTTGTCCTCTCCGAAACGCAACTCCTGGAGATGGGGCTGACGCCCTAGAAAGAAATCGCTGCCTTCCGAATAGGCGTGACATAGATAAAACATACGTCCGTCAGGCGTCGTCGTCAGTGTGCCATGACCGATAGATTGTATCTCGTCGCTCCCGTGCAGGATCGGATTTCCTTCATACTTTTCATAAGGCCCTTCGAGCTTCTTCGAGCGGGCGACAGCTACGGCATAGTCGCTATTGGGACCGCAACAACCATTAATCGCATAGATCAGATAGTAGTAACCGTTCTTTTTGAACCAGTGCTGTCCTTCCATCCCCACACGTTCGTCGTCTCGGAGCAGGCTGAACGGCTTGCCGGTCAATTTCAACCCGTCCGGAGTCAACTTGCTGGCGAGAAGTTCGATCGGCCGGTTGTCCAGTCCGTAGGCTTTCCAGCTGATGTATAAATCACCCTTGTCTTCGAGGATAAAAGCATCGATCGCTTCCGTTCCGAATTCGACAACCGGTCCGTGATCTTTGAATTTGCCTGTCGGAGAGTCGGAGGTGGCTACTCCGATGTAGGAAGTGTTGTTCGACTTCTTTCGTGCGGTATAGTATACATAAACCTTACCGTTATGATAATACCATTCCGGAGCCCAGAACGACGACTTGGTCCATTCCGGCTGCTGCTCGAATACGTGTCCGGTCTGTTTCCAGTTGACTAGGTCTTTAGATGTGAATACCGGATAGTAGGGAGCCCATTCGGAGGAAGTCCCCGTTGCATAATAAGTATCGTCGATCCTCAGGATGGACGGGTCGGCGACATCCCCGTGAATAACAGGATTGGTAAAATAGGTCTGTTTCTGAGCCATACTTGTGCCGGAATACAAGACGGAGCCTAACAAGGCGATGATGAGTCTGTTCATGGTCTGTTAAAACGCTAATTATTAATTGGTCTAAAATTGATGGTTACAAATCTACTGGATAAAATGGAGCTGTCCAAAAAAATCCTTTACTTTTGCCGGATAAAACGTTTTGATTCGGAAAAAGCATGAACAAACTTCACTATTTTGCAGATTCTATTTCTCTTCTCTCTCTGCCGGAAAAGTTTACCTATCCGTTCCATTATACCCCGCATCCCCTTTGTGTGGCGGCAGCGGGCGAGGTCGGGCGCTATTTGTCGACAAAGGGAGAATGGCAGGGAGAACTGCGGAAAGGGAAGATGTTTGGCGTTTTGATTGTCCGTACAGGAGAGGGGGAAGTCGGCTATCTGGCAGCCTTCTCTGGCATCCTGGCAGGGAAGAATCGACACACTTATTTCGTGCCTCCGGTTTATGACGTGCAAGAGCCAGATGGCTTTTTCAGAATCGAAGAAGAACAGATATCGGGAATCAACAGGCGGATCGAGGAGTTGCAGGCAGATGTGCGATATAAAGATTGCAAGCAACGGTTGGCTGACGAGACGATCCTTGCCGGACAGGTTTTGGATGATATACGGGGACGGATGAAAGCGGCTAAGGTTGAACGTGACCGGTTGCGTTCGACCGTCACACGGGTAGATTCGGAGCAGCTGATCCGTGAAAGCCAGTTCCAGAAAGCGGAACTGAAACGGCAGAAACAATATTGGAAAGATCACCTTGCCTCCCTCCAAGCGGAAGTAGAGGTGTTCGAGACGGAAATCGAACGCCTCAAAGCAGAACGCAAGACCCGTTCGGCTGCCCTTCAACAATGGCTTTTCAAACAATTCCGCATGTTGAACGCCCGCGGGGAGGAACGGGATTTGTGCAACTTGTTTAAAGATACCGTCCAAAAGACGCCACCGGCAGGTGCAGGTGAGTGTGCGGCTCCCAAGCTCCTGCAATATGCCTACCGGAACGGTTGGCAACCTCTTGCTATGGCTGAATTCTGGTGGGGAGATTCTCCGAAAAACGAGATCCGCCGTCATGGATATTATTATCCGGCCTGCAAAGGGAAATGCGGACCGATCCTGAAGCATATGCTACAAGGCCTACACGTCGAGGAAAACCCGTTGGAAACGGATATGCACCGGGATACGGAGTTGGAAATCATGTATGAAGACGAATGGTTGTCGGTAGTGAACAAACCGGCCGGCATGTTGTCAGTCCCCGGAAAATCGGATATCGATTCCGTCTACGGGCGAGTGCGACGGATGTATCCCGAAGCAACCGGACCGATGATCGTGCACCGACTTGACATGGCGACCTCCGGCCTGATCCTTATAGCCAAGACGAAAGAAGTGCACCAGAACTTGCAGGCACAGTTCAAGAACCGGACGGTGTGTAAACGATATGTTGCTTGGTTGGATGGCATTGTGGAGAAAAAAGAAGGTCATATTGAACTCCCCCTCCGCCCGGATCCGGAAGACCGGCCGCGGCAGGTGGTCGATGCGGTTCACGGAAAACCTGCCGTGACTGATTATACTGTGCTGCATTATGATTCGGGGCGTACTTTTATTTCTTTCATACCGAAAACCGGGCGCACACATCAGTTGCGTGTCCATTCGGCCCATCCGCTTGGCTTGAATGCCCCGATAGTAGGGGATGAGTTGTATGGCAGGAAGGCAGACCGCTTGTATCTGCATGCCGAATACTTGGGGTTTATTCATCCTGTCTCTGGAGTGTATATGGAAATAGAAAAGGAATCCGGCTTTGATGATCTTTTATAGTTGTGCCACGATTTCTTCATGCCGTTGGCACTGTTGTTTCCTCGGCATGAAACGACTGTACCATGCCGAGGAAACAACAGTTTCATGCTATGGTAACAGTTGTGCCATGTCTATGTAACGGTTGTGTCATGCCTATGGTATAGCTATTGTCACTCGATATAGATCATTTTCTTTGTCATCCCTCCGTCGATCGTTACGTTCTCGCCGTTCATAAAATCATTTTCCTCCTGGCAGATGAACAGGCACAAACGGGCGATGTCTTCCGGTTTACCTACTCGCCCCGACGGATGTTGGGCGTGATCTTCTGGGCGAAGCTGTTCGTAGTCGCGCGTCTCGATCCAGCCCGGCGAAATCGAGTTGACCGTGATATGCCATTGGGCAAGCGATAGTGCAAGGGCGTGTGTCAGCGAATAGATACCGCCTTTGGATGCCGCATAACCTTCGCTGCCGGGTTCGCTCATCAGATAGCGAGTGGAACAGATATTGACGATCCGTCCGAACGGATTGGGTGCCTCCTGTGATTGGCGGTGAATGGCCAATCTGCGGGAAGTGATGAAAACCGGACGCAAGTTCACGGATAATATCCGGTCGAAATCTTCCACACCGGTTTCCGTGATAGGGGAGAAACAACTGATTCCCGCATTGTTGATTATGATATCGATATCGCCCCATTCCTTGAAAATCTGCTGCATGCAGTTCTCTAGCGCTTCTTGGTCACTTACGTCAACATGGAAAAAAGAGGTTCCGGTCTGCAACGCTGTCTCTTTTCCCGCCGCTTCGTTACGGTCGCAGAACGCCACGCGGTGTCCGGCGGAACGGAAAGCTCTTACGATCGCTTTGCCTATACCTTCCGCACCTCCTGTTACAAAGACTCTCCTGGTTTTGTGGATAACGGTTGTTTTCCTACCATTGTACGGATGGTTCGTACGTCCCTCCTTGCGGGATTTATATTCTTCGTATTTCTTTTCCAGATAGTTGTCTGCCATGATCTTTCGCTTTTTAATAGGATGGCAAAAGTAATCATAATTGAATCTATTTACAATGGTTGTAGGTGAACGATATGCAATCGGGGAATTATTGTGGATTCGGAGCACGAAGTTGCCAAAATGCCACGGCCGCTGCGGCTGCCACATTAAGTGAATCGACACCGTGCGACATGGGGATGCGGACAACATAGTCGGCTGCGGCAATCGTTTCCTGCGAAAGTCCGTCCCCTTCAGTCCCCATCACGATTGCCAATCTGGGTTCGGTTGCCAAGACAGGATTATCGATGGAAATAGAATTGTCTGTGAGTGCCATGGCTGCCGTACGAAAACCCAGTCTTCCCAAGTCGCCAAGAGAACCGTCCATCCAAGTCCAGGGCACAAGAAAGACTGTCCCCATTGACACTCTGACTGCGCGACGGTTCAATGGGTCACAAGAGTTGCGTGTCAGTAATACGGCATCAATTCCAAGAGCCGCCGCCGAACGGAAAATAGCACCGATATTGGTTGTGTCGACAACCCCATCGATTACGACGATGCGTCGGGCCTTCTGGCATACATCTTCCATGCCGCGTGGCTCAGGACGACGCATGGCGCAAAGGACACCGCGTGTCAGGACATAGCCGGTCAATGTCGCAAGCAACTCCCTTTCTCCTGTATAGACAGGCACGTTGCTACAACGTTCAATGATATCGGAAGCATCTCCTGTGATATGCTTGTGCTCGCACAAAATGGCTAAAGGTTCGTAGCCGGCATCCAGAGCCCTCGTGATAACCTTTGGGCTTTCTACGATAAAAATACCTTTGTCTGGCTCGATACGATTGCGCAACTGAGCTTCGGTGAGTGTACAGAACATCTCGACTCCGGGATGAGATAAAGAAGATATTTCGATAACAGGCATTTGACAAGTCTTTTAATAAATAGCAATCTTGATTACACCGTCCAGTTTGTTTTCAAAAACTCGATAAGCCTCCTCGATCTCGTTCAATGCAAAGCGGTGGGTGATAAGGGGAGTGGTGTCTATCTTGCCTTCCTCAATCAGTTGGAGAATCTCAGCACAATCACAACCGTCTACTCCACCGGTTTTGAAAATCAGGTTCTTACCATACATGTCAGGCAGAGGGAAAAGTAGAGGTTTATCGTAAAGAGCCACGATTGTGACTGTCGCGTTTGGACGAGCGCATTCCCACGCCATCTGGAAACTGTCTTCGCTCCCTGCCACTTCCAGAACAACATCTGCTCCGCCGTGGTCACTGTTTTTGAGTACAAACTCCTTACAGTTATCAGGAGTCGTGATCAATACGTCAGGGTAATGTTCACGGATAAACCGAACCCTTTCAGGAGACTTTTCACAGACAATGATATGCTTCGGGTTCTTCAGCATCGAGCAGAGTAAAGTACAAATTCCGGTAGGCCCTGCACCGATGATGAGGACCGTGTCTTTCTCCGTAATTTCCGAGATGCGAGTAGCCCAAAAACCTGTGGCAAGTATGTCTCCGACAAACAGAGCCTGCTCGTCACTGACCGTGTCGGGAATGCGATTCAGTCCTTGATCGGCATAGGGTACTCTGACATATTCCGCCTGTCCTCCGTCGATACGGCAGCCTAAAGCCCAGCCACCGTTGAGGTCGGTACAATTATTGACATATCCGTGTTGGCAAAAGAAGCATTTTCCACAGAAAGTCTCGACGTTCACGGTTACTCTGTCTCCGGGTTTGACAGATGTGACACCTGTTCCCACTTCTTCGACGACACCTACCATTTCATGTCCGACGGTTGTTCCGGGTATTGCGCGGGGTACACTTCCGTGCTTGATATGCAGGTCACTGGTGCAGATACTACCCAGGGTCACACGCACGATCGCATCCCGTGCATCCGTAATTTTCGGTTTCGGTTTTTCTGTTAAACCAAATTTGCCTTTTTCAATATATGTATATGCAAGCATGATATGATCTTTATTGATTAATTGATTCTTTTCCTTACAAAGATACGAATTTCATCAATTGTAATCCTATAAATTTTTTGTCAATCCAGACAAAAGATTTACCTTTGTTGTATGCTTAGAATTGTAACACATATTGAACGTTTGCTTTTAGTGCATGATTGTGTGATTGTGCCGAAGTTCGGAGGTTTTGTTCTGCAGGCTGTTCCGGCCATGCAGCATAAGGAGGAACATACGTTTCGTCCTTTGAGAAAAGAGATCGGTTTCAATATGACGCTGCAACATAATGACGGGCTTTTGCCTGAATCGTATATGCAGATGCACGAGGTGAGCTATCGTCAGGCACAACTGATGCTGGAAGAAGATGTGGAGGATATAAAGAACATCCTGCAACAATATGGAAAGTTGTCGTTAGGGGTGTTAGGTTCGTTCAGCATAGGAGAAGAAGGACAGATGATTTTCCATCCGGGGGAAACCGATCTGTTCAGTGTCGGCTCGTATGGCTTGCCTGTTTTCCATTTCCCGGTTCTCGCTCCACTAGAGATGGAACGCGAAGAAGCGGTTCTTCTTGCATCCCAAAAAGAGAAGAAAGATACTCTTTATATTCCGATTAGCCGTAAACTTATCCGTACAGTGATGGCTTCGGCTGCTGCAGTGGCATTGTTCCTGTTGGTTTCTACTCCGGTTAGAGATGTTAACCAAGAGGCTTATACAGCCAGTTTTGTTCCGACGGGGATGGTTGTACAAAAGCCGGTTCTTCTTGAAGCGGTTTTGCCAGACAGTACTGTGGCGGAGGCAGATACGAAGCAAGAGTCATCGGAAGAGGTGATTGCGCGTGAAGTGAAAAAAGTTGTGTCTGTTCCGGCTCCGGAAAAGAAGGCGTTTGTGTCCAGGCCTGTAGTTGTCCAATCTAAAAAAATGTATCATATCGTAATCGCCAGTTTTCCATCAGAATCGCAAGCGGACGAATTTATTGCCGGTGTAGATCGTAACGAATGTAAGCATGTCAGCAAGGTTGTTCGTGACGGGAAGTATCGTATCTATGCGGATAAGTTTGATAATCGCGAAGCTGCGGAATCTTATATGGCAACTCTCCGTTCCAATCCGAAATATAAGGATGCGTGGTTATTTATTAGCCGTTGATTTATAATGAATAGAAAGAAATATCCTTCAGTTGAAAAGTTATTTTCTACCGAAGGATATTTAAAAAACGTCCGGACAGGTTTTCGTTATTATTGTTTTCTACTCTTTATTTTTCTCTTCAGATTTTAGTATTCGTTTCTTTTTGAGGCGCCCTGCCTTGCGTAGGGCTTGATCCAAAATGTATTGTATCTGGCCGTTTGTACTCCGAAATTCATCGGCAGCCCAGGCTTCGATCGCTTCCATCATTTCTGCGTCCACACGCAATATGAAACTCTTGGTCGCATTTCCATTTTCCTTTTTGGCCATATTTAATATTACTGTATTAAGTTACTGATATAAAGTACCTGTATTGACTACAGGTTGTGCGGACTCGTCTGCGCAAAGGACTACCAGCAGATTGCTGACCATTGCTGCTTTCCGTTCTTCATCCAGCTCGACAACACCGTCTTTCTCTAACTTTTCCAATGCCAGGTGAACCATGCTGACAGCTCCTTCTACGATCCGTTCGCGGGCAGAAATGATGGCGTCTGCCTGCTGGCGGCGTAACATCACGCTGGCGATTTCGGATGCATAAGCCAGATAGTTGATACGGGCTTCCACAATTTCGATTCCAGCGATGGCAAGACGGCTGTTGAGTTCGTCTTCTAGGCGTTGGGTTATTTCTCCGCTTTCATCGGAACGGAGTGTGACTTTATCAATCGTCTCATTTGTGTCGTAAGCATACATGCCTGCTACTTGCCGAAGAGCGGCATCGCTTTGTATTTGGACAAACTCTCGGATGTTTCCGGATATATCGAAACTGGCTTTGTAGGTGTCTTTTATTCTCCAGACGACCACGGCTCCGATCATGATCGGATTTCCGACTTTGTCGTTGACTTTGATCGGGTCGATGTTCAAGTTTAGGATGCGTAATGTTACGGTTGATTTCAGGAAAAGTGGGTTTACCCAATAGAAACCGTTACTAATGACCGTTCCGGCATATCTGCCGAAAAAAGTCAATACGCGCGAATTGTTTGGCTGGATGATCATAAATCCGGGTAACATGACAACAACGCATATCCCGCAGATGACACCGGCGATGATACTCGGTGTTTGTGGCAGCGATAGTAGATATATGGCTGTCCCTGTTAAAGCAAGCATGATAAGTATAGCCGTAAAACCGGATAATTTGATGCCGTCGAAGTTCTTTTCCTGTGTTTTCATAATGATCGTTATTTGATATTATTTTGATATCACAAAATAAGACAAAGTTTCGGACATATGCAAATAAATTATGGACTTTTTATGAGTAGATATATAAAATATTCTATAGCTTTGTCTACTTAAAAATTACACGATTGGAATTTCAGTTAGACACAGATAATAAGGAGTTTCAGGATGCCCTGCAACTGATCACTCATACACGTCAGTCCGTCTTCTTGACCGGGAAGGCCGGAACGGGTAAATCCACGTTCTTGAAATACATCTGCGCACATACGAAAAAGAAATATGTCGTATTGGCACCGACAGGGATAGCCGCGATTAACGCGGAAGGGGTGACGCTTCATTCTTTTTTTAAATTACCTTTTCGCCCGATGTTGCCCGATGATCCGGATTTGAGTCTGAAGAACGGACGGATCTTCGAGTTTTTCAAATACAGGAAAGAGCATCGGAAGTTGATTTCGGAAGTGGAATTGATCATTATAGACGAGATTTCGATGGTACGGGCAGATATCATCGATTGTGTCGACCGGATCTTGCGTGTCTTTTCCGGTAATATGCGTTTGCCGTTCGGAGGCAAGCAATTGCTGTTTGTCGGCGACGTCTTCCAATTGGAGCCGGTGGTCCCTGCCGACCAGAAAGAAATATTAAGTCTCTTCTATGCCAGTCCGTTTTTCTTTTCGGCCCGTGTCTTCAAAGATATAAATCTGGTCCCGATCGAATTGCAGAAAGTGTACCGGCAGACAGATCCTGTATTTATCAATATTTTGGATCGTATCCGTAGCAATATTGCCCGGAAACAGGAGTTGGATACTTTGAATGCTCGCTATTTCCCTGATTTTATACCTCGAAACGAGGATATGTACATCACGCTTGCCACCCGGCGGGATCAGGTGGATTTTATCAATGAACGGAAGTTGGGGGAATTGCCCGGTGAAGAGTTCGTTTCTCACGGCAAGATCGAAGGTGATTTTCCTGAGTCGTCTCTACCGACACAATTAAACCTATCCATCAAGGAGCAGGCCCAGGTTATTTTTATCGATAATGATTATGAACGTCGTTGGGTCAATGGTACGATCGGTATGGTGTCGGGGATCGACGAGAATGGGAATGTCTACGTCCTGTTAGAGGACGGGAGGGAATATCTGGTCGAGCCGACTTCTTGGCGCAACTATAAATATAAATACAACGAAAAGGAGAAAAAGGTCGAAGAAGAAATTGTCGGTACTTTCGAGCAGTTGCCGATTCGTCTTGCCTGGGCGATCACCGTGCATAAGAGCCAGGGGCTTACGTTCAGCCGTGTCGTGGTGGATTTGACAGGCGGCGTGTTTGCCGGTGGCCAGACATATGTCGCTTTAAGTCGTTGTACGTCTCTGGAAGGGCTGGTGCTGAAAAGCCGGATTTCTCCGCATGATATCTTTGTGCGGAAAGAGATCGTCCAGTTCAGCCAGATGTTTAATGACCGGCAGTTGATTGAAAAAAGTTTGCGTGAAAGTGAGGCGGAATTGTTGTATGCACGTGCCGCCCGTTGTTTTAAATCCGGCAATGTGAAAGAGATGGTTGAGGCTTTCGCTGCTGCTGTCAGTAAGCGGAATGAGCTGGAAAAGCCAGAAGTGCAACGGTTGCTCCGTATGAAATTGCAAACTATGAACACTCAACGGGCGCAGATCAAGAAACTCCGGGAGGAGATACACGCCCAGCGGGAGATTCAGAAAGAATATGCCCACGAATACTATTTGATGGGGAATGAATGTATTACGAAAGCGCACGATCCGAATGCAGCTATTCGCTCTTTCGACAAAGCGCTCAAGCTTTATCCTGAGTTTGTGGATGCTTGGGTACGTAAAGGAGTGACCCTTCTCGATATGGGTGACGGTTTCCAGGCGGTTACTTGCCTGAATGAAGCCGTGCGACTGAACCCGAAATCATTTAAAGCGCGTTATAATCGTGGAAAATCTTATCTTCAACTGAAATATTACGACGAGGCCGTTTCTGACTTTATGAAAGCTGTCGATCTGAAACCGAAGCACGCTGCAGCCCATGAATATCTTGCCGAAGCATTTCTGCATATAGGGGAGGAAGAGTTGGCTCGGCAGCATCAGGATATTGCCGATGACCTTCGTAATGGGAATGAAAATTAATAAGTTGTCATTAATTTTGTACAGAAATATAATAAAAGCGTGATAATAAGGTTGTATCTTTGTGATGCAATGTTAAATTTTGTAGAGGGTATTCATTAAAAACAAATTTCTGTATGAAAAAAGTTATCTGCTTTTTTGTATGTGTTTTGATATGCATAGGGTTCTCCGTAAAAGCTCAGGTGACAACTTCCGTACTGAGCGGAAAAATTATCGACGATCAAAATGAGTATGTGATAGGAGCTACGGTGGTAGCGGTACACGAACCATCCGGAACCATGTATGGTGCGGTAACGAATGTGGATGGCCGCTACACGATCCAGGGAATGCGTACCGGAGGACCCTATAAAGTGGAGATTTCCTATGTCGGTTATAAAAAGGCTGTTTTTACGGATATCAGGTTGGAATTGGGCAATACATATGTCCTGAATGCGACCTTGTATCCCAGTTCGGAGCAATTGGGAGAAGTGGTAGTCACAGCTGATGCAAAAGCGAATATCGGTGCATCCGAAAATTTTTCTACAGGAAGGATACAGGAGACTCCGACGGTCGACCGCAATATATATGATGTCGTAAAGAATATGCCGATGGCCATGACCTCCAAAAACGGAGGGATCACGTTTGCCGGCTCCAATAACCGTTATAACAGTTTCCAGATCGACGGTACGGTGAGCAATGATGTTTTCGGGCTGGCTCCGTCGGGTACAAACGGTGGTCAGACGAATGCCAATCCGATTTCGATGGATGCCATCCAGGAAATCCAAGTGGTGGTCGCTCCTTTCGATGTCCGCCAGAGCGGTTTTACCGGAGGTGGCATCAATGCTATTACCAAACAGGGAAACAACACATATCATGCATCGGTCTATTCCTATTTTACAAATGAAGGTCTCTACGGAAAATACAATGCTTATAAAGATAACATAAAGGATAAATTGACGGAACAGTCCACAAAAACTTTTGGCGGGACGTTGAGTGGTCCGATCATCAAAGACAAGCTGTTTTTCTTTGCCAATGCAGAAAACCGTAAGGAATCTTATCCCTCCCGTTTCTATGCCGGATATGACGAGAAAGGATTTTCCACCGATATGGCACAGAAAATCGCCGATAAGTATGAAGAATATACCGGAATCCGTGAGAGCTTCGGATCACGCGATGTAGATCAGAGGGCCTTTAATTTCTTAGGACGTATCGACTGGAATATCGACCGGAACAATAAACTGGCTTTCCGTTATCAGTATAATAACTCATACGATGACATTTTCAGCCCGTCAAGCACGACCTACTTCTTTAACGGGAGTGGTTACCGGATGAAAAATAAGACGAATTCGTTTGTGGCCGAGTGGAACTCCCATTGGAGCGATGTCTTGTATAACGAGTTCCGTGCAGGTGTTACGACAGTCCGGGATGAACGCCAGGTGGCTTATCAAGGGCCGAACGTAAAGATTAACGGTAGCGATAACAGCGGAACGAACAATACGACGGTCAACATCGGTACGGAGTATTCTTCAGGAGCAAACGCCCTGGATCAGGATATTTACACATTTGAGGACAATCTTTCCTGGTATAAGGGTAATCATACTTTTACCTTCGGTACGCACAATGAAATATTCCGGATGAAGAACCTCTTTATCCAGGTCGTTACCGGCTCATGGGAGTTCGGTTCGATGGACGCATTCTTGAATGACAGTCCTTCCAAATATGTATTCAAGTATACGGACCCCGATGTGACGGGCGGTAACTATCGCTATACACCTATTATTAAAGCCGGTCAGTTTGGCTTCTACGCACAGGACAAATGGGATGTTGCCGATAATTTCTCACTGACTTACGGTTTACGTTTTGATATCCCTTTGTTGTTTAATGATCCGACAGTCAATCATGAGTTCAATGAATATGCCGCAAGCAAAAATATTAAGGAAAGAGTAGGAGAAATGCCCGGCGCCAAAGTGATGGTATCTCCCCGTCTGGGATTCCGCTGGTATACGGACGATAGCCGGACCACCTTGATTCGTGGTGGACTGGGGTTGTTTACGGGGCGCGTTCCTTTTGTATGGCTTTCCAATGCTTATAATAATACCGGGGTTGAGCAGAAAGGTACGACTATCTTTGCTTCCGGTTCGACTTCCGCCCCTTCGTTGGGACAATATGCGGATGATCCGATCGGAGCCATGAATTCCCAAAAGGGAAATCCTGCGACCCCCGATATCGTGACCGTGTCCAAAGACTTTAAATATCCGCAGGTTTTCCGTGTGAACTTGGCATTGGAACGTGTCTTGCCCGGTGATGTGAAGATGACTTTGGAAGGGCTATATTCCAAAACATTCAATAACGTATATTTTGAGAACCTGGCATTATCGAGCAATGCCAAAGTCTATGCCGTTCCGGGTGTGGAAACTTCCGCCACTCCTTATTACTCCGTAGACAAGAAGTATTTCAGTATTACCAATCTGAAAAATACGAATATGGGATATACCTATTCTCTGTCCGCCTTGTTTGAAAAGAGTTTCTATTTCGGTTTGGACTTGGCTGCGTCTTATACGTTCGGGCATTCCAAATCGGTGTATGACGGAACCTCTTCTGTGGCTTATTCCAATTGGAAATATAATTATGCGGTAGATTCCAATAACCCTGGTCTGGCTTATTCCATGTTCGATATCCCTCACCGTGTGATGGTTTCTGTCGGTTATCGGACTCCCCGCTATGCCAAAGGCTTCATGGCAACTACCGTCTCTCTTGTCTATAACGGCTACGTGGGACAGCGTTACAGTCTGACGATGAACGAATCTTACTACGATGCCGAGAAAAAGAAAACGGTCTATATCGACTACAACGGTGACGGCTGGGGTGGAAACTCATTGCTTTATATCCCGACTGAAGACGAACTGCAGAAGATGGACTTCAAGACAGAAGAAGACCGTCGGAAGTTTGACGAATGGATCGAAGGCGACAGCTATGCAAAGAAACATCGTGGAGCGTACGCCATGCGTAACTCCAATTCGGCTCCGTGGGAAAACCGGGTCGACCTGCATGTGGCGCAGGATATCTTCGTGCTGAAAGACCGTGGCAGCAAATTCCAGGTGACATTCGACGTTACGAACTTTGCCAATATGTTGAATAAGAAATGGGGAACCACTTACACCGCAGCTTATAACGTAATGCCTTTGCAGGTAATCGGCAGTAAGAAGGGGGAAGATGGCAACTACACAAACACATATGCTTATAATTCGAGGAATACGATCACCAAGAATGATGTTTTGTCTCGCTGGCATGCCCAGATCGGTTTTAAATATATTTTCTAAACCTATATGTATAGATTTCAGACATTCATATTAGTAAGTCTCTTTTCGATAATCTGTTTGTCGATAGCCGGATGTACGGCTCACTCGAAGAAGGAACGCTACGTCGTAGTCCTGTCTATGGACGGTTTTCGTTCGGATTATCCGTCGCATGCACATACGCCGACGCTCGATTCATTGGCCTGCGTTGGGGTGAAGGCTGCTTTTCGTCCCAGCTTTCCGAGTGTGACTTTCCCGAACCATTACAGTATGGCGACAGGCTTGCATCCGGATCATCATGGATTGGTGAATAATTTCTTTTATGCCCCCGATCTGGATAGCGTCTATGTGATGGGAAATCCGAATCCAGCCTTTTTCGGAGGAGAGCCGATCTGGAACACGGCGGAAAAGCAGGGTGTCCGAACCGCCTCGTTCTATTGGGTCGGTAGTGAATATCCGATACAGGGATGCCGGCCTTCCATCTGGAAACCGTTCGATAAGAATGTTCCTTTTTCTGACAGGGCGGATTCGGTGATTGCTTGGTTGCAACTGCCGGAGGAAGTCCGCCCGCACCTGATCATGTGGTATATGGAAGAACCGGACGGAGTCGGGCATAGGGCAACCCCCGATTCGTCGGCAACCCTTTCAACGGTTGAACATTTGGACCGTATATTAGGTGACTTCTTTGCTGAAGCCCGTAGGCTGGATATCTTTGACCAGATTGATTTTATCGTCCTGTCTGATCATGGCATGGCAACTTATTATCCGGAGAATTATGTGAATCTGAACGATTATCTGCCTCGCGACAGTTTCGATTATGTTTTCGACGGAGTGCCGACTTTGCTTTATCCGAAACCGACTTATACAGATAGCGCTTATGCAATCCTGAAGCGTGTACCTCGTGTAACGGTTTGGAGAAAGAATGAGATTCCGGAAAAGTTCGTGTATGGAAAGAATCCGCGTATAGGCGATCTGTTCGTATTACCGGATATCGGGACGTATCTGCAATTCCGCCCCGAATCGTGTCCTGTATTCGCGGCTACACATGGATATGATAACTTTGCTCCGGAAATGGAGGCCATCTTTTATGCTGCAGGGCCTTCCTTCAAACAGAATGTCGAGCTGCCGGTGATGGCGAATGTCAATTTGTATCTGATAATTGCCCGCTTGCTGGATCTGCAGCCGGCTCCTAATGATGGAGATAGCGTGGTTGTTTCAACATTGTTCAGATAAGTATAATTTGCTTTCATCTGAGTGTAAGTCGGACTCGGAAGGCCACTATTTAAGTGGCAATAACCATACTTCTATTGCAAAACCGCTTAACCATAGACCTTTTGCCCTTAGTCGAATAGGTTTTCGCCCTTAGTCAAAAGCCCTTTCGACTAAGGGCGAAAACCTTTTTGCCTTTGGTCGAAAAGCAAAAGAGTAGTAGTCTTGGTTATAAATCTCAGTGTATATGTTTGTTAGTTTGGGTTGTTACGTCCTTATTTTTCACTAATATATAGTTGTGGATATAAAGCGGGAGGTGGCATGGTCAACTTGAATCAGGACGAGACACGTTTGTTCATAACCTGAAAAAGAAAAAGCCCGCAAATGAACTGCGAGCTTCTTGTAGTGCGTCCGGGGTTCGAACCCGAGTTTCCGCCGTGAGAGGGCGGCGTCCTAGACCACTAGACGAATGCACCGGGTAGTCTTTGTTTGACGTTGCGAAATTAGTAAATATTTTATTCCGATGTATCATTTGGAGAAATTTTTTTGAAGAAAATGTTTGTCTCCTGTCATTTTGGTATCCAAATTCTATGTGTCTCCACTAAAAGGCGTTAAAAGAGGTGTCAAATTCGTTTGTATTTCATTTGCGTTCAAGTTTATTTATTCTACCTTTGCCTTCTGTTATTGAACAATATACTATTGAACAATTACTAATACCAGTATTAAAATAACTAATATTATGGCAGAATTAAAAGAAAAACTTTTCTCAGAATTCGCACCTGTGTCTACTGAAGAGTGGATGGCGAAGATTACGGCCGACCTGAAAGGGGTTCCGTTTGAGAAAAAGCTTGTTTGGAAGACAGGCGAAGGATTTAATGTGAATCCTTTCTATCGTGCAGAAGACATCGAAGGTTTGAAGACTACCGAGTCTCTTCCCGGTGAATTCCCTTATGTTCGCGGAACAAAGAAGGACAACGATTGGAAGGTGCGCCAGAACATCGAAGTCACCTGTTTCAAAGGTGCTAATGAAAAAGCCCTTGACATCCTGAATAAGGGTGTGACGTCTCTTGGCTTCATCATTAAGGGAAGCGACGTAAACGCTGAAAACATTGCTACCTTACTTGACGGGATTTGTCCTGAGTGTGTGGAACTGAATTTCAATACTTGCAACTGCAAGGCTGAAATGCTGATCGGTATTCTCGCCGACTATTTCAAAGGCAAAGGCGCAGACCTGGAAAAATGCAAAGGGTCTGTAAACTACGACCCGTTCAAGAAACCTCTGGTAAAAGGTAAGGAAAATGAAAACTGGGTGGAAGCTGCTGCCGCTGTGCTCAAAGCGGGTGCTGCTCTGCCGGGTTACAAAGTATTGGCAGTGAATGCCTTCTACTTCAACAATGCAGGTGCTTATATCTCTCAGGAGTTGGGATATGCATTGGCTTGGGGAAACGAACTGCTGGCTAAGCTGACCGAGGCAGGCCTGGACGCTACGGAAGTGACCAAGAAGATCAAATTCAATTTCGGTATCAGCTCCAACTACTTCATGGAAATCGCCAAGTTCCGTGCCGCTCGTTGGCTGTGGGCAGAAATCGTTGCCGCCTACAACCCTGCTTGCCAGTGCGCTTGCAAGATGCATGTTCATGCACAGACTTCGGAATGGAACATGACGGTTTATGATGCTCACGTAAACTTGCTGCGTTCACAGACGGAAGCCATGTCTGCTGCTCTTGCCGGTGTCGATTCGATCACGGTTCGTCCGTTCGACAAGACTTATCAGACTCCGGACGACTTCTCCGAACGTATAGCCCGCAACCAGCAGTTGTTGTTGAAGGAAGAATGTCATTTGGATAAGGTTGTCGATCCTTCTGCCGGTTCTTATTATGTGGAAGTTTTGACAAACTCTCTGGCTGATGTAGCCTGGAAGTTGTTCTTGGAAGTGGAAGATAAAGGCGGTTTTGGTGCGGAAGTCGCTTCCGGCGAAATCCAGAAAGCAGTTAATGCATCCAACGAAGCCCGCAAGAAAGCAGTCGCTACCCGTCGTGAAATCCTGTTAGGAACCAACCAGTTCCCGAACTTCAACGAAGTGGCTGCCGAAAAGATCCAGAACGAAGCTGCCGGTTGCTGCTGTGGTGGTGGTCACAATTGCGGTGAAGCGACTATCACGGCTCTCGATTTCTCACGGGGTGCTTCGGAATTTGAAGCTTTGCGTCTGGCAACGGAAAAGAGCGGCAAGACTCCGAAAGTATTCATGCTGACGATCGGTAACCTGGCTATGCGCCTGGCTCGTTCTCAGTTCTCAAGCAACTTCTTTGCTTGTGCAGGATATAAGGTCATTGATAACTTAGGCTTCGATACGGTTGAAGCCGGTGTGGAAGCCGCTGTTGAGGCTGGTGCTGAAATCGTGGTTCTTTGCTCAAGCGATGATGAATATGCAGAATTGGCTCCTGCTGCTTACAAGGCTTTGGCCGGAAGAGCAGAATTTGTTGTAGCCGGTATGCCTGCTTGCATGGAAGATCTGAAAGCAGTAGGCATCGACCAATATGTAAATGTAAAGAGCAACGTGCTTGAGACATTGAAAGCTTTCAACGTAAAATTAGGAATTAATTGATTTATGATTTATGATTTATAATTTATGATTGGCAGTTCGTTGCCATGAATCATAAATCGCAAATCATAAATGGTGAATCTCAAATCATCAGAGATATGAGACCAAATTTTAAAAACATAGATATAAAGAATGCCGGTTTTGCAGCTACTAATGCTGCCGAATGGGCAAAAGCCAATGGCATCGAGGCCAATTGGAAAACCCCCGAGCACATCGAGGTGAAACCCGTATATACTAAAGAAGACCTGGAAGGTATGGAACATCTGAACTATGCTTCCGGTCTGCCTCCTTATTTGCGTGGTCCGTATAGCGGCATGTACGCTATGCGTCCCTGGACAATCCGCCAGTATGCAGGTTTCTCAACTGCTGAAGAGTCCAACGCATTCTACCGTCGTAACCTGGCTTCCGGCCAGAAAGGTCTGTCTGTCGCTTTCGACCTTCCGACGCACCGTGGTTATGATGCCGACAACGAACGTGTGGTAGGTGATGTCGGTAAAGCCGGTGTTTCTATCTGTTCGTTGGAAAACATGAAAGTTTTGTTCGATGGTATTCCTTTGAATAAGATGTCTGTATCCATGACAATGAACGGTGCCGTACTTCCTGTACTGGCATTCTATATCAATGCCGGTTTGGAACAGGGCGCCAAGTTGGAAGAGATGGCCGGTACGATCCAAAACGATATCCTGAAAGAATTCATGGTGCGTAACACTTATATCTACCCGCCTGAATTCTCCATGCGTATCATTGCCGATATCTTCGAATACACTTCTCAGAAGATGCCGAAGTTCAACTCCATCTCCATCTCCGGTTACCACATGCAGGAAGCAGGTGCGACGGCCGATATCGAAATGGCTTATACGCTTTGCGACGGTCTTGAATATCTTCGTGCCGGTGTGAATGCAGGTATCGATATCGATGCTTTCGCTCCGCGTCTGTCCTTCTTCTGGGCGATCGGTGTGAACCATTTCATGGAAATCGCCAAGATGCGTGCTGCACGTATGTTGTGGGCGAAGATCGTGAAGAGCTTCGGTGCCAAGAACCCGAAATCTCTGGCTTTGCGTACTCACTGCCAGACTTCTGGTTGGTCGTTGACCGAACAGGATCCGTTCAACAACGTTGGCCGTACTTGTATTGAAGCTATGGCTGCCGCTTTGGGGCACACGCAGTCTTTGCACACGAACGCATTGGACGAAGCGATCGCTTTGCCGACAGACTTCTCTGCACGTATCGCTCGTAACACTCAGATTTATATCCAGGAAGAAACAAAGATCTGTAAGGAAATCGACCCGTGGGCTGGTTCTTACTATGTGGAATCTCTGACGAACGAATTGGTTCATAAAGGCTGGGCTTTGATCCAGGAGATCGAAAGCATGGGTGGTATGGCGAAAGCTATCGAAACCGGTCTGCCCAAGATGCGCATCGAAGAAGCGGCTGCCCGTACGCAGGCTCGGATCGACTCCGGTATCCAGACAATCGTTGGTGTGAACAAATATCGTCTGCCGAAGGAAGATCCGATCGATATCCTTGAAATCGATAATACTGCCGTTCGTAACGAGCAGATCGAACTGCTGAAAGAACTGCGTGCCAACCGTGATGAAGAAGCCGTACAGAAAGCATTGGCCGACATCACGGAATGTGTTCGTACGAAGAAAGGCAACTTGCTGGAACTGGCTGTCAAGGCAGCCGGCTTGCGTGCATCACTGGGAGAAATCTCCGATGCTTGCGAAGTTGTAGTAGGTCGTTATAAAGCAATCATCAGAACTATATCAGGCGTGTATTCATCAGAAACTAAGAAAGATGCAGACTTCCAGAAGGCTTGTGAGCTGACTGCCGAGTTTGCCAAGAAAGAAGGTCGCCAGCCGCGTATCATGATCGCTAAGATGGGTCAGGACGGACACGACCGTGGTGCTAAAGTTGTAGCTACAGGTTATGCAGACTGTGGTTTCGACGTGGATATGGGACCGTTGTTCCAGACTCCGGCCGAAGCTGCCCGCCAGGCTGTAGAAAACGACGTTCACGTAATGGGTGTTTCTTCTTTGGCTGCCGGACACAAGACTTTGGTTCCGCAGGTGATCGAAGAACTGAAGAAGTTAGGACGCGAAGATATCATCGTGATAGCTGGTGGCGTTATTCCTGCACAGGATTATGACTTCCTGTACAAGGCAGGCGTTGCTGCCATCTTTGGTCCGGGTACTTCTGTGTCGAAGGCTGCCGTTCAGATCTTGGAAATCCTGTTAGGTGAAGAATAATAGCTGTAAATTTTTTATTATAATATAGTAGACTGCGTAGCTTTCGATGGAGAGTTACGCAGTTTTTTTATTACCATTATAAGTATTGATATGAACAAACAAGCAAAACTAAAACAAGATCAGGATGTGGCAAAAGATGATTTAACTATCATACTATCATATCCACATGTATATCGGTTTAAGCCAATATGTTATGGCATGATAGTTGCTGTTTTGAACTGCCATTCATCTGTCATAACCATCATGGAGAAAAACGATAATATCCTGTGTATCAATTATACGATAAAAACAGGGACCGTTCGGGAACAGATGCGAAACCTGTTAAAACGGCTTCTTTTTTCATCAAGACAGGCTTTTCTTTTGTCAAAAACAGCTTGCAAAGCCGCTTGAGACCCGGGTGTACCCACCACAGAGGCCCGGGTGTGGGAGAGGTGCAGACCCGGGTCTGCGCGAGGCCTTTGCGGGGGTGTGGGGATGTTTATCTGCTGTGTTGGATGCGTTTTTATGCCCTGTTTTTGCATCTTTTCCGGCGAAAAAGGTCGTTTTATATTTAAACGCCTCCGTTTTGTCGATGGTTATTATTTGAACATTCTTCTCGATTCGTTGCTTACTCATTAATAATGGTTATATTTGTGCCATAAGTAATAGTGAATAAAGCAAAAAAGGAAGAGTCGGATTTGGAAATCAGGAAAGAGATGGAGAGAAGGGTGTTGCAGGATAGGCCTATTCGCTTTGACTGGGTCATCAAACGTTTGTTGTACCGGAAGGCCAACTTCAATGTGCTCAATGGTTTTGCCGTCCTCGCGGGATTGCTGGCTATCCTTTTGCTTGTACCGTCTTGTACGACGGAGGATGAGGTTCCGGATCTCTCCGACGAGGGTACGAATGGTTGGATCTATAAGATTATGGCGGATTACTATTTGTGGAATGAGGATATGCCCGGCAAAGGAAATTTGAACTTCTCACAATCTCCAGATAAGTTCTTCGATTCATTGTTGTCTGATCAGGATGGCGTAAAATACGGAGACGGATGGCTCACTTTTTCCCGGATAGAGAAAAAGGAAGAGGAGACGAAATCTGTTTCGGAGTCCGATTCGTATGGTTTTGAGTTTGCATCATATAAAAACGGCAACCTTTATTATGCCTGGGTTTTATATGTCTTGCCTGGCTCTCCTGCTGCCGAGGCCGGATTGGAACGGGGGGACTGGATTATTGCCGTTGGTAGTGAGACTCCGAATGTGACGAACTTGTCTGCTTTTTATAGCGGAGGTGAAACTACTTTCTTATTGGCAGATGCGGTAAGAAAAGGCAATGAGGTCACTTTTTATAAAAGAAAAACTATTTCGGTTGCAGCTTCCCGTGCAGTGGAAGACACGCCTTTTCTGAAAGATTCTGTCTATACGGTGGGTGGCAAGAAGGTTGGTTATTTGGTTTACAACAGTTTTTCTTCCGGTCCGGACGATGAAAGTACAATCTATGACGACCGGATGAAACAGGTCTTTGCCGGGTTTAAGGTTGAAAATGTGGACGAGTTTATATTGGATTTGCGATATAATCAGGGAGGTTTGGTCACTTGTGCGCAGTTGATGACCTCTCTTCTGGCTCCGGCCGATGCTTTGGGTAAGACATTCTGTATTATGGAGCATAACGAAAAGCAATCAAAAAGTGATGAAACTTTGCTGTTGAGAAAAAATTCTGAAATAGGAAATGCTAATCTGGACTTGAAACGCATTTACGTGCTGACAGGAAGTGTGACCGCATCTGCTTCGGAAGCCGTGATCAATTGCCTGATCCCTTATCTTACCCGTAGTAACATTACGATCATAGGAGAAAAAACGATTGGCAAGCGGGTGGGCAGCAACACTTTCGGAACCAAAGAAAAATATGGCTGGCTGTTGCATCCGATTACATTACGCATTTATAATGCCGATCACGAAGCTGACTATGCAAATGGTTTTGAACCGGATGTGAAGATCGAGGAACTGGTTATAGGAAATGATTTGTTGCCCTTCGGAGATACGAACGAGAGGCTGCTGAGTGAGGCGCTTTCGCGGATAAGCGGATTGAAGAGCCTGCCGGTACATGCGGAAAGCGAAGGTCGTATTTTGCTCACCCCGTCATCTCTCGAAAGAAAACAAACGAAAGGTCTTATCTTCGAGGAGGGAAAATAAGGCCTCTTGTGCCGTCTATGCTTGAAGGTCTTCTGCCAGCTTGGTTTTATTTTTGATATACTTACAAAGATATTTTTCTCTTCCGGCAAAAGCTCATATTTTATCCTTATTTTTGTTTCCGGTATCAACTAATTACGTTATGAAAATGATAAATTGCTTCATTCCGTTCCTTTCTTTACCCCAGGCCAGGCAAACCGTAAGAGCGTTGGGGTTATGTGACCGGATAAAGAATATCTACTTGTTAGCGACGGAAAAGATTCCCGATGAGGTCGAGGGTTGTGAGATGCTGATGATCGATTCGCCCGCCAGTACCGCTACTTTTCGGACGATTGCTTTACATGCAGATACGGCCTATACATTGTTATATACCAAATATACGGCATTCGAGCCGGGGCAGTTCGCCTTCGAACGCCTGTTGGCTATTGCCGGCGATACGAATGCCGGAATGCTTTATGCGGATCGTTACCTGTTAAAAAACGGCAACAGCCAACAGGCTCCTGTCATAGACTATCAGAAAGGAAGCTTGCGTGATGATTTTGATTTCGGCTCCCTGCTGTTTTTCCGTTCGTCCGTTTTGAAGCAGGCGGTCCGGGCGATGGATGCTGATTACCGTTTTGCCGGGCTGTATGACCTTCGCCTTCGTGTCTCGGAGCTGGCCGAACTGGTTCATGTCAATGAATATTTGTACTCGGAAGTGGAGACGGATATCCGCAAGAGCGGAGAGAAGTTGTTCGATTATGTTGATCCGAAAAACCGGGCGGTGCAGATCGAGATGGAAGCTGTTTGTACGGCCTACCTGAAACGGGTCGGCGGTTATCTTGCCCCGGACTTTGAACCGGTCACCTTCGATGCTGGCGGTTTCGAGCAGGAAGCCTCCGTTATCATCCCGGTCCGCAACCGTATCCGTACGATAGAAGATGCTATCCGTTCCGTGCTGGCACAAAAAACGACCTTCCGCTTTAATCTGATTATTGTGGATAACCATTCGACAGACGGAACTTCCGAAGCGATCGAAAAATATACCGCAGACGGACGTGTGGTTCATTTGGTTCCGGAACGTTCCGATCTGGGGATCGGCGGTTGCTGGAACGTGGGTGTGCATCATCCGGCTTGTGGCAAGTTTGCCGTCCAGCTCGATAGCGACGATGTATATAGCGGTCCTGATACGTTGCAGAAGATCGTTGATGCTTTTTACGAACAGAACTGCGCGATGGTTGTCGGAACCTATCGGATGACCGATTTCAAGATGAACGAAATACCGCCCGGCATCATCGACCATCGGGAGTGGACGCTTGAAAACGGACGTAACAATGCGCTCCGCATCAACGGTCTGGGAGCTCCCCGTGCCTTTTATACACCTGTGCTCCGGAGGATCAACCTTCCGAATACAAGCTATGGAGAAGATTATGCTTTGGGGCTGCGAATCTCCCGCACCTGGCGTATCGGGCGCATCTATGATGTCCTTTACCTCTGCCGCCGCTGGGAAGACAATTCGGATGCCGCGCTCGATGTCGTGAAAATGAACGGACATAATACCTACAAAGACCGTATTCGTACTTGGGAATTGCAGGCGCGGATTGCCTTGAACGCTCATTCGCCCAAATGATTTCTTCTTGGTCTTTTGGCTGTTTGCTCACTATGGATTCTTTTTTCACTACATTTGTGTTGCGGGACAAGTTGCCGGCAACCATGAAAACACGAAGCTTATGAATGATTTGGAACGAGAAATAGAATTCCTGCTGATAGACCAAAAGCAGGATTGGAAACTGGCAAGGGAGAATTATGGTTCTTTGACCAATGTGCAGACGCGTTATTTCCAGGATGATTACAGGACAACGATTCTTCAATTTAATCCGGAACGGATTCGTTCTTCCGCAGCTAAGATCGACAAGGCATCCTTGCTGGCGCGCCCCTGTTTTTTCTGCCATCGGCCGGAAGAACAAAAGGGAGTGACGTATAATGATGCGTTTGAAATACTGGTTAATCCATATCCTATTTTCGAAGACCATCTGACCGTTCCCCTGCGTTGGCATGAAAAGCAACAGATAAAGCCTTATTACGAGGATATGCTGGACATCGTTTCGGATTTATCTGACTATGCCTTGTTCTATAATGGTCCGAAATGCGGTGCTTCCGCTCCGGATCATATGCATTTCCAAGCTGGAAAGAAAGAGGAGTTTCCGGTTGTGAGAAATTGGCCGAACTTCCCGAAACAGGTCGTTTGGGAAAGTGAACGGACTGGTTTCTATGCTTCAGTCGATCTCCTTCCGGTCTGTTTTATCCTAGTGTCGAGGGATAAGGGTGAGGCGGCGGCCGTTTTCGAGTTGTTATACGACATGATGCCGATGGGACCGGAGGATTACGAACCAATGATGAACCTGTTGGTCTGGAGGGAGGATGATGTTTGGATTACCTGTATCTTCCCCCGGCGGGAATTGCGTCCATCCTGCTATTATGCCGAGGGAGATGCCAATATTCTCATCAGCCCGGCGACGGTCGAGATGGCCGGTTTATTTGTCGTCCCTTTGGAAAAGGACTTTAAGAAAGTGACATTTGCAGACCTCGAAAAGGTCTGGGAAGAGGTAAGTATTACGGAGGATGAGGAGAATGAGCTCATCCGGAAAATAAGAGATGAAGCATGATATCATATAAGCCTATGTCTGATAAGCCATCTGTACGGTCTCCTTGGTTTTGGGTTCCTTCCCTGTATTTTGCGCAGGGAATACCTTATGTCGCGGTGATGATCGTCTCTGTCCTTATGTATAAGCGCCTGGGAGTTTCAAATACCGATATCGCCCTTTATACGAGTTGGCTGAATCTGCCCTGGGTGATCAAACCTTTTTGGAGTCCTTTTGTGGATTTGCTGAAGACTAAACGCTGGTGGGTGGCCACGATGCAGTTATTGATCGGGGCAGGACTTGCCGGAGTGGCGTTTACGATCCCGACGACGTTCTTTTTCCAGGCTTCATTGGCTGTATTCTGGTTGCTGGCTTTCAGTTCCGCCACACATGATATTGCGGCGGACGGCTTTTACATGCTGGCTCTCGATTCGCATGAACAGGCTTTCTTCGTCGGTATCCGGAGTACTTTTTACCGGATTGCGATTATTGCCGGACAGGGTGTGCTGGTCATGTTTGCCGGATTTCTGGAAAACAGTACGGGGAATATCCCGCTTGCCTGGTCTGTTACATTCTTTATTTTAGGCGGGCTGTTTTTGGCTTTGTTCCTGTATCACCGGTATATACTTCCTTTGCCGAAAGGGGATAAGCCATCGGCTACGGTGACTCCTTCCACAATCTTAAAAGAGTTTTTCGCGACTTTCGCCTCTTTTTTCAAAAAGAAACAAGCCTTTGTCGCGATCCTGTTTATGCTGTTGTACCGTTTTCCGGAAGCCCAGTTGACTAAATTGGTAACGCCTTTCCTGGTCGATCCCCGCGAAGTGGGTGGCTTGGGGCTTTCGACGGCTGAAATCGGACTGGTGTACGGGACGATCGGTACGATCGGTTTGACATTGGGCGGAATATTGGGAGGTATCGCCGCCTCGGCAGGAGGATTGAAGAAATGGATCTGGCCGATGGCGTTGGCAATTTCCCTTCCTGACGCTGTCTTTATTTATTTGAGCAGTGCGTTGCCTGATAATTTGTGGATAGTCAACATTTGCGTATTTATCGAACAGTTTGGATACGGCTTTGGCTTTACGGCCTATATGTTGTATCTGATTTATTATTCCGACGGAGAACATAAGACGGCACATTATGCGATCTGTACGGCTTTTATGGCTTTGGGCCTGATGCTTCCTGGAATGGCGGCCGGCTGGTTGCAGGAACAGATGGGTTACGAGAATTTCTTCTGGTGGGTGATGGGATGTTGCCTGGTGACGTTGCTTGTCACGGCCTGCCTGAAGATCGATCCCGAATTCGGGAAGAAGAAACAAGGAAATAACTAAATATATTTGCTTTGTATGGTGGCGAAAACGATATTGATAGCGGATGGCGGTTCCACGAAAACGGATTGGAGTATTGTGTCCGGCAATCGGGAGATAGACCGGATCAGGACAGGAGGAATTAATCCTTTTTTCCAGACGGAAGAGGAGATCTCGGCTGAGATAAGGGACAATCTGATTCCCCGGATAAGGGAGTCCGATTCTGTCGGGGCCGTTTACTTTTATGGTGCCGGATGTGCATTCACGGAAAAGAACGAGATTATACGCCGTTCTGTCACGCGCTATCTGCCGGTCCCGGTGGAGGTCGGCAGCGATTTGCTGGCAGCCGCCCGTGCCCTTTGTGGAGACAGCCCCGGCATTGCTTGTATTTTGGGGACCGGTTCCAACTCCTGTCTGTATGACGGAAAGGGTATTGTCAAGAGCATATCTCCGTTGGGCTTTGTCTTGGGAGATGAGGGGAGTGGCGCCGTACTTGGAAAATTGTTGGTTGGGGATGTGTTGAAGAACCAGTTGCCGGCAGCTTTGCAAGAGGCTTTTTGGGCGGAGTCCGGTTTGACACCGGCCATCATTATGGAAAAGGTTTATAAAGGGTCTTTCCCGAATCGTTTTTTGGCAAGCCTGTCTCCTTTTTTGCTCCGGCATATAGAAGAACCTGCAATACGTGATCTGGTGAACAATAGCTTCCGGGCGTTCTTTGCCCGCAATGTCATGCAGTATGATTACCGGGAGCATCCTGTCTATCTGACAGGCTCCATTGCTTGGTATTATCAGGATATATTGAAAGATGTTGCTCGTGAGTTCGAGCTTCGATTAGGAACGATCGTTCAAAGTCCGGTTCAAGGTCTGATCCACTATCACTGTGTTTTATAAATAATAAATTATCTAATTCGGTTTTTATCATGAAAAAATCTTTATTCTTATTGTGTTTGCTTCTGGGTATGTTGGGTAATTGTGCGTTGGTGTTGGCACAACCAGCCCAGAAGTTGGTCAATGTGGTGGTTTCGCCTGATCGTATCGATTGGAAATGCAAGGCGAAGGAAGAAGTCAAGTTTACGGTACAGGTTTTCAAGAATGAGAATTTGTTGAAAGATGTAGTTGTCGATTATGAGTTGGGACCGGAATATTTTCCGACGGTTGTAAAGAAAGACGTTCGTTTGGCGGATGGAAAAACGATACTGAAAGCGAAGATGAATGAACCCGGATTCTTGCGTTGCAGGGTGACGGCCAAAGTGGACGGACGGAAGTATGAAGGGATGGCGACAGTTGGCGTGGATGAAACGAGGATTCGGCCGACGACGGTCAATCCGGAAGATTTTGATGCTTTCTGGACCGGTGCGATCGCTGAAGCCCGTAAGCAGCCGCTAGATCCCAAGATGACTTTGTTGCCGGAAAGATGCACTTCTACGCAGAATGTCTATCATGTCAGTTTCCAGAATGAACGCCCCGGTTCCCGTATATATGGCATTCTGATTGTACCGAAGAAAACTGGTAAATATCCGGCGGTCCTCCAGGTTCCAGGAGCGGGCATACGTCCTTATAACGGATTCAATTTGGGAGAAGATATCATTACGTTGGAGATTGGAATACATGGTGTTCCTGTGACGATGCCGCAGGAAGTGTATAACAACTTGGCTGCTGGAGCATTGAACGGATATAATGCAATGAACAAGAATAATCGCGATACGCATTACTACAAACGGGTCTATCTCGGTTGCGTGCGGGCTGTGGACTTCCTCTATTCTTTGCCTGAGTTTGATGGAAATACAGTCGGTGTGACCGGTGGAAGCCAGGGAGGAGCCTTGTCTATTGTCACGGCCGGACTAGACCCGCGTATCAAGTTTCTTGCTGCTTTCTATCCGGCCTTGTGCGATTATGCCGGCTATCTGCATAAACGTGCGGGAGGCTGGCCGCATTACTACCGGAATGCGCAGCCTGTGGCAAACGAAGTGGAAACGCTCGCTTACTTTGATGTCGTGAATTTTGCCCGCCGGGTGAACGCTCCGGGCTGGTATAGCTGGGGATATAATGATGTGACTTGTCCTCCGACATCCATGTATTCGGCCTACAATGTTATTCCGGGAGTGAAGGACTTGCATCTTTACCTCGAAACCGGTCACTGGACATATCCGGAACAGCAGTCGGAACGTATTGAATGGTTGAAAGATAAATGCGGAAAGTAAATATGTTTCCCGGTTAATAATAATGCATGTATGTCGAATTTAAAGTATTTTTTAGCGGGGGTGTTAATTATGGCAATAACATCGTGTATGCAAAAGGATAGTGAATTGTTTTTGTTTGTCGGATCGTATGCGGGTGCTACAGACCCTGGTATAAATCTGTTTCGCTTCGATGTGGAGAAAGGGACGGCTGTGCCGGTGAAAAGCCTGTCGGGCATTCAAGATCCTTCTTATCTGACAGTGAGCCGGGATGGCAAGTTTGTCTATTCGGTAAGTGAAACTGCTGTGCCGGACGCAAAAGTATGTGCCTATTCGTTTGACAAGCAAACCGGGACGCTTTCTTTGCTGAACGAGCAGCATACGGATGGGAGCGCTCCCTGCTATATCTGGGTGGACAGTAAACACCGGATGGCTGTCACGGCCAACTACAACGGCGGAAGCATAAGTGTTTTCTCCATCTCGGCCGATGGAGCTTTGCTACCGGCTGAAGTATATGCGTATGAAGGAGGAAGACCGGGGGCCGAACGCCAGGCGGTCCCGCATCTGCATTGCGTGTACGCTTCTCCGGATGAGAACTATCTGTATGCCAACGATCTGGGAACGGACCGGATTTATAAATACGAGATCGTTGCTTCCGATAAAGGCTTGAGTTTGCGGGAAGGGACGCCTGCCTCTTTTAGTTTGCCGGTGGGAGAAGGTCCGCGCCATACGGTTTTTCATCCGAATGGGAAATGGGCTTACCTGATTAGCGAGCTTTCGGGCCGCGTCGCTCTCATGTATTACGACAAGGGCAACCTGACCCCGGTCCGGTTTGTAGAAGCCGATACGTTACATGTCTCCGGTAGTGCCGATATACACATCACACCGGACGGTCGTTTCCTATATGCCTCTAACCGTCTGAAAGGTGACGGTATCGCGATTTTTTCTATCGATCTGGAAAACGGGCAATTGACAAAGATTGGTTATCAGCTGACCGGTATTCATCCGCGTAATTTCGTCATCACCCCCAACGGCAAGTTCCTGCTTTGCGCTTGTCGGGATAGTCATATCGTGCAGGTTTACGAAATAGACAAGCAAAGCGGTTTGTTGAAAGATACGGGAAAAGACATCCGGGTTAGTAAGCCTGTTTGCTTGAAGTTTACCGACATGTAAATGTGATATTTTTAGTAGCTTTGCAACGTGTAAATTGTAATAAGCTATGTCATTCATTAAGATAACGGAACAGAATTCTCTCTATAACGACCTGGAACGGAAGTCCGTCCGGGACTTGCTTGAAGATATCAATACGGAAGATCAGAAAGTGGCGTTGGCTGTCCGAGAGACAATCCCCAAAATAGAAGAATTGGTTTTGCAGATCGTTCCCCGCATGAAGCAGGGCGGACGGATCTTTTATCTGGGAGCCGGAACCAGCGGGCGGTTGGGAGTTTTGGATGCTTCCGAAATCCCCCCGACGTTTGGGATGCCTTCCACACTGATTGTCGGCTTGATAGCTGGTGGCGATACTGCCCTCCGGAATCCTGTGGAGAATGCTGAAGACGATGAGGAACGCGGCTGGCAGGAATTGTTGGAGCACCGGGTTAATACGAAGGATACCGTGATCGGCATTGCTGCTTCCGGGACGACTCCCTATGTGATCGGTGCCCTTCGCAAAGCACGTGAACAGGGCATCCTGACTGCCTCCATTTCCAGCAATCCAGATTCACCGATGGCGATGGAGGCCGATATCGCAATCGAAATGATTGTCGGGCCGGAGTTTGTCACTGGCAGTTCCCGTATGAAATCCGGCACGGGGCAGAAAATGATCCTGAACATGATCTCCACCTCCGTTATGATCCGATTGGGTAGGGTTAAAGGAAACCGGATGGTCAATATGCAGCTCACCAATCAGAAACTTATAGACCGTGGAACCCGCATGGTTGCCGAGGAATTGAATCTTCCCTATAACCAATCCCGCCATCTGCTGTTGATGTACGGCTCCGTTCAGGAAGCTGTCGAGGCTTACCGCAAAGCTTAACGGGTCTGGAGTCGGTTTCAGCTTTTTTCTGTAAGAAGATGAGAAATATATGGAAAATATCTTTATATTTGTCCCATGCATTGTTCCTGCTTCGCAATCTGCGGAAAAGGATTAAAAGGGAATCGGGTGCAAATCCCGGACAGTCCCGCTGCTGTAAGCTTCAAAACGGATTGGGCAATTCTTTTATGCCACTGACGCGAGTTGGGAAGGCGCTCATACCGGAAGTAAGTCAGAAGACCTGCAACGCATATTTTTTCGACGGCTTCGAGGATAGGCCGGAAGAGAACTGTGAAGCCGTAGGCTTTTGCCTTTCTTTATTTCCGTTTCCCGTAGCTATTTACTTGTTTTTAATTATTTTGCCATAATAATTAGGAAAAGAGGCATGAATCTGTGGGTGGGATGAGCTCCGCCTCGATTCATGCTTTCCTTTTATGAGTGTGATTAATCTTCCGGCTTTTGTCGTATAAACCTTTTTTTCGTACCTTTGTGCGTTTCCTCCATAAAGAGAGGAAGATAAATACGACTTCAAATTTGTATATGGAAATGAGAAAAACAGTATTATATGGCGTTTTGGCCTTTTGTTTGGTTGTGTTGAATTCTTGTTTGGGAGACCCGGCCACCCAATTGACGATGGCAAACCAGGCAGGGGTAGTGGTGACCGGTTACGGACCTGGTAAGGCTATTTATACCAAGGGGGACGTAGTGGTCTCTTCGGAAGACTTCCAGAATGCCAATGTGGAAAACGGAGAATGTATTTTGTTTGATTATTCCATCGATTACGGGGTCGCAAACAATATGGGGGCAGGGACGGATACCAGTTATACCGAGGCTATTATTTATGAAAATACGATCTCGGAGGTTAATCGTTGGAACTTCTATAATACGTTGACCGATACCTCTATTGTTGCAAAGGACGAACTGTTGCTTTCTTCCCTCCAGGCGCGTTCCGCTTATATCAGAGGCAATTTGTTCCTGTTCACGGAGATAAGCAATCACCCGGCAAACCAAGTGGACAGTTTCTCTTTGTCCTATAATTCGGATAAATTGTTGGGAGACGATAATATTTATAGCCTCTACCTCCGCACGATCAGAATCAAGGCGGACACGACAAGAGGCGAGGCGATGATTATTCCTTGTGCGTTCAATATCGAAGATCTGGTGAAAAAGGCGGAAAAGAATCATTCGGATGAACTGAAGTTCCGGATTAACTATGCATATTCGTTCGGGAAGGATTCTGCATCGATAAACTGGAAAAGTTCCGACGTGTTTACAATAGACTTGACAGGAAAAGGCAAATAAAATGATAAATAGCAAACGAGCGTATTGAAAAATGTATAAAGAGATATTTAAATTGGTTGTAGCCATCATCTCCCAGCCGGGAAAGGCGTGGGATATTCTGACGAGAAAAGAAGAAAAGGACGATGAGTTTTTATCCCGGTTTGTGTATCCTCTCATCGGATTCGTTACGGTTGCTGCTTTTTTAGGCGTGCTGTTCACTCGGAAGGAGTTTGATGTCGAACTGGCGTTGAAGTCGTCTATCCGGACATTAGTCGCTGCGTTCGGCGGCTTTTATCTGGCTTCCTATTTGCTGAATGAGATTTGGCAGGGATGGTTCAAACGGGAGAAGGATATGAAACTGTGTCAACGCTTTGTCGGCTATTCGTCTTCGTTGATGTTTGCATTGAACATCGTGTTGATGTTACTTCCGGAGTTTTTCTTTTTGCGTATATTTGTGTTATATACATTTTATATCGTATGGGAAGGGGCCGGCCCTTATATGCAGGTGGAGGAGAAGATACGCCTGAAGTTTGTCGGGACCGCGACCGGTCTGATTTTGCTGACGCCCTGGTTGATCGAGGTAATTCTTTCCATGCTGATGCCCGGTTTACGTTTTTGATAGGAGAATAAGATGAAAGAGAAGATTAGTAATAACATACAGATAAAGAACAAGCGGGCGACTTTCGATTATGAGTTGCTCGACACGTTTACGGCAGGGATCGTGCTGACCGGTACGGAGATCAAATCGATACGCTTGGGAAAGGCGAGTCTGGTTGATACGTTTTGTATTGTGGAGAAGGGGGAATTGTGGGTGAAGAATATGTATGTGGCAGAATATTTCTACGGGACATACAATAACCATACGGCTCGCCGTGACCGCAAGCTGTTGCTGACTAAAAAGGAATTGCGGAAGATTGAAAGCGCTGCCCGCAATAATGGCTTTACAATTATTCCGACACGTCTTTTTATTAATGATAAAGGACTGGCCAAAGTCGTTGTGGCTATTGCCAAAGGTAAGAAGGAATATGACAAACGCGACTCTATCAAGGAACGGGACGACCGCCGGGAGATGGATCGTGCATTTAAACGGTAACGAACCTTTATGGATAAAGAAATATTTTTGAATCTCCTGAAAGAACGCATTTTGATTCTGGACGGAGGAATGGGTACGATGGTCCAGGGATTTAAACTGACCGAGAAAGATTATCGCGGAAAACAGTTTGCCGATTGGATGAGCGACCTGAAAGGAAATAACGACCTGTTATGTATCACCCGGCCGGATGTGATCAAATCGATCCACCGTCAGTATCTGGATGCCGGTGCCGATATTTTTGCTACCAACACTTTCAATGCAAATGCTATCTCGATGGAGGATTACGGCATGCAAGGGCAGGTGAGAAATATCAATTTGGCTGCCGGAAAATTGGCGCGTGAGGTGGCCGATGGCTTTATGAAGGAACATCCGGATCGCACGATCTTTGTAGCTGGTTCTGTCGGCCCAACTAATAAGACTGCTTCGATGAGCCCTGACGTGAGCGATCCGGCTTACCGTGCTGTCACCTACTTGGATTTGTATAGTGCCTATAAAGAACAGGTAGACGCTTTGGTAGACGGGGGCGTGGATATCGTTTTGTTTGAGACGACTTTCGACACGCTGAATGTGAAAGCCGGACTGGAAGCCGCCGAGGCTGTGTTGAAGGAAAAAGGCAAGGATTTACCAATTATGCTTTCTCTGACGTTATCTGCCCAGGGAGGACGTACGTTTTCGGGGCAGACATTGCTTGCGTTTTTGGCTTCCGTGCAACATACCAATATTGTTAGTGTCGGTCTGAACTGCTCTTTCGGTGCTGCCGATATGAAGCCTTTTCTGGCTGAATTGGCAAAACATGCTCCCTATTATATAAGTGCTTATCCGAACGCCGGTCTGCCGAACAGTTTCGGTTCCTATGATGAGACGCCGGAAAAGATGGCTGTTCATGTAAAATCTTTTATTGACGAAGGGCTGGTGAATATATTGGGAGGCTGTTGTGGTACGACGCCGGCCCATATTGCCAAATATCCCGAACTGGTGAAAGGGGCCAAGCCGCATGTACCGGCTCCGAGGCCCGATTGTCTTTGGTTGTCCGGTCTGGAGTTGCTGGAAGTAAAGCCGGAAAATAATTTCGTGAATGTCGGCGAACGATGCAATGTGGCTGGTTCACGTAAGTTCTTGCGCCTGATCAAGGAAGAAAATTATGAAGAGGCTTTGACAATTGCCCGCAAGCAGGTGGAAGACGGCGCGCAGGTGATCGATATCAATATGGATGACGGAATGTTGGATGCCGTGAAGGAGATGACGACTTTCTTGAACTTGATCGCATCCGAACCTGATATTTCCCGTGTTCCCGTGATGATCGACTCTTCTAAATGGGAGGTGATCGAAAAAGGTTTGATGTGCGTGCAGGGTAAAAGTATTGTGAATTCGATTTCTTTGAAAGAAGGAGAAGAGGTTTTCCTGCAACATGCCGCTCGCATCAAACAGTTGGGTGCAGCTACGGTCGTAATGGCTTTTGATGAAAAGGGGCAGGCAGACACGTTTGAACGGAAGATCGAGGTTTGCGGACGTGCTTACCGTCTCCTCCGGGAGAAAGTCGATTTCGATCCGAACGGAATTATTTTCGATCCGAATGTGCTGGCTATCGCTACCGGTATGGAAGAACATAACGGGTACGGACTTGACTTTATCCGTGCCGTGGAATGGATCAAGAAGAACCTGCCGGGGGCGAAGGTGAGCGGCGGTGTCAGCAATCTTTCCTTCTCTTTCCGTGGAAATAATTATGTGCGGGAGGCCATGCATTCCGTATTCCTGTATCATGCGATTAACAAAGGCATGGACATGGGGATCGTGAACCCGTCGTCGTCCGTACTCTATGAAGATATAGAACCTGCTTTCCGTATGTTGTTGGAAGACGTCATTCTGGCATGCCGTCCGGAAGCAGCTGAAGAACTGATTGCATATGCCCAGAACCTGCATGTAAAAGCGCAGGAGGGAGAAGGTGAAAAGCAGGAAGTCTGGCGTGAATATCCGTTGAAGGAACGTCTGGAAAACGCTCTGATAAAAGGAGTCGGCGATCATTTGGAAGAAGATTTAAAGGAAGCCTTGAAGGAATATCCGCGTGCGGTGGATATTATCGACGGACCGCTGATGGGTGGGATGAATAAGGTAGGCGAATTGTTTGGTGCTGGAAAAATGTTCCTACCGCAGGTTGTCAAGACTGCCCGTACGATGAAAAAGGCAGTCGCCATCTTGCAACCGGCGATCGAGGCAGAAAAGGTCTCTTCCGATTCTGCTAAGGCAGGAAAGGTTCTGTTTGCGACAGTGAAAGGTGACGTGCATGACATTGGAAAGAATATTGTTTCGATCGTCCTGGCTTGCAATAATTATGAGGTGATCGATTTGGGAGTGATGGTTCCGGCAGACGTGATTGTAAAAAAGGCAATTGAAGAAAAGCCCGACCTGGTCTGTCTTTCCGGTCTGATCACGCCTTCGCTCGAAGAGATGGTGCATGTGACGGACGAGATGCAGAAAGCCGGCCTGAGCATTCCCATAATGGTGGGCGGCGCCACGACTTCGAAGTTGCATACGGCCATTAAGATCGCTCCGCATTATGACTATCCGGTCATTCATGTGCTGGACGCCTCGCAAAACCCGTTGATTGCGGCCAAACTGTTGAACCCGGATACGCGCGATGCTTATATCGCCCAGCTGAACAGTGAGTATGAAGCTCTGCGTGCCTCTGTGAATAAGAAAAAAGAGATACTGGTCCCGTTGGCGGAAGCCCGGACGAATCGTCCGGTGATCGATTGGGCTTCTTATAACCCGGTTGTCCCGGCTCGGAACGGGGTACAGGTGATTCCTTCTATTCCTTTGGAAGAAATAATTCCATATATTCATTGGACCTTCTTTTTTAGTGCCTGGAAACTGAATGGGCGTTTCTCGGAAATTGCGCAGATCCACGGCTGTGACGCTTGTCGTGCCGCCTGGCTGGCCGAATTCTCGGAAGCGGACCGGACGAAGGCGTCGGAGGCTATGCAGTTATACAAGGATGCTGTTAAGTTGTTGGATCGCTTGGTTGAGATGAAAGCCGAGTATTGCAAGGCGGTTTATGGTTTCTTCCCGGCAAATGGTGATGGGGATAATATCCGTGTGGGTGAAGTCTTGCTTCCAGTTTTGCGTCAACAGGCGAAAAAAGAGGAAGGAATCTATAAGTCGTTAGCCGATTATGTGATGCCAGTATCGGAAGGGCGTACGGATTATGTCGGCGCTTTCGTGGTGACGGCCGGTACCGGCGCCGAATCTCTGAAAGAACGGTTCGAGCAGGAGGGAGATACCTATAATTCCATGTTGTTGCAAACCTTGACCGATCGTTTGGCCGAGGCTACGGCCGAATATCTCCATGAAAAGGTCCGTAAGGAATATTGGGGATATGCTCCGGATGAATCGCTTTCCATCTCCGACCTGTATAAAGTGAAATATCAGGGAATACGTCCGGCTATCGGTTATCCTTCATTGCCGGACCAGCTTTTGAACTACACGTTGGATAAGTTGTTAAATATGTCACAGATCGGTGTCCGGTTGACGGAAAACGGCGCTATGTATCCGACGGCGACGGTGAGCGGCATTTATATTGCACATCCGGATTCCCAATATTTCATGATTGGTAATATTGATGAAGAACAGATGAAAGATTATGCCTGTCGCCGGAATCTGTCGGAAGCGGAAGTGAAGAAGTTATTGAATAAAAACATTTCAAATTGAAATATATACGCTGGATAGTCTTGTCTCTCCTTCTGGCCGGTATCTGGTGCGCCATGCGTTCGCCGGATATGGGAGAGGCGTATGCCCGGAATGTATATCCTTATATATCGGGTGCTTTGTCCTGTTTTTCTTCTCTATTTTCTTTTTCGATAGGTGATTGCCTGATATACGGTAGTATGGCCGGTTTGCTTGCTTATCTGGTTTATGCCATTGTGAAGAAACGTTCCTGGCGGGCGACAGCCGGACGGATGATCGAATATTTGTTGTGGATATATGTCTGGTTTTATCTGGCTTGGGGATTGAATTATTTCAGGAAAGACTTTTTTACACGGACGGAAATCCCGTATGCGGCTTATTCAGCCGACGCTTTTCGTTCGTTCTTATCCACTTATACAGATTCGTTGAATGCGTCCTTTGTGCCTGTCGAAAAAATAGATAAGGCCCTCGTCGCAGAGGAAGTGAAAAAGGAATATCATGAAATTGCCGGGCGTTTCTCTTTAGTCAGTCCTGCCGGGTATTTGCATCCGAAGCCGATGTTAATGCCCTTTTTGATGAGTGGAGTGGGGGTATTGGGGTATATGGGACCGTTTTTTACCGAATATAATCTGAACCCTGATCTGCTCCCGGTCCAGTATCCGTTTACTTATGCACATGAAATGGCGCATGTGTTAGGAATATCCAGCGAGGCGGAAGCGAATTTGTATGGTTTTCTCGTCTGTTCCCGTTCCGGAGTGCCGGAAATCCGGTTTTCGGCTTATTTTGCTTTGTTGCCTTATGTGTTGAGCAATGCCTACGGCTTATTGTCGGAAGAGGAGTTTAATGAATGGAAAGAGACGATCTCCCCCGAGGTAAAAGATCTTTACAACCGGAAAGTCGCTTACTGGGAGAATTTGTACAGCCCGTTTATAGGCGAGATCCAGAGTACCGTTTACAACTGGTTCTTGAAAGGAAACAACATTCCCTCCGGCCGGAAGAATTATTCGGAAGTGGTGGCATTATTGATGGCGCTGGGAAATACGTCCGGAGAGATTTGAGTCCTTGCTGTTTCCATATTGCCTAATTCGAATTAAATCACTACCTTTGCGGCAATTTTTGAGAAGATAGATAAATATAACGCATATGAGTAAGAAATTTGCCGAATACTCGAAACTTGACTTGTCGAACGTCAATAAAGAGGTGCTGAAGAAATGGCAGGATGGCGACATCTTCCATAAGAGTCTTGAAATCCGCGAAGGACATCCCTCGTTTGTCTTTTATGAAGGTCCTCCTTCTGCAAACGGTATGCCCGGTATTCACCATGTGATTGCCCGTTCGATTAAGGATATTTTCTGCCGTTATAAGACCATGAAAGGATATCTTGTCAACCGTAAGGCGGGATGGGATACACACGGACTTCCAGTAGAGCTGGGAGTTGAAAAAACATTGGGTATCACCAAGGAAGATATCGGCAAAAAGATCTCTGTGGCCGAATATAATGCCGCCTGCCGCCGTGACGTGATGAAGTTTACGAAGGAATGGACGGATCTGACACAGAAGATGGGATATTGGGTCGACCTTGAAAACCCGTATATCACTTACGACAATCGTTATATCGAAACATTGTGGTACTTGCTGAAGGAACTGTATAAGAAAGGTTTGCTTTACAAAGGGTACACGATCCAGCCGTATTCGCCGGCCGCCGGAACGGGGCTTAGCTCGCACGAGTTGAACCAGCCGGGGTGTTATCGCGACGTGAAGGATACGACTTGTACGGCTCAGTTCCGCATTCTCGATCCGAAACCGGAGATGGCGGGATTTGGCGAACCGTTCTTCTTGGCATGGACCACTACTCCGTGGACTTTGCCTTCCAACACGGCTCTTTGTGTGGGTCCAAATTTCACTTATGTGGCTGTTCAGACCTATAATCCATATACAGGTATGCCGATGACGGCTGTTTTGGCTAAGGACTTGTTGAATGTGTATTTCAATCCGAAAGCCGCCGATCTGGCTCTGACCGATTATAAACCGGGCGATAAACTGGTGCCGTTCAAAGTGGTCGGCGAATGGAAAGGACCGGAACTGGCCGGCATGCATTACGAGCAGCTGATCCCGTGGGTCAATCCGGGAGAAGGTGCTTTCCGGGTAATCACCGGCGACTATGTGACGGTGGAAGATGGTACGGGTATCGTACATATCGCTCCGACTTTCGGTGCGGATGACGACCGTGTGGCAAAAGCAAGCGGCGTACCTCCTTTGATGATGATCGACAAAGATGGGAACCGCCGTCCGATGGTCGATATGACAGGTAAATTCTATCTGCTGGAAGACCTCGATCCCGAGTATGTTCAGGAGCATATGAATGCGGCCGACTACGACCCGTGGCAGGGCAAGTTCGTGAAGAACGCTTATGATGCGACCAAAGGCGAAAAAGACGAAACGCTGGATGTTGAAATCTGCATGATGCTGAAAGCACAGAACCGTGTGTTCCGCATCGAGAAGCATGTGCACAACTATCCGCATTGTTGGCGTACGGACAAGCCTGTGTTGTACTATCCGCTGGATAGCTGGTTTATCCGCACGACCGCTTGCCGCGAACGGATGATTGAACTGAACAATACGATCAACTGGAAACCGCAGAGCACCGGCACGGGACGTTTCGGCAAATGGTTGGAAAACCTTCAGGACTGGAACCTGAGCCGTAGTCGCTACTGGGGAACGCCGTTGCCTATCTGGCGTACCGAAGACGGGGCGGAAGAAATCTGCATCGGTTCGGTTGAAGAACTGTACAATGAAATTGAGAAATCCGTAAAAGCCGGGCTGATGGAGTCCAACCCGTATAAGGAATTGAAATTCCAGCCGGGCGAATATACGAAGGAGAACTACGAAAAGATCGACCTGCACCGTCCGTATGTGGATGATGTGATTCTGGTTTCCGAAAGCGGTAAGCCGATGAAGCGCGAGACCGACCTGATCGACGTATGGTTCGATTCCGGCGCGATGCCTTATGCTCAGATTCATTATCCGTTCGAGAACAAGGAAATCTTCGACGACCGCAAGGTTTATCCGGCCGATTTCATCGCCGAAGGCGTCGACCAAACACGCGGATGGTTCTTCACTTTGCATGCGATTGCTACGATGGTATTCGACAGCGTTTCGTATAAAGCTGTCGTTTCGAACGGATTGGTATTGGACAAGAATGGCAACAAAATGTCCAAACGTCTGGGTAATGCCGTCGATCCGTTCGCCACGATTGAGCAGTACGGTTCCGATCCTTTGCGCTGGTACATGATTACGAACGCCTCTCCGTGGGATAACATCAAGTTTGATATCGACGGTATCGAAGAAGTTCGCCGCAAGTTCTTCGGTACATTATATAATACATATTCGTTCTTCGCCTTGTATGCGAATGTGGACGGTTTCGATTATTCCGAACCGGATGTGGATTGGAAAGAACGTCCCGAAATCGACCGTTGGATTCTGTCGTTGCTGAATTCGTTGGTAAAGGATGTGGATGGATTCCTGGATACATACGAACCGACCCGTGCCGGACGTGCGATCTCTGATTTCGTAAACGATAACCTGAGTAACTGGTATGTGCGCCTGAACCGCCGCCGTTTCTGGGGTGGAGGTATGACGACCGACAAGTTGTCCGCTTACCAGACTTTGTACACTTGTCTGGAAACGGTCGCCAAGTTGATGGCTCCGATCGCGCCGTTCTATGCAGACCGGTTGTTCTGTGACCTGATCGCCGCTACCGGACGCGAAAAGGTTGAATCTGTCCACCTGTCCGAATTCCCGGTTTGCAATGAGGCAATGATCGACAAGGACCTGGAAGAACGTATGCAGATGGCTCAGGATGTGTCTTCTATGGTGCTGGCTTTGCGCCGTAAGGTGAACATCAAGGTGCGTCAGCCGCTTCAAACCATCATGGTCCCGGTTGTGGATGCCCACCAGCAGGAAAGCATCGAAGCCGTGAAAGCGCTGATCTTGAACGAGGTCAATGTGAAGGAACTGAAGTTTGTCGATAATGCCGCCGGTATTTTGGTGAAGAAGATCAAGCCGGACTTCAAGAAGCTGGGTCCGCGTTACGGCAAGATCATGAAGGCATTGGCCGCCGCTATCCAGGCGATGAGCCAGGACGAAATCAATGCGTTCGAGAAAGCCGGAACATTCACGCTGACCTTCGAAGGACAGGAGGCGATGATCGAACGTGCAGACGTCGAAATCATCTCCGAAGACATACCGGGCTGGTTGGTTGCGAACGAAGGCCGCTTGACGGTGGCGCTGGATATCACCGTGACGGAAAACCTCCGCAAGGAAGGGCTGGCGCGTGAGTTGGTAAACCGTATCCAGAACCTGCGTAAGAGCAGCGGTTACGACATTACTGACAAAATATCCGTCACTGTCCTTTCGAACGATGGGATGGACGAGGCGATCAAGGACTTCAATTCCTATATCGCAAACCAGGTGTTGGCTGTATCAGTGGAAATTACGGATGTGATCAGCGACGCGACCGAGATGGATTTCGAAGACTTCAAGCTTTCGGTCCGGATCGAAAAAGCATAAATATTCAATGAATAATGAATAATTAATAATGAACAATGGAAGAATTGCTTATATTTGTGGGCAAGAGAAAAGGAAATCTTTCTCATTGTTGAATTATTCATTATTCATTCTTGATTGTTAATTATTAATTTAAATGAACCATGGCAGAAAAGACAAGATATTCGGATGCCGAACTCGAGGAGTTCCGCGCCATAATATTGGAAAAGCTGGAAAAGGCGAAAAAAGATTATGACCTGTTGAGATCCGGTGTCACCAATTCTGACGGCAATGATGTCGCCGATACATCTCCTACGTTTAAAGTATTGGAGGAAGGTGCTGCGACTTTATCGAAGGAAGAGGCCGGTCGTTTGGCACAACGCCAGATGAAGTTTATCCAGAACTTGCAGGCGGCATTGATCCGGATTGAGAATAAGACATACGGTATTTGCCGCGAGACCGGTAAATTGATCCCGAAAGAAAGATTACGTGCAGTACCTCACGCTACGTTGAGTATCGAAGCTAAACAGGGAGGTGCCAAGTAAATGAGATATTCCAAAGGTTGGGGAGCAGCGTTGATTGTGATGCTGCTCCTTATTCTTGACCAGGCTCTTAAAATATGGATTAAAACTCACATGCAGCTGCATGAGAGTATCGAAATTACTCCGTGGTTTTATTTGTACTTCACCGAGAATCCGGGAATGGCTTTCGGGATAGAAGTGATCGGTAAGTTGTTTTTATCGGTATTCCGTATTATAGCTGTCGGCTTTATCGGTTATTACCTGTATAAGCTGGTGAAACAGAATTATGCCTTTGGCTTTATCGCCTGTATCTCGTTGATCTTTGCAGGGGCTATTGGGAACATCATCGACTCTATATTCTATGGGGTGGTGTTCGATCATAGTTTTGGACAGGTAGCCTCATTTATGCCGGAGGGTGGAGGCTATGCCAGTTGGTTGCACGGGAAAGTGGTCGATATGTTCTATTTTCCTTTGATACAGACGGTGTTGCCCGAATGGATTCCGGTGTGGGGAGGAGAGGAGTTCATCTTTTTCCGTCCGATCTTTAACTTGGCCGATTCGGCGATTTGCGTAGGCGTCTTTTTGTTGTTGCTGTTCTACCGTCATACATTGTCGACAAGTCTCTCAAAAGAAAAATAAAAGAATTGATGCGGAACAGGCTGCATAGATATAGATATAATGTCGTTTTGTTGCTGGCAACCTGGTTGGTTGCCTGTAGCAAAGTACCGGATGACATTCTTTCGGAAAAGAAAATGCAAGCTGTACAGGTGGATATGCAATTGGCAGAAGCTATGATTAACTTGGACAGCAAGGCGTTTTCCGATAATGCCCGTAAGGAGGCTCTATATCAGTCCATCTTCCGCAAATACGATATCACACAAGCCGAGTACGACAGTTCGCTCATTTGGTATGGACGGCATCTGGATATTTATATGAAGGTGTATGACCGTGTGCTGGCCGATTTGAATAAACGGCAGAAAGCGTTAGGCGACGTACAGGCTTTGGCTGCACCTGTTTCCAAACAGGATTCGGTGGATATCTGGCCTCGTCGCACCTCTTTAAGATTGGAGCCCGATGCTCTGTTTAACGGTGTGACGTTCGACATCAAACCGGAAACGAACTATTCGTCCGGCAGCACGTTTGTGTTGGGGATGAATGTCTGGGGTATCAATAAAGGGATGGTCTATAAACCGGAAATACGCATAAGTGCTGATCAGGGCGATACGATCGTGACTGTCAATGACAAGGTGCTTCGTGATGGTTATCATGAAACCGTTTTGAAGACAGTTCCGACTAAACAGGTCAAACGTGTGTACGGTTATATCTTTATGAACAATGCCGATTCTTCCTACTACAAAGTTTATTTGGACAGCTTGAACCTTATGAAATATAATTACGGTCGTCTGACCGATATGGCAAAAGATTCGTCTGCCGTAAAAATATCCACAGCGGAATAAAAAGTGTTATGCGCCGGATCGCTTCCCATTATATCTATTGGAGACAGTTCTACCGGCTGCACTATGTCGAGTTGAATGATAACGGCGTATTGGCCGGAATTTTCCCTTTGGAAGGGGAAATTGCGGGTACGGAGTTCTATGACGGCATCTTGATCCTTGTACCTATTCCCGCGCTTGACGCAGGGGTGCAGGAGAACAAGCGGTGTCATCAGGATTCTTATTCTGACACATCTTTTGTAATTCCGAGTCAAGCGCGGGAACAGGGCACTTTTGACATGCTGCCGGGAGAACAGTTGGCAGATGCCTTGGAACGTCAAGGTTTTACAGGTATTGCTGAAGCGGGTTCGCCTGTTTGTGTACTGTTATTGGGCGGCATTCCCCTGGCAACGGCGAAATTCGGCGCAGATGACAGCCGTAGCGATGGCTACATTCAAAGACTCTGATGTTTCTCTTTCGGGTGGAAAGCTTGGAATATAAAGTTTTTGATTAATCAACTTTTCTATTTGCGGACGTATTCCGTTCCCTTCGTTCCCCATCACGATGATTCCGTTTGCCGACAATTCCTTTGTGTACATGTTTTCTCCGTCGAGGAATGTACCGAACAACGGAATTTGTCTTGCCGCCTGGGCTTTCAGGTAGTCTTCCAGTTCCGTGTAATGGACTTTTACATGTGCCAGTGCGCCCATTGTGGCCTGCACAGTCTTCGGACTGAAGACATCTGCGGTGTCGGGGCTGCAAACGATATGTTCGATGCCGAACCAGTCGGCAAGGCGTATGATGGTTCCGAGATTTCCAGGGTCCTGTATGCCGTCTAAAGCTAAAACGAGCGAGGTAGAAGGATCGGCTTCGTCGAGCGACCAGTCCGGGCGCTTGAACACGGCAAGTACATCCTGCGGGTTTTTCAAGAAACTGGCTTTACGGATGTCATCCCCTTCCGCTTCCAATAGTTCTTTCGCCGGAATGTTTCCCTGCATCGCCATCCAGGATGGTTTGGCGAGAATCAGTTCGCATTCGAAAGCAAACATCATGTCGGCAACCAGTTTGTTTCCTTCGGCAACGAATGCATTCAGTTCGTTCCGATATTTCTTCATTTCCAATGAATGGATGTACTTTACTTTCCCCTTGCTTAGCATCTTTACTCTTTTTATGCGGCAAAGGTAATTGGTTTTTACGATTTATGATTTATGATTTGTGATTTATGTGTCGTTGATAAATCATAAATCATAAATCATAAACCACATTTTATTTTTACATTTGCGTGCGTAAAAACTTGAATGATGAAGGGAATCCAAACACTATATTTCATTTGTTTCCTATTGTTGTTAATCTCCTGTAGCTCGACAAAATATGTAGGCGAAGGAGAATACCTGTTGGACAAAGTGGAGATTGTGTCGGATGGCAAGACTTATAAAAACAGCGATTTGAAGCCTTATTTGCGCCAGCAACCCAACTTTAAAGCATTCGGGCTGATGAAATGGCAGTTGTTTGTGTACGATTGGTCGGGCCGGAACGAGAAGAAATGGATCAATAAACAGCTTCGCCGGATGGGAGAGGCTCCCGTCATTCTGGATACGACGCTGGTAACGCAGTCGGTTGACGAGTTGAAACGTTTCTTTATCAATAAAGGATATATGAATGCCGAAGTCTCGGCTTCTATTGATACTTCACGAGTCAAAAAGGCTGTCGTGACCTATAGGATCGTCCCTAACACTCCTTACCGGATTCATAATTATTCGATGGATTTGAGCGATCCTAAGATCGATAGCATTGCTAAGCTCAAACCGCCTCACCGTTCCGTGCTGGCTTCGGCTTTTCGTACTTATTCCGACGATTATACTTCTCTGATAAAAGACAGTGCCTTGTTTGACCGCGATGTGCTGGACAAGGAGAGGCAACGCATTACGACTTTGCTTCGTCGGCGTGGTTATTATGCTTTCAACCGGGATTACCTGTCTTATATTGCCGATAGCTCTTTGAATCGGAATATCGTAGATTTGGATATGCTTCTGAAACCGTACCGTTTGCAGAAGCCTGACGGGACGGTGGTCGACACGTTACATCGTCAGTATTACATTAAAGACGTTTCGATTGTGACCGATTATGACCCGTTGACGTTAGAGGAAAACAACGCTATGCCTTACGATACGGTTCGAACTGACGGTATTGATATCCTATACGGCAAGAACGGCAGAAGTATCCGTCCGGGAGTCTTGCGCAAGAGCAATTATATCATGCCGGGACGCTTGTATAACGAGCGGACGGTGGAGCAGACCTATTCTTCGTTTGCCACGCTGCGTGCTTTGCGTAATGTAAATATCCGTTTTTCGGAGGTCGAAGAGAACGACACGATGAAGCTTAATTGTACGATCTTGACTTCTCCCGCAAAACTGCAAGGTTTTGGGGTCGATCTGGAAGGGACGAATTCGGCAGGGGATTTTGGATTTGCTTCCAGTTTGAGTTATCAGCACCGAAACTTGTTCAAGGGCTCGGAGGTTTTTTCTGCTAAAGTACGCGGTGCATACGAGGCGTTGACCGGCAGCCAGTCGGAAGGAAACAACTTTTGGGAATTCGGTGCGGAAGCATCTGTTTTGTTTCCCCGTTTCCTGTTCCCCTTCTTGCATGAAAATTTCCGTCGTAAGATTCGTGCAACGACCGAACTGAAGGTGAACTACAGCATACAAACACGTCCGGAATTCAAAAGAGCCATCGTCTCTGCAGGATGGAATTATATCTGGCAGGAGCGGAGCAATATGCAGGCGCGCCATGTGTTCAAGTTGTTGGACATTGACTATGTGCACTTGCCGAAGATAAGTCAGTCGTTTAAAGATTCGTTGCCTGAATCTACTTTGCTTTACAATTTTACCGACCAGTTTATTGTCGGTTCCGGTTATACCTATTCTTTTAATAATTATGATCCTCAGAATCGTTTGAGGAATACGCATTCCGTTCGCTTCTCCTTCGAGATGGCAGGCAACTTGCTGTATGGGCTTTCCCGTCTGACTGGTGCGGATAAGGATGACGAAGGGCGCTATAAATTGTTTGGGATTAATTATGCCCAGTTTGTGAAAGGGGATATAGATTTCAGTAAAAGTATCGTGTTGGACAATCGTAACAAGTTGGCTTTCCACATTGGTATCGGAGTCGGTTATCCGTATGGTAACTCGAAGATGCTACCGTTCGAACGCAGCTATTTCTCTGGAGGTGCAAATAGTGTCCGCGGTTGGTCCGTACGTTCGCTCGGTCCCGGTAGCATGCCGCTCGATTCGGTCAAGTCCTTTGCCCAGCAGATCGGTGATATCCGTCTGGATCTGAATTTGGAATACCGAACGAAACTATTTTGGAAATTCGAGATGGCGGCCTTTATTGATGCCGGTAATATTTGGACTTTCCATAAGGATGAGAGCCGTCCGAACGGTAACTTCGATTTTTCCCGTTTCTACAAAGAGATTGCCGTCTCTTATGGATTAGGTCTCCGCCTCGATTTCGATTTCTTCCTGATCCGTTTCGATACCGGTATGAAAGCCTATAACCCGCAGGAAAGTGGCAGAAGGAAATGGGCTATCCTGCATCCGAACTTTGGCAGTAACTTCGCGTGGCATTTTGCGGTGGGATATCCGTTCTGATTTTATTTCCTTCTTTATGTAGTTCGACAACATATGAATTTAGGAGGAAAAATAACAAAAATATTTGCTTGTTAAAATAATATTACTACCTTTGCACCGCAAATAAGGATGGTTCCGTAGCTCAGCTGGATAGAGCAACGCCCTTCTAAGGCGTGGGTCGAGCGTTCGAATCGCTCCGGAATCACATGATTTGAAAAAAATACCTGGTAGATTAAACATTTACCGGGTATTTTTTTGTATACTCAGTTGTGTTTTGTATGGATTACTTTTTACCGGACATATGTCTCGCACAGGCAATGGCAGTGAAAACTGTTTCGTAGAGATTTAAGTTATTGAACAATCGGTCAGGTCGATACCTAGTCAAATAAGGTGATAGAAAATAGCCGTTTGCGGGTTGAAACGGAACGATTATCCCTGTTAAGATGTTTTTCTTGATCAAATCTGCTATAATTATATATCTATTGCTTATATTTACAACCTTTTTGATAGATAAGCTTGTCGATAAATATATTGACTTGTAACGTCTGAACAATATCTATTTATTTATTCCAAATACAAAAATGTATTTTTTGCACTGAAGAAGAAATGAGAAAATGGCGTATTGAAGACTCAGAAGAACTCTACAACATCACAGGTTGGGGGACTTCGTACTTTGGTATCAATGACAAAGGTCATGTAGTGGTAACTCCTCGTAAAGACGGCGCCGGTGTAGATCTGAGAGAGCTGGTCGACGAACTGCAATTACGGGATGTGGAGGCTCCTGTACTGATCCGTTTCCCAGATATTCTGGATAACCGTATTGAAAAGATCGCGAACTGTTTCAAGCAGGCTTCTGATGAATATGGTTATAAGGCGCAGAATTTCATTATCTATCCGATTAAAGTAAATCAGATGCGTCCGGTAGTGGAAGAGATTATCGGTCATGGCAAGAAGTTCAACTTAGGGTTGGAAGCCGGTTCAAAGCCGGAACTCCATGCGGTGATTGCGGTCAATACAGATTCGGATTCTTTGATTATCTGCAACGGTTACAAGGATGAGAGTTATATCGAACTAGCTTTGCTGGCACAGAAAATGGGTAAACGCATTTTTCTGGTTGTCGAAAAGATCAACGAACTGACTTTGATCGCCAAGATGGCCAAGCAGTTGAATGTCCGTCCGAATATCGGCATCCGTATTAAACTGGCATCTTCCGGCAGTGGTAAATGGGAAGAGAGCGGTGGCGATGCCAGCAAGTTCGGCTTGACGTCCAGCGAATTGCTGGAAGCACTTGATTTTCTGGAAAAGAAAGATTTGACAGATTGTCTGAAGCTGATTCATTTCCACATCGGCAGTCAGGTGACCAAGATACGCCGTATTAAAACGGCTTTGCGCGAAGCATCACAATTTTATGTACAACTGCATGCGATGGGCTTCAATATCGAGTTTGTGGATATTGGTGGCGGACTGGGAGTCGATTATGATGGTACTCGTTCTTCCAATAGCGAGAGCAGTGTCAATTATTCCATCCAGGAATATGTAAACGACTCTATTTCTACAATGGTCGATGCCAGTGACAAGAACGGTATCCCGCATCCGAACATCATAACGGAAAGCGGGCGTTCGTTGACTGCCCATCATTCCGTTTTGATATTTGAAGTGCTGGAAACAGCTACGCTTCCCGAAATGGATGAAGACTTCGAGGTGAGCGAATCTGATCACGAGCTTGTGCATGAACTGTATGAGATTTGGGATAAGCTGAACCAGAGCCGTATGCTGGAAGCCTGGCACGATGCGCAGCAGATACGTGAGGAAGCGTTGGATTTGTTCAGTCATGGTATTGTCGATTTGAAGACCCGTGCCCAAATCGAACGCTTGTATTGGTCTGTGACGCGCGAAATCAGCCAAATTGCTTCCGGGTTGAAACATGCACCGGATGAGTTTAGAAAGCTGGACAAACTATTGGCTGATAAGTATTTCTGTAATTTCTCGCTTTTCCAGTCCTTGCCTGACTCTTGGGCGATTGATCAGATTTTCCCGATCATGCCTATCCAGCGGTTGGATGAACGTCCGGACCGGACGGCGACTTTGCAGGACATAACCTGCGACTCGGATGGCAAGATTGCCAACTTTATTTCGACACGCAATGTTTCCCATGATCTACCGGTACATTCGCTGAAAGGAAAAGATGCTTATTATATCGGTGTCTTTCTGGTTGGGGCCTATCAGGAAATTCTGGGAGATATGCACAATCTTTTCGGTGATACGAATGCAGTGCATGTAACGGTAGATGAAAAAGGTTACAACATCGAGCAAGTCATCGACGGGGAAACGGTTGCCGAAGTGCTTGATTATGTCCAGTATAATCCTAAAAAGTTGGTGAGGACACTGGAAACTTGGGTGACTAAGTCTGTAAAGGAAGGTAAGATTTCGGTTGAAGAAGGTAAAGAGTTCCTTTCCAACTATCGTTCCGGCTTGTATGGATATACTTATTTAGAGTAATCCCAGTCGCTGAATTCAAAACTTAGTTGTTTCCAGCGGGCTTTCTCTTCGTTCTTCTCGTAAGGATTGGAGACCGAAAGCCCGATCAGGCGAATCGGGTGAGTCGTATATTCGATGTCTTTCAACAGTCCTTTGGCTAAAGGTAGTATTTCGGCTAAAGTCGTCAGTTCGTGGCTTTGGGTGATGCTTCTTGTCTTTTGGTTGAAATCATGGAATTTAATTTTTAAAGTAAGGGTATTTCCTTTGAAACCGGTTCGTTGCAGCCGTTCGATCAGTTCGGTCGCAACATGATATAATTCGATGATAACGGACGATTGCTGCGAAATGTCTTTTTCAAGCGTATGTTCACAGCCTACGGATTTGCGGATTCGGACGGCTTCGACAGGGCGTAAGTCTATCCCTCTTGAAAATTCATAATATAAAATTCCTGCTTTTCCGAATTGTCGGGTGAGCATTTCTTGTGAACAAGCTCTCAACTGTTCTCCGTTATGGATGCCTAATGAGTGCATCCGTTGGGCGGTGACCGGACCGATCCCCCAGAAGGATTCGATCGGCAGACGTTTGATGAATTCTTCCGCCTGGGACGGATGGATGGTGCACAGTCCGTCCGGCTTGCGGTAGTCAGAGGCGATTTTAGCCAAAAACTTATTATACGATACCCCAGCCGAGGCAATCAGATGCAGCTCCTCCCGGATTTTTTGCTTGATTGCTTTGGCTATGTCGACGGCAAGCGGGATGTTTTGTTTATTCTCGGTAACATCCAGAAACGCCTCGTCCAGTGAAAGTGGCTCGACAATGTCCGTATATTCGTGGAAGATTTCGTGTATCTGGCGGGACACCGCTTTATAGACATCCATCCGTCCGGAAACAAATGTGAGCTGAGGGCATAGGCGTTTAGCCCTTTGTGACGACATGGCGGAGCGTACGCCGAACTTCCGGGCTTCGTAGCTTGCTGCCGCTACGACACCCCGTTCCTCCGCGTGGCCGACTGCAAGCGGAATTCCGCGAAGTTCCGGATTATCCCGCTGTTCCACAGAAGCGTAGAATGCGTCCATGTCGATATGTATGATCTTCCGTTCCATTAAAATCCGTTCATCGGAACCAATACTGTCGGTATGAGTAACAGGAATCCGACTATTACCAGAAGCAATATGAATTTCCATGCCCAGCGAAACCATTTATCGTAGGGGATACGGCTGACACCCAGAACGGCGATCAACACTCCCGATGTCGGGGTGATCATATTGGTGAATCCGTCTCCGAACTGGAAGGCCATCACGGTCGCTTGCTTTGACAATCCGATCAAGTCGGAGAAAGGAGCCATGATCGGCATGGTCAGGGCTGCTTTGGCACTTCCGGAAGGAATGATCAGGTTGATCAAGGTCTGGATCACGTACATCATGCCGACGGTCGCCACTTGTCCGAGCCCTTCCATCCCTTTCGCCAGGTTGTAGAGAATGGTGTCGATGACAAGCCCTTCTTTCAGTATCACGATAATACCGCCTGCAAGGCCGACTACCAAAGCTGCGCTCATAATGTCCTTGCATCCGTCCAGAAACAGTTTGACCAGTTCGTTGGGAGTCCGGTTGTTGGCGATGCCGGCTGCCAGTCCGAGGGCGAAGAACAGGGTGGCTATCTCCATGATATACCAGCCATATCCCATCACTCCCGTTATCAGATAAAAAATCGTGAAGAAGAGGAGGTTCAGGATATAAAGATGGACTGTCTTGCGTAGGGCGAACAGGGAAGTCAAGATAAAAGCAGCTGTTAGAATGGGGAGGAGAGGCAGTCCTTTGATAACGCTGTTCCCGATTTGTAAAGTTGTTGCAGGATAATAAGCTGCGAAAATGATTTGTATGACTGCCAATGTGCCAAAACTGATCCAGGCGGTACGTGGTGTATGATAGCTTACATCCAGCGAGTTGTTATTGTGTAGGTCCCGCCAATACTGATCTTCTTCGTAGACTAACGAAGCTTTCGGGTTTTTCTTTACTTTAGCAGCATAACGCAGTATCCAGGAGAAACCGATCATATTGATGACAATCCAGCAAAATATCCGGTATTCGATTCCGGAAAAGAGCGGAATACCGGCCAGCCCTTGCGCAATGCCGATTGTAAATGGGTTCAGTATCGCACCGGCAAATCCTAATCCGGCGGCGACAAAGACCATGCAAACGCCTGTAATGGAGTCATACCCCATCGAGATCGCCATCGGGACAAGCACCAGGCAAAATGCGATGGTCTCTTCACTCATCCCGAAGACGGCCCCGAATATGCTGAATAGTAGCATGATGGATGTCAGTAAGAAATTCTCCACTCCGATCTTGCGCAGGAAACGGTTGTTCTCCATTTTACGGGCGCGGCCGAGGAAACTGACGGTTCCGATATCGAAAGCCTTACTGTCGTTGACGATCCAGAACGCCCCTCCGATAATCAGGATGAAGACGATGATATCTGCCTTGTCGACAAATCCTTTGTAAAAAGCCGAGAACACCTGCCAGGTTTGCGGAACATGTTCTACCGCTTCGTAGACAACCGTTTTTTCTCCGGCGGCATTGATACTCTCTTTGTATTGTCCGCCCGGAATGATCCAGGTGAGGGCGGCACAGAAAAGAATGATATAAAATATGATGGCGTATGTATGTGGAATCTGTCTCTTTTTCATAATCCGTTTTCGTTTTCTTCATCCGTTAATGGACCTATTTCGGGAAGGATGGCACGTGCCTCCCTGTCGCTGAGGGTGTCTACATCTTTCAGTTTGCGCTGGATCACGCGTGTGCGTGTCCCTAATACCTCTTCGATCTGTCCGCTGGCCGTCTGCAAGTTCTTCTGTGCTTTTTCCAGCATGCCACCTACCTTCTCGAATTCTTTCTTTACCGCCCCCAAGATGGTCCATACCTCGCCGGAGTGTTTCTGGATAGCGAGCGTGCGGAATCCCATTTGCAGGCTGTTCAGGATGGCGGCAAGCGTTGTCGGACCGGTGACGACCACTTTATAGTTGCGCTGTAGTTCTTCCAGCAGGGAAGAACGGCGTACGACCTCCGCATAGATTCCTTCGAAAGGCAGGAACATGATGCCGAAGTCGGTGGTGGCGGGGGGAGCCAGATACTTGTCGGAAATATCCTTTGCCATCTTTTTAATAGTTGTTTCCAATAGCTTTCCGGCTGCTTCTATAGCCTGTGTGTCGGCATGATCATATGCATCGAGCAGCTGTTCGTAGACGTCTTTGGGAAATTTTGCATCTATCGGCAGATAGACGAATTCGCGGACATCGTCACGCCCCGGAAGTTTGACGGCAAACTCCACGACGGCATCCGATCCTTTGCGGGTGTGCACATTCGCCTCGTATTGCTCCGGCGCCAGGATTTGTTCGAGAAGCATGCTTAATTGGATTTCCCCGATGTTGCCGCGTGTCTTCACATTGCTGAGGACACGTTTTAAACCACCTACGTCTTGTGCCAGCGTTTGCATTTCTCCAAGTCCTTTCTGTACGCTTTCCAGTTGTTCCGTCACAAGCCGGAATGATTGGCCGATCCGGTCATTCAGTGTCTTTTGCAATTTCTCGTCTACGGTCAGGCGGATTTCTTCCAACCGCTTTTCCGTATTGGCAACCAACAGGCGTTGTTGTTCGTCCAAGTTAGCGAACTTTTCGCGTTGCAAGGCATTGAAGGAAGTGATCCCCCGGTCGAAAGCATTCCGGAATTCGTTCATGGAGCGCGTCAGTTCTTCCCGGTTATCCCTGGCGACGATGCGGCCTTCTTCCCGGTTCAGACGAAAATCTTCCCGAAAGTTTTTTTCAATACGTTCAAATGAACGTTGCATTTCGTCGAGCAGCCGTTTCAATTCGCCTGCGATGTCCGAATGGTCTTTCCGGGGGCGGAAAAAGACCTGTAAAGCAATGATTACAACAAGTAAGCAAATAATCAACCCATCCATTTCTTTCTATTTTGGGTCAAAGATAGAAAAAGAGTTATCGAGAGCAGTAATTAAAAAGAGTTAAAAGGAAAAACATTATTCAGATTCCTTTGTTTAAGTTATACAAAGCAGCTTATATTTGTAAGCCGCTTTTGATAAAGAACATAAAATACAACAAAAGATGGCAAAGATAACATTTAAAGGTAATGAAGTCAATACGAACGGTTCATTGCCCGCAGTTGGAGCAGAGGCTCCTGATTTTAAGGGTGTAAAGAGCGATTTATCCGAATTGCATCTGAAAGATTTAAAAGGAAAGAAAGTCGTGATTAACGTGTTCCCAAGTTTGGACACTGCCGTGTGTGCCGCATCGGTAAGACGTTTTAATAAAGAAGCCGCTTCTCTTCCTAATACTGTGGTGCTTGCCGTATCAAAAGACTTGCCTTTTGCGCAAGGACGTTTCTGTACCACGGAAGGTATCGATAAAGTGATCCCACTTTCTGCATTCCGTTGTTCTTGTTTTGAAAACGGGTACGGGATGTTGATGGTCGATGGTCCGCTGAAGGGTTTGTTAGCCCGTGGCGTGATAGTTGTCGACGAAGCCGGTAAAGTTGTTTATGAGGAACTGGTTTCCGAAATAACGAACGAACCGAATTACGAAGCCGCAATCGCTTCGTTAAAAAACTAATAAAGTAGATTATTGTTTTTCATTGGTTAAAGTTAAGGGTTAGTGTAGAAGGCCGCCGGATGTGAATCCCGTGGCCTTCGTTTTTTATAATCCTGACCAGCTCATCGTTAATTTGGCAATTGTCTTATGGCTTAGTTTTGAAACAAAATCGGCGGAGGTATTGGTTTGGGTTACTATCATGGCTATGCATTCCCAATCTTTATCCGCTTACGACGCCTTTCAATCGAAGATTTGAGGAAAATAGAATATATGTACCAGTATCAAAGATATTAAAGTGGTTCACAGATTAACTTGTAACCGATTCCTCTTACGTTCAAGATCTTGATGCGAGAGTCTTTGTCCAATTTGTGGCGCAGCTTGGTGATGAAAACATGCAGGCTGCGTGCATTATAAAAGCTGTCGTCTCCCCATAGGCTCAGCAGAATGTCCTTGCTGTAGATCGGCTGGTTCTCGTTTTCGCATAGGCGTTTCAATATTTCGGATTCTTTGTAGGAGAGTTTGTCGCTTTCTCCGGCTATCAGCAAGGTCTGGACTTTCGGGTAGAAAGTGTAAAGCCCGATCTCGTAGAATTCGGTTCTTCCCTCCTCCTGTTTATATTTGATCAGGAGGGCTTTAGCGCGAACGACCAATTCACGCAGACTGAACGGTTTGCGAACATAGTCGTTGGCTCCTAATTCGAAGCCGAAGACGATGTCATCTGTTGAAGAACGGGCACTCAGGAAGAGTACAGGCACTTCTTTATTCTCCTTCCGTATCCGCCGGATCATTTCGAACCCGTCTATTTCCGGCATCATGACATCCGCGATAATCAGGTCGGGAGCATACTTGTAGAAACGATCGATCCCCTGCAGGCCGTTTCCTGCCGTTATGACTTGGAAGTCTTCTTCTTCCAGTGCATCTTTGATGATCATGGACAGGCTCGCTTCGTCTTCAACCAATAATATCGATTTCTTGTCTTTCATGTGTTTGCGGTAATGTGATTATGAAGCAACTTCCCTTTCCGGGCTGGCTTTCTACCCGGATCGTACCGTTGTGCATGTGTATCATTGTCTTGACATAAAACAGCCCGATGCCGTACCCTCTTACGGGAGGTCGCTTGCTGTTGGAAACCCGGTAGAATTTATCGAAGATATGTGCCAGGTGTTCTTCTTCTATTCCGATGCCGTTGTCGGTAATGCGGATGATGACCGAACCGTTGCGCTCTTCTGCCGTTATCTGGATGTGCGGACTATCACCGGAATATTTGATGGCATTGTCCAGAATGTTGCTCAAGATGTTGTAAAGATGTGTTCTGTCGGCTTCCAGTATAATCCTGTCCGGCATGGATTCCAGCCCGACATGAAAGGGTTTGGAGGATTTGATGCTCTGTTGTTCGACGATTTTATCGAGCAACCCGTTCAGGTCTACTCTTTCGTATTTAAGTTTGAAATCCTTTTTACGTTCCAGGCCGAGTGAAAGAATTTGCTCGACCATATTGCCGAGACGTAGCACTTCCTCGTGACAGATATGCAAGTATTTGTTTGTCTTTTCTTTGTTTCCGGTTATGTTGTAATGGATCATGGCTTCGATTGCTGCATAGGTGATTGCTATCGGGGTTTTCAATTCATGCGTGACATTGTGCGTAAAGTCATCTTTCAGTTGTTCCACTGTCTTTTGGTGGATCAGGAACCAGAACATATAAGCGAAAGAGAGGATCAGGATCAACAGGATCAGGAATGAAGAGAATAGGATGCCCGACATCATCCGGATCGTATCCCACCGGGTTGGTTCGGTATAAACCAGATAAGCCCTTTTATGATAGGTCGTGTATTCCCATTTGTGTAGGTCGTATTCTGTCTTGTCCAGGTCTGCCGGAACGGATGAGGCGATGATCGAACTGTCTTCCAGATTCCACATTTCGGTATGATGGCGAATATCCAGCCCCCTCTTTTGCAGGTGGGAGGACAGGATGCTGTCGAACTTTGCAAGGTCGACCGGTTTGACCGAATCGATCACTTCATGTAGAGCTTGCTGCATCTGTAAGCCTAACTCTCCTAACGACCTGAAATCGTTACCGACCTCCACTGCCGTGCTTTTTAGCATTTTACCCGCTTCGTTACGGAGTGTCTGGCTCCGGTATCGGGGATGATAGATATTCGTATCTAAAGGCTGCACGCTCAGTTCGGGAATAACCGAATCCTTGTCAGGAAACCGGGTACTGAGAGCCGCACCGCCTTTCGTATCGGCAATGGCGGATGTCTCTCTTTGCCTGTGCGTGACCCTGCTGAGGAAATCGGCCCGATTGAACAGTTCGATATGATCTGCATTTTTGATCGCCATCCGGATCTCTTCCTGGTTCTGCTTTTGCCGTGAGTGGTAGAGGCCGGTTATCCAGAATAGCTGATAGATGAAGAGGCCGGACAACGACAGGATGACCAGAACGATTACATATTTGAACGAAGATTTCATGTAAACAAATGTAGGGAAAGTTTATCTGATCCGGTTTATTTGGTAAGACTAAATAACATTCGTGCGGGGGGATGTTATATAGTCTTACCAAAAAGAGGCAAAGTTTGGAACTCTCGTTTCCGAATATAACCTTTACAAGAAAAAATAATACGATGAAGCATTTCTATCATTATTTGTTGACCGTTTTTCTGGCAGGGCAAGTACCTGGATGGGGGCAGAACGCAACGGAAAAGAAACACATCTTCGTGAACGACAGTATAACCGTAGATCTTCCGGAGGTGTTTGTAAAAGCGGAACGGCCGCTGGTGAAAGTGTCGGAAGGCAAGTTGCAGTACGACATTCCGAACCTGGTAAAAGATAAACCGGTCGATAACGCTTTTGATGTGATAGGCGAATTGCCCGGTATACAAAAAGATGGGGATAAGGTGTCGATTATCGGAACCCCTTCGACCTCGATCCTGATCAACGGACGCAAAAGTTCGATGACAGCGGAACAATTGGCTGGCTTATTGAAATCCACATCTTCATCCAAAGTAAAACAAATAGATGTGATGTATAGCACGCCTCCCCGGTTTGGCGTGAAAGGTGCATCCATCAATGTCGTAATAGAAAATGACAAATCTTTGAAAGACGTGCTGAAGGGGGAAATCTCTTTGACGGGTAAGCAAGGTTATTTCTTTTCTCCATCCGGTCAGGCGAACCTTTCGTATATCGGGAAGAATTACTCGGCTGATATCTCTTATTCGGCCGCTTATGATCATGGACGCCAGGAAGAGGAAATGATTGCCCGACCGACTGTAAACGATCGCCCGTACGATATTAGGCAGGATGACTGGTATAATAATGTAAGCCTTTCTCACAATATACGGGGAGCTTTCGATTTCGATTTGAAAAGTAAAGACCGCTTGTCACTTTCCTATACCGGCCGTTTTTACGACCCGGATAAAGTATCGAGAAGAGGCGCGTTGACCGAGTTTGTCGATATCCGGCGGGTAGAGACGGAGCTGGAATTGTCCGGCGCTTCGAATCTGCATAATGCCCGGATGGATTATATCGGTCATAAAGGGTTCAGAGCCGGGATGGATTATACTTTTTATAAGAATGACGACAAGCAACATTTGGTTAATGACTTTGAAAAAGAGGAAGAGCAGACAATCTCAACTCTGTCTTCCCAGCAGGTACAACGTGTTGATCTTTATATGAACGACAGTCGTAAATTGAAAAAAGAATGGATGTTGGATTACGGAGTAGATGCTTCTTTTTCCGATACCCGTAACGAGTCCGGTCAGTCGATCAATGGTGGGAATGCTCCTGAAGGAACTTTCCGCCTTAAACAAAAAGATTATTCAATGGGTGCTTTTGCCAGTTTTACGAAACAATTCGGGAAAAAGGTTTCATTGAATGCATCCCTTTCCTTGCAGTATTATAAAGCATCCGTCGATTCGGCAGGAAAGAAAAAGACATTATGGAACAGGGCCGGCCTTTTCCCTCAATTGAATTTTACTTACAAGGTGGCTCCGTCCGGTATGCTGATGTTTTCCTTTTCGAGTGATAAAACCTATCCGTCCTATTGGATGACTACTCCTACTACCTATTATATGAATGTCTACAGTTCTATAATCGGGAACCCGGACCTGAAGCCGCAGCTCTCTTATTCGATGCAACTGAATTATGTCCTGAAGAGCAAGTATGTATTCGGCTTATTTACAAATATACAGCCCGATAAAATACAACAGATGACGTACCAGCGCCACGATGAGTTGAGGTCCGTATTCCAGACAGTGAATATGGATATCTACAATATGTACGGAGCGGTCGCCGTCATCCCTTTCAGGCCTTTTGATTTTATGAGTTCCAGGCTGACGCTGATGGGCTGTGCCATTCATAACAAAGGGACGCTTTATGATGTCTTTTTCGACCGTAAAAAACTGTTTGGCCGGGCCGAATTGAACAATACCTTCTACCTGACCGAAGACCGGAACTTGTTGTTGGAGTTGCGGGGCTATTGTATATCTCCGGTCATACAGGGATTGTATGATGTCGATCTGATATACAACGTGTCGGCCGGTCTGACCTGGACATTCGCGAAAAAGAAGATGCGCCTGACGGTTCGGGGTAATGATTTGTTCGAGGGAGGCAATCCCGTTACCCGTGTGGATGAACAGGGGCAGAAAAGCCGCATGAAACTGTGGCAGGATAGCCGGAATGTGACACTGACATTACGGTATAGTTTCGGTGGCTACAAAGAGAAAAAGGCAAAAGAGGTAGACACTTCACGTTTGGGGACGGGGATTTGATATGCTTGCTGTCCAAATACCGGGATGAATCAACTGATGGCGGAAATGTTGGGAGGTATAGTAAATAAGTCTTGAAGAACAATTGTTTGTGTTATTATATTTTATACCTTTAGCGCTGACTTGCTAATGCTATCCTGTACCTCTTAGTTAGTTATCCTGTACACCCTGGTAAACCATCCTGTACATCTTGACCGATTATCCTGTACAGGCTGTTGTTACTGAGTGGTTACTAATAAGATATAGGATGGTAACCTTTGAGATAAATCGTGTTAATGTTAAATCTAATAGAAAGATAATAGTATGGCGGTAAGATACAAGCTGACAAAAATCAATGACAATATTACTGATAATAAGACGGTAAAGTATTCGGTAACGACGGTAAGCTATGACAATGTGAATTTGGATGCTTTAGCCGAGCAAATAGCCGGATCCAGTACATTTTCCTACGGCGAAGTGAAAGGACTTGTGGAAAATCTGACTATTCTGATTGCGGAAGCTCTGGAAGGCGGCAATACCGTGACGATCGACGGTTTGGGAACATTTTCCGTAACTGCCCGACCCAACCGTGAAGTGGAAGATCCGTTGAAAATCCGTGCCGAATCTATTAAGCTGAAAGGAATTGGCTTCAAACCCAGCCCGAAACTGAAGGAGAGGCTGAGAAGTATTGAGTTTACGAGGATGAAATAGGTTTTATACATAAAGTTTACGGGAAGTATTTGCCATTTGCAATCTTACCAGGTAATAATTTGTATAATAGTTTGTTATTCCATTGCAAATATCTTTTTGAGTTTGCAATGGAGTTTGTCATTAGTCATAAAACAAAAGTTGCACAAATGAGTCCGGATATGAAAATAACACAAGTGAAGAGTAATGGTAAGTCTTTGAAAAATATAGAGTTGCCAGATGTGATGACTGCGATAAGATCCGGCGAACAAGCCAGGGTGGTGAATGAACATCGGGGGATATTATCCTCTTCAATGCCTGGCGATCGGAACATTCATGCGACGGATATTCCTGTTTTGCTTTTTGCCGCCCGGTTCAGGAAAAAGGAAAGCAGGATAGAGTATCAGGTGTATAACGGGCTGGTGCTGATGGATGTCGGCAATCTGGCGGATAGGGAAGAGGCCGTGGAGGTGAAGCGACTCGCTTCCTTAGCCCCGCAGACAATGGCTGCCTTTGTCGGTTCGAGCGGGAAGAGCGTGAAAATACTGGTTCCTTTTGTGTTGCCCGACGGTTCCCTTCCGGAAAAGAGGGAGTTGGCCGAGTTGTTTCATGCGGTGGCCTACAGGCGTGCAGTGGCCTTTTATCAGGCTCATCTGCAACGTCATATAGAGATGGGGGAGGAGGCATCGTTGGAAAGAGGATGCCGCCATTCTTTTGATCCTGGTTTATATTATAATCCGTCGGCCACACCGTTGATTCAGGAGCAACCGATGCAGATGCCTGCCGAACCGACCTATCGGGAGGTGGTGGCCAAAGAGGAAGATCCGCTTTTGCGCATGATGCCCGGATATGACCGCAGTCGTATCGTTTCCCGTTTTTATAATGCCTGTATGTTGGACGCCCTCGAAAAGACGGGTGGCTTGGATGAAGGAAAAGAGGTCAGGCCTTTCCTGACAAGGTTGGCTGAAAATTGTTTTCGCTCCGGTATTCCGGAAGAGGATGTGGTTCGCTGGACAAAGATTAGCCGGAATCTCGAACTGTTTGAAGAGGAGATCCGGGAGACGGTTCACATGGTGTACCAACTGTCGAAGTGTTTCGGGAAGAAGCCGGTGATGCCTGCCGAGCAACTGCTTTCGATAAAGACGGACGAGTTTATGAAACGGCGGTATGAGTTCCGGCGGAATATGCTGGCAGGCGAAGTGGAGTTCCGGGCAAGAGGTTCGTACTATATCCATTTTGCCCCGGTTACCGAAACGGTTCTAAATAGCATCGGTCTGAATGCGCAGGCCGAAGGGCTGGCTCTTTGGGATCGCGATGTGAAGCGGTATGTTTATTCCGACAGGGTTCCGGTCTTTTATCCGTTGGAAGATTATCTGGAATATTTGCCGGAGTGGGACGGTAAGGATCATATACGTGCACTGGCCGATACGCTGCCGACCGCTAATGCCCAGTGGCGCAATCTGTTTTATATCTGGTTCCTGAGTATGACCGCCCACTGGTACAGGCGCGAGCATTTGCATGCAAACAGTTCGTTGCCTTTGCTGGTCGGTCCGCAGGGATGTGGCAAGTCCACCTGGTGTCGGAATTTGTTGCCGCCTTCGCTTCGTATGTATTATACGGATAGCATTGATTTCAGTAACAAACGGGATGCCGAACTGATGCTGACTCGTTTTGCCTTGATCAATATCGATGAATTCGATTCGGTCAGTTCCGCTTACCAGAGCTTTTTAAAGAATGTCTTGCAAAAGCCGGTTGTCAACGCTCGCCAGCCTTATAAGCGAAGTATTCAGGCATTGCACCGGTATGCCTCTTTTATCGCGACCTGCAACAATTACGATCTGTTGACCGATCCGACCGGAAGCCGGCGTTTTATCTGTATCGAGATATCCGGTACGATAGATAATTCAACGTCAATAAACTATGAACAGTTGTATGCCCAGGCAGTGGCTGCTTTAAAGAATGGCGAACGTTATTGGTTTACTTCCGAAGAGGAGTTCTCGACAACTCGTAACAATGAAGTATTCCAGCAACTGCCTGTCGAAGAACAGTTGTTTCTTCAGTACTTTCGTGCCGCCCGGCCGGGAGAGGAGAGTCTGGAATTATCCGCCATTGAAATTCTCCAGTATCTGCAAAGTGAAAGTGGCATTAAGTTGGGCAATAAACGGTTGACCTACTTCGGCCGCCTGCTCCAGAAGAATAAGATCCCTTCACGCCGCACGATGAAAGGAACTTGCTATTCGGTGGTGAAGGTGGGATAATGTAGGGTGGATAACAAATGTTATTGCGAATGAAAAAGAGTTTGCAATGAAGTAATAGATTGTTATATAGCTACTTATAGGTCGCTATTGCAAATGGCGAATGGATAGCAGAAAATTATTATATGAAATGATGAAAGAACAAGATTTTATAGCGCATGTCAGAGTAGAAGAGGATGCTTTCCGGATACAGACGGTGAAGGAACATTCAGTCGGTACGGCCACATTAAGCGAATCGTTTGCATCTGTTTTCGGGGCGGCGGCTTGGGGAAAGCAGAATGGCTGGTGGCATGATATGGGGAAATATACAAAGAATAGTTTTCAACCTTATATCCGTAACGCATCCGGCATGGCAGTGGAACAGAAAGTAGTGGATAAACCCGACCATTCCTCGGCTGGAGCGATTCTGGCGAGAGAAAAATTGCCGGGTTATTATCCTCCATTGGCTTATTGTATAGCCGGACATCATTCGGGATTGCTGGACTGGACTTCTTCCGGGGAGGCCAATTTGAATAGACGTCTGTCTAAAACAGATTGCTACCAGGAGATGCTGAAAGATGCACCGGAAGAGATGCAAGAGGTGGTTGCTTCGTTAGACCAGCCTTTGATTGATGATTTTGAGAAGGATATACATCAATGGATTCGCATGTTGTTCTCTTGCCTGGTTGATGCCGACTACTTGGATACGGAGCGGTTTATGCATCCGGAACAAGCAGCCAGGCGTGGGCAATATGATTCTATGGAAACGTTGAAGGATCGGTTTGATGTCTATATGGAATCGCTTACGGCAAATGCACCAGCATCTTTCATCAATGAGAAACGGGCGGCTATCCTGTCCCGTTGCCGGAAGATGGCCGAGAGCCTTCCCGGCTTTTTTAGCCTGACAGTTCCGACAGGTGGGGGAAAGACATTGGCGTCGATGGCTTGGGCACTCCTCCACGCCGTTCGTTACAAAAAAAAACGGATTATCATCGTTATTCCTTATACGAGTATTATTGTACAGACGGCTGCCGTGCTCCGGGATATTTTCGGAGCGGAGAATGTGGTGGAGCATCATAGTAATTTGCAACAGGATAGTAACGACGAACGGTCCCCTTCTTTGCTGGCAACGGAAAATTGGGATGCTCCGATCATTGTGACGACAAATGTGCAGTTCTTTGAATCGCTGTATGCTTGCCGCACTTCGCGATGCCGGAAATTGCATAATATCTGTAACTCTGTTGTTATTCTGGATGAGGCGCAGATGTTACCGGTTGAGTTTTTGCACCCCATACTGGATGTCTTGCAGAGCTTGCAAGCCTCTTTTAAAGCCAGTATTTTGTTTACTACGGCCACATTACCCGTTTTTTCCGGTCGGATCGGAACAGGACCGGGGGCTTTTGACGGACTGAAAACTCCCGTGACAGAAATTACTTCTGTGCATGATAATTTGTTTGAGGCTTTTAAACGGGTGGAGCTGCATTGGCCGGAACCAGGCACAACCACTAACTTCGATGAACTTGCCGACGAGCTGTCCGGGTATGATTGTGTGCTATGTATTGTAAATACCCGTAAGGACGCGCGCGAGCTTTACCGGCGGATGCCTGAAGGAACTTTACATTTGTCGCGTATGATGTGCTCCGCGCATATCATGGAAGTTATAAAATTGATCAAGCAGAAATTGAAGGACAATGAACCAGTCCGTGTGATAAGTACGCAGTTGGTTGAAGCCGGGGTAGATATTGATTTCCCTGTAGTATACCGTGCTTTTGCCGGTCTGGATTCAATCATACAGGCGGCAGGAAGATGTAACCGGGAAGGCAAATTGAATCATGTGGGTAAATTAGGTCAGGTTTTTGTCTTTAATTTGGAGAATACTCTTTTGCGTGGTTTGATGGGAAAGGGAGCGGCTGCTTTGCGGGAGATACTGTCTGTTTCCGATGGGAGCGACTTGTTTTCTCCGGAGTGTATGGCTCAATATTTCAGCTTATTCTATAGCAATTGTAACACCTTTGATAAGGCTAATATAAAAGGTCTGTTATATAAAGGTTTTGCAGAAATGCACTTTATGTTTGCAACTGCTGCAGAGAAGTTCCGGTTGATAGACGATAAAGACTCGGTATCCATCTTGGTCGGCTATGGTGATGGTGCAACCTTACTGGAGGAACTGAAGCGGATTGGCCCGGAATTTTGGTTGTTACGTAAGCTACAGCAGTATAGCGTATCCATTAGAAAATGGGATTTCGAACAGTTATGTAAACAGGGAACAGTGGGAGTGTATGCTGGGATTTTTATATTGGAAGATGGAAGGTGTTATGATGAACGGGCCGGATTGGTTTTGGACGGTGCTTGGGTAGAGGAACTACTGTTGATGTGATAGGTGTTACAGATTGAGTTGGTTATAATAGTGCGTTTGGATTGAAATGTGTCTGAATTACAACAATAACATTACCGTCGCATCCTTTACGGGTGCGACGGCTATGACACGTGTATCAACTTCTGGCCAATGCACGTACCTATATAAGGTACGACAGACTCCGAAGGACACGCGTACCGGTTGTCAACTGTTTCAATCCACGTACCTATATAAGGTACGACCAAGTATGACAGCTCTTTCAACGGCTCGTCCATTGTTTCAATCCACGTACCTATATAAGGTACGACTACCGCTATACTTAATAATAAGCGTTTTGACCTTGTTTCAATCCACGTACCTATATAAGGTACGACAATGATTCATTTGATGGCAATAGATGTACAATATAAGTTTCAATCCACGTACCTATATAAGGTACGACGCTTCCATATCCTCTAAAGGGGGTAAATTCAAAGTTTCAATCCACGTACCTATATAAGGTACGACAAAGCGGCATATTCAAGTATGTTTACCCGTTCCTGTTTCAATCCACGTACCTATATAAGGTACGACATATCACGCTTTCGACCTCCCTACTCTTTTCCATGTTTCAATCCACGTACCTATATAAGGTACGACAAAAGGCCTTGGGCTTTGATCGTATTTATATTCGTGTTTCAATCCACGTACCTATATAAGGTACGACATGAATTGGGAATAAGGAGTAAGAGACAAACAGGTTTCAATCCACGTACCTATATAAGGTACGACGCAGGCCCTATTATGGCTACTCCTACCGCTATGGTTTCAATCCACGTACCTATATAAGGTACGACTTTCTTTCCCTGCATTATCCTGTCTATCCTTTACAGTTTCAATCCACGTACCTATATAAGGTACGACTTGCAAACTTATTACGCTACTGTTATCACTGTCAAGTTTCAATCCACGTACCTATATAAGGTACGACATAGCATTAGCTCCAAGTGTTTTATCCGTCTCAAGTTTCAATCCACGTACCTATATAAGGTACGACCATTTTTCAGGATCATCTTCTCCTGCCACAATAGTTTCAATCCACGTACCTATATAAGGTACGACCGCACCTCTTTTTATTACACTTACATACAATCCTGTTTCAATCCACGTACCTATATAAGGTACGACGGAACGGTTTTTTGTGTTTTATTCCTGTTTTATCAGTTTCAATCCACGTACCTATATAAGGTACGACAAGGCCTTGGATTTTGATCGTATCTACATCCGTGTTTCAATCCACGTACCTATATAAGGTACGACTTAAAGGGGTCACAAAACTCATCCGTATAGTATTGTTTCAATCCACGTACCTATATAAGGTACGACCAATGGCGCGCTTTTGGCGTCTACCGGCTCCAATAGTTTCAATCCACGTACCTATATAAGGTACGACGTCGCCTGTGTGTCAGATAAAGAAACAGGATTTGTTTCAATCCACGTACCTATATAAGGTACGACTTTCATTTGTATGTTATCGTTCAAAATAACACCGTTTCAATCCACGTACCTATATAAGGTACGACTCATGCCTATGATGTTTCCGATCCAAACTAAGATGTTTCAATCCACGTACCTATATAAGGTACGACCGGCATATTAAGAGCATCATAACGAACGTTTACGGGTTTCAATCCACGTACCTATATAAGGTACGACAAATGCTTACACCCCGTCATTCTTATTAATCCTGTTTCAATCCACGTACCTATATAAGGTACGACGCGAGCCTGCATAATACGACGCTTGGAAGCTTGAGTTTCAATCCACGTACCTATATAAGGTACGACTTCCGAGCATCTTCCTAAAAATGATCATGGTTATGTTTCAATCCACGTACCTATATAAGGTACGACGTAATTGACAAACCAGAAACAACAGGTTCATCAGTTGTTTCAATCCACGTACCTATATAAGGTACGACCTCTTCACACTCGAGGTCAAAACGGCGATTATTAAGTTTCAATCCACGTACCTATATAAGGTACGACAAAAGAGATACTGTGCTCAGAATCAGATATTGGTTTCAATCCACGTACCTATATAAGGTACGACTGCATTACAAATAATGCAAACATTTACAGTCTGTTATCAATGCATTTATGCGATAATAAACTTTTTGGATTTTTTATTGATGAAATAAAACTAATAGGAGTGTTTAATAGGCTAATAATCAATGATTGCGAAAACTCCAGCTTTTTGTTAATGCTTAATGTTCGCAAACAGTTATATTATAAGTTCATCTTCTACATTATAGGATGTGACGACACCTATGTATTCAACTCTTTTAGAATAATTATTTCCCAAGAAATAGAAACGAATACTATCTTTTTTATGATCGATGATATCCGATAGTTTTAATCTTAACTCGGTAAATTGAGCAGGCGAGACAGAGCATTCAAAAACGGAATTTTGGACGCGTTGGCCATAATTCAGGCATTGACGTGCTACCTGACGTAACCTGCGCTGTCCGTCGGAAGTCATCGTTTCTACGTCATATGTAACTAGAACATACATGAACTTACTTCATTAAAAAGACCGGATAATTATCTAAATCGTTTCTCAAAAAACGAGCTAAAAGCATCGCCTGAATATATGGGATCAGTCCTATCGGTACGGATTCATTTAAGTAGGGGTGGATTATTGTCTCTTTTTTTCTCTTCTGCCAAGCGAGTAAGACTCCCTTTCTGATATCTTCATCCATTACAATCCCGTTATCTCCGTGTTCGACAAAACCTTTACCGGATATCTGTTTACGATTAATTAAGGACAAAACCAACCTGTCTGCCAGGTAGGCTCGTAACTCTTCCATCATATCTAACGCTAAACTCGCTCTTCCTGGTCGATCGGTATGTAAAAAGCCTACGTATGGATCAAGTCCTACTGTTTCCAATGCAGACTGTACCTCATGATTCAGCAATGTGTAAACGAATGACAATAGAGCATTTACTTTGTCTTTGGGCGGTCTTCTGTTCCTCCCGTTAAAAGGAAAATCCTCACATTGCGATATGATCATCTGGTTAAATACAGAGAAATAAGTTGTAGCGGCTTCTCCCTCTATACCTCTTAATGTATCGGAGGACTCAGCAACTAAAGCCTGATTCTTTGATCTCTTTAACTTTTCAGATACGGATAAAAACAAGGATAGCTGTTTGTCGGAAGAAATGTGATCTCTTTTGAAACGATCGATAACCGTCCGGGAATTTGCTATCTTTCCTGCAATAAAAAGCCGACTGATTTCCAGTGATTTATTTGCATCGTCGGCAATCCTGTATTGTGTTCTTCGTAAAAGGACATTTCCTTTTGTCGGACCGGAGACTCTACCTTGAAACTGTCCATTAGCACTTAAAAAACATAATCCTACATTTCTTTCAGCACACATCTTCATTAATGCCGGAGAAGCACCTATATATCCGAATGTGACAATACCTTCTATATTTAAAACCGGAATTCTGAATATATCTTTTTCCTTAACCCTAATTACAACGTTTTCTCCATCTTTAGTTAAATAGGCTTCAGGAGTAGTTACATACAATGTGTTCAATAATTTTCTCATATTTTAATCGTATAACTGGGACAGGTAAGTATTCACTTTCGGTGTTTTTGTCAGTACTTTAGGCATACATACGTCACATAAAGAACATGACTTGCAATGCGCTTTGTATATTGCCGGCGGAAGAACTTTTTGCTCGTATAGCTTGTGCATTTGGACACATTTATTTTCAACCAGTTTCCGTAATTCTTCAGTAAACTGGACCTCTTCTCGGTGGCGAGTTTCCCCATAATACAAAAAGCCTTTTTCTATGCTGACGTTATACATCTCTTCCAGGCAAATCGCTTGTGCGCATAGCTGGACTTCATCTATCTGATCTTTTTTAGGTTTGCCTCGTTTGTATTCGACCGGAATTAATTGCCAGAATCCCGGATATTTAGGATGTCTTATTGAATTTTGTCCGGAGGTGGAAGCGACCATCTCTACTACATCAGAGATACCATAAAGTCCCAGCCGTCTGGAGACAAGCGTTACGGATCTTAATGTTACTATGCCTTTATTGCGGTTCATCAAGGTAGGATCATCGACTTTTTGATGCATCCAGTTTCCTTCAATAGTGAGGTTGTTTTCCGCCCACTGTTGTTCGATATGTATAAGGGCCCATTGACGTTTACAGAAAGTTATGTGTTGGATTCCGGAAAGCATCAACAGGTCCTCATCTCCGTATTCTATCATATCATGTCCAGAACTTCTACACCTTCCGGTAGTTTATCCTTGTCGATGGTAACAATATAATCGTCGAACGAACGGGGTGGGCGTTGGTCATCCTTAAGTTGAACCTTCACTAAACCGAATAAAGAATGAGCTGAAGCATTACCTAATGCTGTACTGTGTTTGAATACGATCAATTTGCGGGCATTCATCATTCCTCTGGCTGCTGAATGGTCGTGATCGAACATGTTTTTCAATGAATCCCAGAATAAGTTCAGGTCATCTTCATTGAATCCGGTTTGTGCGGCTAAATGAGCGGAAATAAATCCGTTAGCTTTATATAGTCCGTAAGGAACTGTAAATTTACGTCCCATAGTGCGGTTATCTCCACTCTGTTTTTTAGCCTCATCCTCCGTAGCCACAGCCATACGGGTTATACTATGTTCGGCAGTAACAATCGGACTGATGGAACGGGCAAAAGTAAATTGGATAGGGCCACGAACCTGTCCGGCATTTTCGCCTGTACTTAGTACGGCTCCAAATGTCCTTATGTCATAAAAGTTTCTGCACATCCATTGCCGAGCAGCCTCTGTTTTATCTCCTTTCTCTTTTATATCTTTAACCCCTTCCTGTTTATGAGCGTCTGCGATCAGATTATTCAATACCGCTTTCTCTTTAATGAATATATCATACAGTCTTTCTCCTCCTTTTACTATTTGAACAAAGTTCCGGACTTTACGCTTCAGACAGACATCGGAAACCAGGCCTTCACCTGTTTCCGGATCAACTCTGGGTAAATTTCCGGCATCGGGATCACCGTTCGGATTACCATCCTGTACATCAAATAAATAAATGAAGTCGTAACGATTGTTTATTGCTGTTTCCATATTTGTATAGTATTAATTTTTTTCTTTATCTGTTGTTGTTTTATATAAATCTTCTCTTTGATGGTAATAACCGATTGCGAAACGCGATTGGTCGTCCATCGATAAATATTTAGGTAATCCGTTACTATCCAGGTTGGTGATAACACTTTGCAATAATTTTTCATAATAAACAGATTTCCCGGTATCAAATTTTGCAAGGTGATGTCTGGATAAAGACAACAAGCGGCCGAATACAGTTGTCGGGGTTGTCGACGCTGCACCGTAGTAACGCTCTTTGATCGTAGAATTTGCTCCTGGGATAGCATCACTCTGGATCTTTTCAAGGATAGCAAACAAGCGGCCACATAAGTACGCTTGGTTTTTATTTTCTAAATCTAATGCCATTTGAATTTCTTTAGGTGGATTATTATGATTTCTGAATTTTCTATTTAAGTAGGCTTTGAGTATAGCGGCTCTTATCGACGTTATATTCCGGTCTGCTTTGATTCGTATCAGACATTGCATCTGCAATGTGGTCGGGTAGGGTTGGTTATCCCATATGCTTTGACTTAAATCGCTGGCTAAGCAGGGAGGCAGATTTTCCATTTTATTTAAGGAAGCAACTTGGGTCAGTAAGTTGAATAAAGAAAAATAGGCTCTTTGATTCTTGCTTTTAATGATTTCCAAGTCCTTAAAATGTTGTCTGATGTGACTGGCAAATTCGCCTACTGTTCCTTGTCGCCAGAATCTAACGGAGATACGGGCGGCATTAGGAGATAAACCTAACACGTAAAAGGGAGTTTTGTCCTCGTCATTCAATACTCCCGAGAACGGGGACTTCAAGAAGTCTCTGATAACTTCCGTGTTTTTATCCGGATCATCTTTGGGAGGAGATGTAAATATGAAACAGAAACATTGCTCCAACTTTGTCGGTTTCTGAGACCAGAAAACAACGGATGTGTCATGCAAGCGATATTTGTTAGAGGAATCTTTTCCCAATAAAGAATTTAAAGCTGTGGTATAAGCAGCTTCCGCTTCTTTTGAAATGGGTGCGTTCATACCTTGCTCTTTATAATAAGAATCGTAACCCGATTTCTTTTGAAAGCCAACCAGTTTAGCTCCGCTCTTACCCCCGGGTATGGCTATGGCACTATTGAGTATGGCTATCGGAGCCTTTTTTCCGGTGATGAGGCATATCCCTGTAGGTTCATCTTTGTCTGAACAGTCTTCTATAGATGATGTTACATCCGGATTTGCAGCCACGATAGTATTGTTTCCTGCTACTTTAAAGGAGATGTTTGTCCCGTCTTTTTTGATACATTCTTCCCATAAAGGGTCCATTTTTATACGTTGAAGATTATCAGGATTATCGTAAAATTTGGCTACTGCTTGAATCTCTTCATTGGAAGGATACATTTCGGCAAGCCGCCTGACCTCCTGAACAAAGGTTTTATTTTGTTTAGCGGCATCGTCCAGTGCTTTTGGCATTCCTTTATCATCCGTATTTTTAGGTTGGGCTAACACATATCCGAAATGGTCCCAAAATACATTTGCCGTTTGCCAACTGTTGCTGCCGGTACGTCCTTTACTTTTGACGACCAGGTATTTTTTTGCTCGTTTCTGTTTTCCTACCCCCTCGGTGGTATCCTGTAGTTCTAAAAAATTCCCTTTTTTATCTATCAGAATAAGATAAGGTATTTCTTTCCATTCTAATCCATGGGGAGCAATAGTACTCCCCGGATCAGCAGCTTTACGCTGGTAGTATTCGTATAATGCTTGCAAAATCATCGGCGTACCTCCTCACTGTTAATGGATGGAACGATCAAGACTCCTTGTTTCATTATAGCCCTGAAGAACATTGGCTTTGGATCTTTTTCGTTTGTGAAATCCATATCATATAGCATATATCCAAAATCACGATCTTCGGGTATTCCGTTTCCTTTTACCGGATTTTCGATGTATGTGAAATCTGCGGAGAACTCACGGCAACCTAAATAGGGTTGATTGAAACATTGCCCCTTTTTAGCTCTACGTTCGAACATAGCATTATATTTGCCTGGATTTTCGTCAGAGGACTTTGATGGCACTTTCAACATATCTTCTTTCGCTCTATTTCTTATAGGTATAAATTCCAACTCTGCAAAAATTCTATAGCAAACATCTTTTAGTAACAAACTGGATTTTTGTTGCCGATTATCTTCGATGAATAATCCGGATGAACGGGGGCTCATTAAACTTCCAATCTCATTTCTTTTCATGGAAAACCATCTGATTGGATTTAATACTTCTATTCGAGTAATATTCCATTGTATGGCTGGTTTCCAAAATATAGATTCGAAAATAGCTCGGGCAGCAGATGGCGTTATTATGTCGTAGCTAACTCTTTCGACTTTCATCTCCGGACGGGTAAAGCAGGCCATGCTTCCTTTAACCTCAAGACAGTATTCTTTATTTGTATATATCATATGTTTAGGTTAACGTAATATAAGGTGTTTATGCTTTGAGTAATAAGGTATCTTTATAACTCTGTTCAACAAAGATATATTTTATTTTCTAACAAACAAATATTTTAATCCTGTAATCTTCTTGCAAAAAATATTATAAATAGTTGTCCCCGTAAAGGATGCGACATTAAAGACACGTTCAAACGCGCCTTTGAAGAGTGGTTTCAATCCACGCATCTGTAAAAGATGCGACTTATTAGTTGCATTATTACTGTTGTATTCTAAAACGGACGTTTCAATCCACGCATCTGTAAAAGATGCGACTGGCATTGCGAAAAAACTCCTGCACTCTGGTAAGTTTCAATCCACGCATCTGTAAAAGATGCGACTTGACGAGGACGGTAATGCTTATAAGGTTGATTTCGTTTCAATCCACGCATCTGTAAAAGATGCGACATTATGGGATTATTGTATTCCTTTTGAGGGCAATGTTTCAATCCACGCATCTGTAAAAGATGCGACGTAGACGCCAAAAGCGCGCCATTGCTGCACAAGTTTCAATCCACGCATCTGTAAAAGATGCGACTTGGTTTTGCCGGTGACTGTCCATGCTTGGTCGGGGTTTCAATCCACGCATCTGTAAAAGATGCGACTTTAGCTGATCCACCATAATTACGATTCGAATTAGTTTCAATCCACGCATCTGTAAAAGATGCGACTTCTATAATGCTAAGGTAACATTTGCAACTTCATGTTTCAATCCACGCATCTGTAAAAGATGCGACATACGCTGAGCGTCATCATACTTTTGATCCTGTTGTTTCAATCCACGCATCTGTAAAAGATGCGACAAGCCAATTAAGCTCAATTTGAGCGTAAGAAGGAGTTTCAATCCACGCATCTGTAAAAGATGCGACTCGTTTTGATGTTAATGTTCGTTACGACGCCTTGTTTCAATCCACGCATCTGTAAAAGATGCGACCGAATATAAGCGTTATATATAGCCTCATACGCACGGTTTCAATCCACGCATCTGTAAAAGATGCGACTTTTCAAATACTGTTCTCGACGGCGAAAGTAAGTTTCAATCCACGCATCTGTAAAAGATGCGACTCTCGGCAAGAGTCTTCGCATAAGCAGCACCTTGTTTCAATCCACGCATCTGTAAAAGATGCGACCAATGGACGCGCGTACCCTAAACCAATAAAAATGTTTCAATCCACGCATCTGTAAAAGATGCGACGATAATATAAGCGCAACTGACATGTTGACTATTGTTTCAATCCACGCATCTGTAAAAGATGCGACTATTGGCTCTGCTTATATCCGTGCTCGAAAGGATGTTTCAATCCACGCATCTGTAAAAGATGCGACTTGACGAAAACGGTAAACGCATACCTTTCTATAGTGTTTCAATCCACGCATCTGTAAAAGATGCGACGTTGTTTATCTTCTTCCAATTTTTCTGCTGGAAGTTTCAATCCACGCATCTGTAAAAGATGCGACTTGCCGTCATGTACGGTTACTCTTTCTGTTCAAAAGTTTCAATCCACGCATCTGTAAAAGATGCGACCATTGGCTTTACGTTTACGACAGATAATGCAAGTTTCAATCCACGCATCTGTAAAAGATGCGACCTTCACACTCGAGGTCAAAACGGCGATTATTAAGTTTCAATCCACGCATCTGTAAAAGATGCGACCAAGGAGCATCCAATCCGATAAACGGATTATCCAATGTTTCAATCCACGCATCTGTAAAAGATGCGACTCCATGTTTGTGAAAAGCTTTATTGATGACACTTTTAAATTGTAATTTTGCGAATGATAAAGTAGAAAAGCAATAAATGTTCATATTCTCTAAATAAATCTATAAGTGTATGATTTATAGAGGATGCGAACATCCAACGTTTTTTACAATTACTTAGGGTTCGCGTTTTTGTTATTGAAACATAAGTGTAATCATGTTATTTCTAAAGTAATCTGTAACTTTGCTGACAAAGTTAGGAATAGTTTTTATAGATACGATAAATAATGAATAAAAAGATACTTCAGTTAGCGCTTCCTTCTATTGTATCCAATATAACGGTTCCTTTGTTGGGATTGGTCGATGTGGCGATTGTCGGACATTTGGGGGCCGCTTCCTATATCGGGGCGATTGCGGTAGGGGGGATGCTGTTCAATATTATTTACTGGTTGTTCGGTTTCTTGCGGATGGGAACGAGTGGGATGACTTCACAGGCTCTGGGGAGACGGGATCTCCTGGAAGTAACGAGGGTTTTGTTCCGGTCGGTCGGTGTCGGGATTCTGATTTCTCTGGCTCTGCTTCTGCTCCAGTATCCGATACGGGAAATAGCTTTCTTACTATTGGATACGACGGATGAGGTAGAACGGTTGGCTTCCTTATATTTCAATATTTGTATTTGGGGAGCGCCGGCTGTGTTGGGATTGTATGGTTTCTCCGGTTGGTTTATCGGAATGCAGAATTCCCGTTTCCCGATGTTTATTGCGATCACCCAGAATGTCGTGAATATCGTGGCGAGCCTGATCTTCGTCTTTGTGTTCGGCATGAAGGTGCAAGGGGTTGCGACGGGAACGCTGATCGCTCAATATGGAGGCTTCGGGATGGCTGTATTCCTGTGGTTCGTATTCTATCGGAAGCGGTTGAATATTCGTGTTTGCTGGCATGAGGCCATGGATAAGGTCGCTATGCGTCGTTTCTTCCAGGTGAATGGCGATATTTTCTTTCGTACGCTTTGTTTGGTGGCGGTTACTACATTTTTTACTTCTACGGGTGCGAGACAGGGCGATATCGTTTTGGCTGTTAATACATTGCTGATGCAGTTGTTTACGCTTTTCTCCTATATCATGGACGGTTTTGCCTATGCGGGCGAGGCTTTGGCGGGACGTTATATCGGTGCTCGGAACAAAACAGCCCTTAGTCGGATGATCCGTTTGCTGTTTGGCTGGGGGATTGGGTTGTCCCTTTCGTTTACCCTGCTTTATGGAGTAGGCGGGAAAGGTTTTCTCTCCCTCCTGACGAATGACTCTGTTGTCATACAAGAGGCCGGAACCTATTTCTATTGGGTGCTGGCTGTTCCGCTTGCCGGCTTTGCCGCCTTCTTGTGGGATGGTATCCTGATCGGTGCGACAGCTACCCGCCTGATGCTTTATTCGATGTTGGTCGCTTCCGGCACTTTCTTTTTGATCTATTACCTCTTTTTCGGAATGATGGGAAATCATGCATTGTGGATGGCATTTCTGATATATCTGTTGCTTCGTGGTAGTATGCAATGGGTATTATGGAATCACCACAATGAATTAGCGTAATCGGTCGTATGCCCATTGTGCCGGATTGTTTAATATATAATTGGATATATTATGATACGCTTTTTCATCCTGTATGATATGTTCATAATAATTACGTTGCCATAATTTTTGACCGTGTAGATTAATCATTTTTGTCGATTGATATTTAAAATATCCCACAATATGCCCCAGTGTCACCACGTAGGGGCGGGGTTCGCCCGCCCTAAATGCATCCCGATCGATTTTTATAATCGCATGGAAATGATTTGGCATAATAACATATTCGCAACATTCGATATTGGGGTATTTGTGTTCCAAATCCCAATAACATTGTTGGATTATTTCACCATATGGGTTTAATATCATTTATAACCCTTCCTGTGAATAATCATATCCTTTCAAACGGATACTGTGACGATGGTGGATGTCTGGATTGTACTGTTTCATAGTCGATGGTTGTCTTATTGGCTTAATACGAGTCTAAATATAAGGAAAAAGCCGGAAATCAAGAGAAGATATCCGGCTTTTATGAAATTAGATACGCTCTATTATTGTCTGTAGCTTGCTAATTCGTCGGCATTGAATTTCAAGATAAAGCTGCTGTGTTTTTCCACTTCCGCTTCGACATAATTCAAGTATACGACAGCTGATTTGGCAAACATTTCAGGAGTCTTTGTCGCGTCTTGGATCAGCAGGTGAGCCATGATGCAGTCGGCTGCCATTTCATAAAGGCGACGGGCAACAAAGTCCTGCAATTCCTGGTTCTGCGCTTCCTTCACCTTGTTCATGCAGGCTTCGAACTTATTGGCCATTTCAACCAGGCGGCCTTTCAGCGGTTCCATTTCAGGAGAACACGGGATTGTTTCGAATTCTCGGATGGTAGCCAGATAGGAACCGTTGGTCACGTAACGGATGGCTGCAACTGTCTGCAATTGCGTCGTTCCTTCGTAGATGGAGGTGATGCGGGCATCCCGGTAGATACGTTGACAAGCATATTCCAGCATGAAGCCTGAACCACCATGAATTTGGATACAGTCGTATGCGTTCTGGTTGGCATATTCGGAGTTCATACCTTTTGCCAGCGGGGTGAAAGAGTCGGCTAGTTTGGCATATTTTTTCTGTTCCTGACGTTCTTCCGGAGTCAGCTTGCGTTCACGGGCGATGTCGTCCAGTGCTTTGTAGATATCTACATAACGGGAAGTCTGATACAGTAAGGCACGGCCGGCATCCAGCTTCGCTTTCATGATAGACAGCATGTCGTAAACAGCCGGGAATTCGATAATTGCTTTGCCGAACTGTTTGCGTTCCTTTGCGTAAGCTAACCCTTCGTTGTAGGCGGCCTGGCTCAGACCGACAGACTGTGCGGCGATACCCAAACGGGCACCGTTCATCAGCGCCATCACATATTTGATCAAACCTAATTTGCGATCTCCGCAAAGTTCGGCTTTCGCATTCTTGTAAACCAGTTCGCAGGTAGGCGAACCGTGAATACCCAACTTGTTTTCAATACGGCGGACATCTACGCCACCCTGGCGTTTGTCATAGATGAACATAGACAGGCCACGCCCGTCTTTCGTCCCTTCTTCCGAACGGGCCAAGACCAGATGAAGGTCGGCGTCTCCGTTTGTGATGAAACGTTTCACACCGTTCAGACGCCAGCAATTTTCTTTTTCGTCGAAAGTCGCTTTCAGCATCACGGACTGCAAGTCGGAACCGGCATCCGGCTCTGTCAAGTCCATAGACATCGTTTCACCGGCGCAGATACGCGGAATGAAACGGCTGTGCTGGTCTTCGTTTCCGAATTCATATAATGTCTCGATACAATCTTGCAACGACCAGATGTTTCCGAATCCAGCATCGGCAGCGGCCACGATTTCGGCGCACATGGTGTACGGCGTGATCGGGAAGTTCAAACCGCCGAAACGGCGCGGCATCGTCATACCGTTCAGGCCGGCTTTCACCATTGCATCCAGATTCTGCTTGGTCCCGGAAGCGTATTCCACACGTCCGTTTGCGCAGTGGGGGCCTTCTTCGTCAACTCCTTCGGCATTGGGAGCGATGATCTCACCCGTGATTTCGCCTGTGATTTCAAGCACTTTGTCGAACGAGTCCATTGCATCGGCATAATCCTGCGGTGCATAGTCGAACTCTTCTTTATCTCTGTAATTGCGTTCTTTCAGTTCGCAAATACGTTCCATCATCGGATTGTTCAAGTGATACTTGAGTTCCGGAATGTCTGTATAATAATTTGCCATCTCTTTACTTGCTGTTCTGTTTGTAATACTTAATCATCTTCGGAATCACCTCCTCAACAGTGCCGTTGATCACGTAGTCGGCAATCGTGTTGATCGGAGCGTTCTCGTCGTTGTTGATAGAGATGATGATACCTGCATCCTGCATACCTGCGATATGCTGGATCTGTCCGGAGATACCGCAAGCGATATACAATTTCGGACGGACCGTCACACCTGTCTGGCCGATCTGGCGGTCATGGTCACAGAAACCGGCATCAACGGCTGCACGGCTGGCGCCTACTTCGGCATGAAGTTCCTTTGCCAGTTCGAACAACATATCGAAACTTTCCTTGGAACCCATTCCGTAACCGCCGGCTACTACGATCGGAGCACCTTTCAGGTTGTGTTTGGCCTTTTCTATGTGGCGGTCGATGACCTTTACGACATAATCCGTTTCCGGAACATATTTGGCGACGTCGTGTTTTACCACTTCGCCTTTATAACCGGCGTCCAGAATTTCTTTTTTCATCACACCTTCGCGAACAGTCGCCATCTGAGGACGGTGTTCCGGATTGATGATCGTCGCTACGATGTTACCACCGAAAGCGGGACGGATCTGGTATAACAGGTTTTCGTATGTTTTACCAGCTCTTTTGTCTTCGTGCGAGCCGATTTCGAGGGATGTACAGTCTGCTGTCAGACCGCTTGTCAGTGCAGAAGAAACACGGGGGCCTAAGTCACGGCCGATAACCGTTGCTCCCATCAGGCAGATCTGCGGTTTTTCTTCTTTGAACAGATTGATCAAAACAGAAGAATGAGGAAGGGAAGTGTACGGGAACAGACCGGGAGCGTCAAAAATATGCACCTTGTCCACGCCATAAGGCATCACCTGCTTTTCAATCCCTTCCAGTCCGGAACCGGCCACAATGGCTTCGAGTTGGCAGTTCAACTGGTTGGCTAACTTGCGACCTTTGGTCAGCAGTTCGAGGCTTACATCGGCAATCGTTGTACCTTCAAGCTCACAATATACAAATACATTATTCATATTGTTCAATCTTTTTTACCGTATGAATTGTCAATTATCAATTGTCAATTATCCGATAGTGTGGTTAGCTAACAGTTCAACAATCAAATCTTCCACATCCTTGTCTGAGCCGGTCAGCGTCTTGCTTTCCTTTGCCTGGAACACGATGTTCTGAATCGCTTTGACTTTTGTCGGCGAACCGGACAAACCGCATTGTGCGAGATCTCCGTTTACATCGGCAACACTCCATTCCGGAATATTCAGGTACGGGCGCTTTTCATACAGTTCGGGGTATGGCAGTGCCGATACGCCTTCCGGATGGCAGGCGGGAGCAGGAACTTTTTCCTGCGCGCCCAATGCCCGTTTGTATTTCATCACCAACTTGGCATTACGCGGACGGCAGGGGGCAGCCGAACCGTTGACCGTAATCACGATAGGCAGCGGACCTTCCACTGTTTCGACACCACCGTCGATATGCCGTTTCACTGTGATACTGCGATTCTTTTCGTCTACGTTCAGGATTTCTTCGGCATATGTGACCTGTGTTAATCCTAACTTTTCAGCGACTTGAGGACCTACCTGTGCTGTATCGCCGTCAATAGCCTGGCGTCCTCCGATGATAATATCGTAGTCACCTATTTTCTTGATTGCTGTGGCAAGCGCATAAGACGTTGCCAAAGTGTCGGCACCGGCAAATGCACGGTCGGTTAGCAGATAACCACCGTCTGCTCCCCGGTATAAACCTTCACGAATAATTTCAGCTGCACGCCCCGGACCCATTGTTAACAAGGTTACCGTAGTTCCCGGATAGGCGTCTTTCAAGCGGAGGGCTTGTTCTAATGCGTTCAGATCTTCCGGGTTGAAGATTGCGGGAAGTGCGGCTCGGTTGATAGTTCCGTCCTCTTTCATCGCATCCTTTCCCACATTGCGTGTGTCCGGAACCTGTTTCGCCAATACAATAATTTTTAAACTCATATTATAGGAATATTAGATTTCTATATTGGATATTTGTTCGAATTAACCTTCTGAATACTGACCTGCAAAAATAATCAAACATTCTTTATATCAAAGAACTTTCGTCTGGAATCTGCACACTTTAGGTTTTTTTGAGCATATCCTTTCTTTTTACTTACCACCTTACTAATCACCATAATTTAGGCACGGATTACACGGAAAACACGGAAAGAAAATAAATTTATCCGTGTCAATCCGTGAAATCCGTGCCTGAAAGATCGTGATAAAGGTGCTTTGGCACCGTTTTGTCAAGTCGAAATCGAGTAATAGGTTTGCGCCGGTTTATATTAAATTTCGCATGCACAAAGTGTTGGAATCAGGTTGCGGTCGCCATACGCATTGTCTACGCGGGCTACATTCACCCAGAATTTGCTGTCGTGCAACCATTCCAGCGGGAAGGCGGCCTTGCTGCGCGGATACTCGTGTTTCCATTCGTCGGCCGTTACTTCATATTCGGGATGAGGAGCGTTCTTTAATACGTTGTCTTCCTTTGAAGCCTTGCCTTCTTCCACTTCCTTGATTTCGTTCCAGATACATTCCAGCACCTCGACGAAACGATCCAGTTCGGCTTTGCTTTCGCTTTCGGTCGGTTCGACCATCAGAGTGCCGTGAACAGGGAAGGAAAGAGTTGGAGCGTGGTAGCCGAAGTCCATCAGGCGCTTGGCGATATCGCCTTCATCGATACCCGAACGTTCTTTTACCGTGCGGCATTCCAGGATCAGTTCGTGACCGACGCGACCTGTAGCACCTGTGTAAACGATTCCGTAAGTATCTTTGAATTTGGCTGCCAGATAATTCGCATTCAAGATCGCGGTCTTGGTGACCGTTTCCAACCCTTCTGTTCCCAACATGCGGATATAAGCATATGTGATCGGCAGAATGCCCGCGCTACCGTAAGGTGCGGCGGAGACTGTGTTCAGGTCGCTGCCCCATAATATCGGATGCTGTGGCAGGAACGGGACGAGATGTGCGGCAACGCAGATCGGACCGACACCGGGACCGCCTCCTCCGTGAGGAGAAGAAAAGGTCTTATGCAGGTTTAGGTGGCAGACGTCTGCACCGATAGTACCCGGATTGGTCAGACCGACTTGTGCATTCATGTTGGCGCCGTCCATATACAGCTGACCACCGCAAGCGTGAACAATGTCGCACATTTCCTTGATGTCCACCTCGAAGATACCGTGAGTAGACGGATAGGTGATCATGCTGGCTGCTAAGTTGTCCTTGTTGGCTTCGGCTTTAGCCCGGAAATCTTCCAAGTCGATATTTCCTTTGTCGTCACATTTCACCGTAACGGTCGTAAAACCGCATTGAACCGCACTTGCCGGGTTCGTACCGTGGGCAGAGGCAGGAAGCAGGACGATGTTGCGATGTCCCTGCCCGATGCTTTCCAGATAAGCCCGGATTACGCGCAGACCTGTATATTCGCCGGCTGCTCCGGAATTAGGTTGCAGCGTACAGCCTTTGAATCCGGTGATCTCACACAAGTAAGCCGATAAGTTTTCAATCAGTTCCGTGTAGCCTTCGACCTGGTCTTCCGGTGCATACGGATGTATATTCATGAATTCCGGACGGCTGAGTGGAAGCATGGTCGATGCCGGATTCAGTTTCATCGTACAAGAACCTAAAGAGATCATGGATTGGGCCAATGAAACATCCTTTCGTCCCAGGCGGGTGATATAACGCATCAGTTCCGTTTCGGTATGATATTTTTTGAATACGTCTTCTTGCAGGAATTCGGAAGTACGGGCGAATTTCGGATCGAAATAAGTTTTCTCAGGAACGGCTTCTTTCAGCATGTAGTCCTTTCCGGCTGCCCCTGCGAAGATATACAGCAATACGCCGATATCGGTCGGTCCGGTCGTTTCGTCCAAGCTGATGCCGATCTGTCCGGCATCGAAGTAACGCAAGTTCACCTTACATTCCAATGCGATCTCGCGGAGTGCATTGATGGATACATGTTCCGGCAACTGGATTTTCAGTGTGTCGAAATAGTTTTTGTTCAATTGTTTGTAGCCTAGTTTTTCCAACTCGCCTGTTAGGAAACCTGCAGAAGCGTGGATACGACCTGCGATGTTCTTCAAGCCTTCGGCACCGTGGTAAACGGCGTAGAAACCAGCCATCGTGGCTAGCAAGGCTTGGGCGGTACAGATATTGGAGGTCGCCTTTTCACGTTTGATATGTTGTTCGCGTGTTTGCAAAGCCAAGCGGTAAGCCGTGTGTCCATAGGCATCTTTGGAAATGCCGATGATACGTCCGGGGATGGAACGCTTGTATTCGTCTTTCGTGGCGAAGAATGCAGCGGACGGACCACCGTAGAACATCGGGATACCGAAACGTTGGCTGCTTCCGAACACGACATCTGCACCCCATTCTCCCGGAGGAGTCAGCAGGACAAGACTCATCAGGTCGGCAGCAACGGCGACACGTGCTCCACCGGCATTGGCACGTACGATGAATTCTTTATAATCTTCGATCGAACCGTCGGCATTCGGATACTGGACGATAGCCCCGAATACATCCGGTGTGAATTCAAATGTTTTGTAATCACCCACAACGACCTTGATGCCTTGCGGGATCATGCGAGTGTTGATAACGGCCAGTGTAGAGGCGAATACGTTTTCGTCGACAAACAACGTATTGGCTTCTGCTTTCACCTGTGCACGGCTACGGCTACCGTAGAACATGGTTGCCGCTTCGGCTGCTGCTGTCGCTTCGTCCAGCAGGGAACAGTTGGCTAGCGGCAGGCCGGTCAGTTCAGCGATAACAGTCTGGAAATTCAACAACGCTTCCAGACGTCCTTGTGAAACTTCTGCCTGGTACGGAGTGTAGGAAGTGTACCAAACCGGATTTTCAAATACGTTACGTTGGATAGGAGCCGGACATACTGTGTCATACCAACCCATTCCGATATAAGAAGTGAAGACTTCGTTTTTGGATGCCAACTCCGAGATGTGTTCTGCGAACTCACGTTCCGTCATGGGTTCGGGAAGGTTAAGCGGTTCTTTCAAACGGATGTCGGACGGGATGGTCTGATCGATCAGTTCGTCAACCGACTTGACGCCGATGGCTTGCAGCATGGAAGGAATGTCTTCTGCCGAGATACCAACGTGGCGGTTTACAAATTTATTTGTGTCCATAATATTGTGATTTATGATTTATGAATTAATTCTTAATTGTCAATTACAAATAGGGATTGTTGAACTTCTCATCGATGACTCTTGTTTCCGGTCCATGCCCCGGATAGATTACTGTCTCGTCGGGAAGTGAAAGGAGTTTGTCGTGGATGGCGGCAACCAATACCTCCTGGTTTCCACCCCAAAGGTCGGTACGGCCGATACTTCCGGCAAACAGTGCATCGCCGACGATCGCAAAGCCGTTCTTTTTGTTATAGAAAGCGATGCTGCCGGGTGAATGTCCGGGAACTGTCAGCACTTGAAGTTCGGATGTGCCGAACTTAATGATCTCGCCTCCTACGATATATTTTTCAACCGGGACGTTCTCGACATGCTGACGGAGTCCGAACAACTTGGCCTGTTCGTCCGGAGAGGGTAGTTTCTCGACATCCTGCTTGTTCGCTTCGGGTTTCAAACCGTATGTCTTATATATAAAACCGTTTCCAAATACGTGATCCACGTGCAGATGAGTACAGAGCAAATGCTTTAATGTCAACTTGTTTTCGAGGATAAAGTCGGTTAACTCCTTTTCTTCTTCCTTGCGACAGCAACCACAATCGATCAGTACGGCCTCGCGTGTATCATCATACAGCAGGAATGTGTTTTCCTGGAAATAATTGAACTCAAACGATTTTATTGTAATCATAACGGTACGTAAACAACTTTTTTAGTTTGGAAAAATTCTTCTTTAAAATGGTCACTCAGGTTGAGGCTGACAGCTTGCTTGTGGAATGGCAATATTTCATGCTGCAACTCTCCTCCTTTCAGACAAATCAAACCGTTAGGAAGTGCATTTTGTTGTTCCTTCTTTATATTCTTACGGGCGATTTTTACCAGATCGGCCAGTGGCATGACGGCACGACTCACGACAAAGTCGAATAATTGTTTTTCCTCTTCGGCACGACAATGGCGGAAAGTGACGTTTTTCAGACCGATCGCTTCGGCTACAGCTTGTCCGACCTTGATTTTTTTTCCGATACTGTCTACCAAATGAAACTGTACTTCAGGGAGCAGGATCGCAAGTGGTATGCCGGGAAAACCGCCTCCCGTACCGATATCCATAATTGTCGATCCTTCTCTGAATTTCAGCATTTTCAAGATACCTAACGAATGAAGTACGTGGTGCAGGTACAGGTTCTCTATATCTTTGCGTGAAATTACATTGATTTTGGAATTCCAGTCTGAATACAAATCAAACAGGGCGTCTATCTGTTGCTTTTGCGCATCGGTTAGCGTTGGAAAGTAAGACTTTAGAACCCCCAATTGACAATTGACAATTGACAATTGGGAGGATATTGTTGCACTGTTATCCATAAATTATATGTATGGGATTATTGTTATATTTTATTTGTCAATTGTCAATTAGTTTCGCAATTGGACTGTCTTTTTTCAATAGATATAGGATTTCCGCATAGGGTAAGAATACGTTTGTTTCCCTTACCACGTAAGCGGCGATCTCATATTCATTAAAGGTATACGTGATGCCGTCCTCGTCGACCAGGAAATTACCGTTCGGAAAAATTTCTTCGACACTGAAAAAACCGATGTTTTCCAAATCTTTCGGATTCTCCACCTTGTTTTGTTTGGCAATATGATCGATCAATATCTGTGCGAGGCTGTCCTGGAAGTTCTCGATGAAAATATCTTCTTCTGTGATTGCATTGCCTGTTTTCAAGTTGATCACGTGATTGTTGTAGGCATGCGAACCGTGTGCACCGCCTGTATAGTTTTCGAAACTTACAGTATAGCTCAGAATGTCATTCTGGTTGTAGACGATTTCATCCGATGACATTTCGAAATAAGAGAACCAGGCTCCGACCGGCAGATCGTCCTTCTTTTCCAACTCTGCCTTGAAATCGGCTTCCAGTTCTTTATAGTTGTTCAGATAGTCTTCCGTGTACTTGGCGACCGCCTCTTCTGGAGACAGGTTCTCATAATTCTCGCCGAAGTAGGAGAGGACAAAGTCATTCTGTATCTTTTTCAGAATCTCCTTATCGGAAAATTTGGCAGGATAGGTGAAGTTCAATTGCAAGTTGCAATTGGGATTATCGGGATTATTCAGCAGATGATAGGTCCTATCCACCCGGATAGAATCGAATTTAATATCATTATCGGCCGTTTGCTTCGTGTTAGTATTGCAACCGGTTACGAACATTCCTAAAAAGAAAAGCGCTATCAGGCTTTTACTAATTTGTGTACTCATCGGAATCATAGATTTTAGATAATACTTTTAGATGCAAATGTAAGCTATTATCTTGTAATAAACGAATGGCTGGTTTCTTTTTTCAGCCTCGGAGGCATCAAAAGGGTGAGGAGATAGCAGTGCTGGTGTTGTTTCCTGCCTATGTAACGGTCGTTCCCTACCTATGAAACTACTGTTTCCTGCCCATGAAACGGGAGTACCATGCCAGTGGAACTCTTGTGCCAATAAAATGTAACAGGCTTGGCACTGCGTTCTGGCTTATCATCCGGAAAAGGAATTCTGCTTGGCGAAGGTTGAGTTGTAATAAATGTTTTAAACGAAAATAAACGCTAATTAGGCAACCTTTTGAGAAAAAGGTTGCCTAATTCTATTTGTGAAACGAACAAATCCCCTATATTTGCAGAGTGTGTACGCACACCTCTTTGAACCATGTAAAAAATAACAGGTAACAAATGGCTTATTCTAACTATTATGCGGCTTCTGGGCTTTTCCATGGATCTATGTCGTCGGTAATGGGAACGCAGTTTGACATCTTGATGGTCGGCAGTGATCCCCGCCTTCTTGGTACGGTCTGGGAAAAGGTCGAATCGGAAGTGCAGCGATTAGATAAAATGCTGAACCGGTTCGATCCGGAGAGTGAGGTTTCATTTGTTAACCGGGAAGCCGGACACTATCCGGTGACGGTGGGGGAAGAGCTTTGGAATATATTGTTGAACTGCAAGCGTTACAATGAGCTGACGGAAGGATATTTCGATATAACTTTGCAGGGATTCGACCAGGTATTGCTGACGGAAGAAGATAAAAGCATTTTTTTCTTTTCTGAATCTTTACACATTGATCTCGGCGGGTACGGGAAAGGATATGCGCTTGCTAAAATACGGGAACTGTTGGAAGAAAACGGGATTGGTAAGGCGCTTGTCAATTTCGGAAATAGTTCGGTTCTGGCGGTCGGTACGCATCCGTGCGGCGAATATTGGCCGGTGGGTCTTGACAATCCGTTTACGAAAGAGCGGATTGCCGATTTGAAGTTGAGTGATAGTTCGTTATCGATATCGGGAAATATGCCTTCCCATCCGCGCCATATCGTGAACCCGCATACGGGAACATTCGTGGAGGATAAGAAAATGGTGTCGGTGGTGGCGAAAGATCCGGTGGTGGCGGAGATTCTGACAACTGCCTTTATGATCTGCGGCGACGAGCGTGTTCCGGTAATCGCGTCTCAATTTGATATTTATGAAAAACATGTATATAAGTTATGAAAAATGATGAGAATTCAGTCAATTTAAGCCGGCGGGACTTCTTTAAGGAGTTGGGAATGATTGGTGGAGGCGGTGTGCTGCTTTCCGCGTTTCCCTGGTTGCAGTCCTGTAGTGCCGACGATAAGGTGCAGATCGCAAAGGAGAAAGTGCGGATCGGATTTATTGGTACAGGTTCGCGCGGACAGTACCACTTGAATAACCTGAAGACGATTCCGTATGCCGATGTGGTTGCCTTGTGTGATAATTATCCTCCCCACCTGAAAGAGGCTTCGGCTCTCTATCCGAAAGCCAAGACATATGACGATTACCGGAAGCTTTTGGATGATAGAGATATACAAGCTGTCATGATCGCCACTCCGCTGTACGAACATGCGCATATCACAATAGACGCCTTGCATGCCGGAAAGCATGTCTTCTGCGAGAAATCGATGGCGATGACGTGTGCTGACTGTCTGGATATGTATAATGTGTTTAAGGAATCCGGCAAGGTGATGTTTATCGGCCAGCAGCGCTTGTATGATCCGAAATATATAAAGGCGATGGAAATGATCCATGCCGGCTTGTTGGGAGAGATAAATTCGATACGGGCGTATTGGTTCCGTAATAACGACTGGCGCCGTCCGGTCCCTTCTCCCGATTTGGAACGTAAGATCAACTGGCGTTTATATAAGGAATATTCATGCGGCTTGGTAACAGAATTGGCAACCCATCAGTTGCAGGTTGGAAACTGGGCGCTCCGGATGCTTCCCGAAAAGGTAGCCGGCATGGGAGATATCGTCTATTGGAAGGATGGTCGCGAAGTGTATGACAGTATCAATTTGATTTATCATTATCCGAATGGTGTGAAGATGACCTATGAGTCGATGATTGCCAACAAGTTTTATGGCCTTGAAGAAGAGATTATGGGAAGCAAGGGCACGATGGAACCGGAAAAAGGTAAATATTATTTTGAAGATGTCGAACCTGCTCCTGGTATCATGCAGTTGATCAACCAGATCGAACATAAGATCTTCGACAATGTTTCATTTGCCGGCCCGAGTTGGGTTCCTGAAACTGCATCGGTAAACAAGGGACATCTGATCATGGACAATGTCACAACGATCAGTGGACAGTCATCGGTAGGAGCTGCTGGCGACGGTTCTATCGAGTTGGTTACTGCTTTCTGCGAAGCGGCTATTACTGGAAAACCGGCTCCTAACCTGGTGGAAGAAGCTTACTATTCCTCTGTTTTGGGTTTGTTGGGCTTGCAGGCGATTGATGAAGGACGGGTGATTACTTTCCCGGATGAATATAAAATACCGTATCTAAATTTTGCATGATTATGAAAGAGATCGTATTATCTGTAAAGAGACAAAAAACGGAAATCAAGATATTCTGTGTCTGTATCGCGCTCGCTTATCTGATGAACATTATCTCAATCATAGCATACGGTACAAGCTGGTCCGAGCTTTGGACACAATCGTTGTGGATGCTACTCATTACGTGTGGCTTTTACGGATTGTCGGTTGTACTCCGTTTGCTGTATTATGGACTGAGCCAGTTGAGAAAGTGATTGTTGCTTTTCTTTAGAAAGATAAGTAACCAAAGAATTTAATATCGTTCTATTGTTTTTTCATCAGGAGAAAGTGATAGAACGATTTTTATATGTTTTTGATTGATTTCTTATCATGTTTTTCTGTCATAATCCTTTTCTTTGCCCAATAAATCTGATAAGCATGAAAAAGACGATTTTATTTTTCTCAATTCTGTTGGCGTCGTGTGCAGGTAAGCAGACGCAAGAGATCCGGACAATGGAACGTTTGTCCACTGCATCTCATAATGATTACTATGTAAGTAACCGGGCTCCGTTGCAACCGTTGCAATTTATTAAGCTGCCCGCCGGAAGTATCGAGCCAGAAGGCTGGATCAGGCGGCAGATCGAATTACAGAAGGATGGACTTTGTGGTCATTTGGGGGAGATTAGTGCCTGGCTGCAAAAGGAAAACAATGCCTGGTTGAAAAACGGAGGTGAATGGGGGTGGGAAGAAGTGCCCTACTGGTTGCGAGGGTATGGTAACATGGCGTATGCCTTGAGAGACGAGACTTTGTTGAAGGAAACGAAATTCTGGATAGAGGCCATCTTGTCAAGTCAGCGAGCGGATGGTAATTTCGGGCCGGTGCATTTGAATAACGGCAAGCAGGATTTTTGGCCGAACATGATCGTCCTTTGGATCATGCAATCTTATCATGAATATACGAACGATAACCGGGTGATTGACTTCATGACCCGCTATTGTCATTATCTGCAAACGGTTCCTGATGACGCTTTCCTGTCGAGTTATTGGGAAAATAGCCGCGGGGGGGATAATCTTTGGAGTGTGGTTTGGCTGTATAACCGCATGGGTGACGAGTCACTTCTTCGGTTGGCCGAAAAGATTCACAGGAATACGGCGGATTGGACAAAATCAACTCAGCTTCCTAACTGGCACAATGTGAATGTTGCCCAGTGTTTTCGCGAACCTGCCACTTATTTTCTGTTTACAAAAGATTCGGCGATGTTGGCTGCCAGCTATAATGTCCAGAGTTTGGTACGCCGTGCTTTCGGCCAAGTTCCTGGTGGAATGTTTGGGGCGGATGAGAATGCCCGTATCGGTTTCTTCGATCCTCGACAGGGTACGGAGACTTGTGGTTTTGTGGAGCAGATGGCTTCCGACGAGATCATGCTTTTGATCAGTGGCGATCCTTATTGGGCTGATCACCTCGAAGATGTTGCGTTCAACAGTTATCCAGCTTCTTTGATGCCTGATTACCGGGCGCTTCGTTATCTGACTTGTCCGAATATGGCGATCAGCGATTCTCGCAATCATCATCCGGGATTGGATAATTCCGGTCCGTTCTTGGCCATGAACCCGTTCAGCAGTCGTTGCTGTCAGCACAATCATGGTTTCGGTTGGCCTTATTATGTCGAACATTTGGTGTTGGCAACGCCGGATAACGGGGTAGCCGCCGTTTTATACAATTCTTGTAAGGCAAATGTAAAGGTGGGCGATGGAACGGAAATCACCTTACGCGAACAGACGAATTATCCGTTTGAGGAAATGACACGTTTTACGGTTGGAACGTCCGAAAACGTATCTTTCCCCTTCTATCTCCGCATCCCGTCCTGGTGTAAAAATGCTTCTGTCTTGATCAACGGAAAAAAACAGCAAACAAAGCTTGCTCCCGGAACATACGCTTGTATAGAACGGGAATGGAAAGATGGCGATGAGGTAGTCCTGAACCTTCCGATGGAATATGCCGTTCGTCAGTGGCAGGTAAATAAGAATAGTGTCAGTGTCGATTACGGTCCGCTAACCCTGTCCTTGAAAATAGAGGAAGAATACAAGCAAATGCCCAGCACCGAGACTGCTGTTTGGGATTCCAAATGGCAGGAAGGAGCGGATGCCTCCGCATGGCCGACATTCGAGATTCTGCCTGCAAGCCCGTGGAATTATGCCTTGAGAGTCCAGTCACCTATCACGTTGCAACGCAGAAACTGGCCGTCGGACAACAATCCTTTCACTCTCTCTTCCGTCCCGATGGAATTTAAGGCTCAGGGACGTTTGGTGCCGGAGTGGAAAATTGACGAATACGGATTATGCGGAGTCCTTCCATACGAAAACGCCCGCAAGTCCGACTGCCTGGATGAAATCACCTTGGTCCCTATGGGAGCGGCAAGGTTGAGGATTTCTGCTTTCCCAGTGGCAGAGCGGTGAGAATTAAAAAATAATGATCGGTCTCTATTTTTAATTCTCAATTTTTAAGTGCTTCATATATTCTGATGGAGTCTTTCCGTACTGCTTCTGGAAGCAGGTGGAGAAGTAGGCAGGTGACGAAAAGCCGACTTGGAAAGCGATCTCGCTGATGCGGTTCTCTCCGTTCTGCATCAGCAGGATCGCCTTCTTTAAGCGGGCAATGCGGATGAAGTCGTTAGGAGAAAGACCGGACAGACCCTTAACTTTGCGGTAGAGGCTGGAAGTGCTCATTCCCATCGTATCGGCAAGCATCTCAACGGAGAGTGCTTCATTGCTGAGGTGTTCTTCCAAATAATCGTTCAGTTTGCGAAGGAAAATATCATCCACCTGCGAAACGGCGAGAGAGGCTACCGGGGCGAACGGCTTCTCCAAATAGGTTTTGTTCAGTAGCTTACGGCTTTTCAAAAGGTTGCCCACTTGGGCCGTCAGCAGTTCGATAGAGAACGGTTTCTCCATATAGGCATCGGCTCCAGAGTTCAGTCCCTTCAGGCGTGATTGCAGGTTGTGTTGTGCTGTCAGCAGGATAAACGGGATATGGCTGACATTGACATCGTTTTTCATTTCGTTGCAAAGTTCGAAGCCGTCCATGATCGGCATCATGACATCGCTGATGATTAGGTTGACCGTGTTTTTACGGACCAGATCAAGAGCTACTTTCCCGTTTTCCGCTTCTAGCACTTGATATGTTTCCGCCAGTTCGCGGGCGATGAAATGGCGCATATCATTTTGGTCTTCGACAATTAAGATAACCGATTTGCCCGTTTCGGCCAATGTGACTATTTCCGCTTTCTCTTTTCCAGCAGTGGTCTGGAAACTGTCTTCCTGCTGTTCTGGGAGCATCAGGACAAACTGGTTCAAGCCGTCCGGCGTTTGTCGATAGAACAGTCTGCCGCAGTGGAATTCGGTCAAAGAGTGGGCCAGCGACAAACCGATACCGCTTCCTTGCTGGTTTTCTGTCTCTTTGAGGCGGTAGAACGGATTGAATATATTTTCGATTTCACTGTCGGGTATCAGATGCCCGTCGTTGGTGACGAGCAGGGTGAACATGCGCTCTTCACCTGAAGGAGGGAGTAATTCGAGCGATATCCGGCTGTCCGAGTACTTCAGTGCATTGCTGACCAGGTTGCTGACGATCTTCGAGAATGCTTCTCGGTCCAGACAGGCCTCGAAAGGTAGATCCGGCAGCTTGACTGTGAAATTCTTGTTTCCCTGTTCGAAAGCCGGACGGAACGGATGCAGGATCGTTTCCAGCCAGAGGACGACATCGGTCTTGACATAGTTCAGTTTGAACCCGCGGCTTTCCGTCTTGCGGAAGTCCAATAGTTGGTTACTTAGGTCTAACAGTCGCCCAGTGTTTTTCTCGATGATTCGTAGGTTCTCCTGTGTGGCGGGCGTTCCATCCCCTGAACGAAGGATTTTTTCCAGCGGGGCTTTTATCAGGGTAAGAGGTGTCCGTATTTCATGCGTGATAAAGGTAAAGAACTGTATTTTTGCATTATAAAGTTCTTTTTCCTTCTTACTTTCGAATATTTCACGGTTGATGCGGTGTTTTTCTTCCAGTTTGGCTTTTTTATAGTTATACCAGAGTACGATCAGCAGGCATAAGATCGTGAAATAAATGAGTAATGCCCATCCGGTAGCCCAGAATGGCGGTGTCACCGTGATCCGAAGAGTCGTCTCGTTATCTTGCCAAACCCCGCTGCTATTGGTCGATTTTACCCGGAAAACATAGTCGCCGGGTGACAGGTTGGCAAAGGTCACGTCTTTATTCTGCTTCATATAGATCCAGTCTTTGTCACTCCCTTCCAAACGGTAGGCATACTGGATCGCGTCTGGAGATGTATAGCTCAATGCCACATACGAAAGGGTAAAAGTGGAGCGGTTATGCGGAAGTTTCAATTCTCCGTTTTTCATAATCTGGTTGACATTATATTTAGGGGCACCGATGCGGTCGTCCTGCACATCTATGCGAGTGATACATACCGACGGTGAATAAACATCCTCTTTGAAATCGCGCGGATTAAAGGCGATCATTCCGTTTATCGTTCCCATATACATGGTCCCATCCGGCATCTTGTAGGCAGAACAATAGTTGAATTGCGTTTCGGGCAAGCCATCCGTGTACGAGAAAGTCTTCATCACATATGTTTCCGGGTTAAAACGAACCAGCCCGTTGGCCGTTGCAATCCAGAAAAGATGTTCGTCGTCTTCTAAAATACGGTGTACGATATTGCTGGGCAGTCCGTTTTCAACCGTGATGCGGTTGAATGAATCCGATATCTCGTTGTAGAGGGAGAAACCATAGGTCGTTGCCACCCAAATCCGTTTTTTCGAATCTTCGAATATGGATGTCACGTTGTTGTCGCCGATGGTCTGTGACCGCTCGCGGTTGGATGTATAGTGCGCTAACTTCTTGTCAGTTTTAGAATAGCGATAAGCGCCGGAGGTGGTCGCAACCCAGATATCCCCTTTGCTGTCTTTGTAGATTTGACGTACCATCGACTTAATCTCTGTTTTCCAAGGGGTGAAACATTCTTCTTTTTTATGGAAGAGGACAAGCCCTTCGGAGGTCCCGATCAGGATTTCGTCTTCGGAGAGTTTGCAAAAGCAGAGTATGAAGTCTGCCGGAAGCAGGTTGTCGGTATTGTTCCGGGTATATCGTTTGATGATTTTCCCGGAAGGGATGTCCAGAAGGTCGATTCCGGTGTTGAATGTCCCTACCCACAACCGGCTGCCGTCGGCAAGCAGGCCGTGGATATTGGTTGCCGAAAGCGGGTGGACTGGGTTGGTACGGGAGAAGTTCGTGATCTTGCCGGTAGTCGGGTTATAGCGGTTGATCCCGTTATCTTCCGTTCCTAACCAGAGGTTGCCGTATCGGTCCGGACAGATTTCACGTACGGCATTTCCCGGCATTCCCGGATGGGTTTTCCCTCCGATAAAATATTTAAACGGGACATATTCTTTGGGCAGGTAGTTGATTCCTCCGAAAAAGGTGGTAACCCATATCCCTCCTTCACGGTCTTTTGTGATCGAATAGGCTGCATTGTCGGAGATCGTATATTCGTTTGTCAACGATTTTTGCAGGTGCGTGATGCTCCGGTCTGCCATATTCAGGATGTAGACACCGGACTCGGATGCGATCCAGTACGTATTCTCACTACACTGCTTGATGTCGCGAACCTGTATATCTGGGATGACTGTTTCCGTTTTCCGGTTGTGCCGGTCGTAAAACTTGAGTCCTGCCCGGTCTGTCCCGACCAGTATTCCCCAATCCGGCACGAGGCAAAGCTTGGTGAGGTTGATCGGATTTTCTTTTTCCTTTTCAGTCAGTATCGGGATACGGGCGAATTTGTCTGCCTCCGGTTTGTAGAAAAACAGGTCGCTGCGTCCGGCGAGGATCGGCTCGCTCTCTTCGTTCATCGTGATGTCTATCATGCTTATCTGCTCCCCTTCGGGGTAGAAATGCGGACTGCTTTCGCCTGAAAGGGCATAGCGGGCGATCCGGTTGTAGCTCATCAGCCACAAATTCCCTTTTTTATCTTCTCTGATTTGTTGGAAATATTCTGGGGCGTTGTTGCTGTCGGAAAAGGTCAGGGGATGGAAAGCATCTGTTTGATAGTCGTAATAGCAGGTGTGGGAATAGGTGCAGACCCATATCCTACCGGTCGAATCTTCGAAAAGGCTGATGATCCTGTCGTTCGGCAGACTTTCCGGCTCGTACGAGTTGTAGCGGTATATCCGGAACTGATGTCCGTCGAAACGGTTCAATCCGTCGTCCGTCCCGAACCACATGAATCCTTTTTTATCCTGTAGGGCACAATAAACCGTGTTGTGCGACAATCCCTGTTTGTTGGTATAGTGGCGGAAATAAAGGTCGTGCGACCAGCCGGACCGGGGGAGGAGGAGCGAAAGCGTGCCCAGTAGAATGATAAGGAATGTTCTCATGCCCTGCGAGTGTTTTTTTTGTAAAGTACAAATGTAAAGGAATTTTGCAAAACACTCAATATCGAGGTACAAATTCGGTTTATGGGTGGTAGTAACTTGGCGTCGTAAATAGTTCAATGCGGCAAACGTAGGGGACTTTCGGTACGATCCGTCCCGCCCTGTCCGGACGGACGTGGGGCGGGATGGAGAGCCGGATCATCTTACCGGAAATTCCGTAATCCGGAGGGTCGTGCATCCGTAAGGGATCAGTTCGATCGTCTCCTCGTCGCCAAAGTCTTTGCCTTGCTGCGTGTAGTAGGGTACCGGACCTGCCGAGCCTCTGACTTGCGTCCAGCCGTTCAGTCGCATTGCCTTCGTTTTGATGCGTATGGGGGCGTTCTCGACATTCCATGGATAGGGGGTGGTAATGTCTGATTTTTCTACCGTGAAAGCATCCTTGATCCGGTCGGGCGAGAAGGAACGGGCCGGCAGGGCGTAGTTCCAGGGACTGTCAGACGTCACCTCGTAATACCATTTGCCGTACACGTCGGACTTATCGCTTTCAAACGCTTTCTTTTCCCATTTCTCGTTCATCTTCAGGGCATAGACCAGCGGTCCCCGTTCGACAACAGCGCTGTTTTCATACCAGCGGCTGACGGTCACCTCCATCGGCAGTTCGAGGGATAGGATATCGCCCTCTTTCCATTCCCGGTTGATACGTGTGACGGTTCCGGGATAGGCATCGACCGTCAGCGGTTTGCCGTTGAGCTTGACCACCGGTTGCTTGCACCAGCCCGGTATGCGCAGGTGGAAGGGGAAGAAGACCTTTTTCACTTTCTTGTCCGTAAACGAAACATGGTAGCGTACTGTCTCCTCGAAAGGATAGGCCGTTTCCTCTTTCAGGTTCACCTCGATTCCTCCTGCCACTCGTGCCGTTACTTGCGAGGGGGCGAAGAGCAGGGAGGCGAGTCCGTTGTCGGCAGTCGCGTACCAGAGGTTCTGGACGAATTTGGGCCAGCCTTGGTGAAGATTGGACGTGCAACAGGGATAGCCGGTCAGCTCGCCGAAAAGCAGGTCGGTGTCGTCGTGCGGGGTGGAGAACTCCCTCCACTCGCGGGTGACGGCGATCTGGTTGGTCTGCTGGTAATACTGGCGGGCGGAGTAGTCGTCGGTCACTTGAGTGGGCAAGGCGTTGTATGCCACGCGCTCCAGGTAGTCGGCCCATTGCATGTCCCCTGTGACCTCCAGTATCGTTTCCAGTGAGTACATCATCTCTACGGCGGTACAGAGCTCTGAGCCTGTCGTCGGTTTGCCGAAGCGCAGCAGTTCGTCTCCTCCCCAAAGGCCGGTAGGCAATCCGATGGTGTGACGGATGTCGTTGACCGCTTGGCGGGTGGCTTGGATTTGCTTGGAGTCTTTGCCTTGCTGGTAATAAACGATCGGTTCCTTGAAACCTTGTGCGAGGTTCACACAGTGCAGGCTGTGTTGGCGTCTGAGATGATTTTGATTTAAAAAGATATCTGTCCAGTTGAACGTCTGTTTATGGATTAACTCGCCTAAATCCAACAGGAATTTGTCGCCGGTGATGTTGTACAGCCAATAGACGACCATCAGGTTATCCCCTCCGCGCTGTTCGCCCCAGAAGGTCCATTTGCCTAACGGGTTTTTGGGCAGTTCGTCCAGTTGGTATCGGAAATATCGGGTCATGAAGTCGATCACGCGCCGGTCCTGCGTAGCCGTGTAGTATTGTTGCATGACTTTCAGCATGACCATTTTGGGCCACCAGTCTTGCGCGTTGTTGCGTTGCAGACCGGGTTCGTAGTCGCGGTCGGTATCGGGGCCGAAGTAGCCGTTGGGCTTTTGTGATGCCAAGGTCCATTCGATCCAAGGTTGTACCTTTTCGATCAGGGCTTGGTCGTTCAGGAGATAAGCCAACGGCAGAAGTCCGTCGATCCAGTACGGACCCCGTTCCCACACGTCACCGTCACCGCCGAGCCATCCGTTTCGGGGACCCATTACTTTCGTGTAGACCTTATCCAAGTGGCCGGTCATTCCGTCGCGCATACGGGTCAGTTGGTCGTGCATCCACCCTTCGGCGCGGATGGTTCCGAGAGGCAGTTGGATGTAGTCTTTTTGCAAGAGCGGGTGTCGGTTGTTCCGGTAACTTTCGGCTGCGGGTTCTTCGCCGGCGGCCGAGACAGTCGCCACCGTGAGGGTGGCGACTGCTGTCAGGAAAATTTTTTTCAATTTGTTCATGGTGATAGGATGATGTTATGTTATTCTTGATAATCGATCCATACTTTCATCTTGCCTGCTTTGCGGTTGTCCCAGGCATAGTAAGGAATGAAATGTAGTGTTTGTCCATTCGATATGGCTTTGATTGAGCGGATGCCACCCAGGTTGTCCGGTTCGTCTTTGACCTCGAATGAGGAGGTGGGCGTCAGTGCGAGGTCGGCAAAGTCTTTCGCGTTGTCCGTCTCTTCGAGGCAGTAGACCAGCGGTCCGCGTTGCAGGGCGCGCTTGCCCGTGTTTTGCCGCACGCGCGGGTCGGCTGATACTTTTTCGACCGGCATGTCCATGTTGAGCACGATCAAGTCGCCGGTTTTCCATTCCTTGATGACGGTATATCCCTTGTCGGTCGTACTGTCGACTTTGTTCCCGTTGACCGACAGGGTGTATGACTTGCACCATCCGGGGATACGGATGCGCAACTCCTTGCCGAGCGGTTGTTCGGAGGTGACGGTCAGCTTGACCAGCCCGTCCCAAGGGTAGTCCGTTTCTTGTTTCATGACGACCTTTTTCCCGTCGATCGTGACTTCGGTGGTGTTTCCGATGAAGAGGTTTACCCACAAGGCCTTGTCCGATGTCCCATAGATATAGTTCCCGATGGAAGGCAGGAAGCGCGAGATCTGGCTCGGACAGCAGGCGCACCCGTACCAGGCCTGGCGGTGATGGTCTCCGTTCGATTCCAGCGGATTGACGTAGAAGAAGCGGTCTCCAGCCAGTGAGACGCCAGCTAGCGCACCGTTGTACATGGAACGTTCCAGTACGTCTATGTATTTCGAATCGCCTGTGAACTGGTTCATGCGTTGGTTCCAGTAGACCATCCCGACGGAAGCGCATGTCTCGCAGTAGGCATCGAGGTTCGGCAGGTCATAGTCTTCGGTAAAGCCTTCGTTGTGCCGTGAAGAGCCGATCCCGCCGGTCACGTACATGTTACGTAGTACTACGTCGTCCCAGAGGCGGTTCAAAGCCTCGACATAAGCGGTGTCTTTTTTCAAGGCTGCCACATCGGCCATCCCGCAGTACAGGTACATGCAACGGACGGCATGCCCCGAAATGTCGGTCAGTTCTCTTACCGGGATAACATCCTGGTAGTAGGCTGGGTCCCATTTCCCTTCGCCACCCATGCTCCCGTGTCCGTGTCCGCGTTCTTCGAGCAGCCAGTTGGCGAAGTCGAGATATTTTTCCTGACCGGTTGTCCGGTATATTTTCACCAAAGCCAATTCGATCTCCTCATGTCCCGGCACCCAATGGCGCTTGCCGGGACCGAACAGTTCCATCATGTGGTCTGCCATACGGATGCTCACATCGAGCAGTTTCCGTTTTCCGGTTGCCTGGTAATAGGCGACGGCGGCTTCCATCATGTGGCCGGCACAATACATCTCGTGCTTGTCCATGTTGTTCCAACGTTTGTCTTGTCCGGTCAGTGTGTAGAATGTATTGATATATCCGTCCGGTTGTTGGGCTGCCGCGATCTTGTCGATCCATTCGTCCGCTTTCTTTTCCAGTTCGGGGTCCGGGTTGTTGATCAGGCTGTAGGCGATACCTTCCAACGCTTTATATACGTCCGAATCGTCGAAGAAGATACCGGAATGCTTCCCTGTCCCTCTGGCTGCATTTTCAAAATTTTGCATTCTTCCGGTTTGGTTCTCTATTTGGTCGATACAGACAGGGAGTGTAGCCGATGTGTGCTTGGCGAGACGTGGCGACCAGAAGTTGTCCCGGATGTGCACGTGCGAGAAGTCTATCTGGTCGATTATTTTCAAAGGCGGGGTTTCTATTTGGTCTTGTCCGCCGCATCCCCATAGTGCCATACAGGCAAAGAGTAGTACAAAATACTGTTTCATGGTTTTAAAATTTAATGTTATAATTTGCAACTTATTTTTGTCAAAGTAGGAGAGGTGGCTGTCTTTGTCCCGTTGATGAAAATCGACAGTCCGGCTCCTCGTTTATATTTATCACCTGTCTTATCATAAAGCACGCATATTGTTTTGCCACGATAAGTCAGATTGTCCAGGCAAAAGTAATCCCAATATCCTTCCGGTATCAACGGGTTGACATCGAGTTCCTCTTCTTCACTTGGCCGGATTCCGATTAACCCGTTGATGACGAGGTCGCAGAATAAAGAATGATTATAATCTTTTCCGCGTTCTTCGGGTTTTTGGTGACGTGTTGACAACATTGTCCTGGATATCCAATCGCCAGTAAAAGGATTCAGGTTTTCGTCAATCCATGGTGTTAGTATGCCATTCGCGTCTTTCTTATACAGGCTTCGTGCATAAATCGAGAATAAAGTTATGAAATCTCGTGAATCTACAAAAGATTGCGTTTGATTATTTAACAAATTAGCCAATCCGACCAATGTCATCGAGGTCGCGTATGGCCAAGAAGGACCGTTCCACTGGCATTCATGTCCTTCGTAAGCAACTTTGAATTGAGGATGGCATTGTTCGGCAGTTGTTGGCCCGTAAGGAGCGAAAAAATGTCGTGTGTTCATCAGGAATTTCCAGGCGACGGCATAGTCCGCGGAAGCCAGGTCGAATGCCCAAGGCGTATATCCGTGTAGTTCGCGTACGTCTTTTAAAGAAGCGTTTTTTTCAACAGACAGTACTTTTAGAAATTCCGCTTTGGGGTCCCATAAATATTTGAACATGTTTTCTTTGATCCGGCAGGCTTCGGTTTCGAGTGCTTGTGCTTGGTTGTCGTTTTTCCAATGTGCAATTTTGGATAAGGTGGCGGCTTCGGCTGCCATATATGAGTTGATGGTTACCCGAAAACCGTGTCCGCCGATCGAAATTTCCATGCCGTCTTCTCCGTCTTTTTGCCAGAACAATCCTTTTTCAGCTATGAATTTTTTTTTCTTCCACTCTGAATAGTTTTGTAAAAGTTCCGGATATAACTCTTTCAGCAATTGATAATTCCCCGTGATCTGACAATATTGGTAGATTGCATGGGCAACGGGAAAACTGTAGGAATGCGTGTCACCTCCTCCCTTCAGCCAATAGTACGCATAGTCTTTGAGGAAACCGGAATACTTCAGCCACCTGCCTTCCCGAAAGTGGAACCAGGCAGGGCAACAGATGCCGTTGTGCTTTCCGGCCCACGGGACATCCGGAAGGAATTCGGTTACGATGAACCCGTCCGGTGTCTTTTTCAAATGTTTCCGGAAAGTCCACCAGCGGAAATAATAGATTTCCTCTATGTTTTTGTCCGGACATTCGAATAGCGGTATATTGCCGGATAAGAATTCTTTTGCCTGTCCGTTTGAAATATGTTGCACATACAATTCCTTGTCTTGCATGTTGAACCGGTCGATATACGAGCCTATCATGGCGGGATCAAGGACCTGCCCTGTGGTTGTATATGGAAAAGCCGTGACTGTGAGAAGAAAGTATAGGAGAAGGATTACAAGTTTGTTCATAAGGACATTTTTTATTTGCAGGGAAGCTTGCTTCCCTGCGAGGTTTGTAAGTTGATTACGTTTGTTATTTATAATGGGGGTTTTGTTCCAAGTTGGGATTGGAGGTCAAAACTTTTTCGGGTATCGGGAAGACGGATCGGTAATCACCTTGTGGTTTATGCGAGAGCCAGCTTTTTTTCGTGTAAACACCGAATCGGATGGCGTCTCGTCTGCGGTGCATTTCCCATGCGAATTCCCAACCCAGTTCGTCATACATTCTACCGAATCGGATGAGGTCCGTGTTCCCTTTGTCTGTAACGGTGTAGTGTTCCACATAGCCATATTGATATGAACTGTTTTCTTGTAACTGTGCATCGGTTACTATCGCTAATTCGGGATTGTCTTTGAATGCCCGTTTGCGGACTTCCGTGACCAAGAGGCCGGCTCCTGGTTTTCCCGAACGCAATAAGCATTCCGCTTTCATCAGGAGTACTTCTGCGTATCGGAACAGAGGCACATCCGTTTCGGATGAGGATTGCTCGCCTTTTACGATTTCGAATTTGTTCATGCGAAAACCTTCCATCTCACTGGTGTAATTCCCGTCCGGAAGATCTTTCGTATAGACAAGCGGTTCTCCCATTTTGTCGTATGTCCCGTATAGAGGACTTCCGTCTGCAGCTCGTTGTTCGCCCATCAGCCAGCTATCGGCCAGACGGGAATCTTCGGGATCATACGTGTCGATGAATTGAGTGACCCCCATAGCTGAACCGCATCCCCAAGGAGTCGCTTCGGTTTCGTATTTCTTTTTCAGTTCCCCGTGCCAGGAAAACATGTGGATCGAATTACCCCCGGCGATATTTGCATCGAACGGGATGGTGAAAATGACCTCTTTGGATGTTTCCACGCCTGTAGAACGGAAGGGGGCTTTGTAGTTGTCGGACAATGCGAACCTGTTGCTGTTTATGATGTCGTCACACTGTTGGATACAGTCGTCCCAGTGTTCTTCGCCTGTATATACCTTGGCATTCAGGTATATGTTTGCCAACAGCGTCTTTGCCGCCCATTTGTTCATCCGTCCGTAAAAATTTCCGCCTTGTTCTTCACTTAAAGAAGGGATGATTTCTTTCAGTTCTTTTACTATGAAGTCGAAGATCTCTTTACGGTTACTTTTGGAGGGTAGTTCCATCGTGGTTGTCGTGACTAACGGAGCGTCTCCGAAATTGTCGCAGATTTGCCAATAATAATAGGCTCTCATGGCCCGTAATTCCGCTAATCCCATTGTTTTGTCCGCTTCGGAAGATGCCGGTAAAATACCGTTTTCTATTTGTTCTATCACTTTGTTGCATAATAAGGCGCCTTGATAGAAGTTGGACCATATTTCTGAGACGTGTCCTTGTTCGGAGTTCCATGTTTGGTAGTGCATACGTCGATAGACTCCGCCATCATCCCAGCCGGAAGCGTTAGGGGGCATGACGATGGCGTCGGCACTGACCTCTTGTGTCGTGAAATATCCTCCATGACTGGGGAAACTTCTGAGTTGGCTATATACGCTGGCAATAGATGGTGAGAAATCGTCGACTGTGTAATTGTAGGTTTGTTCGGTTATTTTGGAATATACTTTTTCATCCAAGTCATTGCTACAGGAAACGATTGTTCCGGAACAACATAACGCTAAAAAAAATTTTGTATAAGTATTCATGATAATTACGTTACGATTAAAATTTGACAGATATTCCTAATGTGTAAGTCCGTGTAGAAGGATAACGGTTCTTATTGTCGACTCCTGGTGCCAAGCCGCTTATGCTTACTTCCGGATCAATGCCGGAGTAGCCTGTGATAGTGGCGAGGTTGGAAATCGTGCCATAGATTCTCAAGCGTTTTATCCAAGAATTGAATTTGAATGTATATCCTAAGGTCACGTTGTCGATTTTCCAATAATTGCCTTTTTCGATATAATAGCTGACATATTGTAATTCTTGGTCGGCCGCTAAAGGAACTTTCCCGTATTTCGTATCGAATGCCGCATTCAGCACGTTCCCTCTTGACAACATGACCGGCGATTCATATTGCAGGCGTGGCATGTTCAGGATGTCGAAACCGAAAGCACCGCGCATGGTCATGTTGAAATCGAAGTTTTTCCAATTTAGGGTGTTGTTCCAGTTCAAGTAATGTTTAGGCAGGCCGTTCCCGATGATCTGTTTGTCTGTCGGTTGTAGTTGGGATATCGGTTTCGGACTGCCGTCGGCTCCTTCTATGATCCAGTGTCCGTTCTCATCGATATCGATACTTTTGTATCCCCAGAAATTACCAATCGGTTGTCCTTCCTGAATGCGGTGGGTTGTCGTTTGTAAGGGTTCTCCCGTAGAACCTTGATCCGAGTAACCGCTGGAGACAAACTGATCGTTGGAAAGTGACAAAAGTTCGTTTTTGTTTGTCGAGTAATTCATGGATGTCGTCCATTGGAAATCTTTTGTTTGGACAGGGATGACCGTGATACCGGCTTCTATTCCTTGGTTGCGCATCGATCCGGCGTTTGCTACCATACGGGAGAACAGGTAAGGAGGAGATGGCACGTCATAGTCCCATAACAAATCTTCTGTTTTGCGATTGTAGTAATCGATATTACCTGTGATGCGATCTTCCCAAAAACCGAAGTCGACACCGATGTTGATCTCTTTTTTCTTTTCCCATCTCAATTCGGGGTTCGCATTTGAATCCGGTCTGATGGTTTTGATCCATTGATTGTTATAATAAACATAAGTTCCGAAGTTCAGCGTGTTCAGTGACATATACGGATCACTTGGAACCGTTCCCGTGACACCATATCCGGCACGTAGTTTCAAGATGGACAAGACATCGGTGTCTTCCAGGAACTGTTCTCCTTTGATGTTCCATGCAGCAGAAACAGATGGGAAGTTGCCCCATTTGTGATCGGCTCCGAATTTGGTGGAACCTTCGTGACGGAGACTGGCTGCAAACATATATTTCCCTTTATAGCTGTAGTTCAGACGGCCGAAGTAACCGATCAGTTTGCTTTCATTGGCCGTCGAGTATTCCGTTCCGCGTCCGTCTTTCAGTGCCTGCCCTGTGCCCATATTATTATAGGTATAGTCATTGGAGGGAAAATTGAAATTCTGCATGTAAAAATTCTGGTAATGCGTCTTTTGCCAACTATATCCTCCTAAGAGTGTAAACGAATGGTCTTCAAAAATGGTTTTCCTCCATTGTACGGTCAGTTCCGACAAATCTTCATTTGAGCGCGTGGAACCACGGGAAGCATATCCGTTTTTGCCGTCTTTCCAAGTGGATTTGTGTTGCTGGGTCTCGTAATATCCTCTGACTTGGTTATAGGTATTGGAAGAAAACAGATATTTGATATCTAATCCTTCGATTGGTGTATAAGTGATATTGGCGAACATGCGCAGGTTGGTTGCTTGGTTTTCTCCTTCCACTTCGTTCAGGAGGGATACAGGGTTGAAGTATTCGTTTTTAGTGCTTTCCGAATAATTGCCGTTTTTGTCGTACACAGGAGTGGTCGGATTGTATATCAAAGCGTTTCTATATACTTCGCTGTTGTAGCCCCCACCATCGGAACCGGAAAAATAGGTTTGTTTGTAACCGCTCAGGCTTGCGTTCAGTTTCAATTTGTTATTGAACATGCGATGAGTGATTTCTACACGCGGGTAGAACATCTGGTTGTTTGTACGTTTGATCAGGCCGTTCAGACCACGGTATTCGAAGCTGGCCACATAATTGGTCGTACGGCTGCCACCGCGCAGGCTGATGTTGTAAATCTGTGTGAACGGTGTACGGGTCACTTCGTCCAGCCAGTCGGTTGATGCACCGTCGTCTTGGGCTCCCGGCCATCCTTCCTGTACGCGTCGGCGATATTCGTCTGCTTTCATGAACGGCAAGGTCTTTGTGATTTGCTGGGTGGAAAGATAAGCATTGACATCTACTTCCGTAGGCATTTCTCCATTGGCATTCTTGGTGGTAATCAATATGACGCCGTTTGTTCCTCTGGTTCCGTAGATCGCGGCGGCGGAACCGTCTTTCAGGACGTCGATCTGTTCGATGTCATCGGGTGAGACGGAGTTCAGGTCGCCGGGTATCCCGTCGATGAGCACCAAAGGGCTGGAGCTGGCTTTCAAGGTGGTGATTCCACGTAAGGCGATCTGCGAGGTGGAAGTCGGGTTGGCATCCGGCGTAATGATACTTAGGCCAGGAACTTTCCCTTTGATCAGTTGTGCGGCATCCGTAGTCGGTGTTTTTACGAAATTATCGGATTTGATTGTGGAAATGGAACTGGCCACTTCCCCTTTCTTTTGCGTACCGTATCCGACAACTACCACTTCATCGATCTTTTGGGTGTCTTCGATCAGTATGACGTCGGCCGTTTTGTTGTTATCGATAACGATTTCTTTTGTCAGGTAGCCGATGTAAGAAATTTGCAAGATGGCTTTTGGTGGAACTTCCAAGGTGTATTTCCCATTGATATCCGTGACTGTTCCGATAGAAGTCCCTTTTATGATCACGTTCGCACCAATGACGGGTTCTCCGTTGTTGTCGGTTACTGTACCTGTGATGGTCCGGCTTTGTTGGCCGATAAGAGATGTCCTGCCCTTATCGTTCTTTTTCAACAGGAGGATGTACCGGTTGTCGAATTCGTAGGTGATATCAGTATCTTTGAAAGCTTCTTCAAGATAGGATATCATTTTCCCGGATGTGTTTTGGACAGTAATGTAACGTTCTATGTCTACTTCACGACTTTTGAAAACGACCAGATAATCGGTTTGATTTTCAATTTGAGTGATCAACTGGCCGACTGATATCACGCTCTGTTCCAGTTTTATGATTGTGTTTTGTGTTTCCGAATTAAGCGCTATCGTCTGAAAAGTACAGGCGAAAAGCATGAAGGACGGTAACAAAGTTTTCATTTTCATATCTTTTCTAAGTAATAAAGTGAATACTAAATGAATTTTGTAGATAAAGGCTTGTCTGTTGATAACGGATGTTTCCGATATCAATCATTGTTTTTACAGATGTGTTTCCATAGGCATTTTTTTTAGATATTAAACATTCGATTAACTAAGTGTAATGATATTGTTTTCTTCATCCTTTTGTATCTTGAATTTGTGTATTTTTTGTAACATTCTGAGAATATCGTCGATGCTGTCTCGTTGTCGGAATTTTCCGGTATATTTCTCTTGATTGATGGACGGGTTTCTTATGATTATCCGGACATCATAATAGAGTTGCAATTTGTTCAGTATATCAACAAGCAACTCGTCTTTAAAACTGTAAATTCCTTCTTTCCATAAAAAATAGTCATGATGAGAAATCGTGTCCACCTTTATGGTTCCGTTTTTTATGCTTATTTGCTCGTTGGGGCTCAATATGATACTTTCATTTTCTTTCCCTGTAAAATAGATTTGGAGCGAACCTTCTATCAGGCTGGTTCTCACATCGTTGTTTTTTCGGTAGCTGCAAATGTTGAATTGTGTGCCCAATACTTTCGTTTCTATGCCTTGCGATGAGACGATGAACGGTTTGTGTTTGTCTTGAGCTACAATAAAGAATGCTTCTCCGTCTATGGCGACTCTTCGTTCTTTTTTGTCAAAAATGGCAGGATAGGTGAGAGTTGTGTGGGAGTTCAGCCATACAGTAGTTCCATCCTGAAGTGTCAGTTTGATGCGCTGTCCGGCAGGTACGTGCAGTTTGTTTTCGATATTCTCCTGTAAAATTTCGGAATGCTGGTTCACGCCGGCCTGATAAGCGAATATAATGAGTAAAGTGATGATAGCTGCATATTTGAATAGGTAGAATGAAATCTGTCGTATGTGTTTCGCTCTCATTTTACACAAGAACTGGGTGTAGCTGTCTCGAGTAGTCTTTTTCCCGCAGGCGGCATCGGAAAATGATAATAGTGCGTATGTATTTTTGAATTTGATGAATTGTTTTTTCAATTCGTTATCAGATTCAACCTGTTTTAAGAAATCCAGTCTTTCGTCTGCATTCAGTTCTTCTTGAAAATATTTTTCGATTTGTCTTTCCATGCGAATGAAATGTTACATGCTGTAAACACTTACTCCGGAAAAATGTACCAAAAGAAAATCATTTTTTTACGTTGGATTTCGGATTCATCGTCTCGTCCCCAGACTGTCACTCGTAAACATCTCCGCGATTCTATGTGCAATGAAAAAGGAAAAGCCATAAAGGAAGATAGTCCTTTAGTTCGTTCCTAAGCTTTTTATAGGCGATGCTGATTTGATTTCTGACCGTGTTGGTTGAGAGGTTTAGTTCGGTGGCGATCTGTTCTTGCTTTTTCCCTTCCAGTTTGTTCATGATAAAGATTTCCTTGCATTTGGTCGGCAGGCTGTCTAAGGCCCGGTTAATTAAATCTTCAATATCTTGGTCGGAGAAAATATGTTGCTCGAAGGCTTCTAAAGAATCTAAATTCATACGAAGGGTCATGTTATATTCTTCTTGCATATTGTTGATGGTTTCCAGGGCAATCGTTTTATGTCGCAGGTGGTTGAGGCATTTGTTCTTGATGATGGTGAACAGATAAGCGATCCGGATTGTTTGACAAGTAAACATTTCTCGTTTTTCCCAAAGTTCCGCGAACATGTCTTGCACGATATTTTCCGCATCTTGTTCCGATATCACATATTCTTGTGCAAAGCGTTTCATTTTTGGAAAGTAGGAAAGGTAGATGTTTTCGAATAAACGATCTTCTTTTTGTTGGGCGGACATTATTGTCATATATTTATTGTGGCCTTTCAAACAGCCGGAAAAGGCATAATTGTTAAAAAAGAAGTGGGCTGCTGTTCTTTTTCCTGTTAGGTGTCGCCAAACCCCTGTACACGCACGAACAAGCAACCCACTTGATATAGCAGGTCACCTGTGCCTTGCGTGTTGTTAAAAAATTGGCGACTTTAACAGAAAAAAGGCACTTCTGAAATATTCCTTATACAGTCTCTCCAGACATTGCAAATGTAGGTAAATTTTTTGTTTTCCGTGAAAAAGATTAAATAAGCTTCGTATATTTGTACCCGAATTGAAAATAAAAAAGAACGTCGGAATCCGGATGAATACGAATAGTGATGACATATTATTGCTGAAATTGATTAAACAAGGAGATCAGATCGCTTTTCGGCATTTGTTTTATCAGTATGCGGATTCTTTGGAACGTTTTATTACTTATTACATCCATGACCGGGAAAAATCGCAAGACTTGGTTCTGGATATTTTTACCTATATATGGGAAAACCGGCAGAACTTTGAGATAAAACTGACCTTGAAAGCCTATTTGTTCCAGGCGGCACGCAATAAGTCTTTTACCTATATCCGGGACAAGAAGATTCCGGTTTATCTGGAAGAAATGGAGGGTATGGAGATTGTGCAAAACTATGATTCGGAATTGGAGTTGCAGGAACTTCATCATCTGATAGAAGAAGCGGTGTCGCTTTTGCCGGATAAATGCCGTGAAATATTCCGGAAAAGCCGGGAGGAAAATTTGACCAATAAGGAAATAGCCGGACAGCTCCATATCTCGGAGAAGACGGTGGAGGGGCAAATCACGATTGCTTTAAAGAAAATCAGAATTCATTTGGGCGATTCTTATTCTTATTTGTGGTAAAAACGGGCTGGGCAACCGTACCAGAATCATAAAGCGTCCATCCGTTTTCGCCACCGACCCATACAGACTAATTACATACATGTTTTTGCAAAAACAACTATCATACTATCATATCCGCCTGTATATCGGTTTAAACCAATATGTTATGGTATGATAGTTGCCGTTTTGTACTATCTTCATCTATCATAACTATCATGGTGTAAAACGATAATGTCTTGTGTATCAATCATACGATAAAAACAGTGACCGTCCGGAAACAGGTGCAAAACATGTTAAAACGGCTTCTTTTTTCATCAAGACAGGCTTTTCTTTTGTCAAAAACCGTTTGCAAAACCGCTTGAGACCCGGGTGTACCCGCCACGGAGACCCGGGCGCGGGAGAGGTGCAGACCCGGGTCTGCACGAAGCCCAGACGGGTCTGCAGAGAAGTTTATCAGCCATGTTGGAGGTACTTTTATGCCTTGTTTTTGCATCTTATTCGGCGAAAAAGGTCGTTTTATATTTAAATGACCCCGTTTTGTCGATGGTTATTTTTGCATATATAAACATAAATATCATATTATCAGCTATATAAATGAATAGTCATGTAAAAAGTGTGATAGATGTATGATAGTAGAATGATAGTAAAAAACAGCAACTGTCATTTTTTAACGTATTGTGAAACAGTAGTTAACAACCGGATATGATAGTATGATAGTTGGTTTGCGAAATTTTCATAAAAGAAAAGATGTGGTTCCGGATAGCAACTTTTGGTGCGGTTGCCCTGTAAAAACGGGGATTCTTTTAGGGGAGAAAGTGCTTTTTGGAGTCTATATATCCAAGAGGGTGGTACAGAAGATGGATTCTTGGCTACCGCATGATATATAATAGATAAGATGATGAAGACTAAATCATTCTTTTTTTGGGGAACTGTTTGCTGCTGTCTGTTCTGCTTTTTGCAGATATGGTATCCGTTTTATTTTTATTATGTCGAACAATTGCAGGTTTTTCCTCTCACTTGGGCTTGTTTTGAGGAAACATGCCGACAACCTGGCGGGTTGGCTTGCTGGTTGGGTGGTTTCCTTTTGCAATTCTATCATCTTCCTTTGGGTGGTGCGTTGGTTTCGACCGGTTTGTTTTTGGGGATCGGTGTGCTGATGCAACGGATCTGCCGGCAAACGACATCGCCTGTCTTTTGTTATTTACCGGCTCTTTGCCCGATTCTGGCTTTGCTCCCTTTGCATGTCGATGTGAATTACCGGTTGCAGGGGACGGTTGCTTATTGTTGCATGCTTGGGGCTTTTGTACTCTATGTGCGTATTGTCGTACCGTGGAAACGGGTATTGGCGGGTTGGCTGTTGATGGCTGTTTTGTTTGTATTGGCAGGGCCGGTGGCAACCTTGTTCGTTGCCGGAGTCGTGGTCCGGGAGATGTTGGTGCGGGAGAAGGGATGGCAAGGATGTCTGGCACTTCCGTTCGGGATTGTCCTGATGCTTTGGTGGTCTTATCATTTCTTTTGGCAGCCGGAATACCGAATGATCGTTTTGCCGGATTTTTATTATGAGCCTTTGTTGAAGGCGAATAAGCTCTATTGGGCTTGGTTGGCTTTTCTTTCGGGGCTTTTAATGACTTGCTTCCCGATCGGAAAAGGCAGAGGCGTGTTGGATCGGACTGCTTGGTGGTGGACCACAGTCCAGCTGTTGCCTTTGGTTGCCTTTTTGGGGTGGATGAAAAAAAAAGAGAATTGTATTTGGTTGAAAAACATGGAGTTGTGTTATTATGTGCGGGGAGAACAATGGGATAAGGTCGTTGCCGGATATAAGGCGGCAGTATCGGACATGCGGACTTTGAGCTTGCTGAACTTGGCTTTGGCGTGCCAGGGCGAATTGGGAGATAAACTGTTCCATTATCCGCAGCAAGGCAAAGGCGGATTATTGCCAGAATGGAACAGTACGGTTCCGGGGGCAATCGTGTTGTCGGATATTTGCTACCAAATGGGGGATCTCTCTTCCGCTCAAAAGTTTGCATTTGAAGGATATGTCTCCTCTGTAGATGGAAACCCGCGTCTTTTGCAACGTTTGGTACAGACGAATATCCTGACCGGAGCTTATGCGGTAGCGGAAAAATACATCCGGATATTAGAGCAGACTTTGTTTTACAAAGAATGGGCTGCTGAATGGCGGAAGTATCTGTATCGGGATGATCTTGTGGAAGAAGAACCGTCGTTGGGCGGGAAAAGGCGGGCGTGGGGAAAAGGCGGACAGTATGCCGTGTCTGCAGATTTGTTGGAAGTGTGGGAACGGTTGGCAGTGAACAATCCGGACCGGTCGGTCGCTTTCCAATACTTGTTGAGTTTTCATTTGTTGGGCAAGACTTTGAATCGTTTTGACGAGTTGCATCGGAAGTATTACCGGACGAAGGTGTGGCCTTCCCTTTCCATCCACCAACAGGAAGCCGTGATAGCGCTTTATCAAAAGACTCCCCGATTGTGGCCCGAAAAAGGGGTCGGAATGAAAGTCGAGTTGCGCTACGGTGCGTTCGATCAGGATATGAACACGAAGCATGGCTATGTCAATTTTCGGGATGTCATGGCCGGTTCGTATGGAGATACCTATTGGTTTTATTTGATGTTTAAGAAATAAAGGTACGCGATGAAACGATTTTATTGCTTTTTGGTGGCGGCAATTTTGTTTTGTGCTTGTTCGGAGGATTGGAAAAATGGGAAACGGTTAGGTGAGAAGCCTGTTCTATTTCCTGATTATGCGCAAACCACTATCCCGTACAATATAGCTCCGTTGAACTTCACGGTCCGCGCGGACGGATGTCGTGTGTCGGTCTTGTTGGAAGCAGGAGTGGTAAAATTCAAGGTGGAGGCCCCCGACGGGAAAGTCTGGATTCCGGAAAAGAAATGGAAGAGGCTTTTGCAGGAGGCAAAAGATGATTCCGTTCGGGTTACGGTGGCGCGTAAGAAGGGCGATCGGTGGGAGATTTGGCAACCCGTATCGTTGAATGTGGCGGCAGATCCGGTTGATCCTTATTTGGTATATCGCTTGATAGAACCTGGCTATGCATTATGGAACAAAATGGGAATTTACCAACGTGGAATGGAGTCTTTTGATGAAACGACTGTTTATGAGAACAAGATGACGGACTATAATTGCGTGAATTGCCATTCTTTCTGCGGCCATGATCCGGACAAGATGCTGTTCCACTTGCGTGCCAAGTTGGCCGGGACTGTATTGGTTGATGGAGACGAGGTCGAGTTATTGGATACGAAAACAGATAAGACGATATCAGCTTTTACCTATCCTTATTGGCATCCTTCGGGTCGTTACATCGCTTTTTCCATCAATAGGACGACCCAGCAGTTGCATTCCACTCAGCGGACGGAGGTTTATGACACGGCATCGGATGTGATCGTTTACGATGTGGAGCGCCATACGTTTTTGTCTGTGCCCGGACTCGCTTCGCAGTCAAGTTTTGATACGTTTCCCTCTTTTTCTCCGGATGGTAAGAGTTTGTTTTATTGCACTGCTCCGGCTTGCTTGATGCCTGATTCCATTGGAAAATTGGCTTATAGCTTGTGCTGCATCTCGTTCGACCCTGAATCCGGAACGTTCGGTTCGCAGGTGGATACGCTGTTTGATGCTCGTGCGAATGGAAAAAGCGTTTCTTTTCCAAGAGTTTCTCCGGATGGTCGGTTCATGCTTTGTACTTTGTCTGGTTATGGCACTTTCCCGATCTGGCATAAGGATGCCGACCTGTATATGATCGACTTGAAGTCCGGAGTCGGTTCCTATCCGGAAACGCTCAACAGCAATGATACGGAAAGTTACCATTCGTGGTCGTCCAACGGAAGATGGGTTGTGTTCAGCAGCAGGCGTTTGGATGGATTGTACACGCGTCCTTTCATTGCGTATGTCGGGAAGGATGGCAAAACCGGTAAACCGTTTTTGCTCCCTCAAAAGGAGGCGGACTACTATGCCGGCTTGATGAAATCGTATAATATTCCCGAGTTTGTCACCGGTAAAGTGACTAATCGTTCTTATCAGATTCGCCGTTTGGCAGAACAGGGCGGAATATCCGTTTCTTGTTCAACTTTTTGATTTTTTTACAATAAGTCATTCTTCCTGTTTGCAGGATATTGTCATGGCTTGGAATCGGGGAATTGGAAAAAAATCGATTTGTTTTTAGGGGATGCCTTCATTTTTCGAGTCTCACGTTTCATAAATGGTACGAAGAGACAAAAATATACCGTGGGAAGTGATTATCCGGAAATTCAAGTGTGAGATTTCGGAGAAGGAACAGGCAGAATTGGATGTATGGCTTGCCGATGTGGAAAACCATGCCCGATTCCAAAGTTGGCAATCCCTTTGGTTGTCCATCATGGAAGAAAACATGCGGTATGTTTCCAATGTCGATGCCTTATGGAAAAGGATGGAGGAGCGTATGAGAAAGGCAGAGCCGCGAATGTTCAAGTTGTCTTTGCGTTCTTTTCGTTTGTATATTGCTGCGGTTGCGGTTTTATTTTTCCTGTTGTTCTCTTTTGCCGGTTATATGACGGCCGAATGGTACAAGGCAAGCGATGCCGTATTGGCTTATTCTTCCTTGAATGGAAAATCCCGGATATGTTTGCCGGACAGTACTTTCGTTTGGCTGAATGCCGGATCGACGTTAGAATATTTTGTTTCCCGTTGGACTAAAGAGCGTAACGTCCGTTTGGATGGAGAGGCTTATTTCGAGGTGGCGGCAGATCCGGACCGTCTTTTTGTAGTGGAAGGCGGCGGTGTGGTCGTAAAGGTGCACGGGACGGTTTTTAACATGAAGGCGCGGGAAAAGCAGGACCATGTGGATGTCAGCCTATTGTCAGGGTTGGTCGTTGTTGAAAATCACGGTGTGTCGAGAAGCCTGAATCCGGGCGAAACAGCCGTGTGTAAAAAAAGTGTTCCCAGCATAGAAAAGAAAACCACGGATGTTTCTATCTCTTGCCTTTGGGCAAAAGAATCCTTGCGTTTCGAGAAAAAGACGATTTATGAACTGACCGGATATCTGTCGGAATGGTATGGCATGGATATCCGTTTGGACCCGTCGTTGCCGACCGATCAAGCCTATACCTTTACGATCACACATGAATCGTTGGAGGAGGTGCTTTGCCTGATTGCGAAGATAACCCCGATAGAATATGTTTTTGATGAAGATAATACGGTGAGAATAACAAGAAAATAGTAACAATTAAATCAGGAATGCCTATGAAACACACGTAAAAAAGTAATTCGAAGTTGTAACAATTAAATCAGTAATTTATTAAATCTTAAAAAGGTTATGAAGAAACGAAAGTTCTTTAGTAACAGTGGCATTTTGAAATGGAAGATGCCATTATTGATAAGCATTTTATTTTGGATGAGTTTGTCCGGGACGGCCGAAGCGGAAGTTCAGCTTCGTTCCATCTCGCTCCGGTTGGAAAATGTTTCGTTGAGCGAGGCGCTTTCACGGATCGAAGAGGCAAGCGGTTATTCATTTTTCTATGATGAGAATAAGATTGATTTGTCTCGTCAAGTAAGCGTGAATGCTCAAAACAAGGCTGTTAAGGATATTTTGAAAAATATCCTGTTTTCGACGGGAATGACATTTGAAATATCGAACAACCAAATTGTCTTGGTTCCGGAAAAGAAAGCAGCCGCAAAGGAAGTTTCCGTGGCTGTCGTACAGCAACAAACACATATAGTAAAAGGGATCGTAGTCGACAATTTGGGTGAACCGGTACCGGGAGCCAATGTCGTTGAAAAAGGGACGACCAACGGTATCATTACAGATATGGATGGTGCTTTTTCCTTGACTGTGGCTCCTGATGCCGTGTTGGAAATTTCTTATATCGGTTATGTCACGCAGTCTGTTTCGGTCAAAGGAAAATCTACTTTGAATATAACTTTGCGTGAAGATTCGCAGGCGCTGGAAGAAGTGGTGGTGACCGGTTTCGGTCTGTCGCAGAAAAAGGCGACGCTGACGGGTGCCGTCACGGCCGTCGGTTCGGAAGACATCAGCCGTTCGGTTGCCTCCACGGCTTCGGGTGCACTGGTCGGTAAGATCGCCGGTTTGAACACGCGCCAGACGGATGGCCGTCCGGGGGCTACGACCAGTATCCAGATCCGTAACATGGGTGATCCGTTGTATGTGATCGACGGTGTGCAATCGGATGCAGGCCAATTCAATAATATCGACTTCAATGATATCGAGAGCATTTCTGTATTGAAAGATGCTTCTGCCGCTATTTACGGTGTGCGTGCGGCAAATGGTGTTGTTGTTGTCAATACGAAAAAAGGTAAACGGAACACTAAGAATACGGTTTCTCTGAACGCATACTACGGTTGGCAGAATCCGTCTACTTTCCCGAAACCGGCGGATGCGGCGACCTATATCACCAATTATATCCAGTCTGAAACGGTTCAAGGAAAGACCGACTATACATATAGTAAGGAAGACTATCAGAAATGGTTGGCGGGAAAAGAAAAAGGATATGTGCCGTTTGACTGGTATGACTTCATCTGGGAAACCAATCCTCAGTATTATCTGAATGCCAATATCTCCGGTGGTTCGGATAAGACGAACTATTATGTTTCTGTCGGTCACATGAGCCAAGACGCGATGATTGTAAATTATGGTGGATTTAAACGTACCAATGTTCAGATGAACATAGACACGCAAATTACTTCTCGTTTGAAAGTGGGAGCTTCCATGAATGGCCGTATAGAAGAAAGGAAAAATCCGGGTGTTCCGGAGGCAGATGATTATTGGATGCCTCGTTTTGGGACATATCGAAATTTGCCGACAAAGCGTCCTTTTGCAAATGACAATCCTAAATATCCGACATTGACTTCTTCTAATGCCGCGACGAATTTCGGATGGTTGAATTATGAATTGTCCGGAGAATATAAAGAAACTTGGCGTGTGGCGCAATTACAAGCCACGGCGGAATATGATATTTTCGATGGTTTGAAGGCAAAGGCTTTGGTCGGATATTATCTGGCATATCAGCAGATGAATAATCAGGAATATACGTATAAATTGTATGGCTATGATGAAGCGACGGATACTTATCCGGTGATTTTCGAGAATAATAATCCTTGGAGAGAAAGACGTGTGGGACACAACGAAGAATTGATGTCGAATATTCAACTGTCTTACAATAAAAGGTTTGGAGATCATAATGTGGCCGCTGTTGCCGGGGTTGAATCGATTAAGCGAGATACGCCGACTTCCTGGCTGCATGCTATTCCGACGGCTAATGCGTTACATCTGATTGATTATGAGACGATGGATACATATAATGATGAGGGTAATGAAACGGAGGCACGTTTGGGGTGGATGTTCCGTGGCAACTATGATTATGCCAATAAATATCTGGTTGAATTTTCGGCTCGTTATGATGGATCTTGGAAATTTCCGCCTGATCATCGTTGGGGATTCTTCCCTTCCGCTTCTGTCGGTTGGCGTATTTCGGAAGAAAATTTCTGGAAGGAATCCAAGCTATCGAATATTTTCAGCGATTTGAAAATCCGTGGATCATACGGTATGGTGGGTGACGATAACGTTTCCGGATATGCGGCGTTCGATTATATGAGCGGTTATAACTATAAGAATGGCGGTTCTGTTATTGATGGGAAATATACGATAGGTTCGGTTCCGCGCGGACTTCCGGTGACGACATTGTCTTGGATCAAGGCTAAAATTCTGGATGTCGGCTTTGATGTTGCTTTTTTGGATAATCGCTTGACGGGGCAGTTCGACTTTTTCCGCCGTCAGCGTGACGGGCTTCCTGCATCTCGTTATGATGTCCTGTTGCCATCGGAAGTCGGTTTCAGCCTACCGAAAGAAAACTTGAATTCGGATGTGCACATGGGGTATGATGCGGCTGTTCGGTGGACAGACCGGGTAGAGGACTTCACATATTCTATCGGCGGTAATATTACGTATTCCCGTTTCTATGATTGGGAACAGTATAAACCGCGTTTCTCCAATTCTTGGGATGTGTATCGCAATTCGTTGAACCATCGTTTCGGTTATCTGAACTGGGGATTGGAAGCAATCGGACAGTTCAATAGTTGGGAAGAGATCGCCACTTATCCGATCGACAATGACCGTCAGGGTAATAAGACGCTTCGTCCGGGTGACATCAAATATAAGGATGTGAATGGTGACGGTGTGATTAATAGTTTGGATGAACGTCCGATTGGATATCGGGAAGATTCCACTCCGATTCTTAATTTCGGTTTGAATTTTTCATTCGGTTGGAAAGGATTTGATTTGGCGTTCGATTTTACCGGTGGCGCGATGGGATCCTGGTATCAGCAATGGGAACAACGTAACCCGTTCCATGATGGTGGTAACAACCCGCAATATTATATGGAAGACACATGGCGTTTGTCTGATATTTGGGATGCAGACAGTGAATTGATACCGGGAAAATATCCGATGTTGTTGATTGGAAATAGTTCGCACAGTAATTATTGGAACAGTACCTTCTGGAAAAAGAATGTCCGGTATGTCAAATTACGTAATTTGGAGTTAGGATACACGCTCCCGAAACATATTGTGGAAAAAGCGTTGATCTCGGATCTGCGCTTTTATGTGGCGGGGACCAACTTGTTGACATTTACCAATGCTCCGGGTATTGATCCTGAATCGACGGAAGGAAATGGTTTGGGATATCCGACAACGCGTATTATAAATATTGGTGTAAACCTTAAATTTTAGGTAGAAATGAAGAAGATATATATAATGTCGGCCTTGGCAGTTTGTTTGTTCTCGGCAACGGCTTGTAGTGATTTTTTGGATCGTGAGCCAGATAAGATCATGACGGATGACCAGATTTTTGGTGATGCGGTGATGATTAAATCTGTTTTAGCGAATTATTATGGTCGCGTAACATGGGGACAACACATAAATGATAGCTATTCCATGACTTATATTGATGATGCGGCAAAAATGGATGGAGGACCGGATCAACGCTCTACGTTCGAAGATGATCTTTGGCGAGTGTATGATTATACGTTCATCCGTAATGTGAATCAGTTTTTAAAAGGGTTGCGTGAAACGGAAGTCCTGAAAGATTCTGAGAAAGCTCCATTAGAAGGGGAGGCGCGTTTTTTACGTGCTTGGTGTTATTTCAATATGTGCCGTGGTTTGGGCGGTATGCCGATAATCGGAGATGAGGTGTTTGACTATCAATCTGGTATGGATATAACTACGATGCAGTTTCCACGTTCGACGGAAGCAGAGATGTATGATTATATCATAAGTGAATGCCAGGCTGTTTATAATTTATTGCCGGCGGAGAAACAGATAAATTCTGCTCGTGCAAATAGGTGGACGGCTAAGATGTTGGAAGCGCGTGCCGCTGTCTATGCTGCTTCGATCGCTAATTATAATAATAAAATGTCAACTCCGATTAAAACAGAGGGAGGGGAAGTTGGGATTCCGGCTGATAAGGCATCTGATTATTATAAAACGGCTTTGGCTGCCGCAGAGAATGTGATTAAAGACAGTCCTTATATTCTGCAGGATCGGCGTCCGGACAATAAGGGATTAAACTTTTATGAGGCGACATCCGTAAAAGACAATAATACAGAAGTTATTTGGGCACGGGATTATAAATATCCGGGGCAGACTGTTGAGTTTACGAAATATAATATTCCTAAGTCTCATGCGGAGGATATTGACAATAGTTATGGCGGTCCTGTTTTAAATCTGGTTGAAGCCTATGAATTGCTTGATACGGATACCCCTGGGACGGATAGTAAGGTCGTGACTTCTGAAAATGGGACATTTAAGTTTTATGATTCGTCTGATGCTCCATTCAAAGACCGTGATCCTCGTTTATGGGGAACTATCCTTTATCCGGGTGCGGAATTGAAAAGTGTTCCGGTCGTATTGCAGGCAGGTCAGTTGGTAAAGAATAATGGAGAATGGGAGCTGATAGCTGGTGATTTGGACTCTAAAGACGCCAATGGAAATGCTTTGACTGCATTGAACGGTCCGAAAGAGTCTAATGAACAGTATGTTAATAAGACAGGTTTTTATTATCGTAAATTTATTGATGAAACTCCTGGAGCATCGACGCGTGGTCGTAATTCCGAAATGTGGATGCCTCGTTTCCGTATGTCTGAAGCCTATATGATTGCGGCCGAAGCGTCTTTCGAACTGGAAAACGGACGTGCAGCCGAATTTATCAATGCCGTGCGTAATCGTGCAGGTGTGAAGCCGTTGGAAACTGTTACATTTGAGAATATCGTGCATGAATATCGCGTTGAATTTGCTTTCGAAGACCATCGTTATTGGGATATGAAGCGTTGGCGTTTGGCTGATAAGGTCTGGAATGGAAACAACAATGATCCGCAGGCTCGTCACCGTCGCCTTTGGCCGTATCGTGTGGTTGCACCGGGTGACCCGAATGACGGCAAGTGGGTGTTTGTGGAAGACTTCTTGTTCATGTCTCCGAATGCACGTTATTTCCGGATGCAGAATTATTACAACTTCCTCGATTTGGGCTGGGTTAACAATAATCCTAAGTTGGTAAAGAACCCGTATCAATAATTAAAAATGCATGAGTATGAAGATTATATCTAATATTTTTTCGGTAATTTTACTGCTGGTATTGTTTTCCGGCTGTGGAAAAGATAATTTTGATGCGCCGGAATCCAAACTGGTTGGTAGAGTTACTTATCAGGGACAGGCTTTGAACTTGCGTGGAACCGGCGAAGCAGTCCAGTTGCAGTTGTATCAGGATGGTTATGAGAAGAATGATCCGATTTCTGTTTTTGTAGGACAAGATGGTACTTTCTCCGCTCTTTTGTTTGATGGTGAATATCGTTTGACGACAAGAGACGGGAACGGACCGTGGGTGAATAATCATGAGTCCGTAACCGTGAATTTGAAAGGACATACGGAAGTGAATCTGGAAGTTACTCCGTATTTTATGATTTCGAACGAACAATTGTCTGTTACGGGATCGGCAATGAACGCGTCGTTTATGATTAACAGGATTGTGCCGGATGCGAAGATCAGTCGGGTGATGTTGTTATTAAGCAAGACGCAATTTGCGGATGATGTCAACAACTTGTACCGTCAGGACTTCTCGGATGTCGTTCCCGGTAGCGTGAATCTTTCTGCCGATATTAGCGGTAATACCGAAATAGTAAAGGCAAAAGCCCTTTACGCTCGTGTCGGTGTTTTGGCTAACGGAGCGGATCAGGCTATCTATTCGCCAGTGGTTCGGTTGAAGTGATAAGGTTATTGCCGGATAGGATGCTTGAAAAACGGTTATCCTATCCGGTTTTGCGTATCAAGCTGATTTCATGTAGTTTTGATTGATATTTGAAAGTAAATGATTGATAATTGAAAATGTGATAGAAGGCGAAAGAATACCTTTGCACATGATTTATTATCAAGTCAGTTTGTGTTTAATTATATATATATTTATTAGAAATGAAGAAGGCCTTTCTGATACTATTGATTTGTTGCCAAGGGATACTGCTGAACGTGTCCTGCGGTTCAGGGAGTTTGTTTGAGCCGGATAAAAGGAACGCATTGCGCGCTCCTTCTTATCCGCTTATTTCCGTAGATCCATATACCAGCGTTTGGTCGTTTGCAGATGAATTGAATGCTGATGTGACCCGCCATTGGACCGGCAAGGAACAGGCCTTGTTGGGGGTAGTGGATGTGGATGGTGTTTCTTATCGTTTCATGGGAAAGGAAACACCGGAAGAGGGAGCATCGGTTCGTTTTGCGACTGCTGCCCGACAGTTGTCTGTGAATGTCCTTCCCACGCAAACTTATTATACATTTGAATGTGGTCCGGTTTTGCTCGATGTCGTTTTTACGGCTCCGTTATTGCTGGATGATTTGGATCGGATGTCCATGCCGGTCAATTATATTTCTTGGCAGGTTCGTTCGGCAGATCAAAAGAAGCATGAGGTACGGGTGAGTGTCGAAGCTTTTTCATCTTTGGCCGTCAACACGGAGGATCAGGCGGTCATGGTTGAGAGGGAGGTGGAAAACGGTATTTCTTATTTGAAGACAGGAACGGCTGAGCAGGCTGTTTTGTTACGCAAAGGGGATGATGTCCGTATTGACTGGGGTTATTTCTATTTGGCGGCACAAGTGGAAAAGGAGACGGTGATGGAGGTTGGCGATCGGAAACAACTTGTCTACAGCCATATTTTGGAGGCAGTGTCTTCTTCTCCGAAGGCCGGGTTCCTGATGGTGGGCTATGACGACTTGTATGCCATCCAGTATTTCAAGGATAACCGGATGGCGTATTGGAAACATAACGGTAAGAAAAATATCCGGCAGGCATTTGAAGAATCAGCGAAGGAATATCGTTCGGTTATGGAGCGCTGCCGTCATTTCGACACTCGTCTGATGGAAGACGCGGAAAAAGCCGGTGGAAAAGAATATGCAGAACTTTGTGCCATTGCTTACCGCCAGGCGGTGGCGGCCCACAAACTTATAGAAGATAAAGACGGGAATCTGTTGTTTCTTTCCAAGGAGAATTTTAGCAATGGTTCGATCGGTACGGTTGATGTGACGTATCCGTCTGCCCCCTTGTTCTTACTTTATAATCCGGAATTATTGAAAGGAATGCTGAATCCGATTTTCCATTACAGCGAAAGCGGACGATGGAACAAGCCTTTTGCCGCCCATGATGTCGGAACCTATCCTCATGCCAACGGGCAGACATATCCTTTCGATATGCCGGTCGAAGAATGTGGGAATATGTTGATTCTGACAACTGCCATCGCTCTGCGCGAAGGTAATGCGGATTATGCTCGTGAACATTGGAAGACGTTGGGTGTTTGGGCTAATTATTTGCTGAAAGAGGGACTTGATCCGGAAAATCAGTTGTGTACGGATGATTTTGCCGGACACCTGGCCCATAATGCAAACCTTTCGATAAAGGCGATCATAGGGATTGCCGGATATGGAAAGTTGGCCGAGATGTTGGGAGATAAGGAACAGGCTGTCAGGTATGTTTCAGCCGCTCGCGAGATGGCAGAGAAATGGGAGCGGATGGCTGATGATGGAGATCATTACCGGCTGACATTCGACCGGGAAAATACTTGGAGCCAGAAGTATAATCTGGTTTGGGATAGAGTTTTGGGCTTGCATATCTTTCCGGACAGGATCGCCCGGAAGGAGGTCGCTTTCTATTTGAGTCGGCAACAGCCGTTCGGCCTTCCGCTTGACAGCCGCAAGACCTATACCAAGATTGATTGGATTTTATGGACAGCGTGCTTGGCAGATACGCAGGAGGATTTCTCCCGTTTGTTATCACCCGCCTATAAATATGTGAATGAAACCGAACCTCGCGTACCCCTGACCGACTGGTATGAGGCTACCGACGGCCGGTCCATCAACATGCGTGCCCGTTCGGTAGTGGGGGGCTTTTTTATGAAGATGCTGGAAAAGCAGATGTATAAACCCTCTTTTCGTCCTGAGCCGGCGGAAGAACCAGTGGTGGAAGCCAAGAGCACTTATCGGAATCCGGTGATCGATTACAGTTTGCCTGATCCGACCATCATCAAAGCGGATGATGGCTATTTCTACTTGTATGCAACCGAAGATATCCGCAATACGCCGATCCATCGTTCACGCAACTTGGTGGACTGGGAGGAGATCGGAACGGCTTTCACGGAAGAAACACGTCCGACCTTCGAGCCGAAAGGAGGCTTATGGGCACCGGATATCAATTATATTAACGGACAATATGTATTGTATTATTCCATGTCCGTCTGGGGAGGTGAGTGGACCTGTGGGATCGGAGTTGCTACATCCGACAAACCGGAAGGGCCGTTCATTGACAAGGGACCGTTGTTCCGAAGCAAGACAATTCAAGTTCAAAATTCTATAGACCAATTTTTCATGGAGGATAACGGGAAAAAATACCTGTTTTGGGGTAGTTTCCGCGGTATCTATGGGATAGAGTTGTCGGGAGACGGCCTATCTGTTCGGGACGGAGCCAAAAAGAAACAGGTTGCCGGAACCGCCTACGAAGGTACTTACATCCATAAAAGGGGCGATTATTATTATTTGTTTGCCTCGATAGGGAGTTGTTGTGAGGGATTGAAAAGTACCTATACTACAGTTGTAGGCCGTTCTGACAGCCTGTTCGGCCCGTACACCGACAAACAGGGACGACCGATGATGGAAAATCATCACGAAGTTCTGATTCATGGAAATGATGCTTTTGTCGGTACAGGGCATAACTCGGAAATCGTTACGGACGACCGTGGGAACGACTGGGTTCTCTATCATGCCGTGAGCCGTGAACATCCTACCGGACGAGTCCTGATGTTGGATCGGATCCGTTGGAGAGATGGCTGGCCGGAAGTTGAAGGGGCAAGTCCTTCTTTAGAAGCGGAAGCTCCGGAGTTTATTAATTGAAAATTATAATCATTCACAAATCATAAAGTATAAATCATGAAAAAGACCTTATTTGTATGTTGTGCATTGGCACTGGCCTTGGGTGCACAGGCTCAATGGAAACCGGTAGGAGATAAGATCAAGACACCGTGGTCGGAACAGGTAAATCCGGCGAATGTCCTTCCTGAATATCCCCGTCCTCAGTTGGAACGTGGCGATTGGCAAAATCTGAACGGGGAATGGGAATATGCCATCAAACCGGTTGGCGATGTAGAACCGGCAACATTCGATGGTAAGATTTTGGTTCCTTTTGCTGTCGAATCCTCTCTGTCTGGCGTACAGAAAGAAGTTGGCGAAAACAGCGAATTATGGTATAAGCGTACTTTTTCCGTTCCTTCAGCCTGGAAAAATAAGGACATCATGTTAAATTTCGGTGCGGTGGATTGGAAAGCGGACGTGTTTGTAAACGACATCCTGATCGGTTCTCATAAAGGCGGTTTCACTCCGTTCTCCTTCAACATCACTCCGTATCTGACAGGAAAGAACAACCAGAAGCTGGTTGTCCGTGTATGGGATCCTAGTGATAAGGGATATCAACCGCGCGGTAAACAAACTTCCCGTCCGGAAGGCATTTGGTACACACCAGTAACCGGTATCTGGCAGACAGTATGGTTGGAACCGGTAGCTGCTGCCCATGTGACTTCGGTAAAGTCTATTTCCAATATTGACAATAATACGTTGAATGTGACGGTCGGAACTTCCTGCGACTGCAATTCCGGTATCGTAACCGTGAAATTGTTGGACAAAGGCCAGGTTGTGGCTTCCGCAAAAGGCGTTCAAGGAAAGGAATTGCGTTTGTCCGTACAAAACCCGACACTTTGGAGCCCGTCCAATCCTTATTTGTATGATATGACGGTTTCTTTGTCGAAAGACGGAAAGGTGCTGGATGAAGTAAAATCATATACGGCTTTCCGTAAGATTTCTTCTAAACGCGATGCTGCCGGCATTATGCGCATGCAGTTGAATAATCAGGATTTATTCCAGTTCGGCCCGCTGGACCAGGGATGGTGGCCTGACGGACTTTATACGGCTCCGACAGATGAAGCATTGTTGTTCGACATCAAGAAAACAAAAGATTGGGGCTTCAATATGATCCGTAAGCACGTGAAAGTGGAACCGGCACGCTGGTATTATCATTGCGATAAGGAAGGTATCTTGGTATGGCAGGATATGCCGAGCGGCGATCATGGCTCTTACATCTGGGATCACCATGTGTATAACGGTGGAAAAGACAATGAACGTACACCTGAATCCAAGGCCAACTATTATCGTGAATGGAAAGAGATCATGGACCTTTGCATATCCAATCCTTCCGTAGTCGTTTGGGTTCCTTTCAACGAAGCATGGGGACAGTTTGAAACGGAAAAAGCGGCTGAATGGACAAAGACTTACGATCCTTCCCGTCTGGTGAACCCGGCAAGCGGCGGCAACCATCGTCCTTGCGGTGATATCTTGGATCTGCATAACTATCCGGCTCCCGATATGTTCCTGTTCGATCCGAAACGTGTGAATGTGTTGGGTGAATACGGTGGAATCGGCCTTCCGGTAGAAAACCATTTGTGGTGGAACAAACGCAACTGGGGATATGTGCAGTTTAAGAACAGCGACGAAGTGACGGCTGAATATGTCAAATACGCCAATATCCTGAAAGATTATGTGAAACGTGGTTTCTCTGCCGCTGTCTATACGCAGACAACTGATGTGGAAGGTGAAGTGAACGGTCTGATGACATACGACCGCAAAGTGATCAAGATCGACGAAGCTGCTGTAAAGAAAGCCAATCAGTCAGTTATTAACGAATTAAAGTAAAAGCATGAAACGGATTAGCATAGCTTTTTTATCTCTTTTTCTGTGCGTGGCCTCTGTCTGGTCTATGCCGCGTCCCGAATATCCCCGTCCGCAGTTCGAGCGGGCGGGTTGGGTCAACCTGAATGGGGAATGGACCTGCTCGTTTGATTTCGGCGGTTCAGGAATGGAACGCGAGTTCTATAAATCGAAAGGTTTTGACAAGAAGATCACTGTTCCCTTCTGCCCGGAAAGTAAATTGTCCGGTATTGGATATACGGACTTTATCAATCATTTCTGGTATCAGCGTCCGATCACGATCCCGCAGGAATGGAACGGAAAGAACATTCTGCTTAATTTCGGTGCGGTCTACTATAAATCGGAAGTCTATATCGATGGTGTTTTGGCTAGCCGCCATTTCGGTGGGACTTCCTCGTTTGCCGTGGATATTACTTCTCTGGTAAAGTCAGGCCAGACACATAGTCTGGTTGTTTATGTGGAGAGCGACGTCCGTGGGGCCAAACAAGCAGCCGGCAAACAGAATCTGCAATACGCCTCTTATGGCTGCAACTACACCCGTACGACCGGTATCTGGCAGACGGTCTGGATGGAAGCGGTCCATCCGGAAGGATTGCAATCGGTTCAGCTTCTGACGGATATCGACCAGCAGCAATTGGTGGTCCGTCCTCGTTTCTATAAGGAAGCAGGTGGAAAATTGCAGGTGACATTGAAAGACAACGGCAAGGTGGTTGCCAGCCGGACGGTTTCGGCAAGCTCTCTGTCTTCTGTGGTTCTTCCAGTCAAGAAAATGAAGACCTGGAGTCCGGAAAGTCCTTTCCTCTATGATTTGGAGTACAAAGTATTGGATAAGAATGGAAATATAATTGATGAGGTCAATGGTTATGCCGGTATGCGCAAAGTGCATATCGAAGGCAATAAGATTTATCTGAACAATAAGCCTTACTACCAGCGCCTGGTGCTCGACCAAGGTTTCTATCCCGACGGCATCTGGACGGCTCCGAGTGACGAGGCGTTGAAACGGGATATCGAACTCTCTATGGAGGCAGGTTTCAATGGAGCACGCCTGCATCAGAAGGTTTTCGAAGAACGTTTCTATTATTGGGCGGATAAGATGGGTTATCTGACTTGGGGGGAAGCTTCCAGCTGGGGGATGGATTGTAACGATACGGAAACGGCTCGTAATTTCATTACCGAATGGAGTGAGATTGTGCAGCGCGACCGTAACCATCCGTCACTCCTGATCTGGACGCCGACCAACGAGGAGTTCTGGCCCGACCGTGTGCAATATCCGCGTTTGATGCACGACCTCTACAACCTGACGAAAATGATCGATCCGACGCGTCCTTTCCATGGGGCAAGCGGTGGAACGCATATCGCAACCGATATCTGGACCGTTCATAATTACGAACAGGACCCCGCCAAGTTGAAGGAGAAACTGTATAACGGTGGCAAACTGATGGAAGCTCCGAAATGGGAAATCCATCTGATGCCGATGAATATCGGTTACAACGGCCTGAAATATACCGACCAGTATGCTTTCCCGGAATACAAGAAGGACATGCCTTACTTGGTGGATGAGTTTGGCGGTATCAAATGGAATCCGTCGCAGCAGATGGAGAGCGCCCAGAATACATCCTGGGGATATGGCGAACCGCCTCGTTCCCTGGAAGAGTTCTATGCTCGTCTGGAAGGCCAGGTGGATGCTGTGCTCTCTCTCTCAAATGATATTTGGGGCTATTGCTATACGCAGCTTACGGATGTGGAACAGGAGCAAAACGGTATTTATTATTACGACCGTACCCCTAAGTTCGACATGAAGCGTATCCACGCCATTTTCAGTAAGACACCAGATTCAAAATAATAACGGACTAAAAATCAATTAGGGGGCAGGGAATATCCTTGTCCCCTAATTTTTTTTGTGCCTATTCGGAGCGTTGTTTCTCAAAGTGGTAAGGAAAATGCAAAATGATCCTATCCGGACTCTGCCCGTTCTCAAGAAGCAACTGATCCGGAACATACCATAAACTATCTCGGAAGTCATAGTAAACTAATTCAAGGCATATAGCATATTATTTATATGTAGTACTACTTGTCACGAATACGTAGTACTATCTATCATCAATTGGTAGTACTACATATGGGCAATTGGTGGTGACTGCCAATAGATACTTTGCTATATGTTATCATTTAGTTCTTGAGGTGTTTGGAGTTAGTTGATGGCATGAAACGAGTTAGTGTACCAGTTATCTGCAGACCGATGTCATTTTAGTCATTTGCCCAGCCATGTTTTGATACGTTTGTTCATTGGCTTTTCAAAATAGTAGTAGGAAAGCAAACATATTATAATCGGTTTTCTTTCTCCTTGGTTTTATAGGCTTTTCTTAACACTCTGCGGGGGAGGAGCCGTATTGTTTAAATCAATTATAATCTGTAACTTTGCCGGATAAACAGAATTTGTAATGAAATATAATACAGAAGAAAAGAAATTGGTTATGCCCGAATATGGACGCAATATACAGAATATGGTGGACTATTGCATTACCATTCAGGACAGGGAAGAACGTAAACGCTGTGCAGACACAATAATCAACATCATGGGAAACATGTTTCCCCATTTACGCGATGTAAACGACTTCAAACATATTCTCTGGGATCACCTGGCTATTATGGCCGACTTCAAATTGGATATCGATTATCCGTACGAGATCGTAAAGAAAGAAGACCTTTACTCACGTCCTCCGCGTATACCTTATAACAATTCGCGTATACGTTACCGTCATTACGGCAAGACGCTTGAGAAAATGATCCAGAAAGCAACCGAATTCGAACCGGGTGTGGAAAAGGACCAGTTGATTAAATTGCTGGCTACCCAAATGAAGAAATCGTTCCTTACCTGGAACAAGGAATCCGTAGACGATCGGAAGATATTCAAAGACCTCGACGAATTGTCGGAAGGTCAGATCATCTTGGATGAAGAGGTACATAAGCTGGCGGAAAGCCGTGATATACTCGCTCGCAACAATACGAACAACAAGAAAAACTATTCACGTAAAGGCCGATGAGTTCATTTGTCATAGAAGGCGGTTACCGGTTGTCCGGTGAGATTGTTCCGCAGGGCGCAAAGAATGAAGCCTTGCAGGTCATTTGTGCAACATTGCTTACGCCGGAAAAAGTGACAATCCATAATGTACCGGATATCCTGGATGTGAATAACCTGATACAACTCCTGCGCGACATGCAGGTGAAGGTGGAGCATCCGGCTGCCGATACCTATACATTTCAGGCCGATGCTGTCGACTTGAACTATCTGGAAACGGACGAGTTTTTGCGTAAAAGCGGTTCCTTGCGCGGTTCGGTGATGATAGTCGGTCCTCTGGTTGCCCGTTTTGGCAAGGCTTTGATCCCTAAGCCGGGAGGCGATAAGATCGGACGCCGTCGTCTGGATACTCACTTTGTCGGTATTCAGAAGCTGGGGGCTTGCTTCAGTTATGATCCTGACCGCCAGCTCTACGAAATAGAGGCGAAGAAGCTGAAAGGCGCCTATATGCTGCTTGATGAAGCTTCAGTGACCGGTACGGCCAATATCTTGATGGCGGCCGTGCTTGCAGAAGGAAAAACAACGATTTATAATGCCGCTTGCGAACCTTATCTGCAACAACTTTCTTCCATGCTGAATCGTATGGGAGCCCGTATTTCGGGTGTCGGCTCCAATTTGCTGACAATAGAAGGGGTTGAGGCGTTGGGTGGCACTACACATACGATCTTGCCGGATATGATCGAAGTAGGCAGTTTTATCGGAATGGCTGCTATGACCGGTTCCGACATCACGATCAAAAATACAGGCTATGATATGTTGGGGATTATTCCCGATTCATTCCGTCGTCTGGGAATTACGGTCGAACAAATCGGTGACGATATCCATGTCCCGACACACGATTCTTATCAGATCGAGACGTTTATCGACGGCTCTATTATGACGATTGCCGATGCTCCCTGGCCGGGACTGACGCCGGACTTGCTGAGTGTCTTCCTCGTTGTGGCGACGCAGGCTGTCGGCAGTGTGCTGATCCATCAGAAGATGTTCGAAAGCCGTCTCTTCTTTGTCGACAAACTGATCGACATGGGAGCGCAGATCATTCTTTGCGATCCGCACAGGGCGACTGTGATTGGGTTGGGCAATCGTTTCAAACTGCGTGGTTCCAATATGGTTTCTCCGGATATTCGTGCCGGCATTGCTTTGCTGATTGCGGCGATGAGTGCCGAAGGTACCAGCCATATCCATAATATCGACCAGATAGACCGTGGATATCAGAATATTGACAAACGGTTGAACGGCATCGGGGCGCGTATTACCCGACTTTAAACATTCTTGTCATGATTAAGAAAGAAGATGTTTTCAAGATAGGACAGTTTGCCAAACCTCACGGCATAAAGGGGGAGATCGCGCTGGTTACAAACAGCGATGTTTTTGACGATTCGGACGATCCGTATATTATATGTGAGATGGATGGGATCCTGGTCCCTTTTTTCATCGAGGAGTATCGCTATAAGACGGATACCGTTATCCTTCTGAAGTTGAAGAATGTGGACGATGAGAAAGCGGCCCGTGAATTTTCCAACCGCGAAGTCTTTTATTCGCTCGATGAAGTGGACAGGGATGACTTGGTGGGAGATATGACATGGGATAGCTTTATCGGTTATCGGGTCATAGACGAACATCATGGCGAAATTGGCGAGATTACTGATGTCGACGAGTCAACCATCAATGTCCTTTTGCAGATCGACCATAACGGTGAAGAACTGTTGTTGCCTGCCGCCGAGGAACTGATCTTGTCTGCCGATCATGAGAATAAGACGCTGGCCGTTTCCGTTCCGGAAGGTCTGTTGGATTTATGAAATTGACGAATACACATGGCACAAAAGCAAAGACGAACAAATAAGAAATCATTCTGGCACCGGATTAGGTTTAAATACAAACTGTCTTTCTTCAATGAAGGAACGCTGGAGGAAGTATGGTCTTTCCGGTTGTCACAGCTTTCCGCATTTGCGATGTTGGCCTTGTTTGCTTTCTTGCTGATCGCTTTTACTGCCTTTATCATTATTAAGACACCGATACGGAACTATCTGCCGGGTTATCTGGATGTGGAAGTTCGTAAGGAGATCATGCAGAATGCCTTGCGTGCCGATTCGTTGGAAAGGATGATCCAGATACAATCTCTTTATCTGAATAATGTGGCGGGTATTCTGTCGGGGACGATGCCGATCGATTCGATTCGAGAGATCGATTCGCTGGCACGAGTGAACCCTGACTATGAGATTCCTCAAACGAAGGAGGAAAAGAAGTTTGTAAAGGATTTTGAAGAGGCGGAGAAATACAACTTGGCAGTCTTGGACCCGAATCCGGTTCCTACTGACGGTGTCTTTTTCTACAAGCCTGTAGATGGAGTGGTTTCTTCTCATTATAATGCCAATATCCGGCATTATGGTGTCGACTTGGTTGCAGCCCCGAAGGAAAGCGTGCTGGCTACGTTGGATGGCACGGTGGTCTTTGCTGGCTTCGATCCGAACTCCGGGAATGTGATACAGGTGCAGCATAGGAATGGTTTTTTATCTATTTATAAACATAACGAATTATTGCTGAAAGAGGTGGGCGACCGCGTCGTCGCGGGAGAGGCCATTGCTCTGGTAGGCAATACGGGGAAATTGTCGACCGGTCCCCATCTCCATTTCGAGTTGTGGTATAAAGGTGGCCCAGTCAATCCCGAAGAATATATAGCATTTTAATACGCATGAAAAGAAACTTGGCCATATTAGGTTCTACAGGTTCTATCGGAACGCAGGCTTTGGAAGTAGTCAGCGAACATCCTGACCTTTTTGAAGTATATGCTCTTACTGCCAATAATCAGGTGGATCTGCTGATTAATCAGGCACGTAAATATATGCCTGAAGTGGTGGTAATCGCCAACGAGCAGAAATATCCCGAACTGAAGGAGGCATTGGAAGACCTTCCCATCAAGGTATGGGCGGGTTCGGATGCCATTGCCCAGGTCGTCCAGTCGGAACCGATCGATATGGTGCTGACGGCAATGGTGGGATATGCAGGACTGAAACCGACGATCGCAGCGATCAAAGCCGGTAAGGCGATCGCATTGGCAAACAAAGAGACGCTGGTGGTGGCCGGCGAACTGATCACGGCTTTGGCTGTCGAACACAAAGTGCCGATCCTGCCTGTAGACTCTGAACATTCTGCCATTTTCCAGTGTTTAGCGGGAGAGTGGGAGAACCCAGTGGAAAAGATATTGCTGACGGCTTCCGGCGGCCCTTTCCGTACCAAGACAATGGAGGAACTGGCAGTTGTGACCAAGGCACAGGCGTTGAAGCATCCCAACTGGAGTATGGGGGCGAAAATCACGATCGACTCGGCGTCGATGATGAACAAGGGGTTCGAGATGATAGAGGCGAAGTGGCTGTTCGGGGTTACGCCGGAACAGATACAGGTCGTGGTGCATCCGCAGTCGGTGATCCATTCGATGGTTCAGTTTGAAGATGGTGCGGTGATCGCCCAGTTGGGGATTCCCGACATGAAACTTCCGATCAGCTATGCTTTCTCATATCCCAAGCGGTTGCACAGTAAAGCACCCCGTTTGGACTTCACTCAATATGCGACGCTTACTTTCGAGGAGCCGGATATGGAACGTTTCCGTAACTTGGCGTTTGCGTTCGATGCAGTCAGGAAAGGTGGTAATATGCCTTGTATCTTGAATGCTGCCAACGAAGTAGTGGTCGCTGCTTTCCTGCGTGACGAGATCGGCTTCTTGCAGATGAGCGACGTGATTGAAAAAACAATGGCGAAAGCCACTTTCATCTCTGTCCCTACCTACGAAGATTATGTGGCGACGGATGCGGAGGCGAGAAAAATTGCGGAGCAATTTTTTAATTGATAGTTAGGAGAGAAAATATTATAAAGAAAGATAATAGATAATAATTAAGAACAAGACGATTGAGGATGGACAAGGGACAAGAAGAAGTATGAAGGTATTTAATTGTCAATTGTTCATTGTCAATTGTCAAGAGACAAAGTATGGAGACATTTTTAGTTAAGGCTCTACAGCTCATTTTGAGTTTATCGATATTGGTGTTGGTCCACGAATTCGGACATTTTATCTTTGCTCGTATCTTTAAGGTTCGGGTGGAGAAATTTTACCTTTTCTTTGACCCGTGGTTCTCGATTTTCAAGTTTAAGCCTAAAAACAGTGATACGGAGTATGGTGTCGGCTGGCTTCCTTTGGGAGGTTATTGCAAGATATCCGGTATGATCGATGAGAGTATGGACAAGGAGGCGATGGCACAGCCGCCGAAACCTTATGAGTTCCGTTCTAAGCCTGCCGGACAACGGTTGATGATCATGGTTGCCGGTGTGTTGTTTAACTTTTTGTTGGCGCTGTTTATTTATTCGATGGTGTTGTTCACTTGGGGGGATACGTTCCTGCCGTTGAAAAATGTGAAGGCGGGTATGGATTATAGTGAGACTTTCCATAACGTTGGATTCCAGGATGGCGATATCTTGCTGAAAGCGGACGATACGGAGTTGGAGCGTTTCGGAGAGGATTGTTTCCGCCGTGTACTCAATGCACAGACCGTAACGGTTTTGCGTGGTGGTGTTGAAACGGTAATTCCCATCCCTGAAGATATGGCACAGCGCGTTATGCGGGATAAGAAAGGATTTGCCTCCTATCGTTTCCCGATGGTCGTGCGCGAATTGGGTAAGACGGAAAGTGGCGAATCACCTGCCGCAGTTGCCGGTTTGCAACCGGGAGACAGTATCGTTTCTATTAATGGCATCGTAACCCCTTCTTTCTATGAGGTAGGTGAAGTGCTTGCACAAAATAAGGATAAGGATGTATTGGTCGGTTTTTATCGTGCCGGTATCCCGCAGACATTGACACTGCATACGGATACGGCTGGGAAAATGGGTATTTATTCTGTTTCGCCTTTTGATATGTATCAGACGGTGACTCGTAAATATGGTTTCTTCGAATCTTTCCCTGCCGGTGTTATGTTAGGTGTGAACACTCTGAAAGGGTATGTCAGCGACATGAAATATGTCTTTACGAAAGAAGGAGCTTCCAGCCTGGGAGGGTTCGGTACGATCGGCAGTCTGTTCCCGGCGGAATGGGATTGGCATTCGTTCTGGATGAAAACGGCTTTCCTTTCTATCATCCTCGCCTTTATGAATATTCTGCCGATTCCGGCTTTGGACGGCGGGCATGTGATGTTCCTGCTCTATGAAGTGATTGCACGCCGCAAGCCGAGTGACAAATTCCTCGAATATGCACAAGTTACCGGGATGTTCCTGTTGTTTGCTTTACTGATCTATGCGAACGGAAACGACATTTTCAGGTTCTTCTTCAAGTAGTGAAGTAAATGATATATGAATAAACAGCCGCTTATCATTCTTTTAACAGAGATGGATAAGCGGCTGTTCTTGTAAAGAGACGTCTGTTTAAGCTGAGGCATCATTCAAAACACCGGTGTTTTGAAAAGGAGGGGTAGAGGGAGCTTAGAACAGGCTGCTGATATCTATGTCTGCCACTCCTGCCGTTGCTTCCGGAAGTGTGATAAGGGCAGTTTCTGGAAATTCCTTTTCCAGATATTGGGTGAGGTATTCCAGGGTGTTGGCGGTTATCAGTTCGTCTGTAGGCGGATAAAGATTGTAAACAACCGTTCGGACCGGAATTCCGTATTGTTTGCAGGCGTAGAGACTTAATAATGTATGGTTGATGCTACCTAATTTGCCGGATGTCACCAGGATAACCGGGTATCCTTGCTCTTTTACATAATCGATGGCGAGCGAATGAAAATCGTTCGGAACCATCAATCCGCCCGCACCTTCCAGCAAGACGTACTCATATTTCTCTTGTAGGCGGCGGGTTGCCTCGGTGATGACAGAGAGATCGATTGTCTTCCCGTCTTTCTCCGCAGCCATGTGGGGAGAGCAGGGATAGGTGAAGATGTAAGGACAAGTTAATCCGGCTTTATCCTCTTCAGTGAAAGGAATTCCCTGTATTTTCCGGTGCATTTCGATATCTTCCGAGACTTCTGTGCAACCCGTTTGAATCATTTTCTGGGTGATGACTTTTTTCCCTTTTTCAGCCAATGCGCATGCAATCATGCCGGTGGCGAAAGTTTTACCGATATTGGTATCGATTCCTGTAATAAATAAGACTGTTCCTTTCATATCCTTTTTTATTTTTTGGTTGCTAATATATAAAACGGGCGGTATGTGAGTGTCACTTGGCCGTCGGTTGTCGCGAACTGTTCCACATATTGCCGGCAGAATGATTCCTGCTGGCCTTTTGTCCAACAGCCGTTTCCGGTCGCTGTGACGCCCGTTGCTTTGAGGTGTCTCAGTACGTCCAGTGGGGTTTTGAAGGTAAGGACGATCGTATCCTCTTCTTGATGCAGCAGATTGAAATCTGCTGTGGATAGCCATCCTACAAGTGTATCGGAGGTCGGGTACACAAGTCCTTTTCCTGTCAGTTTCTTGATCTCATACAGATTGCCGGGGACAAAAGTGCTGAACAGGAGTAATCCTTGCTGCATCAGCAGTCCCGACAGTTTATGGAGAAATGTTTCCGGTTCTTTCATCCACTGGAAAACAGAGGCGGATGCAATCAGGTCAAACTTGCCGGGAAAGGATAGTGTTTCGGCATCCCCAGCTATGAAGCGGGGAGGAGAACCAGGGAAGAGCTGCTCTATCTTTTCCTGGCAGTCCTCGCAAAGATCATTCAGTATCCATTCGTCAATATGGCATTGTTGTTTCAGCACTCCGGTGAATCCGCCCGTGCCACAGCCAATTTCCAGCATCCGTTTGTAACGGACATTCGCCTGATGAGGGAGGAGAGAAGCGAGTTTCCGACTGATACGGTGTTGGGCATCGGCATGGTTGTCGTAGCTGGACAAAGCACGTGTAAAGCGGATATGTATCTGTTTAGTTTCTATTGCTTCCATATTTCGTCCCATTGTTTCCATAAATAAAAAGGATAGTGTGGAGCTTCTATCTCGGTTATAGGACAACGGCCTTGCCAGAAGGCACGCAGATTCTCGGTAGGAAAGATCCGGTCTTTGGAGGAGATGAGAGCCTGTGTCCATCCGTTAAACAAGGCGGAAGCTGGTGAGGCTTTCTTTATTTCGGCGTACAGGTACTCCAATTCTTCCCGGATGTCGGCGAGCGGACGAGGCGGTATCTGCTCGTAGGCTTGCAGAATATCCCGTTTGCCGCACATGCGCCGGTTGAAGCGTCGCATGCCTTCTTCGGTTACGTTATCCAATGTTCCCCGGAAGATCGTTTCCGGGATACCCCACCGGTCATGAACGGGGCAGGGAGTCCCGTTGACGGCAATGGCTTCGGTGAAAGATACAGGCTTTTTACCAAACATGACCGAAGCAGCCCATACACCTAATGACCAAGCTACCAGTCGGATTTTCCGGTATCCGGAAAGGGCTTCTCCTTCAAAATCCATTCCCCGGTAGTCATAGCAAATCCAAAGATCCGTATCCGGTTCCGTTTCCAGCTGCCGGAATACTTCAGGAGAAGCTGCCCAGCCTGAAAAGATGAGAAGAAGTTGGCTGTTGCCTGTTTTTGTTTGTTTATATATGTTCATGCTTTTGATTTATGAATTTTGATTTATGAATGGTGAATTATATTTGTGTGTTTTGATATAAATCATAATTCATTAATCATAAATCGGATCTCCTCTTCAGTTATGTCGGCTGTTAATGAGAAGCGTATCCGCGCTGTCCCTTTGGGGACTGTGGGAGGGCGGACGGGGAGGCAGTAAAAGCCTTTCCGTTGCAGGTAGAGGCTTGTCTGGATACAGTCTTCGTTTTCTCCAATAATGAAGGGAATGATGTGGCTTGCCGATATTTCTCCCCCTTTCCCTTTCAAGGCCTCTGAAAGCAAGTGGCTGGTAACGGCCAGACGATGCCGTTCGTCGGTAAAGCTGGGAAGTCTCTCAAACAGAAACTTTGTCCAGGCGATTTGAGCAGGTGGGAGTGCCGTGCTGAATATCAGAGGGCGCATCGTATTGATCAGATATTCCCTAACCGTCTGGCTGCACAACAGATAGGCTCCCATTGATCCCAAAGCCTTTCCGAAGGTACCGACCAAGAGATCTATATCGCGGATGCAATCCTGCTCTTCGGCGACCCCCAAGCCGTTTTCCCCTCTTACACCGATAGCATGCGCCTCGTCTACATAAAGCCATACATTCGGATATCTTTTCTTTAAGGATACCAGCCGGCCGAGATCGGCGATATCTCCATCCATGCTGAAAATACTTTCCGTGACGATAATAATTTGCTCGTATGCATGTACGTATTTAGCCAATAGCTGTTCCAAATGCTCATAATCGTTGTGACGGTAACGTTGGTAAGGTGCGCCGCTCAGCAGAATCCCGTCGATGATACTCGCATGTACCAGTTTGTCCGCCAGGATCAACGACTGTTTATCCGTCAAGGCGGGAAGTATTCCGGTATTGGCATGGTAACCGCTGTTGAACAGCAGGGCGGCTTCGCGTCCGAAGCGGTTGGCCATCAGTTCTTCCAGCTCGGTATAGACCATGAAATTCCCAGTCAGTAACCGGGATGAAGAAGAAGAGAACGGCAGGCCGCTTTCCTGCAACTGTTCGATAAACTCGTCCCGCAGATCCTGCCGGGACGAGAGTCCGAGGTAGTCGTTGGAAGATAGGTTGAGCATTGTCTGCCCCTCTTTTTCGATCCATTTGCCACGATGGACGATATCAGGAAGACTGCGCAGATTACCGGAAGCCCTTAGTTTCTCCAATATGTCGTTATAATCTTTCATTTTATTTTGAATCTAATACGGTTAACAGCCCTTTTGTTAATTTAGACAATTCCTCTTTTTGAATGATAAAGGGTGGCATCAGGTAAACCAACTTACCGAACGGGCGGACCCAGATGCCCTTTTCGATAAAACGTTTTTGTAAGACGGCCATATTTACCGGTTCTTTCATCTCGATCACACCGATGGCTCCCAACACACGTACCTCTTGTACGTCGGGGAAAGATGAGGCAGGAGCCAGTTCTTCCCGAAGCTGTGACTCTATGGCCTTCACCTTTTCCTGCCATCCGCTTTCCAACAGGAGCGAGACCGATGCCGATGCGATTGCACAGGCCAACGGGTTTCCCATGAAAGTGGGCCCGTGCATGAAACACCCTGCCTCACCACTGCAAATCATATCGGCTACGGGTGTACTGGTGACGGTTGCCGACAGTGTCATGTAACCTCCCGTCAATGCCTTGCCGATGCACATGATGTCCGGTTCCACCCCGGCCCATTCCCAGGCGAAAAGCCGCCCGGTCCGTCCGAATCCCGTTGCGATTTCATCAAAGATCAGCAATACTTGATACCGGTCACACAGTTCACGTGCCGCTATCAGAAATGCGGGTGAATAAAAATACATACCGCCTGCCCCTTGAACGACAGGCTCGAGGATTAAGGCTGCGATCTCTCCTGCATGTTTCTCAAACAAGTCTTTTAAAGGTTCAATCGCCTTTTCGTCCCATTTTTCCTCGAATCTGACGGAAGGCTGGGGTATAAAGTATTGTACAGGCAGGCTTCCGGAAAAGATCCCATGCATGCCGGTAACCGGATCGCAGACAGACATTGCGTGCCAGGTATCTCCATGATAGCCGCTTCGGATGGTCGCGAAAGCATATTTTTTTTGTTTCCCTTGTGACTGCCAATATTGGATGGCCATCTTCATGGCGACTTCTACTGCAACGGAACCGCTGTCGGCAAAGAATATCTTTTGCATAGAAGGCGGCAGCAACGGGAACAACTTGGCTGCCAGTTCTACAGCCGGTTCGTGGGTAAAGCCTCCGAACATGATGTGGCTCATCTTGTTCAGCTGTGCCTTGGCCGCAGCATTCAACACCGGATGATTATAACCATGCACGGCCGCCCACCATGATGACATGCCGTCGATCAGTTTTCGGCCGTCTTTCAGGGTGATCGTAACCCCTTCTGCTCGTTCGACCGGATAGACCGGAAGCGGATCGATTGTCGATGTATACGGATGCCAGATGTGTTCCCGGTCAAAGTGTAGTAATTCTTCTGTCGTCATCTTTCCCAATCTGTATTTTCGGTTAATGAATATCCTTCGGAGGTGAAAAGAGCTTTGTCTTCCGCTACCCGGCTCCCGATCGTTGTCAGCAGGTCGCCGATGATCGCCGAATTGATACCTATATAAAGAGCCTTGCGCTGTATCTTTTCACTTAGTTGGGCCCGTCCGCCTGAGAAACGCAGGTAAGCATTCGGGTTGATGAAACGAAACAGGGCGATCGTGGTCAGGAACTCTTCATCCGTCAACGGTTGTGCCTTTTCCAACGGTGTGCCGGGTATTGGTTGCAGGAGGTTCAGCGGGATAGAGAGAATCCTTTCCTTTTGAAGCAATAAAGCCATCTCGATACGTTGCTCTACCGTTTCACCCATCCCGATTATCCCACCTGAACAGATACGGAAACCTATTTCCCGTGCCGTCCGGATCGTTTCTAGTTTCTGTTCCGGCGTGTGGGTCGTACAAAGGGTGCGGAAGTAGGAGGGGGCTGTTTCTATATTGCAATGGTAATTTTCCGTTCCGCTGTCGTAAAGGGCTTGCAGTTGCTCACGGTTTAGGAGTCCCATCGAGGCGCAACATTTGATATCGCAGGTTCGCTTGATACGGCGTACGGTCTCTGTAATCTTTACCATATCTTTGTCCGAAACCTTCTTACCGCTGGTGACAAGTGCAAAACGGCTGATTCCTTGCTTATGGTTATGTGTCGCATGGCGGATACATTCTTCTGCCGGCAACAGCGGGTAAAGCGTCACGTTTGTTTTATAATGTCCGGACTGTGCACACCATTTACAGTCTTCGCTGCAATTCCCGCTTTTGGCATTGATGATGGAACAAGTGTCGAACTTGTTTCCCATGAAGTGGCGGGTGATCTGATGAGCTGCTTCGTAGAGGGCTTCCTTATCCGGAACGGCAGCCAGTTCTTTTGCTTGTTCTTCGTTGATCATGCCACCGGAAAGAACGTGTTGTTTGAGTGTTTCAATCATGTATTTGGGTATTTGTATAAACGAAAATCGCGGAAGGCCTTCAGTTTATAACTGAGACCTTCCGCGATTTCGGAAATGTTATCTTTTATTATATGTGCATACGATATGTGTGCATACGATGCCGCAGGTCGGTTTGCGATCTGGACAGGACATAAGGCTTGCAGGAGCAGGGACAGGGTGATGTCTTTTGAACAGTCTGGATGAGATGTATTCTCCTTTTCTTCAGTCTCCCCATCGTTTACCTTGTCGAAAGTGAGCACGGACGTATGTACGGAACCGTTTTTAGCCTGGAACCGTTCAGATACGTTTGCCGACAACTGCCCGATCGTAACGGCATGTTGTATACTGATGAAAGCAGCATACCTCTTCCGGCTCCATCTTCTGAAGCGGAGAGCAACAGGTTTGTATGTATACTGCTTCCTCATGGTCTTATGCTACCTTTTCTAATTTTTTCATGACAGAGAAAATGAATACGGCAGAAACGAGACATACGCCGACCAATACACCCCATACGATCCACAGAGGCATATCTCCCCAAATCCACGCTGCTACGGCTGTCAAATAGTTTCCGATAGCTGTTGCAACGAACCAACCTCCCATCATCATACCTTTGTATTTGGGAGGAGCCACCTTCGAAACAAAGGAAATACCCATAGGCGAAAGTAATAACTCACCGAATGTAAGAACCAAATAAGTGGAAATTAACCAATTGGGTGAAACGAAAGAGGCAGTACCGGCCTGGATTGCTTCGGATTGTGCTTCGGGAGTCAATAGGCCGAATGATGAAAACATCATTAAGATGAATCCGCATGCTGCCACCAGCATGCCGAGACCGATTTTACGCGGTGCCGACGGTTCTTTGCCTTTTCTGGATAATGCCCCGAAAATAGCCATGGAAACAGGAGTTAAAGCAACCACAAAGAATGGGTTGAATTGCTGGAAAATAGGAGCATCTACGGGAACCGAACCATTGAGTGAACTATAGCGGTATCCTAAGAATGCAAGTGCAAGTAGAATGACGATACCGGATATTGCTTTGCCTTTTCCTGTAGAAGACTGGAATAAGGAAAATAGACCATAGACGATAAAGATTATGGCAACCAGATTCCATACATCGAACATCATGCTTTCCAAGCCAGTTGAACTTTTGGCCGTGAACTCATCGGCAAAATAAGTCAGGGTAAGTCCGTTTTGGTGGAATGCCATCCAGAAAAAGATGACAACTGCAAACACTAAACACAGAGCTATGATACGGTCTTTTGTTTCTCTCGGAGAGAGTTCTTCCACTTTGGCCGTTTCCTTTCCTGCGCTTGTTTGTTTGATATTTCCTTCCACATGCTTGAATGTGCGGCGAGAGGAATAATAGATAGCCATGGATATGATCAGAGAAACGCAGGCCACTCCGAAAGCAAAATGATAAGAGTCGTTGACACTAACCCCTAAATTTTGCTGGGCGTATTCCATGATCTTTACGGCTGCTGTAGGAGCAAACAATGCACCGATATTGATCGCCATATAGAAGATACTGAAAGCGGAATCGCGTTTGGATGCATATTCGGGAGAGTCGTATAAGTTACCGACCATTACTTGCAAGTTCCCTTTGAATAGTCCGGTTCCCGTACTGATTACCAACAAGGCGGAAAACATACAGGCCAAAGCCAATGTCCCACTGCCTAATGGCAATGCGAGCAGAACATATCCGGCAAACATGGCGATGATACCGATTGTCACCATCTTGCCATACCCGAATTTATCAGCTAAGATACCGCCGATGAATGGTAAAAAATAGACTAAAGCAAGGAATGTGGAGTAGATCGTACCTGCCATACCTGGCGATAGACCAAAGTTTGCTTTTAAGAAAAGTACAAAAATTGCGAGCATGGTGTAATAACCAAAACGCTCGCCGGTGTTCGCTAAGGCTAACGCATATAAACCTTTAGGCTGTCCTTCAAACATAGAATTAATTTGTTAGATGATTATTGAATGATTTGTTTTATTGCACCTGTTTCCGGATAGAAATAAACTTTTACCGGAGCTTTTTTATCTTCAAACATGATGGGGGCAAGTCCTTCCCGTGTACCGAACTGGGTAATTTGTGCTTCGCCTTTATAAAGTGTTTTTTTGTTCATGCTGATTTCGATGCTGGCTTTACCTGGTACATTATATATAATGCCCTTCAGTGATTTTTCTTTCTTTTCAGCCTCTTTCGGGTCTAAAACAGGAGCGCGGTCGATGGCTTTTAAGTTCATATACACAGGTGCTCCGCCCAAATCGTCGGCATCTACGATTCCCAATTGGGGGGAGAAGCGGAATAATACTTCTTTATCGAGATTGTCGAAAGGTACAATAGTCACTTCGTAGTCACTGACTTCCTTTGCCCGGATACCTGTGAACAAGTTGGTTAGCGCTTTTTCCTGCTCTTCCAGTTGTTGGATGACCAGCTTCATCGCTTCGCCATCGGGTGGCAGGTTATCGGCATCACCCGTAAGAATGTTCATACGGCTCTCGCGGATACGGTAGATTTGTTTGGCTGCCACTTCTGCCTGCTTGGCTGTAGATCCTGCCATAAGCAACTCTTCTGACAAAACAGAGGCATCGGTTACTTTTGTCGGAGCCTGATTTTTCTTTCTTGCCGCTTCCAGTGCTGATTCATCGGGGGTATATTCGGCATTGATGGAACAAAGCAGTCCGTCTTCTGTCAAATAAGCATATGGGGCAACTGTTCCCGCTTTAAATTCAACGATGAATGTATTGTCTGCATCGGGTACACCTTTGTTGACCAAGCTGATCTTTCCTAATTCGTAATAGACCTTATCTTCTGTGATAGCGTCTTTTACTCCTAAATATTTTTCTGCGTATTTATAATAGGGACCTGCTTTGCAAGTTACTTTCGTAACTTCTGCATCTACAACCAGAGATGTTTTAGGAAGTGAATAAGTTATACCGAAATTATTTGCCTTGACGGCATTTTTCTTTACAACTTTAGTCTGAGCCATAATGGGTAAACTAAGGAGCAGACTGGCTATAATGATTAAATTCTTCATATTCTAATCTAAGTTTAATCTCTACTAAATGATTGTACAAAACTATGAAATATTTTGTTAGTAACCAACCGGAAAAGCCTCTTTTCCTCATTTATAGATCAGAGAAGAGATAAAGAACGGTCCCAAAGGCGGCGGAAAAGGAGATCGAGATATTAGGCTTGGTTAAATCACCGCCCGGGACTGTTCTTGTATATTAATTAAAATAAGATTTGTTTTAGTGATCGGCAAAGGTAAATTTCTCTTCATTATTAAGCACATATTTTTGTTGACAAAAATGTGACAAGTTGTACTTCCTTAGAAATCAGATATGAATTTGTCGAACTTTTCTGTGTTTTGAGGCTCTCCTGTGAACTTTTTATATAATCTTCTGCGACATTGAGACACCCCTGAACTTGTGATATGCATAATGAAGGCTATCTTTTTTATGGGTAATTGCATCTTTACTAAATAACAAATATGTATTTCTTCTATGGAGATTTGTGGGTAAAGTTTTATAAGTCGATTGGTGAAATCTGGATATGTTGCATCAATCAATTGATGTAGTTCTTCCCATTCATTTGGACCAAGTTGTATGTCATTCTCCCTATGAATCCTAATATATAAAGATGAGTTATGAAAATCTTTATCCAACAAAAGAAATGTTCCCTGTTTTTCGAAAATTTGCCTGTTTTCCATTTCAAGCATTAATTTTCTCGCTTCATATAGTTTCTTTTCGACTTCACCCATTTCTTCTTGTTTAGATCGGAGCATTTCTGTTAATTGAGAAATTTGTTTTTCATTGTCTTCTATGTATTGTTGACTGCGTTTGTATTGCTCTTCTTTTAAATGGGCAAATCTCTTTTTTCTATTTTGTTCTTTTTTGAAAAATATGAAACTTAAAATAAAGATGATACTGAAAACGATAATCACTTGATATATCAAAATCATTCTTTGGGTTGCTTCTTTTTCGTATTTATTTTTTTCATTAACAATCCTTTGGTAGTTAAACATACTTTGTGTTAGACGCGTATTTTCAAAATGTAAACTATCTACTATGGAATTGCGTGTTTGTTCATATAGATTGGAATATTTGATGAGATCGTTGATGTTTTTTTCTTTCTGAGCTATTTGAGCCAAGTGGTACAAACTACCAGCACGTGTATGAATATTGGAACTCTTTACACAATGATTAAGATAAAATTTAGCAGAATCTAACTGGTTGGTGGCAATGTGCAGTTCTCCTTTTGACAAATATAAGGAATAGAGTGTTTTTTCATTACCGATTAAAGGCTTTGCTTTTTCTATGCATTGATATGCTTTTTTATAGTCTTTAAGACTGAGATATAGATTCCCTAAATCGGTAAGGATAGAGGCTCTGTTTTTTATTGCAGAGTATGAAATTGCACGTTTATAATATATTATTGAACTATCTGGCTTTTGTGTCAAGGAATATATACGTGCAATGTTTCTTAGGGCAAAAGCAGTTTTTACCGAATCGGGCTCTAACTCCAAATATGACAGGGCCTTTTTATACATGGGTAACGCCATGTCGTTGATATCCTGGTGAGCATATAAAGTACCTAAGTTGTTATAAATGTTAATCAGGAGAGTATAATCTTTTGAATCTTCGCCTATCTCCAAAGCCTTTAAGTAATATTCTTGTGCCTGTAGAGCATCTTGTAAATCGGAATTTACACGCCCTAAGTAGTTTAAGGCGCTGTCCGGTTGTTTTTCGATGGTTTTCTCCGCTTCAAGTAGTATTGGAGTCTTTGGGGTATTATTGCAAGCACCCATGGTCAGGAACAAAACGAGGGCAACAAGCGATGTAATATGTAGTAAAAACTTATTCATTTCTCTTCCCTTTAGTTATGGATTCGAATATACTTGTTTTCGGGAAAAAAATGATTTATTTCCAATAAAATGTTTTAATCATTTTATTTATTTACTTCGATTTATAAGAAAAAAGCCTATTTTTTTTGCTGGTACAGTAGTTGATTCGTGAACCCCATCCCTGCAAATCACTCGATTATTTTATGCAAAAAACGGCTATAAAATAGGTAAAACCGGGTAGTTTTTATTGTCAGATAAGGGACTTTAGTTGCCGGACATCCCCATGTTGCCATCCTTAACACCCGGATGTACCGGCTCTCTACACCCGGATGTTAAGGATGGCAACATGGGGGTGTTTACGGAATTATCTGCTTGTTTCTGCTAAATAAAGAGAGGGCTTTTGTGAAATGAAGAACCGTATTTCGCCAATTTAATACCTATTCAACAATATGATAAAACGTCATATTGGAAAATTTTGATGCGGTTGCCCTGTTACTTCGACGGTAAATATATCGTCATAAAGGACGGAAGATCAAGTATCTTTCCTATTTCTTTCCAGAAAAAACGAATCCCCTGCAATCATTGACTACAGGGGATTGTTTTTTGTCTGCTTCGGTCTTCACAGAGGGAGAGCAGATGAACTTTTTTTAATTTCATTACTTTAGTATTAATATTCACCGCTTGTTCGCCCTCGCGGGGTAATTGGTCGATCCGGACGGAGAGCTGTAAAAGCTGATGTGTTCCGGGAATACCACACGATGAATCTTAGAATTATTTGATTTTAATATTTCGAAAGTGCCGCGCACTGATGTACGCGACACTTTTACAATCTATTTGCCAATTACTTAACAATAGCTTTAACAGCTTCTTCGCCTTCAACAGCTACTACAACCACACCCTGAGGAGCAGCGATAGTTGCGTTGTCGGAAGTGATAACTGTGTTAGCCACTACCTGGCCTAAAATGTTGCTGACAACAACTTTCTTACCGGTAGCGCCTACGATCTGAACACCACCTTCAGTAGCGATCACTTTCACTTCAGATACTTCAACACCTTCGTTTGCAGTAGGAGCTTCAGCAGCGTCCAAAGTAAATACCTGAGGAGCAACAGTGTTAGAGAAGATAACCGTACCGTTAACTACAGCCAAACTCTTGTTTGTATTAAGAGCTACGATTTCATAACCTTCACCGTCAACAACTTTGAAGCCAACAAGAGAAGTATTCTTAGCATCTCTTACTTTATATTTATTCTGTTTGCCATCTTTCAGATCGCCAGTATAAGCAATCGTATCAGCAACAACAGTTACACCACGGAAGATTGCGCTGTCGCCTGTAGCATTGTTTGCAACGAAGTCACCCTTAGCAGCCAAAACGTTACCAACGATTGTGTCGTTCTTAACTTCTGCACCTTTGTAGATGTAGTAACCATATTCTGTATTGTCATCGCCACGATTCACATAAGCAGAGTCAACATACAGAGAGAAGTCAGAATCATCAGCAGCAGCTTTCAGTTCGTCACCTACGCGCAACATCTTAGCGATACCAGCAGAAGCAGTCAACATTTCACTACCGTTTACTACATTGTAATGACCTGCATCAACCTTAGCATAGACAGGAGCTTCAGCACCTTCGATGTTGAAGTAAGTTTCAACACTTGCAGTCGGATTATCATAAGTTACAGTAAGATTAGAGATATTCATTGTAACCATCTTAGCAGTATTTTCATTAGCAGCTACCACCTTATAAGAGCCACCGACAGGATTTTCTGCGAAGAAGAAACGTTTTTGATTTTCATTAACAGCTCCGTTAGTAGAAGATGTCAATTTTACAACAGCGCCTTCATAAGCAAATCGACCTTCAGCATTATAAGCTTTTTCCATTGCATAAGCAACACGAACCAATGTATCACCTAAAGTCTGAGCACCATAATAAATAGTATCACCAACAGTAGCCAAATCAGCCCCTTCCATCAGACGCAATTCAACAGCTTTGTCAGCACCTTTAGCACCAGCAATTACAGAATCCTGAACCAAAGTCAAATAGATATCATCAGCAGCTTTAGAAGCCAGATTGAACTTAACAGCACCGTAACCCATTTCTTCTTTTGTATAGTACTTGTAACCGATGTGCTTGTTAGCCATATCTACATCGAGTTTTGTGAATACCAAAGTATCACCACCAACAGTAGTGTAAATGCTCTTAGCTGCATCTACTGCGTACAAAGGTTGATTTGTAAACGGTTGTGCCGGAGCAACAACAGCTAAACTTTCACCATTAGAGCCTGTGGTAACGCCTGAAGAAACAGTTGCAGAGACAATATCACGAGCCTGAGCAGAATAAGTACCATCTTCGTTTTCCTTTACATAGAACTGAGTAGAAGGAACATATACAGAAGCAGCTTCGGCATAAGTACCACTTGTACCAGTCAAATACTTATCATTATTAGTTGCATTACCGCCTGTACCTTTAAACTGCAAAGAATAAACACCTGTTCCACCAGCCAGTTTAACCGGAGTACCTTTAGAGATTGTGATAAGCGGAGCATTGATCTGGATAGAGTCTACAACCAACTTAGCACTACCATCAAAGCTCTTGTAACCTACAAGATAAGTAACTCCTGAACCAGCACCATGATCTGCAACTTCAAATTCGCCAGCTGTATTGAAACGAACAATAGAATCAGTTGTCATAACGATAGAATCGTTACCCAAGTCCATTTTCAAAGTAAATGTCTGCAAACCTTCATTCAAAGCACCTTTATATGCAGAAGATGTAACAGTAATAGTTGTATCCAACTGGAAAGAAGCAGCTTTTACAGAAGCGGCAGTACCCACCATTACAGTATCGATTGTAATATACTGCGGCTTCTTTGTACCCTTCGTGCTGTTTTCCTGACCAACTACCTGGAAGCGGAATTTGTTACCGACAGGAACCGGAATCAATTCATTAGCAGTGAAAAGACCACCGTCACGACCGGCAAAGTCAAATTTGAATGAAGGAAGAACCGGAGCAAGGTCTGCTTTTGTTACATCATAATTTGCTTCAGCTGCTTCTACTGTGAAAACAGCAGCCGTACCTGTTGCACCAGCTTTGTCAGTTTTGCCATCAACCATCAACAAGCCGGTAGTTTGAGACATCTCAACCAACTTGCCATCAGTAGTTGTACCGATAATACTATAACCACCCGTACCATGTTTAATTTTAAATTCGCTAATACCAGCAGCAATAGCCGTACCGAATTTATCTGCGCCATTCAATTTAGCAGAGAAAGAAAGCTGTTTCTGAGTAGCTTTGTTCGTCAATGTGTAGATAGAGTCATTACCCGGCATATTGACACGAACCAAATTGGCTTTCCACAAAGCAGAGTCCATATCCGCCTTAGTAGTACCTTTACTACCAAGTGTCACAGAGTCTGCCAAAGAAGCCTTATCCCAAGTCAGGTAAGTAGAACTGGTCTTCAAATGCACATACTTGTCACCGATCTGTGCATAAGAGACAGTAGCAATTGCTGCGAAGGCAGCAACGAGAGTAGAAAATCTCTTGTTCATAATCTAAATTTTAATATTAATAATACAGTTAATTGAAATATCAGTTCTTACTTCTTACTATCATTATGTACACGTATATATAATGTACACGTGTTAACATTTGTACTTTGATAGCAAAAACGATCCTTTTTTTTAGTCATTTTTTTTGCCTATCTTCGAAGTTCGTATTGGAAAGATGGTTTTTTGTACTCCAATTGCTATCTAATTGATAAGAAAGGATATAGGGGTACGAATTTTTTTACAGAAAAGAGTTGTGGTTTAAAAAGGAATGCGTATTTTTGTCTCGGAAAAATGACAAATTTAAAGGATCGTTTTTTTTAGTCATTTTTTGACCCACCAATCACTTGATTTACAATAAATTATTTTCCCAATTACCAAGTCTTAAATTTCATCAGTCCCGTTTTGGTTCAAAAATCGGTCTTTTTCAAGGAAATCCTTGATGCTTACTACGTTTCAGAGGGATACTTATCCGTTTTTGATCCGATGCCTATTTGTTTGTTTTTCGGTGATTGCCCGATTTTCCTCCCCCAAACGGCCATTATTACTGCATCGGCACAAACCCTTCGTAGCGAACCGTCCAGCTCCCGTCTTTCGGGAAACCGGGAGCCTCACCCTCCGAGCCGTCCCAACCGCCACACATCATGGCGACTGCCGTCAGCAACGCTCCGTTGGAAGGGAAATAGGGAAACGGACCGCCTGTCGCCAAACCATGTTCGTCGAACTGGAATCCGGCGGAAGGGTGCATCAGCATGTCAATAGCCAGTGCCGGCTGTCCCGTACGGGCGGCAGCCATTGCCAACATCGGGAAATCCCAACCCCAAATGCGGTTGAACTGCCATTCTTTGCAGACTTTCTCCAGCGTATGCTTGAAGGTCGGCAGGTCTACCCCGTCACCAGGCAACATGCCGTAGACACCGGTCAGGGCCGGATGCTCGTAGGTATATTTTGTCCACATATCGGGGATGCCCTCGTAGGTGGTATAGACGCCGTCGGCAACGGGAAGGGGCGCCATCTTCGAAAGTACTTCCTTCCATTTCTTCGTTCTTTTTTCCGACAGGCCCAGCCGGTCCGCCCATTCCAACGCCGTGCGCAAGCCGTAGCGGAAATAGCCTAACTCGAAAATCGGATTGATGGTCTGCAACGGGTCCGTATTCTCGGAAACGACAACGACAGGAGGACCCAGGACATATTGTTTCGTCTTTTTGTCGTAGAAAAGGTAATCTGCCATATAATCGGCCGTGTTCAGCACGACGTCTTTCCATTTCTCCAATGTTTCGGGAGCAGGTTTCTGACGGTATTGCATCTCGGCGAAGTAGATCGGATGGGGTTCGTGCCAGATCAGATAGGCATGGGCGCTACCAGGCCATTCGCGGTTGAAGTTTCCGGTGCACTTCGGCCAACGTGCACCACTGCGACCTTCGCTCTTGGCACGTTCGAGAGCCTTCGGCATAAAGTCCTTATAGACGTTCAGATAGTTATCAAAACATTCCATCCGGTTCCACAACCCGTAGTGCACACCATGCCACCAAATCATCTCGAAGTGGAAACGGCCGAACCAGCCGTTGTTCACCAGACCGGATTCCTGAGGTGGGAACAGTCCGCTTTCATTTGCACGCATCAAGTACTGCGAGAGGACAATACGCCGCTCCAGTTCCAGCCAGCGGGGATCTTTGCTTCCGGAGAGGTCGACGGCAGCTCCCGAACGCCAGTACTTCTCCCAACTGGCAGCACTCTTCCGTTCGATAGAGGCAACCGGCTCAGTCACATCGGCGACCGGTTCAGGAGAGAAGCAGCAGGTAAAGGAAAAGGTGGAAGTATGCCGGGGCTGGAGGAGGAAGGTATGCGCCTTTTCAGATTCACGGCTGAAAGTGGCAGGGCCGGTCCAGTCAAGGGTGGCGTAGTAGTGCGTGTCATCCATCGTACGGGTGATACGGACCGAGTTCGGAGCCAACTTCTCGAAGGTGGAAGTATGGCCAGAGATCGTGTCGTAGCGTCCTATGTAATGTTTGAAATAGCGTCCGTCGGGATAAGGAAAGTCGAGATAGATGCTCATATTACCATCGTTCAACAGTTCGGACTCGATACTGACTCCGATCATATCTTTATCGGGATGACAGACGGTACGCACTTTCACCTCTTTGCGGTTCAGTTCGAAACGGCTATAGACGACACCTGTCCACAGATCGATTTCCTGCCGGGCATTGCCCAGGTCAATTTCCCGCGCTTCCGTACCGTCTTCACGCAGTAGACGGAAACCGATACGGCCCAGGTTATAGCGATGAGGGTTCTTGGTCAGCCATTCGGACAGCTCGGGCTGGTCGGGATTGCGGAGTTCATAAGCAATCTTTTTGCCGTGCGTCTCCACGGCAACCGGACGGTAATCTTCGGCTCTCATCCCTTCGGGGAGGGGAAAACTGTGCCAGCTCCAGTCGGACAGGGTATTGAAGGGGACGAAGGTCTGCAATCCGGTTATATCCATCCCGAAGGCAAACTTGCCGTTACCTACTTGTGCCGGACTTTTCAGAAGCGTCCCGGTCGTACACACGCGATGCCGCTTGACAACGGCCTCCCGGTCAATGGGCTCTCCCATAACAGACAAAGGTAAAAAGACCGACAGGCAAAAGAGGCTGACTAAACTTATCAGTTTTTTCATGGTAGTTATCCTTTTATATGTTTCTGTGGATAAAGATAAGAGATTGCCGCCAAGCCTCAGTTTACAGTTCTGACATTTTTCCTTCGATTTCTGGTAAATAATAGTTTACTTGTTACTTTTGGCTTGATCCAAAAGTAACCAAAAAATCAAGGCTTAACCGTCCGGTCTACTCCGGGCAAAGGGCAGGCAGCATCGGCCATCCTTGAGTACCAGAGAAGACCGGTCCTACTATATTATATATTGCCGGTCTTCTTCTTCCAAACCAGGAAGAAGGCTAAAACAACGATTGTTATGGCAAAGCCGATAATCTGTGAAATGCCGTTTTCCATGCCTAAGCCTTCAGGAGCGACAAAGATGTATGTCGAGCAGACAGCCGTCATAAACAAAGCCGGAATCAGCGTAACGATATAGGGCTTCTTCGAGATCACCAAGTAGACAGTCAATGCCCATAAGGTAAACACCGCGAGTGTCTGGTTACTCCAAGCAAAATAGCGCCAAATCATATCGAAACCATCCTTGTCTTTCTGGCTGTAAAGCAAAAGAGCGATAGCCACCAAGAACAAAGGAATGCAAATCATGAGCCGCTTGGAGACACTGCGCTGTTCAAGATGCAGAAAGTCCGCCACAATCAGGCGGGCCGAACGAAACGCCGTATCACCGGAGGTAATTGGGGCGGCGATCACACCTAAGACTGCCAATATACCACCTACCGTACCGAGCCATTCTTTCGTAATACTGTCGACGACAACGGCAGCATTGTTTTCACCCATACCATTGTTATGATAGAAATAAGTAGCAGCAGCAGCCCAGATCAACGCAACGATACCTTCCGTAATCATGGAGCCGAAGAAAATAGGACGTCCGTACTTCTCATTCTTGATGCAACGGGCCATCAACGGACTTTGTGTCGCGTGAAAACCGGAAATGGCACCGCAGGCAATGCTGACGAACATAATCGGGAAAATAGGCAGATGACCGGGATAGGTGTTCGGCATCCCGTCCGTGATTTCAGGCAACGGCGGATGATTGACGAACAACATCACCAGAATGCCGATCGCCATAAACAACAAAGCGGCAGCAAACAAAGGATAGATTTTCCCGATAATCTTATCGACCGGCAACAAGGTCGCCAGGATGTAATACAAGAACACGACAATGATCCAGAAAGTAGTATCCAGATGTTCCGGTGTCAGCTTTGCCAGCAAGCCGGCAGGCCCGGCCACAAACACGGAGCCGACCAGCACCATCAGGATTACCGTAAAACCACGCATGAACTGCTTGAAGTTCACGCCCAGGTAACGGCCGATAATCTCAGGCAAGCTCTCCCCGTTATGACGCAGGGACAACATCCCGGACAGGTAATCGTGTACTGAACCGGCAAAGATACTTCCCAACACGATCCACAGGAAAGAAGCGGTTCCGAACTTCGCTCCCATAATGGCGCCGAAGATCGGTCCCAGTCCGGCGATGTTCAGAAACTGGATCATAAAGACTTTCCAAGTTGGCATCGGAATATAATCCACGCCGTCCTGGTGCGTATAGGCAGGAGTCTGCCGTTTGGCATCTATGCCGAAAATACGTTCGATGAATTTACCGTAGATGAAATAACCTACGATGAGTGCAATAAGGCAACAAACAAAAGTAATCATAATCGGTAATTGAAAATGGAAAATTGAGAATTGAAAATTAGATTGATAAGGATACAACAAGGGAGAGAAAATGGAAAACTGAAAAGTAAAACAATTCTTCTTTATCTTTCAATTTTCCATTTCCAATCTTCAATTCAGAAGTTTTTTAACGACTTCCGAGATCATACGTCCTTCGGCTTTTCCGGCTAATGCCTTGGAGGCAATGCCCATTACCTTACCCATGTCCTTCGGACCGGTAGCCCCGACCTGTGCAATGATTGCCTTCAGCTCGACTTCCAGCTCTTCGGCAGACATCTGTTTCGGCAGGTACTTTTCGATAACGGCTACCTGTGCCAGTTCGACATCGGCCAAATCCTGACGTCCCTGCTGCACGTAGATAGCGGCGGAATCCTTACCCTGTTTGACGAGCTTTTGCATGATCTTCAATGCATCGGCATCTGTCAATGTATCGTTGGCTCCCGGAGCGGTCTTCGCTTCGAGGAAAAACTTCTTCACGTTTCTCAGTGTTTCAAGGGCGACTTTATCTTTCGCCTTCATTGCGTTTTTAATGTCTTCGCTGACTCTTTCGAACAAATCCATAGTTTTGTAAATTAAAGAATTAAGAATGAATAATTAAACCTTCGCGTATCCAACTACTCATCATTAATTTTTCATTATTTATTATCAATTAGTCATTATTCATTACCTAAAACTAATAACTGTGCCGCCAGATTTAGGCTTCTTGTTTTGGTTAGCGGCAGGCGAGGTGAACGACATGCCTTGGGTACGTACCGGTTCCTCACCCTTCCGGCGTATCTGCTGCACGTCTTTGGCAGTCCGCTTGTAGGCAGGTTTGTCTTCCATGAAAGAGATCAGAGCGTCATCGTCCAATTCGTCGACGGCAAATACAACGATTTCGGCATTCGGACGCGAGTCGATATATTCACCGTAATAACGTCCCATCAAGGCATCTTCTTCCGCTCGTCTTTTTCTTTCCGCTTCTTCCTTCTCTGCCATTTCGCGCAGTTGTTCTTCTGTGACAAGCTCCTGCTGTTCCGTCTTGGTCAGGATATCTTCCAACCCGAAACCGGTCACCAAGATCGTAATCTTGATCTTATGCCCTAAACTGTCATCATAACCATGTCCCCACTTCACCTCGTATTCAGTCTTGAATTGCGACATGAAATCATGTATATCGTCCATTTCACTGATACGAAGTTCGTCTTCATGGCTATAATAAATGACAAACGCTACCCGTTTAGCATTGAAAATATTGTTCACATCGTTGACCAACGTACTCTCCAAAGCTTCCGTAATCGCTTGTCGCAAACGTCCTTCTCCTTCTCCGAAACCGATACTGATCAAAGCGACTCCACTGTTACGCATCGTCGTGTCGACATCGGCAAAGTCGACATTCTGTTCCAAATCGGTCGTCACGATTTCGGCTATGCTCTTGGCCGCGATTGTCAATGTTTCATCCGCTTTACGATTCGCCTGTGGAACCGGCATGTCGGCAAAATTTCTCAATCGCTCATTGTTAATCACTAAAAGCGAATCGACATTCTGCGCCATATTTCTGACACCACGGAGCGCTTTCACGATTTTCGGCCGTCCTTCAAAGACAAAAGGTATCGTAACGATACCGACAGTCAGAATCCCCATATCTTTAGAGATCTTAGCGACTACCGGCCCGGCTCCTGTTCCCGTACCACCCCCCATTCCGGCCGTAACAAAGGCCATACGAGTACCGTCATCCAACATCCGGTAGATGTCTTCTTCACTTTCCAAGGCGGCTTTTTCTCCCACTTCCGGAACATTCCCCGAACCAAGTCCATGCGTCGTATTCTGTCCGATCAGCAATTTATTAGGAACCTCCGACTTCTGCAACGCCTGATTATCGGTATTGCACAATACGAAAGATACATCCCGGATACCTTCGCGATACATATTGCTGACCGCATTACCACCACCGCCACCGACACCGATCACCTTGATGATTGTCTGAGGCGCTTTTGCCAAATCAAAATCGTATGTATTATCGTCCATTGTCGTCTGTCTTTTATTGTTACCGATTATTGCTCATCTTTCAAGGCCTTGTCAATGCCTTCTCCCACCTTATCCACCGCATTTTTGAAAAGGTCGCCGATACCCCAGCCCTTACGGTTCTTTTTCTCTTCCTCCTTCTTTGTTCCGGAATTGCGGTTCTTAGTCGTAGCCGCTGACTGCTTTTCAACAGGCGGTTCCTCCTGCTTTTCTTCTATTTCAGCGATCACGGGTTCTTCTTTCGGCTCGATCTTCGGTTCTACCACTTTCGGTCTCTCCGGTTCGGGAGCGATATAAAGGGCGCAGTTCTCCGTTCCTTTTAGCAACAGGGCGGCTGCGGTCGTATACTCGGGATTATTGGCAATCATCTCGCCGTCGGCAATCAGATCTTTCCGGACGGAAGCATAACGAACATCCATCTTGAAACGTTCGCTGAGGGCTTCACGCATGTTCTTCAGAGCGGCTCCGTTGCCGGCAATCACGATGCTGTAACCGGGATCTTTCGCCACTCCCGCATCTTCCATGCGGGCGTATATGTTTTCGATGATCTCACGGCTGCGGACTTCCACCACCATATTGATATCCGAAAGTTTGATCTCGCTCGAATGCTGTCCGTCGGCCAAGTCTACCGTGACCATCTGCTGTTCGTTATCTTTTTCCCAGATAGCGTTGCCGTAGGTGCGCTTGACACGTTCCGCTTCCTTCTCCGGCATACCCAAGGACATCAAGTCGCGAGTGATCAGATGGCTGCCCAACGGAATAACGTAGAGACCGGCCAGACTGCCATCCTTGTACATCGTGACAGAGGTGACGCCTGCACCGAAGTCGATCAACGCACACCCCTTCAATTTCTCCTGTTCCGTCAGGATCAGGTCTGCCAACGCCAGCGGCGCAACAACAACACCAGCCACATCGAGCTTGATCTGCTCCGCCATGTTCGTGGTTACGGCATGACGAAGAGACGGACGGCCAACGAGCAACTTATAGTGGGCTTCAATACGCGAACACCCCAAACCTATCGGATGGGTTTCCGGCTGGTTGTCGAGATAATAAACGGGAGCGGCTATATCCAGCACGTCCAGCATATCGGGACGATACTGCCGGCATTCCTGATCCAGTTCCTTCAGCACCTCTTCAGTCACCGTACCGCTACCGAGCACTTTCGACACGGCATGGTTAATCGAACGAAGCGACTGGCCTCCCACCCCGACATATATCTTACCGATACGGGAACCGCCCAATTTGTTTTCCAGTTTGCGGATCAACCGCACGATCTTGCCGGCCGCATCTTTTATATTATATACACATCCTCTTCGTATACAGGTATCGGAGTTCTCCACTTCGTAGGCAATGATGGAAAGTGTCCCGGCAGGGCCTTTCGCGCCTACCATGCCGACCATGTGAGAAGAGCCAAGGTCGATGGCCGCTATAAAGTCTGTGTATGCCATATTCTCTATCTTTTAGTACAAACAATCTGATCCTTATATTTTAAACTGATAATGCTGTACTTCTCCCACCCCACCTTCGGGATCGCTTTCTCGTAGAAGAGCCGGAGATTGTCCAGCTTCTCCTCGAAATCAGCAAAGGAGCCCAGTACGATACGATGGTTACCGACCCGCGGAATCAGCTCCACCTCGTTATCAGGATGAACGTAAATCTGTTCTATCTGATTATTCCAGAAATCATTCTCCTGCAAAAATAATGCAAATTTGTATAAGTCGGTTACCGCCAGCTCTTTTTCCACATATCCGCTCACAACCGGAACGTGCGCCACATAACGGCGGCTGACAGGCATCGTGCTTCCCAGATTATCCACATAATAGTTGCCTCTCGGACTTATCACACGCAAGATAGGAATTTTTTGCTCCACTTCCAATTTAATCATGCCGGAAGGAGTCTTGTAAGCTTCCACACGGGCAATCATTTCGTTTTTCAGCAATTCGTTTTCAATCCGGTCGGTGTTGATCTCGTCCATCGGCCTCTTGATCGGGTTCAAGTCAGCCTTCTTGAGGATATGCACCAAATCGCTCTCGCTCACAAAATGCTTGTCAAGGCTGTCCACGACCACTACTTGCAGGTCACGGCACAACTCCTTCTGCCTGCTTTCCCGAAAGAAGAAGGAGACAAACACGATGTAGCAGAACAACAGTGTTGCAACGATTATGGATACGATACGGATCACGATTTATTCTTTTTTATCCAATATTTGTTTTACCGGATCTACCAACAGTTCAATATTGCCGGCTCCGACCATCAGGACGACTTCGAACTTACCGGCTTCGGCAGCCACCACGTCCAACAGTTCCTCCTTGCGGATCAACCGCTTGTCGGCAATGGTCACGGCATCGAAGATAATCTGTGAAGTGACACCCGGTATCGGCTCCTCACGCGCCGGGTAGATATCCAGCAGTATCAGTTCATCCAGGAGCGAGAGGCTGGCGGCAAAGTCGGCGGCAAAGTCACGCGTACGGGTGTAAAGGTGCGGCTGGAAGATACCGGTCACCTTGCGTCCGGCATACAGCTCCTTCACGGAAAGGATACTTGCCTTCAGCTCGGCAGGATGATGGGCATAGTCGTCGATCAGGACGATATTTTCTTTCTTGAGATGGAAGTCGAAACGACGGCGCGGACCGGCAAAGGTCGCCATACCATGCTTGATCTCCTCCGGTGTCACACCGTTCAGCCAGGCAAGGGCGATAGCGGCAACTCCGTTCTCGATGTTTACTTTCACGGGCACGCCCAGCTGTATGTCGGGGATGCGGACATCAGGACCGACAAAGTCGAAGAAGATTTCGCCACCTCCGATGCGGACGTTCTCCGCATAAAAGTCGGGACTTCCAGTTGAGAGTTGAAAGTTGAAAGTTGAAAGTTCTTTTGCGTCGAAAGCGCCGGTATAAGTATAAAACTTCACGCCTTCCTGCAGGCGGGGAGTGACGTTGATGCTTTGTTTCATAAGCAGGCAACCGTCCGGGCGGATCAACGAGGTAAAATGTTCGAAACTTTCACGATAGGCTTCCGGAGTCCCGTAGATATCCAGATGATCGGGATCGGCCGCGGTAATAACGGCCATATAAGGTTTCAACCAATGGAACGAACGGTCGAACTCGTCCGCTTCTATCACGGTCAGGTCACTCTTGTCGGAAAGCATCAGGTTGCTGTCATAGTTCTTCAGGATACCGCCTAAGAAAGCATTGCAATCCACATGAGACTGTTTCAGCAGGTGGGCGACCATCGAAGAGGTCGTTGTCTTGCCGTGCGTACCGGCCACACACAATCCCCGGTTGCAACCAGTGATCTCGCCTAACACACGTGCACGCTTCATCACCTCGAAACCATTCCCCCGGAAATAGCAAAGCTCCGAATGGTCTTCGGGAACGGCAGGAGTATAGACGACCAGTGTCTTTGCCGGATCGGTAAAGTCGTCGGGGATCAGGTCGACATTGTCTTCATAGTGAATGGCGGCTCCTTCATAATTCAACTGCTCCGTCAGACCGGAAGGAGTCTTGTCGTAACCGCCCACCTTCTTTCCTTTCGAAAGGAAATAGCGGATCAAGGCACTCATCCCAATCCCGCCGGCCCCGATAAAATAGACAGCCGTTATGTTGTTTATATCCATATTTTCTTACTCGTTACTATTCTTTGTTACAAAGATACGATCTTCCCACCGTATTTGCCATAAAAGAACGGCATCTTCTTCAGAAAAGGCTATAGCTTTTCTTGTAAAAGACTATAACTTTTTTCACCAGAGGCCATAGCTTTTCCGGCAAAAAGTCATAGGTTTTTCTTTTCGATAATCTTGACGATCTCGTCCACTATGCGTTCCGCGCTCTGGTGCTGGGCCAATGTCGCGATGTTGCGGCCCAAGACACGGAGACGTTCGTCGTCGTGGATGATTTCGAGAGCCTTCGACACCAATTGCTGTTCGGCATCTTTGTCGGCCACCATGACAGCAGCATCTTTACCCACCAATGCCAAAGCATTCTTCGTCTGATGGTCTTCCGCCACATTGGGAGAAGGAACCAGGATCACCGGTTTCTTCAGCAGGCAAAGTTCGGAAATAGAACTGGCGCCTGCACGGGAGATAATCAGATCGGCCGCCGCATAGGCATAGTCCATACGGGTGATGAAGTCCGAGCACCAGATCGGCATTCCCCTGTAAGCCTTCAGATGTTTCAAGGCTTCTTCATGGTAATAGCGTCCGGTTTGCCAGATTACCTGTACGTCGACATCCGAAGCGAAAAGTTTATCCAGATCTCCTTGTATGCTGCGGTTGATCGTCCGTGCACCCAGACTGCCGCCAACCACCAGAATCGTCTTCTTATCCGGGGAGAGGCCGAAGAACTTCAAGGCTTCCTCACGCTTGTCCGACGCCTCTTCCAGATCCTGACGGACCGGATTGCCGGTCACGACGATACGGTCGGCCGGGAAGAACTTCTCCATGCCTTCGTAGGCGACGCATATTTTGCCGGCTTTCTTTGCCAGGAGCTTATTCGTGACACCTGCATAGGAATTCTGCTCCTGTATCAGGGTAGGGATTCCTAAGGAAGCAGCCATCCAGAGCGTCGGTCCGCTGGCATAACCGCCTACCCCCACGGCAATATCGGGTTTGAACTCCCGTATCGTCTTTTTGGCAAGCTTGAGGCTTTTGAGCAAACGGCCTGCGACACGGATGTTATTGGCCAAGTGGGCACGGTCGAAGCCGCTAACCGGCAACCCCACGATGCGATAACCGGCGGCAGGCACTTTCTCCATTTCCATCCGGTCATCAGCTCCCACAAACAGTATTTCCGCCTCCGGAAAACGTTTCCTGAAGGTATTGGCAATGGAGATAGCCGGGAAGATATGCCCTCCGGTTCCACCGCCGCTTATGATGATTCGGTACTGTTTCATATTTTAGTTTCTGTTGTTGTTTCTTCTATTGTCCGCACGGCCTCCAATGGATTCTCTTCACCCACGGGAGCTTTCGCGGTCGCTTCGAACGGTTTGTCCGAAACGGTATCAAGGGTTGCATCCGCGATCCTTTCGCTTTCCGGAAGCGTACCACCTTCGGCAACAGCAGCAGTCCCTTCTTCTTCCGGTGTTTCTTCCTCATTTCCCATATTGGCCCCGAAACGGCTAACGCTCAAGATGATGCCGATATAGGCGCAACTGATTACAGTCGACGTACCTCCCCGGCTGACCAACGGCAAAGGTTGTCCGGTCACCGGTATCAGGTCTACCGCCACCGCCATATTCGTCAAGGCCTGGACGACAACCAACAATCCGCAGCCCAGCACCAGGAATTTAGGAAAGAGCTTATCACATCTACGAGCAATCATCCCCACCCTGACAAGCAAGATGATATACAGGAGCAGGACAAAGACACCCCCGACGATTCCCATCTCTTCTATAATAATGGCATAGATAAAGTCCGAGTAAGCCTGCGGCAGAAAGTCGCGTTGCTGCCCATGTCCGGGGAACTTCCCGAACAGACCGCCACGTGCTAGTGCAATCTTGGCATGCACCACCTGGTAATCGTCACCGTCAATGCTGACAGCTCTTCCCGGTTCAAACTTGACGGCATCCGCCGGATCGGAAAAACGCTCGATACGTGCTTTCCAAGTGTGCACACGATCCGGCATCAAGTCGATCACCTTGTCCGGGGCAAACCGTATAAAACCCACTAACATCAAGACGCCGATGATACCCGCACCGCCCAATCTCAGCAGACGTCCGATGGATATCTGCCCGATGAACATCATCATGAAAGTCACGGCGAACAGCAGGATAGCGGTCGACCCGTTATTGAAGAAGATCAGAAAACAAACACCTCCAACGCCTCCCAAGATGTACCAGAACATCTGTTTATCCGTGAACCAATTCCGCTTGCTCAGGATAAACGCCGTATAACCGATAGCGGCTATCTTGGCTATTTCCGAGGGCTGGAAACGGATTCCGAGAATTTCCAGCCAACGAGGTTCCCCATTTACCACGACACCAACAAAGGGCGTAATGGCCAACAGAACCATCGAGACCGGCAAAAGCAAACTCAACAAGGAATAGAACCTGCACGGTATGTTGTGCATCAACAGTACAAGCACGAAACCTCCCAACAGGAAAGTCGCATGACGTACAATAGGAGCCCAATGATTCGCATTCTTATAAGCAATCGTACTGGTTGCACTGAAGACCTCGATCACCGAGACCAAACACAGGAACATGAAGATCACCCATATCACCCGGTCGCCCTTGAACAGTTTACTTGCTAAGTCCATTTCTTCGTCTTTCTTTACAGGTTACGCACACAAGCCTTGAACTGGTCGCCACGATCCTCATAGCTCTTGAAGAGGTCGAAGCTGGCACAGCAGGGTGACAACAGGACGGTATCTCCCTTTTCGGCCAGCTTATACGCTTTCGCTACGGCTTCTTCCATCGAACGGGCATCCTCGATAACAGGAACCTTCCCGTCGAAGAAACCATGCAGCTTGGCATTGTCCACACCGAGGAATATGAGGGCATGCACCTTTTTCTTCACCAGCTCTTCGATTTCGGAATAATCATTTCCCTTATCCGTTCCACCCAGTATCAAGACCAGCGGAGTGGTCATGCTCTGCAAGGCATACCAGCAGGAGTTTACATTCGTAGCTTTCGAGTCGTTGATATAATCGACTCCGCGCACACGTGCCACTTTCTCCAGGCGATGTTCCACCCCGGTAAAGTCGCTCAGCGAAGCCCGTAAATTCTCATCGTGGATATCCACCAATTTGGATGCGATACCAGAAGCCAGCGAATTATACAGATTATGCGTTCCCGATAATGCCAATAAATCTTCTTCCATTGTAAACGTTCCGTTTGAGGTTTCAATTATTATCTTTTTGTCTTCCGTATAGCCCTTTACGCCGGCTTCGTGAGTTTCGGCGAACGGGTAGAGAGTTGCCTGCGGATGGCGTTTGGCGATTTCGCGGGCAATAATGGGATCGTCGTTCCAGAATATGAAAGCATCTTCAGCCGTCTGGTTCCGGATAATGCGGAATTTGGCATCCACATAGTTCTGCATCTCGTAGTTATAACGATCCAGATGGTCAGGCGTTATATTCAGCAAGATGGCGATGTCCGCCTTGAAGTCGTACATGTTATCGAGCTGGAAACTACTCAGTTCGATCACGTAGACGGCGTGAGGATCTTCAGCCACCTGGAGGGCAAGGCTGTTCCCGACGTTCCCGGCAAGCCCCGCATCCACTCCCGCCTGCCGGAGGATGTGGTAAGTCAGCATGGTCGTCGTCGTCTTGCCATTGCTTCCGGTGATACAGATCATCTTGGCATCCGTGTACCGTCCGGCAAATTCTATCTCGGAGATGATAGGCGTACCTTTCTCCTTCAGTTTCTTTATGATAGGAGCCTTGTCGGGAATCCCCGGACTCTTGATAATCTCGTCGGCATTCAGGATGTCGGCTTCGGTATGCCGGCCCTCTTCCCAACAGATACCGTGGGCATCCAGCATATCCTTATACTTGGGTTTGATGGACGAGAAATCGGAAACGAACACATCGAATCCTTTCGCCTTTGCCAGCACGGCAGCACCTGCGCCACTTTCACCGGCCCCTAAGATAACAATCCTTTTCTTCATTTGATTTATGATTTCTTTATTCATTTATGATTTATGATTTATGATTTATGCGTCGATAATAAATCACAAATTATAAATCATAAATCACTTTACCTCATCTTTAACGTCACAATCGTTATAACTGCCAGGATGATACCGATCAACCAAAACCGGACCACGATCTTCGATTCGGGCACCACGTTAAAAGGTTTCTGTATCAAAGCCTGTATTCCCGCATTACCGGGCTTCTGGAAATGGTGATGAAGGGGAGCCATCTTGAAAATGCGCCGTCCCTCACCGTATTTCTTCTTCGTATATTTGAAATAGAACGTCTGCATAAGGACGGAGAGATTCTCCACCAGGAAGATGCCGCACAAGATCGGGATCAGTAATTCCTTCCGAATAATGATTGCGAATACAGCGATGATACCGCCTAACGTCAAGCTACCCGTATCCCCCATAAACACTTGTGCCGGATAAGCATTGTACCACAAGAATCCGACCGTTGCCCCGATAAAGGCAGCCGCAAACACCACCAGTTCTTCCGCTCCGGGGATGAACATGATATTCAGGAAAGAGGCGAACTCGAAGTGCGACGACATATACGCAAGTATTCCGAGTGCCACCCCGATAATCGCCGAGCTTCCCGCCGCCAGACCATCCAAACCGTCCGTCAGGTTCGCCCCGTTCGACACGGCCGTTACCACGAAGATCACCATCAGGACGAAGACCAGCCAGGCTGCCTCTTCCTTATATTCGCCTGCCCAGTTGACCAACTGCGCATAATCGAAATTGTTGTTCTTCACAAACGGGATCGTCGTCTTGGTCGACTTCTTTTCAACTGCATGGTAGCGGACTTCCTCGATCACATTGTCATGCCGCACTTCCATATTCTCCTTGATCACCACATCCGGACTCATAAAAAGCACCAGGCCGACGATCAACCCCAGACCGATCTGTCCGATAATCTTGAACTTGCCATGCATGCCTTCCTTGTTCTTCCGGAACACCTTGATATAGTCGTCGGCAAATCCCAACGCCCCTAACCAGATGGTCGTCACCAGCATCAGGATCACATAGATATTGGTCAGCTTCGCACAAAGCAAGGTCGGCACCACAATCGCAATGATAATGATGATACCTCCCATCGTCGGCGTCCCTTTCTTACTCATCTGCCCTTCCAGGCCGAGGTTACGCACCGTCTCGCCGATCTGCAACATTTGCAGCTTGTCGATGATACGGCGTCCGATAGCCGTCGAGATGAACAAGGACAGGATCAATGCCTGGGCGGAACGGAATGATACATACTTGAACATACCGGCCCCCGGAAAATCGAGCTGATCCAAATAATTAAACAAATAATACAACATAAAAAACTTCGTTTTTCAGTTGAAAGTTGAGAGTTGAAAGTTAAATACTGCTGAATATAACTTTCACCTTCCACCTTTCAACTCTTAAATATTTCTTTTAACTGTTCCCGGTCATCAAAATGATGCTTCACGCCTTTTACTTCCTGGTAATCTTCATGGCCCTTGCCTGCAACCAGGATCACGTCACCTTTCCTGGCGAGCATAGTGGCTGTTTTGATCGCCTGCGCACGGTCCGTAATGCAGAGCGTATGTTCCATATCGGCAGCATTCAGGCCGGCCACCATATCTTTAATGATCTCATCCGGTTCCTCGAAACGGGGATTGTCGGAGGTCAGGATCAGCTGATCGCTCAACTTGGCTGCCTCCTTCGCCATGATCGGGCGCTTTCCTTTGTCGCGGTTGCCGCCACAGCCAACGACCGTGATCACACGGCCGTTGCCGTTCAACACCTCATGGATGCTGTTGAGCACGTTCGTCAATGCGTCAGGCGTATGGGCATAGTCCACGATTGCCGTATAGCCTTTCGGAGACTGGATCGTCTGGAAACGACCGGAAACCGAATGCAGATCGCTCAACACCACCAACACTTCTTCCGGATCTTTGCCTAACGAAACAGCAGCTCCATACACTGCCAACAGGTTATAGGCATTGAAACGGCCGACAAAGCGTGTCATCACCTCACGCCCGTTAACCAGCATTTCAGTCCCTTCGAAATGGGATTCCAATATCTTTCCTTTGAAATCGGCCAATGTGCGAAGCGAATAGGTCAGCTTCCTGGCAGCCGTATTCTGCAACATGACAAGACCGGCTTTGTCGTCCGCATTCGTAAGTGCGAAAGCCGAAGTAGGCAGATCATCGAAGAATTTCTTCTTGGCTTTCAAGTAATTCTCGACTGTCTTATGATAATCCAAGTGATCACGCGTCAGATTGGTAAAGATACCTCCGTTGAACGACAGGCCGCTGATACGCTTTTGGTCGATCGAATGCGAACTGACTTCCATAAAAGCATACTCGCAACCGGCTTCCACCATCCGAGCCATCAGATTATGAAGGGTGACAGGGTCAGGCGTCGTATGATCAGTCGGGATTGCTTCGCCATCGATATAATTGCAAACGGTAGAGAGTAATCCTACTTTATGCCCCATCTTCCGGAACATCTCGTACAGGAGCGTCGCAATTGTCGTCTTTCCGTTCGTGCCGGTCACTCCAACCAATATCAGATTGTCCGAAGGATTCTCATACCAGGCAGAAAGTGATTTGCCTAAAGCATCCGCCGAATCTTTCACCCGGATAAAAACCGGTTTGCTTTCGGATACCTGTATGTCTTCATCCGAAAGAGCAGGAATTTCCTCGCAAACGATTGCGGCAGCCCCTTTCCCGATCGCGCTTTGGATATAATCATGGCCATCTACGGTCGTACCCCGAACCGCCACAAACAAAAAGCCTTTTTCCACTTTACGGGAATCAGACTGAATACCGGAGATCTCCACGTCGGTGTTTCCTACGACCTCAAGCACTTCCAACGGATGAATAAGTTCTTTTAGTTCCATAGCCTATTTTAATGTTAATGAAACGGTTTGTCCTTTCGAAACCCGTGAACCGGGAGATACGGATTGAGAAGATACCCGCCCCATACCATTCAACGAAGCCCGTAATCCAACGCTTTCCAACAGGTAAACGGCGTCTTTCGCTCCCATGCCAACCACATTCGGCACCAATCCTTCGCGGATAGGGATATCTTTCAGTTCCACATCTTCCCTGCCGTCCTCACGCTTAGCCGTCACCCATTGGGTTTCGATACTGTCGTTATCGGCCTCTATATCGAGTTTGTCCAAAACATATTCCAACGCTCCCCGTTCACCGGCTTTCGGCTGCGGCAACGTCACTGCCAATGAATCCTTTTCCATGTCGCGGATGTCGAATGACATATGGCTGGCATAGACCTTCTCGGCTATCGCCTTCACTACGCCGCCTGACATCGTGCCCCCCGAAGGATAGCCGTTGCGCGGCTGACGGATCACGACGATGCAGGAATATTTCGGTTCGTCGGCCGGGAAATAGCCGCAGAAGGCGACCTGGTGGCCAGCCTGGCGGTAAACACCTCCCGAAGCGATCTGGGCCGTACCGGTTTTACCGGCAATACGGACAAAGTCAGAATGGACAGCCTTGCCGGTTCCTTTTTCCACTACGCCTAACAACATATCCTTTATCATATTCAGCGTACGCTCCGAGCAAATGGATTCCCGGATCACTTCAGTAGAGAAGCTCTGCACGGTCTTGCCGTTGTGCATGATTTCTTTTGTAAAGATCGGACGCACCATCTTACCGTTGTTGGCAATCGCATTATAGAAGGCAAGCGTATAAATCGGCGGGATCTGAGTCTCATACCCGAAAGACATCCACGGCAGAGCAGTCTTCGACCAGTAGCGCACAGTGTCGTCCGGCCGGCGGATTTTAGCACGGCCCGCTCCAGGGATTTCCAGACGGAGGTCTTCATTCAAACCGATACGGTAAAGCCCTTCCACATACTTAGTCGGATTCTTTTCATATCCTTTCAGGATCGTCTTGGCCACCCCGATATTGGAGGAATACCAAATAGCCTGTTCCACCGAAATACGGCCGTAACCGCCTTTATGGTTATTATGATCCGTCATACGGGCTCCTTTATACATATAGATACCGTTGCCGACATCGACCGTATCGCCGGGCTGGCAGACACCATCTTCAAGCGCCACCATGATGGAGGCGACTTTAAAGGTCGAACCGGGTTCCGTTTCGTCTGCCACGGCATGGTTGGTATCCTCGCCGTAGACGCCTTCACGAATACGCCCCATGTTGGTAATGGCTTTCACCTCGCCTGTCGCGACTTCCATGACGACAGCCGTACCCGATGCAGCGTCGATCTTTTTCAGCATGTCGAGCAACGACTTCTCGGCTATATCCTGGATATTGATGTCGATCGTCGTGCGGATATCCATTCCTTCCACCGGATCGACCTCTACGACATTCGTCCATCCTCCACCGAGACGACGTACGGAATTCAGGCCGGCTACGCCGTGGAGCAAAGTATCGTATTGCAATTCCAGACCGTTCTTTCCCTTTGTCAGTCCTGTTTTAGGATCGATATCGCGGAACGTGTCGCCGATCGTACGGGAGGCCAATGTCCCGAACGGCTTCTGCCGTTCGACCATCTCCCGCGTGTAGAAGCCGCTCTTGAACCGTCCCAAACGGAAGAACGGGAATTTCTTTATTTCCTTCAAGTCGGAATAGGAAACTTTACCGTCACAAACGGGGAACTGGCGGCTTTTCTTCTTCAGACCATTCAGCAGGTAATTCTTATATCCGACAGGCGTCCTGTCTTTCAATTTGCGGGAAAGGTAAAAAGAAAGGGAGTCGATCCCGTTATGTTTACTTTTCAGAAGCGTATCCAAGCTGTTCCACTTCTTGGTCGGATGGGTATAGCAGTCTGCGTTGAAATCGATATACAGATAAAAGCAAGGCACACTGGTCGCCATCAGCTTGCCGTCGGAAGAATAGATATTTCCACGGCTGGGATAGATCAGGCGGTTCGGACGCTTCTGGCTCTCGGCCACCTTCATCCAAGTCTCCCTTTCCACAAAAGCCGTATCGAAGGCACGCACCAAGATGCCTATTGCTACCAATCCGAGCAACAGCACGATAAAGAAGTAACAGAATAAAATCCGGTTACTCTTAGGAGCTTGTTCTTTTGATCCGATCTCTTCTTCAGCCATCTTTTACTTATACAATTCATACGGCGGATTCTTCGCCGCTTCCAATTCTATACCCTGTTCTTCTATCAACAGTTCAATCTGCGACTGACGGCTGTTGCCTGTCAATTCCGAAGAAATGGACAGCGCCTCGAACCGCACATCGCGCAATTGCTGTTGTAAGCGGTCGATTTCACGCAACCGCTGCATACAGACATATCGGTTACCGATAAATATGAATATCAGTACGACAACAAGCACGATCATCTTCGTATGCCTGACAATGAAATCCTCTTTCAGGATCCCCCCCCCCAATATATACAAAAAAGAAAAACGATTCTCCTTCTTCTTTTCCTTCTGTTTCGTTTCCATTGCCATACTTTTTCTGTTGAAAGTTATCAGACTCTATTATCCAACTCCGCAATTCTTAGCTTGGCACTCCGGGAGCGGGGATTCCGTTCGATCTCCTCGTCCGACGGAACAATCACCTTATTGTTTACCAGGCGAAACGGAGATCTTATATTTCCAAAGAAGTCCTGCTCCGCCTTTCCTTCAAAGTTACCCGTCTTCAGGAAGTTCTTCACCAACCTGTCTTCCAAAGAATGGTAGGTGATGACAACCAGACGTCCGCCGGGTTTCAACACTTGCAGCGTCTGTTGCAACATCTCGCGCAAGGCACGCATTTCATCATTCACCTCGATACGCAAGGCCTGAAATACCTGAGCCAGGAATTTCTTCTCCTTATCTTTTCCCGTAAAGGGCTTTATCACTTCCAAAAAGTCGGCGATCGTTTCTATCTTCTTTATTTCGCGGCTGCGCACCAAGACGGAGGCCAGCTTGCGTGCCACTTTCAATTCTCCGTAAAGATAGAACAAGTCTGCCAACTGTTCTTCCGTATATGTATTAACAATATCCGCCGCAGTTTGTCCAGCCCGTGTATTCATCCTCATATCCAACGCTCCGTCGAAACGGAAAGAGAACCCGCGATCCTTGTCATCAAAATGATGGGAAGAAACGCCCAAGTCGGCCAACAACCCATCGACCTCACCCGCTACACCATGATAACGCATGAAGTTATATAAGTAACGAAAATTACTGCGGACAAATACAAAACGGGAATCCGCCGGAATGTTTTTCTCCGCATCGGCATCTTGATCAAATCCATAAAGCTCCCCTTCGTCATTCAGCCGGTTCAAGATTTCACGCGAATGCCCTCCACCTCCGAAGGTAACATCGACATACACTCCGGATGGTTGAATGTCCAGTCCTTCCAAACTTTCATGAAGCATTACCGGCACATGATAACAGACTTCTTTTTCTTCCATTTCTTCGCTACTTCATGTTAAACTTTTCCTTAAAATAAGGGCCTGTAGTTGGTTGATTTGCACATACATCACCCTATTGGAGGGTAAAAGTACACATTTCCTAATTTAACCGCCAAGAAATATATGGGAAAAGTAACAAAAAGTTATCAACAGGTCGGAAAAACATTCACATTCTGACACCCCTAAACCCTGTCAGAATCGCGTATTTGGACGATTATACAGGGTTATTTTCAAATATCGCATTCTCCGGAAGATAAGCAGCTCCGACTTCTTCAAATTCCCCCAATCATACCACTCGTATATATGCACAAAAAGCCTCTCCGATATTTCTACCGGAAAGGCTTATTTGTTTTCTGCCCTCTTTTCTCACGAGAAGAGGAGCAATCGATTTATTTAATTAATAAATGCATCGAACTTATTTAACGATAGCCTTAACAGCTTCTTCGCCTTCAACAGCTACTACAACTACACCCTGAGGAGCAGCGATTGTAGCATTGTCAGAAGTGATAACTGTGTTAGCAACTGTCTGGCCTAAGATGTTAGTGATAACAACTTTCTTGCCTTCAGCACCAACTACCTGAACGTTTCCGTTACCAGCAATCACTGTTACTTCTGATGTTGTAATAGTTTCGTTATCTGTAGCCAACTGATCGTTTTCTTTATTCTCAACATTGAAAACCAAAGCACCATCACCACCAGTCTTAGCATTAGCGAATGTAGATTTATCATCTGTCAAAACTACACAACCATTCTGAATCTTCAGCCATGCAGCTTTTTCTGTAGGAGCGATAGATTCATTAACGGTAGTTGCAGAATTCGGCCAAATGTTCGATTCGAACAAGAATGAGTTTTCAGGACCTTCTTCTGTTACATTGTTAGCCTTTTCAGGATGTACATAACGGAATGACCATACGTAGTTCTTATGAACATCTTCAGTCAACAGATTCTTGATAGCAGGCAGACCCTTAGCCACAACAGAATCATTATAAGCTTGCAGAGTTGCAAAGTTTACTTTGTCGTTAGCCACGCTTCTATATTGAGCCGGCAAGATCCACAATGTATCAGCAACACGGATACCTTCAACGAAACCAACGCGAGTATAACCACCAGCTACGTCTGCATACGGTTTGTCTTGACCATAAACTGCAACAGAATCCTGGAAGCTTACCATATATTTAGCTCTTTCGAATCCTGGGATAGCCGGATGAGCATGCTTACAAGCCATAGGATCGTCTGTAATCTGTCCGTCAGGTGTAATATGCGGACCATCTTCAGTACAAGGAGTTCCTTCGATACCTGCAAAATCATTATGAGCAACAGAAATCAGGTACTGAGGTTTGATATAGCCACGTCCACGAACTACCCAAGTTGTATCAATCTGGAATGCCAAGCCTGTTGCTTTGTCTGCAGTCCACATACCAACATAGTTAACGAATTCGTCTGTCAAGCCACCTTCCTTATTATTTTCGTCCATCAGATATTCATGACGTACGTTTTCATAGAATCTCAAAGTATCACGGCCATCAGCTTCACCAAGATTTGCATTATTGAAACGACGATACAACGGAGTCTTATCAGGATTGATTGCAAATGCAGAAGTTCTAGTTTCTTCCAGTGGTTGTACCTTAACTGTTGCATCCAGAATATCATCCGTTACACCAGCTTTAACATTTGAAATTGTATCACTATTAGCCTTCACAATTGCATAATAGCATTCACTTTCATAATGGTTATTTTCTTTCAAGAAGAAATAATCGATAGGATCAGCGTAAGCTGACATTGCATACTTGTCTTCCTTAGCTTCGTCCATATAAGCATCTTTCAATGAGATTGCATATTCTGTTCTACGCAACTGTTTGATGCCAACACGTTTTGCAACATCCGCCGTTACTGTATAACCATAATCAGCAATTTCGTCTTCAATCAGACGGAATGCATCTTTACCGTTCAATACATTCAGCAAAGAATCTTTACCAGCACCCTTAGCTAAATACTTGCTGTTTTCGCCTGTTGCATACGGATGCAGATATTTGAATGTATATTCATCCAATAAGAACTTAGCGTCCGGGATATTCTTATAACCTAACAGTGAATCCTGATAAGCTTCAGCGATCAAAGCTGCATTACCCTTAACACCTTCGGCATCTTTTACTTGTACAAAGATCAAAGAGTCCGTTGCCTTGATATCAATATCAGTAGCAGCAGAAGTATACATATATTTAGCACCTTCATTCAACATCAGTTGAACTGTAGCAGACAATTCGGTTGCGAACTCACGGTTTGTGATAGTAACAGGAGAATAAGCCTTTACCTTATCAGCCGTGTTCTTTTTCAACACAACCCACTGATAAGCCGGCATATGAGCTGTCAACTGTTCGTCAGCCTTCACTGTTACCCAAGTAGCTTCGCCACCATTTACATGGATCGGAGAAGCCAAATATTGCCCCTTCTGATTCATGATGAAATACAAACCGTCCTCAACAGAAGTACGACCGTTGTAAACGGCTTCACAGCCTTTATAACCCAAAGAAATATCAGTTTCCTTCTTGTCATAGATAGTTACAATACGTACTTTATCTTTGATCAAATCCTGAACAGTTACAAAGTTGTTCTCACCTTTCGTACCAGCAGCTGTAGGAAGCACAGTTGCAGCAGCATCATCAATCCAATCAGAACCATTAGTAGCAGTTTTCGGATCATAATCCATTGCAGATTTAACCTGGATTACCAAGCTATCTTTTGAAGGATAGTAAGAGAATGCGAACTTATACTGATCTGAAAGACCTGTTACTTTGGAAATAGAGTCTGCAGCAGAAGTCGGCTTTGTAGCAGCAGTACTTGCCTGACGTTTAGCATAGCTCAGATCAGACCACTTGAATGCACGGAATCTCTCACCGCTTTCGTTAACGATAGCAGTATCAACACGCAGATAAGAACTATCTGCCGTCAACACAAATACATAATCATTATCACTAGAAATAGCTTCAGCCAAGAATTTGCCAGCATTCTTTCCATTGAACGGGTTGGCGACAGCAACCTTTTCGCCCTGTTCATCCGGTGTAAATGTCAAAGCAACCCCCTTATCCGCAGCTTGCAACCCCAAAATTGTATTGATTTCAGGAGCCTGCAAACGAATCATATCGGCTTCTTGAAGAATAAACGTCGTTAATTCAGAACCAGCAGCTGCATCTTTATAAGCATCAGCTGCACCTAACTTCTTCACTTGAATATTTGTTCCGTCAGCAACCAAACCGATTACAGAGTCAGCTTTAAAATAAGAATACAATGTCTTACCTGCTTGTTCTGCTGCCGGAATAGATGTATACTGGTTCAAGTATGCCCAACCAGAGATTTCACCACCGACACGAGTAGAATCATTTGTCGTTTCTACGTCCGTATAAGAAGGCGTTTTTTCAGCCAAACCTTCCAACAGAGTACCAGCATACTGGATATCCAGACGCTGACCGGTAGCTTTGTTTGTAAAATCAAAGATAGGAGCTTTACCGTAACCTTCTTCAGTTACTTCAACACACCACAATGTACTTGCTAAATTTGCAGATTCAGTAGTTGCTTCCAATTTCAAAGCACCTTCCGGAGTCATCGCTAACACTCCACCAGCAGCTTTCAATTGATACAAGCCATTACCCGTTTTCTGCAAAGATGTTACAGGATTCCCTGCATTAGCAGACATCGCACCTAACAATGCAACCCCTGCCAAAAGAGTAGAAAACTTTTTGTTCATAATCAAATAATTTAATATTAATACTAAAGTGTAAATAAATCAATCAAATAACACGTACGTCTTCTAAATCTTATAATCAAATACCATTGCGTACGATTTTCTCTTGGCAAAAATACGCATAACTTTTCAACCGACAATCCTTTTCCTTAATATTTTTTCCTTTTCTATATTCTTTCTTATCAACAAGATAAGCTATCCTGTACGAAAATGCTTATTTACGAGACAAACTCTGATATTTATAGAGAAACTACCCCAAAGCCCTACATATCTAAAATTAATGTACATGCGTACATTAAATATATAAACAAAATCGATCTCTACATAATATAACGGAAACAACTGTCATACCTATATATTATGTCACCAATCCTCACACAAGAAACATGATGCTATGACGGTCGTTTCTAATTTACCATCGAAGTTCACATATTGGCAGATATGAATCATTTCAGCTTCACCCACCCTTGAAACCTTTTGATTATCATATCATACAAAGGTGAAGACAGACATCCGGACTGCCTTCACCTCAAAAATTTGCCTTCACCCTGTCTCGTCCTGATTTGGGTTGACCATGCCTCCCCGGTTTCACATCCACACATTTAAGTAAAAAACAAGGAGGCTACAATATCAATTAATCAACAAATACACAGGCATTAACAGCTATTACTACCACTCCTTTCCTTTTCGCCCTTAGTCGAAAAGGTTTTTGACCAGTGTCAAAAGGGCTTTTGACCAAGGGCGAAAAGGTTTTCGACTAAAGGCAAAAGGTCTATGAGCAGGCTGTTTGACAACAGTAGCATGGCGATTGTCACTTAAATAGAACCTTCCGGAGCCCGACTTTATCCCTGATGGAGGCAGACGTAAGCGGTGAAGGCACTTTTAGTACCTGCATTCACCCGCTAAAGCACAAACAGTCATACTATTGTATGTTGAAGTAAAGGCAGTTTGATTCAGTTCTCAGAACCAAGCCTTCTGCGTACAAATAATGAGAGATTGAGAAATGAACACCCCTTACAAAGACAAAGCTATTTCTTCGCTTAAGCCGGTACACTTTACTATGGTAGCAACGTCTACACCCGTATCTTTCATCCTCGAAGCGACTTGACGCATGCCTTCGGCAAGACCTTCGGCTTTTCCCTCTATTCTCCCTTCTAATTTGGCCGTGTCGATCACATCGTTCTGGATCATGATGGCGTCGAGATGGCGGTCGTAGATAAGGCGTTCCTGAGGGGACATGGAGTAGTATTTCAACTTCTCGCGGGCTTCCTTCAGACCCGGTGCAGTCGTATCGGGACGGATCGTGCCGTCTTTCAGGTATTCGATCCATTCGTCCAAAGGGGTGAGTGCCACTTTGTCGAACTCGTTTACACGGACCAGGATATATTCGGGGAAGATTTCAGCGGGAAGATGCGAGACGATCACATCACGTTCACGCGTGTTGACACGCAGATAGTCACCCGTATGTACACCGACGAAATGATTTTGGCCGTGATAGATATAGTCTGTCCCGATACCAATATCGAAATAAAGGATGCTGATGGAGTAGACTTTCTTGATTTTCCCATACCCTTCGCCAATCGAGATATGTTCGGTGATGGCTTTGGCTACGCCGTAGAGGATGCGTTCCAAATAATGCAGTTCGCGTGTATTCTGGATTTCGACGAGGATGATTTCGCCTTTACTGTTCAAGGCTTTGATGTCGACGCGGTTGAACTTGTCGTCGGCGCTTTCCTGGTTGCCTTCGCTTTCGAGGATTTCGACGATCTTGATTTCTTCGTTCAGCATGACGGTCAGGAAACCGTCGAGCACATCGAAATTGGCCTTCTGGCGCAACAGACGCTTAATGGCCCAATCGAAGCGAATATACCTGTCCTGCAACTTTTTTCTTTCCATCTCTTCCATGATTTTCAAATCCGACCCTTCCTTTTTCATAGTTACTGTTTTATTAGTTCATCCACAAATATACATATTATTTATGAACGGGCAACGAACCGCAATTTTTTTGTAATATCTTATCTTTCAATGATTATCGGGTAAGCCATTTCTTCCCCAGATAGTGGACAGGATACCAGGCGGCAAGGAAGCCGATGGAAAGGACGGTTATAAAGACAATAAGGATATCACCGGCTTCGACACGGACCGGATAGGCATCGATAATAAAGGAGCCGGCTGCCTGACCTAATTTGATAATACCCAACTCCTGTTGCAACAAACAAAGGGCCAATCCGATAACGATACCGATCAAAGCGCCGAGCCCGGAAATCATCCAACCCTCGAAAAGGAAAATACGACGAATCAGACGGTCGTCCGCACCCATATTCCGCAACGTACGGACATCCTCTTTCTTTTCTATCATCAGCATGGAAAGCGAACCGATCACATTAAACAGAGCCAGGATCAGAATGAAACACAGGATCAGAAAGATCATCCACTTCTCCCCCTGCATCATCCGGAAAGAGGCTTCCTGCTGTTCATAGCGGTCCTTGACCGAGAAATCATCACCTAAGAGTGATTTTATACGGCTTTTGACCGAATTGATGTCTGCACCGGGAACCAATGACAACTCTATCGCCGAGACTTCCTTTTCATAATCGAACAAAGAGCGGACCATCGGCAAAGGCAGCAGGACGAAATTCTCGTCATACATCTGCTGGTTAGTGGCATATACGCCGCCGACAAAAGCATATTCCAAATTCAAGGAGGCGACAGGGTTGGCGAGATTGACTTTCTCATTCCTCTTGGGAGCGTAAATTTCCAAAGGATCGGCATAATTAGGGCGCACCCCCAAAGAAAAAGCCGTTCCGACACCCAAGTTGGCGTAATTGGCCACTTCGTCGGACAGGACAAAGGAACCTTCCCGGCTATCGACTAAAATACTGTCTATCCGCGTCAGACGGCCGAAAGTATCATCTACACCTTTGACCGTCGCGGTAATCTGGCGATCCCGATAGCGGACCTGCGCATTGTCCTGGAGCACTTCGCAAAACAAAGCGACCTCAGGCAACTCCTTCACTTCCCGGACAGCCGGAAGAGTCGGATCGAACACCTTTCCATGTACAGGCTGAATCTTCAGCTCCGGATCGAAATTGCCGAGCATCGAAGAAACCAGCCCGACAAACCCGTTCAATACAGACAGCGCACACACCAAGGCCATTGTAGCGACCACCACCCCACAGACAGATACCATCGAAATAATATTGATGGCATTGTGGGATTTCTTCGAGAAAAGGTAACGCCGGGCTATATAAAACGGGAAGTTCAACGCGGTATTCTTTTACTTTTTCAACAGATTATCAATATTTTCGATATAATCCAGGGAATCGTCGATAAAGAATGTCAGTTCAGGAATCTTGCGGACCTGTTTCCGGATGCGCTGTCCGAGATCAAAGCGGATGGCTTTCGTATTCGCCCGGATATTCTCAAGCATTTCCTTCGACTTGTCGGACGGGAAGATACTCAGGTAAGCACGTGCCACACTCAAATCGGGGCTTACACGTACCACACTGACAGAGATCAGGATACCATGCATAGCCTGTGTCTGTTTCTGAAAGATATCACTCAGCTCCTTTTGCAGGAGACGCTCTATTTTACTTAATCTTGTACTTTCCATAATTTCTTGCTTTTTTATTTTTTCCAGATCATCGTGAGGCCGTCACGCAAAGGTAAGATAACTTTTTCAATACGCGGGTCTTCTTTGATTTTATCATTAAAACTAAGAATACCGAGTGTTTGTTTATCCTTAGGATGCTCCTCCACCACATGACCGTCCCACAACGTGTTGTCGGCAAGAATCAAGCCGCCGGCACGCACCATCGGGAAAACAAGGTCGAAGTATTCCGAATACAACCGCTTGTCGGCATCGATAAAAACAAGGTCGAAGGTTTCACCGAGCGCCGGGATAATATCGAGGGCATCGCCGAAATGCACCCGTATCTTATCCTGATGGGGCGACTGTTTCAGGTATTTCATGATGAAGTCTTCCATTTCGTCGTTGATCTCAAGCGTATGGATCAAAGCCCCTTCTTCCAGCCCTTCCGCCATACAAAGAGTAGCATATCCTGTATAAGTACCGATCTCAAGCACACGGCGGGGACGAAGCATCCGGCAAAACATCTTCAATATCCGCCCTTGCAGATGCCCCGACAGCATTCGCGGACGAAGCAGGTTCACATTCGCATCCCGGTTCAGGGCCGAGAGCAGTGCACCTTCTTCGTCACTATGAGAAAGGATATATTCGTCTATTGTCATCTTCATGATTTATGATTTATGATTTATGATTTATGATTTGCTTGCTGGGATATTAATCATAAATCATAAACCATAAATCTTTGTTTATTCCTTAAACGTCGGCAACTGATAATTACTTCCGGCGTCCAATACCTTCCCTACATTATTAATTTCAAGGAAGCTCGTACCGCCACCTTCACCGAAACTGCCGCTCAGGTAAGCCACCATGTCGTTACGGGTGATGCGTCCGCTTTTGATCAGCTCGTTCAGCGCATCATAGAAATAGCCGCGGCGACTGTCGTTATAAGGCTGGTGAACAGCCCAGACACCGTAAGAAAGGGACAGCATACGCATGACACGGGGATTGTAGCAGATCGAGAACACGGTGGAAGTACCGCGGAATGCAGCCAAGTAACGAGCCGTACGGCCGGTATAGCTATCTGTAATAATAGCTTTTACATGCAGTTTGGAAGATGATTTCACAGCCTGCTTTGCAAGGAAAGACGTAACATCCAAGTCGTTACCCTCGATAGGGACACGGATATCATTGGCTGCAAGTTTCGTCTTTTCTGCTTCACGGGCTACCTTCGTCATCGTCTGGACAGCTTCGACAGGGTATTTTCCGTAGGCTGTTTCACCGCTCAACATCAAGGCATCCGTGCGGTAATAGATCGCATTGGCGATATCCGTCACTTCGGCACGCGTAGGACGCGGGTTGCTGATCATGGAGTGAAGCATTTGGGTAGCCACGATAACCGGTTTCTTTACTTCCACGCATTTACGGATCAACACACGCTGGATACCCGGAATCTTTTCGGCTGGTACTTCGATACCCAGGTCACCACGGGCAATCATGATACCGTAGGCAACTTCGAGGATCTCGTCGATGTTGTCGACACCCTCTTGGTTTTCGATCTTCGCAATGATCTTGATCGGGCTGTTATGTTCGTCCAGAATGCGCTGGATATCCATTACATCCTGCTTGTTTCGGACAAATGAGTGAGCGATAAAATCCAGATCGTTTTCAATCGCCCACAGGATATTTTTACGGTCTTTCTCTGTCAAGGAAGGCAGATTGATACGTACACCCGGCACGTTCACGCTCTTACGGCTTCCCAAGGTCGCGTCGTTCTCCACTTCGCAAACCAGAAAATCGTCTTTCTTATCGATTACTTTCAGTTCCAAATCCCCGTCATCGATCAAGATATCGCTGCCGACGGTCAGGTCATTGACAAAATTCCGGTATGAGACACAAATACAATCATGCGAAGTCTCCCCTTCCGGGTTTCCCACGATCTTAACCATTTCCCCGGTCTTGAACTCGATGGGAGCCTGCGCAGCAGTCGTACGCACTTCGGGCCCTTTAGTATCCATCAAAATTCCGATACGGTTGGAAACCGTACGGACGTTATTAACGACTCTGGTCAAACCTTCTTCCGCCATGTGAGCCGTATTGAGGCGCACGACATTCATTCCAGCCTTGTATAACGCGTCGATAAACTCGACCTCACAACGCTGGTCGGAAACTGTAGCAACAATCTTCGTATGCTTTAACATATAACCCTTTTTTAAAATTGACAATTGACAATTGACAATTGACAATTTTAAAAACAGCCAATCCTCAACTCCAAGAGCCAAACCTTTATTAAACTTCTTTTTACCTAAACAAATTTCTATCTCTTCCTAATTGTCAATTATCCATTGCCAATTGAAGCACCGCTTCCACCGCCAAACGGTACGAATCCAGCCCGAACCCTAAGATCACCCCCTTGCAAGCGGCTGAAATCATGGACACATGACGGAAAGATTCACGGGCGTGTACGTTTGAAATATGTACCTCCACAACCGGAGTCGTTACAGCTTTTATTGCATCGTGGAGGGCAATGGATGTATGCGTATAAGCGCCTGCATTCATAATGATCCCGTCGTAATCGAAGCCGACTTCATGGATCTTGTTTATCATCTCACCTTCCACGTTACTCTGAAAATAAGCAATCTCACATTGTGGATACTTGGCACGCAACTCACTCAGATAGCCTTCAAACGAAGCATTTCCGTACACTGTCGGTTCACGCTTGCCTAACAGATTAAGATTGGGGCCGTTGATAATCTGAATTTTCTTCATTTTGCCGTAATTTATTACCTTTGCCCTGTCTTTTACGGACAGGAAATATCCGGCAAAGATAGTAAAGATTTATGATTTATAATTTATGAATTATGAATTGGTGCTAAGTCATTACGGTAAAATCCATTACATAAGCAGATTTTACCAGACGAACCTTCAGCTCCTCATACTTCCCCGTAAATCATAAATCATAATTCATAAATCACAATTCGTTTCATGCACCGAGAGAATGACAAAATAGAACGATACAAAACATACCTCCGTCTGGAAAAAGCGCTTTCGGCCAACTCTATAGACGCTTACCTGACGGATCTCGACAAACTGACAAACTTCGTCGAAAGCGAAGGCAAGAAGTATGCGGATGTCACATATGACGACCTGCAACAGTTTGTTGCCCGCCTACATGATATCGGCATCCACCCACGTTCACAGGCAAGGATCATTTCAGGGATCAAATCTTTCTACCGGTTCCTGTTCCTGGACGATTATATAACAACTGATCCGACCGAATTGTTAGAATCGCCCAAGATCGGACTGAAACTTCCTGAAGTCCTAACTGTCAACGAGATTAACAGCATCCTGGACACGATCGACCTGACATTGCCGGAGGGGCAACGGAACCGGGCGATGCTCGAAGTCTTGTATAGCTGCGGACTGCGCGTGTCGGAGTTGGTTTCACTACGCTTCACGGATGTTTATTTCGACGAAGGATTCATCAAGGTGGAAGGGAAAGGGAGCAAGCAACGCCTGGTCCCCATCTCGGAGACAGCGATCAAGGAGATCAAGAACTACCTGTATGACCGCAACCATGTCGCGGTGAAAAAGGGATTCGAAGACATCCTGTTCCTGAGCCGGCGAGGAACGGCTCTGTCGCGGATCATGGTTTTTCATATCATCAAGCAGCAAACAGAAATGGCCGGTATCAAAAAGAACGTGAGCCCGCATACGTTCCGCCATTCCTTCGCCACCCACCTGTTGGAAGGGGGAGCCAACTTGCTTGCTATCCAGGAGATGCTGGGACATGAAAAGATTACCACCACCGAAATCTATACGCATATCGACCGCCAGTTCCTGCGGAAAGAGATACTGGAACATCATCCACGTAGCAAGCCGCGGGATTAGAACAGCCGTTCCATGCGTTCGATCAGCTCATCGCCCAAAGCCTTTTTGACAACAATATGCTCTTTGACTGCCGTGACAAAGGGATTGCTCTCGAATGCACCGCGCACACCTTCGAAATCTTCCTGCTTCTCTTTATCCGAACCATCCACACCGAAACCGGTCATGAAAGTAAGGGAGAATTCTTTCTTCGCATCTTTATAAAGCAGGTTATCCAATCCGATCACCGAGTCCTGCCAGCGGCGGACAAGATCGACGATCTGTGCTGCCGATATTGATGACAGGTTCACACCATAATACTCTTCCAGCATATCATACGCCCATGTCCATTCCATATCATAATAATTGGAATGCATGGCTGCAAAGAACTCTTCTATCGCCTCAAGCGAAGTTATCTCGCCTTCTTCAACTTTCTCGATCAACCTGTCCAATTCTTCACGAGGAAGGATCAACCCGGAAAGATCCAGCCATTCCCCACGACCAGCTGAAGAAGTCGGTTTCAACTGTGACCAGACTTCTTCCATAGAACAGAAATCCGTTCCTTCCAGGCGCTTGATCAAGGAGTTCCCCAAGAATTTATTGATTGCCATACCATAAAGATCGAGGGCCGTACGCAAAGAGGAACCTTTGATACGAGTATTTTGATAATAATAGACTTCGGATGTCTCGCCCACCAACTCTTGCAGGTTCTTCAAGATTCCGACAGCTTTCATCATCTTGTAGATGGTATACGGACTCAGCAAGTTGTAGTTGATCATATCCAGCCGTTGCTGGTCGGTACGCTTATCACGCTTCGGCCATTTCTGCGCATCGCGGATCGTACCGACGCTACGCAGGTTTACACCGGGAACCAAGTAAGTCTCATCGTCTTTCTCTATCAGATAAGAAAAAGGCATGTCCGACGTATCGCTATGATGGTGATGGCGCCCCATTACCAGAGAGAAAGCCCCGACACGCGCAGGCCACAGGATATAGGAGTCACTGGTCGTCTTGGAACCTCTCTCCACAATACCCTGGTGGATGGGGCCCAGCTTATACATATGGTTACTTTGGTTCGAGCCGCTTCCGGCATTCAGAAACGAATACATGCCGGCAATCAGCAGGCTGCTCTTATGCATCGACACAGTAAAAGGTCCTGCAAAGATAGCACAAGCCTCTCCGTTCTCAAAAGCGCAGTTGCTGAACAGAAGTGAATCATGCGCAGAGAAGTTATGCGTCACATGGCACGCCTGCCCGATAAAACAACGGATAATCTTGGCGGCATCGGCAACCACAGCCCCCGAAGAAATGATAAAATCCTCCGCGATAACGCTGTCGCCAATATACACCGGAGCATTCACATTGCTATTGACCGTACCGTTATCGAGACGGGTACAGTTTTCGACCGTTGCATAATCGGCAATCACAGTATTGCGCACAGTCCCTGTATTGATTATTTTCACATGGTTGCCGATAAAACCATAGTTGCCAGTCTGCCGTTCGGCAAAATCGGCAATCATCGCCTGCAAACGCAGTATTAAAGCCGGCCGATGACGATATAAAGCTATCAGATAGGCCAATGATGCGGACAAACCGTTATAAATGGGTACTTCGCGACCTCCCGTTTCATTCAGTACGGACACTTCGACATTGTTCCCGAAAGAGGACCTTCCTTCTACATACATCACGTTCACGTTCTGTATGAAGCAATCATCACCTATGAAATAGTTGGAGATATAATTGTGCACATTTTCAATCAACGTATTATCGCCGATCTTACAATTATGCAAAGTTGCATTCCGGATACCGCTATGTTTCTTCACCCCTCCCGGAAGAGTAAATTCCTTTTCAAAAAGACCCAATGCCACACTCCCTGAAAAATGGACATTACAAACGTGTTCGGCATGAAAAGGGCTGGCAACCTTTATGTTTTCCCAATTATCGGCTGTACAGCCATTCATCTCCAAATCTGCAATTTCTTCCGATAGCAGATGCCTTAAATATCCTTCACTCATTCTTCATCATATTGTTGGAAAAGAAAATCGTTATAAGGGAAACGAGTAATATGAATCTGTTTCACCCGCTCGTACAGCAAGGCTTTGAGTGCATCGATATTCGTCCGTTCCTTGGCTGAGATAAAGATACAATTATCCTGCATCTTATTCATCCAAGTGCGTTTCAACTCGTCCAAATCGATATTCTCACGTGTACGCGGAGTCAGGTCATCTTCATCCTTCGGGACAAAAGTGAAAGCATCGATCTTATTGAACACCATAATCATCGGTTTCTCCGTCTTGTCGATTTCCGATAAGGTGCGGTTTACCACCTCGATCTGTTCTTCAAACGTCGGATGAGAAATATCGACGACATGCACCAACAAGTCCGCTTCACGCACCTCATCCAAAGTCGATTTAAAAGATTCGACCAGTTCGGTCGGTAACTTACGGATAAAGCCGACCGTGTCGGATAGCAGGAAAGGCAGATTGTCGACAATCACCTTTCGGACAGTCGTATCGAGTGTCGCGAACAGTTTGTTCTCGGCAAACACTTCGCTCTTACTAAGCAGGTTCATCAATGTGGACTTTCCGACATTGGTATAACCGACCAGTGCCACGCGGACCATCTTTCCGCGGTTCTTCCGCTGCACGCTTTTCTGCTTATCGATCTCGACCAGGTCCCGTTTCAGCTTGGATATCTTATCCAGGATGATACGCTTATCCGTTTCCAACTGAGTTTCACCCGGCCCACGCATACCGACACCACCACGCTGACGTTCCAAGTGTGTCCACAAACGAGTCAGGCGGGGCAGCATATATTTATATTGCGCCAGTTCCACCTGCGTCTTCGCATGAGCAGTCTGTGCACGACGGGCGAAGATATCCAGGATCAGATTCGTACGGTCCAAAATCTTCACCTGCAACTCTTTCTCGATATTACGCAATTGCTTGGTGGAAAGTTCGTCATCGAATATCACCAACCCGATCTCGTTTTCCACCACATATTCCTTTATCTCCTGCAACTTGCCAGAACCGACAAAGGTCACGGAGTTCGGATAATCCAGTTTCTGATAAAAACGTTTCACAGCTTCGACACCTGCCGTATCGGCCAAAAAAGCCAATTCATCCAGGTATTCCTTCACTTTCTGTTCATTCTGTTCAGGAGTAATCAGTCCTACGAGAACTGCCTTTTCTGTCTGTGCTTCAGATATAATAAATTCTTTCATACGGCAAAGATAGTAAATTCAATTATTTATGTATATTTGTACCCATAATATCAATCCAAAATAGTATTAACTATGAAAAAGGGAGTCATACACTTTGTTCAGTATGTACTTGTAAAGATTTTATTCTTCGGTGCCGCTTATCCTCTCCAGGCACAGGTTTCCAATCCATCCTCATGGGAAAGTTTTGTTGGTAGCGATGAAAATAGGCTTGTTTCGGATACGCTCAGATTGCAGACATTCGGGGATTCAGAATGGGATAATTGGGGATATACGTTAACTGTAAATTCTTCTCTTATCCAAGAGAAACATACGATAAAGATACCTGTCGGTTCCGGAATCATTTTTTCCCCCTTCTCACTTAATAATTATACAAATGTAAAAATCGTATCACATATTGCCGGACTCAAACTAGAACCCGGTGAGTTGTTATTATTTAACGTTCACCGTAATAATTCCGATGAAGTCATAACAGGAAACACTCCTGAACAAGGTAAAGATTACATGGGTTACAGATATCTTACAATCGGAAGCAATCCAAGCTCTTTTGCTATAACGACAAACAAAAAAGTCAATACACAGAATGGATATTATATGACCGATAGCGTTTTTGCTTATGGCGACATCCCTTCATATTCTCTATTCTCTGGTATCGGAAACTGGAACGACACAACCCTTTGGTCGCATCTTCCTCCACTCCGCCACAGGAATGCGCTCATAAAAGGGAATGTAAGTATAACAACAGATACGTATTGCAAAGATATCGCCATTCATTCCGGATCACTGGAGATCAATCCTGGCAGCCTGTTTATCCTACAGAATTTGGACCTATACGAAAACAAAGCCTCTCTCCATTCAGGAGGGACAATACTTCTTTCCGGCCGTATCACCTTCCATAAAACTTTTGAAGAACCCGGCAAATGGTATTTTATCTCATTTCCTTTCGACGTTTATCCGCCTGGCATCGACCTCCACTTCGAACAAAAGGATGCTACGCCTAACGACGGAGGCAACTATTTTTATGTCCAATCCTACAACGGAGACAAGCGGGCATCGTCCAACCAATCTGCCGGGAATTGGGAAGTCGTGCCCATCCGTCCCGATAATGTCCCCCTGTTCGAAAAAAACAAAGGTTACCTGATCGCATTAGACGAGAAAACGACAAACCGAACTTTATCTTTTTCATCTCGACCCGGCGACATCCCCGAAAATTTTGCCAATATAGGAGCTATTGCAATTCCTTTAAATTCCGACAGTTCTTCAGGCAATCAAGAAAACCATGGCTGGTATTTGTGCGGCAATCCATTCCCCGCACTACTTCCATTAACCCAAATCGAAAAAAACAAGGCTTTGGATGGAAATATCTATGTATATGACGGAAACGGTTATAAAACCTATTCCCTTAATAGCAACTATGCCCTCCCTCCTTTCGCCGCCTTCTTTGTAAAAGCATCCTCACCGACCGAGTTGAAAATATCGTCCAACAGCACACCCACAAAAGCAATAAACATAATCCCGACAAACTTCCCTATGAGTAAAAGTATAACCGAACCCCATCCCGACAAACAAAGCACAGAGATAGAGCTCCCCAATACAGAGAATTTCCGTTTTTTCATAAAAGACGGCCAACTACACCTGCAAAATATCCCGGAAGCAGGATATATCAAAGTTTTTAACATGATGGGACACTGCATGTTTCAAAAAAGAATACGACAAGGTTCGCTGGTAGTTCCGTTCACTAATCTCTCTGGAATGTACATTTTACAAATACATTCCGCCAACTATCAAAAATACTATAAAGTGGTCCTTCCATAAATACAACAAAGGCGAAATGTAAAAGTGCTTTATTCTCGCACTTCACATTCCGCCTTTACCCTATAATTCAGTATAATATGAACTATTACAACTTATATTTTTTCTGCTGTACATTCCATCCGCCGACAGTTAATGAAAACTCGCCTTCTGTAACTTTATCCACAGATGTATCAATAAGTACCTGCTTCGTTTCACCTGGCAACAACGAGAAAAAATTATCCGTATAGAACGAAGGGCGAACAGGCTTGCCCGCTTTATCCAGAAATTGAAGTTGCGTAAAGAAAGCAATCCGGGAAGAAGTATTCTTCAACGAAACTTCAATATAATACCGCCCATCAACTTCTTTCGTTTTGTACTTCGTCTGAAGCCGGGCCGTTGGCATATCATTCAGAGATTCAAAACCGGAAGAGGTTGGTCCTGTTAAGATTTCCTTTCCTTCATAAGCGGCATTGGAACGCCAATAGAACGTAGACACTACTTCTTTTCCCTTTTCATCCGACAAACCAAGCCGGATAAAATGCACAGGGGTTATATCTGATGGAAAATCGATTTTAAACAAATCATTCAGCACCTCATCTTCACCGATATCAATCCGTTGAGAGTAAGAAAAGACCTTCTTGCTATTCAAATCATATACATCAGCCTTGACCTTGTAATTTTTAAAAGACCGATAATAATCATTACATACCGAAACCATATTCTTCAAATAATCAAACTGCGCATGTAAAGGCTCCAATGCATTCTGAGTATGATATAGTGAAGCCGTCGGTTCCAACGACCAATCCCACATACGGGCACATACCTGGCGTACCGGACAATTATGATACCAGAATAATAACCCTGAACAATAGCGATCCCCATAGTCCAGCTTATTATAATTCCAAACCTCCCAAATTGTCTTTGAATTCATTGCTCCTACCAACTGGCCTTTTTTAGCAAACTCTTCTATCGACTGCGAGGTTCCGTAATTATTGACAAGATCTTTATACATAGTGGACATTAAATGGAAGCCTCCCCCATCGTGATAATCCCAGACCTCTTTATTGATCGGCCATAAATCTTTCTCATCCATCACCTCCCGTAAAGTTTCAAGGGTCGGCAACGTTGGCGCTCCATACTCTGGGTTAAAACCATCCACACGGCTTCCACGTGGCGAGGCCGTATTCTCATAATGCTGCATCGGATTCACTTGCTTGTAGGGACTGCCATCATGCACACCATCACATTCCGATTGCATCTGATAACCGCGTGTACCATCCAATTTCATAATCAGATCTTTTGCACCCACCACTTCCGTACTTTCATTAGAAGAAACATAATAAGCCAGGGAAGGATGATTCCGTAAACGTTTTACCGTCGATTCCAGATTTGCCAAATAAAGAGCCTGGTCGTGTGGATGTTTCGTATCGCCTGTCAACCAAAATTCCTGCCAAACCAACAGTCCCATTTCGTCACACAATTGGAAAAAGTAGTCGGATTCTGCAATACCGCCTCCCCACATACGCACCAAATTAACGCCGGATTGTTTGGTATAGCGCAATTCTGCATAAGTACGTTCATCCGAATGCCGCAACATTCCTTCCGGTATCCAGTTCGTTCCCCGGATAAAGATCTTCTTGCCATTGACATAAAACTGACGGGATTTGTCTGGTGTATTCTGATCCGATGTAATTTCGCGAATACCAAAACGAGTCTTCAACGAATCCGAAACTTGCCCTTTAACAGAAACTGTCATCTTCAATTCATACAAATCCGGTTTACCTTTAAACAACGGCCACCACAACCGAGGATTATCAATTTTCAACTGCGGAAATTCTTCCGGGGTAAAGACTATTTCACGAGTTTCTCCACGAAAAAGGCTTATCTCTTTTTGAAAAACGAATATTTTCACCTGTTATTTCACCAGCAACGACACATTTGACCGACCCCGTCGTCGGATTAATAACCTCGACAGAGACAGTCTCCTCGGCTTTATCATATCCAGGCTTGGCAAGTTCAGAACGAATAAACGGATTGCGGATCGCAGCTTTGTCAGTAGCATACAACGATATGCTTTTCCAAATGCCGGTATTCCGGTCACGTATACCGTCCAAGAAAGTAAAGTCCCAACCGACAGACATCAGCATCGTCGTGTTCAGCCCTATATTCCCGTCACCACCGTTATGAAATTCTCCTACAGCTCCCCACTGTTTTTGTTTGACGGTTCCAGACATATCGACCGGATAGACTTTTACTGCCAAAGCGTTCGTTTCGCCTACTCGGGCGAACTCTGTTATATCCACATAATCCTGAATAAACATGCCGGAAATATTACTCAGCAAATGACCGTTTACCCAGACTTCCGCCCGATAATTGATCCCGTCCAACTGTAACCAAATGACTTTCCCCTTATAATCAGCAGGAACGATGAAATCGGTACGAAACCAATAAGTATAAAAATCACGTCCGACAACAGACAAATCCGGAATGATATTGCTCGTCAGTTTATTATTCAATCCATAATAAGGTTCGGGATACACTTTGTTATATACGAGAGAATTTAGAACAGTACCCGGAACAATTGCCGGCATCCAGTCACCCGTCTTATATCCGGGCTTCGACACGGCTTCCGCACAGGCTGTAACATCTCCTGCTTTTTTCATTTTCCAAAGGAATGCACCTTGGTGTCCATCTTTTGAATCCAGATAAATCCTATCGGGATTACGATAATAATTCGCATCTTGTCCCCATACAAAGGAACAGCCTACAATACATAAAAATAGAATCAGAACGATTTGCTTCATATTTATTAGCAATAGTCAAATTAAAACTTTAAAACAGAATGTACACAATATTTCATCTACATATATACCCACTATAGGACATAATATACCCGTCTGCCGATTCCTTGTTTAAACTAGAAAATAACAGACGAGTATCCATTTACATCAGATCAACTGACCTACTTCTTTCAATCGTTTCCTCAACTTTTGAATATCAACATTATGTATATCAGGAGATTTGGATTTACAAATCTGACCGGCAGCAACACCAACTGCTTCACCTGTTACAAGCGACGGTGGCATCACACGCAGACTACCATGAGCATAAGAATCCGTCGAGATACAACGTCCTGCAACCATTACATTTTTCAAACCCGCAGGAGTCAGACAACTAAAGGGGATTCCATGAGATTCTCCTTTCTTATAGCGAGGATACACGGTTGCATCCTGTTTATGGACATCAATATAATAACAGTTACGTCCGATACTGTCCTCAAACTCCTTACGAGCGAGCCAATCTTCCAATGTGAATGTATAATCGCATTTTATCCGGCGACTTTCCCTGATTCCCATCAAATTAGCCGTACTTGCCAAAAAAGAAGCACCAAATGACTTTGGTTCAAACTCGACCAATCCTTCATGTAACTGTCTTACCAATTTACGTCCTTTTATCATTGCTTCAGTCAAAGATACTGGATCTGTACTATCAACAGTCACATGACCGGCATTGAATCCTAAGATACCCGGTCCGATTAACTTGTCATTCATGTGCTTATCTTTCACCAATGGGTATTTAGGGTTACCATAAATAGAATGAATCGGACCATCCTTCCGATTAGTATGGACATTCCCTATTAAAGAAAACTCATAAGGGTCGACATTCGACAAGGTAAAGCACAAAGTACCTTCTTGAACGGAACCACTCTCATCTCCTATTACAAAATCAGCACCAGCCCAAGCCGCAAGATCACCATCGCCTGTACAATCAATATATACTTTAGCTTTGTAAGTTGACAATCCTGCTTTATTAGCAACAACTATTGCATCGACAACCCCCTTACGTTTCATTTCGACAGCAGCCATTGTTGTGAAAAAAAGAACAGATACGCCCTCAGAGGTTACCAAATCGTCATACACGACTTTCAGATATTCACCATTTATAGGCACCCAATTATCATAATGAATATGAGGAACACCTTTCTTTGACTCGGAAAAAACCCGTTCCGCAATTCCTTTATAAATAATCTTCTCACCATCCGTAAAAGGGCACCACGCATTCAGTAAGCCAGAAGTCCCCATTCCACCTAAGGCTCCAGTTCCTTCCATTAACAAAGTTTTGGCACCTTCGCGTGCCGCAGCCGTAGCCGCAGCACATCCCGAAGGTCCTCCCCCCACAACTATTACGTCCCACCCATCATATACCGGTATTTTCGATTTTCCCGGCAAACTGTTACTTTGAGGAGTTTCTGCAGCAAAAGATGTTCCCACTGCTACAGATGCCAAACCTAAAGAACTTATGTTTCTGATAAAACTTCTTCTCTTCATATAATACTTAATTTACCATCCCGGAGTTTGCTCTAATAACTTATTTGCATCCAATTCTGTCACAGGTATAGGCAACAGATAATGTTTTTCCTCTACCACAGCACCAATAGTCGGATTCTGCGCCATCATGGCTTCCTTCAATTTATGCGTACGTACCAAATCAAAACGACGTTGTCCTTCAAATGCAAATTCTTTACGACGTTCCAAAAGAATTATATCCAAGAAATCTTCTTTACTCAATCCTAGCTTAATATCAATAGCAGAAGCCTCGTTCATATTAAGTCCAAAAGCCCTACGACGTATGACATTTAAGCACTCATACGCCTCTGCATCAGAAGTATTTATTGCATTCAAGGCTTCCGCACGCATTAGATAGACGTCCGAATAACGCAATATCGGATAATTATTTTCTCCTCCTTGAGATCTTACGGCCAACGGCGAAGGATCCTGAAATTTATTTACATAACAAGGAAACTCATAATTGGAAGACATATTCGGATACTCTTCCTTCGTATAAAGACGCACATTTACATCCCGACGCAAATCACCTTCCTCGTAACATTCATAATGATTACGTGTCACTGGATCATCTCCATATCCGACCCAACCATTTATATTGACAAACGGAGGACGATAATATCCGTTGTAATTACTACCCGACACACCCGGAGTATTCCGCTTATACTGGATTTCAAATATAGATTCCTGTCCATTTTCTTTTTCCACATCAAAATTATCAGCATAATTCTTCCATAATTTATATCCCATCTGCATCACTTCCGACGTCTCCTTCACTACATTCTGATAATCTTCACGGGTCAAATAAACTTTTGCCAACATAGCAGAGGCGGACCCTTTTGTTGCCCGTCCTAAATATCCCTCTGGAAGTTGCCCGATAGCAGGAAGAACAGATTTTGCTTCTTGCAAATCCGAGATAATCTGTTCATAACATTCGTCAACTGTATTCCGGGGAACTTCTAAGCCATCCAACGAAGTGGTTTGCTTCAATACTAAAGGGACTCCTCCATATATGCGAACCAAATTAAAATAGGCCAATGCCCGCAGGAACTTAGCTTCTCCGATCAGCCGCTTCCTGACATCATCTCTTATCTGTTCGCTCCCCATATTCGAAATATTTTCTATCGCGAAGTTAGAGCGGTTAACTGCCACATAGTGCTTAATCCAAACGGAGTAAACTAAATTCGTATTCCCATCATACTCAAATTTATCTAAAGCATTTTTGTCCAGGTTAGTCGTCGTGCGCCCACCACTCCACTCGCAATCATCAGTACCCTGACTCTGCAATACTTCCCAAAACTGGTTATAAATATCATTATCGGTAAAAACCGAATACGTTCCATAAACAGCAGCTGTTGCATCCTCTTCGGATTTAAAGAAGTTTTCAGGACTCAGATTAGACTCCGGTATCAGATTCATATCCGTACATGAGTTCATCATGACCGAACTCAATATTATAAATGCTATTTTTTTCATAAACTACTTAGACTCTTTTAGAATTTAACATTCAAACCAAACAATACTGACTTTGCAAACGGATAAGAGAATGCATCATATCCGGCTCCCAGGTTATCCTGACCATATTTGCTGACTTCCGGATTATCACCAGAATAGCTTGTTATCGTAATGAAATTCTGCAAAGAAGCATACACCCGTAATCCCGATACATACTTTGTAAAACTCAAAAATTCAGTAGGCACATTATAACCTAACGTGATATTTTGGAAACGCAGATAAGAACCGTTTTCCACATATTGATTGGAAACACGCATTACAGCCTTTGAACGGAGTGGACGTGGCAACGGAGCATTTTGATTATCAGGCGTCCAATAATTCATCGTTGAAGCAAACATATTTGTTGATCCCTGCATATTCTCCATAGTAACTCTCGTACCGTTATAAACGTCATTTCCGATCGTGAAAATCGTATTTACATTCAAATCAAAATTTTTGTAAGAGAACGTGTTATTGAATCCTCCAAAAAGCTTTGGCTGTGCACAACCGATAATCGTACGATCAAGATCGTTGATCACTCCGTCAGGAACACCATCCGGGCCACTAATATCTTTATAGCGGATATCGCCAGGTTTAGCTGTCGGCTGCGCAGAAGATGCTATGTCATCCGTCGTACTGAAAAGTCCGTCATACACATATCCGTAGAACGTTCCTAAAGGCTGTCCGACCTGTATGATACGCCCCAAATGTATTCCGGTTTCATCCTGGCCTGGCTGACTCGGATAAATAAATGAGACATCACCCAAATCCAATACTTTATTCTTGTTATAAGTAAGGTTCAAACTCGTATTCCAAGTGAAATCACCTTCTATCGGCGTCGCATTGATCGCTAATTCAAAACCTTTATTTTCGACTTCTCCAATATTTTTCAGACCGGAAGAGAAACCTGAAGACCCCGGTACTTTCACTTTCAACAACAGATCACGGGTTTTCTTGTAATAACCATCAATAACTACAGTCAAACGGTTATTAAAGAAGCCGAAATCGATACCGGCATCGAACTGGGCAGTTGTTTCCCACTTCAGGTTCGTATTGGCAACTTGCGACGGATAATAGCCAGTCACCTTATCTCCACCTGCCACATAACCATTCGAACCCAACAAAGCATACGCAGGGTAAGTACCAATTCCATCTTGGTTACCTGTGATACCGAAACTTACACGAGGTTTCAAATTACTAAAGATATTCAAGTCTTTAATAAAAGATTCCTCAGAAGCTCTCCATGCCAAAGCAGCAGAAGGGAAATACCCCCAGCGGTTGTCCGAACCGAAACGGGATGAACCGTCTGCACGGATAGAAGCAGTCAACAAGTATTTATTATTCACTGTGTAGTTAACACGAGCCAGGTAAGAATTCAAAGCCCATTTCTTAACTTCAGATCCAGGAGCCGTATAAGTCGTCCCCGATCCTAAATTATTCATCTGCAAATTATCATTCAAGAAACCATAAGAACCGGCATTAAAACCATCATAGGCCGATTGCTGTTGCGTATATCCGACCATACCCGTAAAAGAGTGTACACCCCATGTATTCGTATAAGTCAGGATATTTTCGTTAATCCACGTATAAGTGTTATTCGAGATTTTCTTGGCTTCTCCATTCTTTTGGCTACCGGAATAAACAGAACGGGGATTATAACTTTTGTTGGTGGCATAATCAATATCAATTCCAAAAGAAGATTTGAACTTCAATCCCTTAATTATATTCCACTCAACAAATGCATTGTTTAATGATCGGAAATTGGTATGCCAATCCACCTTTTCGTTTATAACTCCAACCGGGTTGTCAAATGTAATGACGCCATTATTGTCACTAAACGTATAACTTCCGTCATCTTGCATCACAGGCAAATTCGATGGCGTAGTCAAACGGGACTGCAAAACAGAATTTCCAACACGGTTATTGTCGACTTTCGTCATCGTCAGACTTAATCCCAGATTTATCGTTGAAGAAATCTTATGATCAATATTGGCTCGGAAAGCATATTTTTTCATTTCAGATGCTTTGATTACTCCTTCCTGGTTGAAGTAATTGAAAGAAGTCAAGAAAGTCGTTTTATCATTACCACCGGAAACCGTCAACTGGTAGTTTTGTGTCAGGGCATTCTTATTGGATGTCAAATCCTGCCAATCCGTCGTAGCTGGAGTCAGACTTTCATCATAAATTGCTGCCCCACCGGAATTTACCAATGCCTCATTTGCCAGTTTCTCAAATGAACGGGAATCCAGCAAGTCATATTTCTTATAGATATTCTGAATACCCCAGTAAGCATCAAATGCGACAGAAGTCTTACCGCTTTTACCCTTTTTGGTCGTTACGATAATAACACCATTAGCACCACGGGAGCCGTAAATAGCAGTCGAAGAAGCATCCTTCAAAACTTCTATCGATTCAATATCCGATGTCGGGATTGAATTCAGCGGGCTTAATGCCGTCTGACTTGCATCCGCACTCGGATAAACCGGCATGCCGTCGATGATATACAACGGTTCATTACCGCCGGAAATAGAGTTACCGCCACGGATACGGACGGTGGAGCTTGCACCCGGCATTCCAGAATTCTGTACCATATACAAACCGGAAGTACGTCCTTGCAACATCTGGTCTACGGATTTCACACTGATACCCTGCACCTTGTCTACCTGGATGGAACCGACTGCACCGGTCAAGTCACTTTTCTTTACCGAACCGTAACCGATCACAACCACTTCTTCCAGATTCTGAGTATCTTCGGATAAGATAATCTTCAAAACAGACTGACTGCCTACAGGCACTTCCTTGGTCAGATAACCGATGTAAGACACGACTAACGTTGCAGCAGGCTTGTCCAGTGCCAAAGTAAACTTACCATCGACATCCGTCACCGTTCCGACAGATTCCGAATCTTTTTCGATCACGTTGGCACCAATAATAGGCTCGCCATTGATATCCGTAATCACACCACTGACCATTTTACCCTGCTGTGCAGACAAAGAGATCGTAGTCGTTGTTCCACCTGCGGACAATAATATATACGAACCATCGACAGAGTATTTCACATCCGTTCCGGCGAACAGATTTGCCAAGACTTCCTCCAGAGAGGCTTTCTTCAAATTAACAGACACTTTTCTGTCCACATTCACAAACTTGTTGTAAATAAACAGATAATCAGTTTGTTTCTCAATATCGTTCAACACATTCTCAAGTTCGGTGTTACTTCTTTTGATCGTAACATTTACATTCTGAGAACTGGAGTTTTCTGCATGCATGCAGAAAATGAAAACGAATAATAACAAAGTGGTTATTCTCATGACTCTAAAAAATTGTTTACATCGAGGCCTTTTTACAGAATAAGACATCGACAAAGATTTTTTATTCATATCTTTGGAAATCAAATTTATTAATACAGTTAAATAATTGTGTTAAGTCTATGCCGGTAAGTGTGGGGACACTTACCGGCATTTTTCTCAATAAAAGGTTAACCTTTTTCCTTCATCATAGGCATTATATTTTAAGATTAGACATTACTTTATATAAATAACCGATTCATCTTTGTTCCGTTCAAACGTATACTTAGCATCTTTTTGTAGGATATGCAATGCCTTGTCTATACCGTCCGATATCCGGAATTTACCACTACAGATATAATCGGTTAATTTGGGGTTTTCTATAATAACATGTATGCCGTAGCACTTTTCGAAACGGGACATCAACTCCTTAAAATTCATATCTTTAAAACAAATCAATCCCTCTTTCCAGCGGAAAGGATCAAAGTCCGCAATCGATTTCGACTGTAAATGGCCATTGATCAAAGAAACCTGTTGATTAGGCGCCAAAACCAAGGTTTCCGACGGATTCCTCTTATCCGATACCCGTACCGAACCTTCCATCAGTGACGTACAGAAATCCTCGGAGTCACTGTATGCCTCCACGTTAAATTTCGTTCCCAGCACCTCGACATTACATTTGTTCGTCTGGACAACAAAAGGTTTGTCTTCATTGTGAGTTACTTCGAAATAAGCCTCTCCATCCAAGGTTATCTCTCGCTTATTGCCCGTAAAGACAGCCGGGTAGCGCATTTCGGAACGGGCATTCAGCCAAACGTTCGTACCATCCGCCAAAGTCAGGTTGGCACGCTGGCCGGCAGGAACTGTGATCGTATTCATTGCCTCGCCTATCTTACAGATTTCCGACTTATAGAAATACGTTCCGCTAGCGACAGTAATGGCAAACACGGCCGCGATCTTTATGGCTTCGAGCAAGACAGTTCGATAGAAAGGACGGGATTTCTTTTCCATCCCGGCCACCTTCGTACTGCCCGACAGGATCATCGCATCGAAAAACTCACGTTCCTTGAAAAGCTCTTGCTCGTTTTCGGGAGAAGATTCCAGCCAGATACGGACAGCTTCTTTCTCTTCACGGGAAGCTTTTCCATCAAAGAATTTATATAATGTTTCTTTTTCCATTTTTTCCGTTTCTGTTTATAAAGCAAATAAGCAGGAAATATCCCTAACGGAAAAGGGATTTTTTGAAGAAAAAGTTTCAACCAGACACCATGCACTTGGAATTTACCCGTCATTTTTTCTTATTTATCGCCAGATATCGAAAATTTTTCACGCCAGTCGGACTTTTGTCGACAACCGTCAGCAGACTTGCCGACAATTGTTGACAGGCAAGTATCAGCAAAAGAATTTTGGCAGGAAAGCCAGTAAAGGGAAATAATCTTTTAAAGCTACACGCAAGACTTTTAAAGCCTTGGTAATATGGAACTCCACCGTTTTCGTCGAGATACCCAAGGCTACCGCAATCTCCTTATGGCTTTGGTTGTTGTAGCGGCTGCGAACAAAGATTTCGCGTGTCTGTTCGGGTAATGTTTCCAACGCCTTGTCGACAAGCGACTGCAACTCGTCAGTAAACAGCTTTTCAGGATTACAAGCTTCGAGGGTAGCGATGCGCAGGTTCAGTTCCCAAGTGTCACAATCCTTCAAATACTCGACTATCTCTTCTCGAGTACGCAAACGTTGCAAATAATTCAGGCATTTGTGCTTGATGACGGTTAGAATATAGGCCGGAACATTCGAGTCAGGTGCAAGTTTTCCCCTATTTTCCCAATAATACATCAGGCTTTCGATCGCAATATCTTCCGCAACCATACTGTCGCCTACATAGGTGTTGGCAAAATGAACAAAACGACCTTTATAGTCAGTAAACAACTGATTAAAAGAATATATCTCGGATCCGCCTTTCATACATATAGAATCAAATCGCCGATAAAGATATACATAAATCCGGCTTGTCCACCTTTCTTGTAGGATTTTCCAGCATTTATCCGTTAAATAGGAACAAAGACAAACATAAATCATATTTTTTCTCTAAGTTTGCATTCAAATACGAGAAATCCAATGAAGAAAGTAAACATAACAACTGCTGTTCTATTGATTTACCTGATCGTTATGAGCATAATCGGTTGGCCTGGCAAACAAGCCAATCCTGATTATGTACAGTATTTCGGGGTAATCGCGGCGACTGTTCTTGTTATCGGCCTATTGCGTTTCCTGCAGATCAAACGACTGAAGATTCGGGACAAGATGAAAGACGGAAAAAAGGAATAACGAAGTTTAATTGCAAATATAAAATTCTAATTCATGAAAGACCTTGTGATCGGACTGTCTCTGTTAGGGATGGTCAGTGCGTGCAGCCCTGCACCCCAAGCAAAAGACAATGTCGAGGAAGACTATTGCCAGTATGTTAATCCCTTTATCGGGAATGCGGACAACGGACACACGTTTCCGGGTGCTTGTGCACCGTTCGGACTGATACAGGCAAGCCCCGAATCCGGAGTTGGCTCCTGGAGATACTGTTCGGGATATAATTATGAAGATAACTTTATCGAAGGTTTCGCTCAAACGCATCTGAACGGAACGGGCTGTCCGGATTTGGGCGACATCCTGCTGTTCCCGTTCTGTGGCGATATCAAAGACAATACTTATAAAAGCGAATACGACAAATCCACCCAGAAAGCATCACCGGGTTATTATGCAGTCACCTTATCCGACTACGGTGTCGATGCTGAAATTACGGCTACTGCCCACACAGCTCTCCATCGCTATAAATTCAACAACGAAGGGCCGGCACGTCTGCTAGTCGACCTACAACGCGGTATGGTCGGAAGCAAGGATGCGCTGAAGACACATGTCTTAGAAGCCGAGCTTGAAATGCCGGACAACCAGACGATCACCGGACATAACCAGACTCGTGCTTGGGTGACACGCCATTATTTCTATGTGATCAAATTCGACCGTCCTTATACGGTCAAGGAAGAACTCCCCGCAGAAAAAGGAGAAAAGGCAAAACGCCTGATACTCGAATTCGACACGAAACCGGGAGAAGCCGTACAGGTGAAAATCGCCATGTCGAGTGTAAGCATTGATGGAGCTCTCGCTTCCCTGCAAAAAGAAAATCCGGCATGGGATTTCGATGCTGTCCACCAGTCCACACGCGACCAGTGGCAGGCCCTCCTTTCCCGCGCTCAGGTTACAGGTACGACAGATGAAAAAACAAGTTTCTACACCTCCATGTATCACTTGATGATGCAGCCTAACAACATTGCCGACATCGACGGACGGTACCGTGGCATCGACGACAATATTCATATGTCTCCAACAGGCGAATACTATTCCACATTCTCACTTTGGGATACCTACCGCGCCGCTCATCCGCTATATACGATCCTGAACCCGGACAAAGTAGACGCCATGATCCAGACGATGCTGGACCACCAGAAGATACAGGGTTTTCTGCCGATCTGGGCTTTGTGGGGAAAAGAAAACTTCTGCATGATCGGTAATCACGCTATTCCGGTGATCGTGGATGCTTACCTGAAAGGATTCAAAGGGTTCGATGCAGAAGAGGCTTACCAGGCAGTCAAAGCGAGCGCTACCGTCAGCCATTTTAACTCCGACTGGGAAACATTCGAGAAATACGGTTATTTCCCGTTCGACATTATCGACACCGAATCGGTATCCAAGACCTTGGAATGTGCTTACGACGACTATTGTGTAGCCCAGATGGCAAAAGCGTTAGGCAAGACGGAAGATTACGAACGTTTCTCCAAACGTGCCGCCTTCTATAAGAACCTCTTCGATCCGGAACTCAAGCTGATGAGAGGAAAAGATTCCAAAGGCAACTGGCGTACGCCGTTCAATTCCTTCCTGCTCTCACACGCCAGTTCTTCGGGCGGCGATTTCACGGAAGGCAATTCTTGGCAGTACACTTGGCATGTACAGCACGACGTACAAGGCCTGATCGACCTGATGGGTGGCAACGAGGCTTTCGTGACCAAACTCGACTCATTGTTTTTCCTCGAAAGCACAGCCGAAAACACAGGTTTCGTTTCCGACGTAACCGGCCTGATCGGCCAATATGCACACGGCAACGAACCTAGCCATCACGTAGCTTACCTCTACAGCTATGCCGGCCATCCGGAAAAGACACAGCAGGTGATCCGCGAAGTCTTCGACCGTTTCTACCTGGCCCAACCGGACGGTCTATGCGGTAACGACGACTGCGGCCAGATGTCCGCTTGGTATATCTTCTCGGCTATGGGCTTCTATCCGGTCAACCCGATCAGCGGGGAATATGTTTTAGGAGCTCCTCAAATAGAAAAGATTTCCCTATCTCTCCCCGAAGGCAAAACATTCACTGTCGAAGCCAAAGGTTTGTCTAAAACCAACAAATACGTCAAATCAGTAGAACTGAACGGAAAGCCGGTCACAGGTCTTACAATCAGCCACAAGGATGTCATGAATGGCGGGAACCTGGTGTTTACAATGACAGACCAACCAGGAAGATAATAAGATTCAGAACAGTGTGTCAAAATGTACTTGTCCCCGAACTTGACGCGGGAACAAGGTAGTTTTGACATACTGCCCTGAATTATGCCAATCAGCAAACCGAATTCAGTCTTGCATACTTTCTCTTATCTGGGGACAACGGTTGTTACCTCCTTGAAGGCATACCTTCGCCGCTCCCCATCGCGCAATTGGAGGATCAGATGGCCGGTCGGCTCGATGGCATGGATACGGGCTTCGAAAGAGCCGTTTTCATCAATATAGAAATAATAACCGTCACCATGATATAAGGCCGCCATATAGGCAGCTCGGATTTCTTCCTCCTTCTCCTGTAATAATAGGAAATAGTAGTTAAAGAAGATACGCAGGAAGCAGACCAATACATCTTCCCGATCATACGTCTTACCTGTAATCTGAGTCAGGGATACGGGATTGGGGGCATCACTACGAAATATTTCCTGGTTGATATTAAGCCCGATACCGACTACAGAACAATAGAGATGCTGCCCGGACAGATCATTCTCGATCAGCATTCCGCATATCTTACGATCTTTCCAGTAAATATCGTTCGGCCATTTTACCGTGACGGAATCCGTGTACTTCTCCAACGTTTCCTTCACACTCAGGGAAGCAATCTGGGAAATCAGGAATTGTCGGTTCGCAGGAAGAAAATCAGGATATAAAAGAATACTGAACATCAAATTTTTCCCAGCTTCCGACTCCCATGAGTTTCCGACCTGCCCCTTTCCGGCTGTTTGAAAATCGGCTATGACGAGGCTACCTTCCGGCAACCTGGCTTTTGCACTTTGTTCCCGCAGGTAGTTATTGGTCGAATCTGTCTCGACAAGCCGGATGATCTTCGGAGTTTCGTTTTTGTCATTCATTTTCGTAAGCTTCTCTTATTTTCTTCGGTAATTTGGCGATCACCTCGCGATAAGAATGATGGATCCAGTGCTTGATCTCGCTGTCCGGCATATCCCGGTCAAGGTAGATGGTGTTCCAGTATTTCTTGTTAAAATGCCAAGCACCTTCCACTGCCGTATATCGTTCGCGCAGATCCTCGACATAATCGGTGCTGCATTTCAGTGACACACACGGTTCCACGGCATCCAGAGGCAGGAGCAAAAACATCTTCCCCTCCACTTTGAACACCAGTGAAACATCATCGAAAGGGAAACACTCCGTCACATTCTTCAGCGACAGGCAATATTCCCTGGCTTCTTCTATATTCATAACTGTTCTTTGTTTTATTTGCGGCAAGGAGCATAGAAAGCATCTTCTATATGATCTATTTCAGACTCCTCTCCTTTTTTAATTACGGTTATGATGTCAAAACGGACCGGTAGTTCAAGATTGAAAAAGCGGACATACGCATCGGCTGCCGCCACGATACGGCGGATTTTAGGAGCATCGACCGCATCTTCCGGCGCCAAAAGATAATCATCCGAACGCGTTTTCACCTCTACCACAACCAGCCAGGTATCTTTGACTGCTACGATGTCCAGCTCATAATGATGCCAATGCCAGTTCGTATGGGTAATCTTGTAGCCCTGCTTTTCCAGAAAAGCACGTGCAACCGACTCACCGTCTTTTCCTGTTTCGTTCCGTTTAGCCATTCCATGTAATTTGCACAAATATACTGTTTTTCTTTTTTATTTGCGCTTTCCCCCTTACATTTGCAAACTATGACACTGAAACGTAAATATTCATCTCCACAGCCGAATCACCCACGCGTGCACAAGGTCACTTTCATGCTCAACGACGACGAGCAGAAGGCAGTGGAACGTTATCTTGCCAGGTATAAAATCATCAACAAATCCCGTTGGTACCGTGAGACAATCCTGTCCCACATACTTAAAACCCTGGAAGAGGACTATCCTACCCTCTTCAATGAAAACGAAATGAGAAGATGATGGATCCATTCAACGACGAATATTTCATGAAGCAGGCACTAGTAGAAGCCTGCTCAGCAGCCGAAGAGGGAGAAGTTCCCGTCGGTGCCGTTATCGTATGTAATAACCAGATCATAGCCCGCGCCCACAACCAGACGGAACGTCTGAACGACCCAACCGCCCATGCCGAGATGTTAGCAATAACGGCGGCAGTCGGCGTCTTAGGAGCCAAGTATCTGACCGGATGCAGCCTTTACGTGACGGTGGAACCATGCGTGATGTGTGCCGGAGCAATCGGATGGTCGCAACTAAGCAAGATCGTCTACGGAGCGACAGACGAAAAAAGAGGCTTCCAGCAATACGCACCGAAAGCCTTACATCCAAAAGCGACAGTCAAAAAAGGGGTTCTTGAAAACGAATGCGCCGAAGAAATGCGCAAATTCTTTCAGCGCAAGCGCTGAACAACTTATTTCACTTCCTCATAATCCACATACTCCCCCTCATCTTTTGCAAAAATCTTTTTACGGGAGACCTGCGAAGCATATTCTTCTCGTGCAGAGCTGTTACTGCGCGCGTCGGAAGAGTAACCGCTTGTTTGACGGCGTTGTTCACCCTTCTTTCCACTACTTCCGCTTCCGAACAGGATATTTTTAAAGGTACGCAAGATAGAGAATCCCATTAGAAAAACTAGCAGGATAAAGAAGAAGAACATAACAAACAAAAACTTAAACATATTCCGTCACTTAGTTGGTTTATTACACAAACACAAAGATACGAACTCTTGTTTACCTTCTTTTGTTAAAAAAAGACAAGGTTATATAGAGAATGACTGTTCCGGCAATGCCCAGAACACCAAAGAGAGTCACAAAGACCACCGCCCCGGCCACTAAAATATAGCGTAACTCATTGCCTTTCCATGCCAACGACTTTACTTTCAATGAGAACATCGGAACTTCAGATACTAGTAAAGACGAAAACAGGATCGCCGCAACTATCGTTCCGGCAATAAACCCGATGCTGTCCACTGGTACGGCAGAATGGAACGCATAGCCGATAGACGCCCAGAAAAGAGCATGGGCCGGGACAGGCATACCGATAAAAGAAGTCGTCTGCCTTTCATCGATATTGAACTTGGCGAGACGCAACCCGGAAAAGACCGGTATCACCAAAGCCATATACGGAACATAGCCTGCCGCCTCTCCCAAAACAGGAGCCGTCATACAAGCCTGCTCCAACAACCAATAAACGATCATTCCAGGAGCGACACCGAAACTTACCATATCAGAAAGAGAATCCAATTCTTTCCCCATCGGAGAGTAGGCGTGCAGGGAACGGGCGGCAAAACCGTCACCAAAATCGAAAACAGCCGCAATGACAATCCACAAGGTCGCCATCGGCAAGTTTCCCCTTAACGCCATAATGCAAGCGATACAACCAGATATCAGGCTGCAGCAGGTAACAAAATTAGGTATACTATTCTTGATGCTCATTTATTTCTCTTATTTTCCCAAACGGGCTATCGGAGTCTGGTTACCGGTAACCTTCTGATCCATTTCGACCAGGACTTCCGTCCCGACAGGCAGGTAAACATCTACACGCGAACCAAACTTGATAAAGCCCATCTGTTCGTCCACATGGCACTTATCACCGACTTTGGCATAGGTCACGATACGTCGTGCCAACGCACCTGCAATCTGGCGTGCCAATACATCCACCCCGTTACGGGTTGTAATGACAACAGCCGAACGCTCGTTCTCCGTGCTGCTCTTCGGCAAGTAGGCGGCACGGAAACGCCCGTTCTGATGTGATACATGCTTGACAGTCCCATTCACCGGGAACCAATTGGCATGTACATTAAAAACGGACATGAATATGGATATCTGCAAGCATTCCCTGTGCAGGATTTCATTCTCCATCACTTCCTCAATCGCCACAATCGTACCATCGGCAGGGGCGATCACCAATCCTTCCGAATCGAACGGGAAACGACGGAACGGGCTACGGAAGAAGTTAAGTACCAACAAGAACAGGACTGTGGTGACGAAAGTCGTGGTATAGAACACCCAACCTCTACCGACAGTATGATACAGCGCAACGTCCACGACAAAGAATATCGTGAAAAGCGTTAATAATAGACCTGTTCCTTCTTTATGTACTTTCATTCTTTAATCTAATCGAGTATTTATCGTAAGAATTTGCAAAAATATTCATTTTTACCGAATAACAAAAATATATCACCCTTTCACCGCTTCTATTTTATTTAATTCAACATACCAAAGGAAACCTTCAACCTCGTCATAACCCATTTGCCGGATCAGTTTCAGGTAGTTCCTTACCTGACTATGATAGCGTTGGTCGGCATGTTCCCCAAACTTATAGTCGACCACGACCACACGGTTTCCGGTAATCATTACACGGTCCGGACGCTTGGACAGCCCTTTTCCGAACAGGATGTCGACCTCGTTCAACACACGTGCCGTACCGTCATACCAAGAAGCAGCTTCCGGCAGGTTCAACAACTCTTCGAGGCGTGCGACAAGTGCTATCGCTTCCTCTTTGTCGATCACCCCTTCCTGATGGTATCGTTCGACCGACTGCGGAATATCCTTCCGGGTACGGATACGGCTCAACACCTCGTGCATCAAAGCCCCATGTTTCCGGCGGGCATTATCGAAGAAATAGCCTTTGCCATGCAGACGTAACTGCAAACGGTCGTCCGGAGAGATGGAACTAAGGCGTGCCATCCCGATCTCCTGAATGTCCCCATTCTCCTCCTTTGCAACCGGATGCCACCAGTCGCCCAACTCGAAAACGCCCGTTCCGGTATCGAAAGCGGCAGGTAACAAGATCAGCTTCTCACCCTCCCGTGTATCAGGCATATCCGTGCGCAGACCAGCCCACAAGGCATCGGTCAAAGTCGAAATCTTTTCCACTTCACCAGTTGCATCCTTCATCTTCTTCGGGCGCGGAGAGAATACAATCAACTCATCTTTCGAACGAGTAAAAGCGACATATAAAGTATTCAGGTTATCAATAAAGGCATGCAAGCGTTCCTTAAAGTAATCGCCTGCAAAAATCGTCTTTCCCAACGACTGGCCGTAGCGCACGGGAACCAGATGCAGGCGATCAAACGGCTTCTCTTCCGGATGGCACCAGAGGATGACTGGTTTTGTCGGTTTATGGTCGATCTCCCAATCCCCGAAAGGGATGATTACGACTTTAAAGCCCAACCCCTTCGACTTATGAACCGTGAGGATACGGATCGCATTCTGTCTATCCGGTGTGGCAATTGTTTTCCGGCAGCCCGTTTCGTCCCACCATTTCAGGAAACGGTTCAGGTCTGCGCTCTCCTTCTGGGTATATTCGGACACCATATCCAAGAAAGCCTGGACAAAAACCTGCTCATTTTCGGGAAAGTCGTCGGCAAAAAGGCGGAACAGACCTTCCGTTATTTCATAGAGGGACTGGCGGGAAAGGATTTGCAGGACAGAGACGACTTCCGGTGGAAAAGCCGGAGTTTCGACACCAAATCTCCCTTTCAACACTTGATAGGAATATAAAGCGATCTGCTCGTTCGTCCGATCTTCGGGGTTCTTCAGGTAACGCAACAAAGAAACCATGAAACGGACTGCCGTCGAACCACTGACAAACAGAGCCTCATCCGAAATAATATCGTAGTTGTAGCGGTTGGAAGGATGCTCTTCCTTATAAGCCAGTAAAGTATCTGCCACCTGTGCCCCTTCCTGATTGGTGCGAACAAGGATAGCAATGTCTTTTAGCGCATATCCGTTATCCTGCAATTTCTCCAACACGCCGGGCAAACGTCCGAGAGCTTCCTCTTTCCAATCTTTCTCATTATCTCCGGAGAGAAATTCAATCCGTACATGCCCGTCTTTCTGCATGAAAGGGGGAGGAACCTGTTGGAAACTTTTATCATAGGCGGACATGATCTTAGTGAAAAAAGCCGCTCGTTGTTCCTCGCTCAGGGAAGAGACGGACAGCGCTTCATTATAGACAGCCTGCAGGACACCCGGAAGTGTCGTAAAAAGGGCATTGTTAAACTCCACGATATTCCGGCAACTGCGCCAGTTATCCTTCAGCGTCTCTTCATGAACTACTTCAGGAGAAAAGTCGGCTTGCACCTGTTCGTCCAGCAACTTCCAGTCCGAGTTACGGAAACGATAGATGCTTTGCTTCACATCTCCTACGATCAAATTATCCCGGCTATGTGCAAGGCTCTCTTCGATCAACGGACGGAAGTTGTTCCACTGCATTCCGCTGGTGTCCTGAAACTCGTCTATCATATAATGGTCGACATGTGTACCGGTTTTTTCATAGATGAAAGGAGCATCGCTGCCTTCAATCACCTTACTGAGCAATTCGGTCGTGTCGGCAATCAACATCACATTTTTTTCTTCCCGATAAGCGGCTATCTGGCGGGACACATCGGTCAGGATCCCCAACGTATAATAATAACGGACAATTTCACGGGCGGTATTATAGGCAGTCAGATTACCGAACAGGGAAATAATTCCTTTGATGCAATCGTTCAAACCATCCTCAAAGGCACATCCGATGATCTGCCGGGTACCGAGCGAAACCGTTTTCGTGAAACAGCCGTCCAGATTATCCGCCAAACCGATAAAAGTAGCGGACGGCTCTTTCATCTCTCCCTGCACCAGACGGTCGAGAAGCGTCAGAGGCGAACGGCTGCCCCCTTTAAAATCGGTAACTTTAAGCCCATATTTATTCAGGATCGCCAGGCCGCGTTCTCCCAATTCTTTAGCAGTCGCTTCTACCGAACGGATGATGCCGTACAGCTCGTTCTTGTAATCTTCCAGCGCTTTCTTGTCCTCTATATCCCGGCCGACCGCTTCACTGAAAGCCTTATAGCTCTCCTTGAAGACCTCACGGCTCAGGGCCATAATATCTTTACGCAAGTTCCACTCCCCTCCGCTCTCTATCTTATCCTCCGCAAACCGGAGCAGCCAGCCTAACAAGTCCTTGCTTTCAGGCTTTTCGAGATCCGACAACAGATTATCGATTGCCGTCGTGAGCACCAGTTCCTGATCCATTTCGATCCCGTAGCCGCCCTGCAAACCGATCTCGCGTGTAAAGGCACGCATAGTTTGCTGGAAAAAGCGGTCGATCGTACTGATGTTGAACGCCGAATAATCGTGCAGGATATCGATCAGTATTTGGGCCGCCTGTTTGCGAACCTGGATTTCCGTCAATGAATAGGCCGACTTCAGCAATTCCACATAATCCGATTTCCTTCCGGAAGCCAAGTTGTACAGTTCGTCGACAATACGTGTCTTCATCTCGTCTGTCGCCTTGTTCGTAAAGGTCACAGCAAGGATACGGCGAAAAGCGCCCGGTCCCGTAAACAGTAAAGTCAGATATTCACCGGTCAGCTTGTGCGTTTTCCCGGCTCCGGCGGAAGCTCTGTAGACTGTCAGCATACGATCAGATTATACGACTTTTGACATAGCCTTCTTTTTGCAATATTTCCAGCACTTTAGGACGCAGGTCACCCTGTACGATGATTTCCCCGTCTTTGGCCGAGCCACCGACACCGCATTTCACTTTCAAAAATTTTCCAAGTGCTTCCAAATCGCCGGTCGTTCCCCGGAAACCGGTTACCAATGTCACGGCCTTGCCGCCCCGGTTCCGCTTATCCAAAGCAATGCGCAGCAGCTGCTTCTCTTTCGGAAGCGTTTCTTCTTCCTCTTCGTCTCCTGTATTATATTGAAAATCCGGGTTCGTAGAATACATGATCCCCAGACGGTCCTTCCAATCGTTACTCTTCATATTTCATCTTTTCTTTATGGGGTCAAATCTACAAATTAACGGCGGGATAAACAAGATACAACATTAGTTTCACTTTGTTACCCGTAAGTGAAACCCTTGTTTCATATAAGAGAAAATAAATTATCCCTTACATGAAAATAAATTTTCACCCAAGGGGAACTTCTAAAACTATTATAGATAAAGACCTGGAAGCGGTAGACTATTTCTGTATCAGCACCGTTGCATATGCAGCTATTCCCTCCTGTCGTCCGGTAAAGCCTAACTTCTCGGTTGTCGTCGCCTTGATGGAGATATCTTCTACATCCACTTGGAGGACGTCAGCCATCACCCGTTTCATTTCGGGAATATGTGGATTCAGTTTCGGACGTTCGGCGGCGACAGTCGCATCTATATTACCCAATGTATATCCGGCATCACGAAGCAATTCCATTGTATCGAACAACAGAATCTTGCTGTCGATGTCCTTATATTCACCTGCCGTATCGGGGAAATGATAACCGATATCACGCATATTGGCTGCGCCCAACAGGGCATCACAAATAGCATGAATCAAGACATCCGCATCACTATGCCCTTGCAGGCCCATCGTATGCTCTATTTTCACTCCGCCCAGCCACAAATCACGCTCCGGAACCAATGCATGCACATCATATCCAAACCCAACCCGTACTTTCATCACTTTCAACTTTTAACTTTCACCTGAACAAGTTCTTGATCCCGTCCATATCAAAAGACAGGGAGAAACGAAGTGTTTGGTCCAACGGGTTCTGCGGAACCGTACTAACCAGATAAGCAGCATCCAGCTGGAACACACTCATACGGAAACCGGCACCCACAGAAAAGTATTTACGGTTACCGACATTCGCATTCTCGTAAAAGTAACCACCACGGACGAAGAACTGCTGGTTATAACTATACTCGGCTCCGACCGAAACCATGATCTCCTTCAGCAGGCCGTTAGGTGAATCGGTAAAAGACTTCAACATACCGGAAAGGCTCGACCATGATTTATAGTCGTCCACACGCGTCTGGTAATCGGCATCAGTCTCTCCTTCTTCCTTTTGCGGAGCATACGGGACCATGTATTTGTTCAGGTCCAGATAAACGCCGATCTGGTTGTAATCGTCAATCGGATAAAGCAAACCGGTCCCCAACGTCAGCTTTGCCGGAAGGTACTGGTTCGTATTACCCCCGTCATACGAGATCTTACTCCCTATATTCGACAGGTTGAAACCAAAGCTCCACAATGCCTCGGCATTACCCATCAGCACATATTTTTCCAGATAACCGGAAATATCGGCAGAAAAAGCATTGCCCGCATTGCTTTCGTCATTCTGGTCCGTCCCCATATCCGAACGGATGTAACGCAAGGTTACCGCCATTGAATAGGACTCGGACAGCTTGCGACTATAAGCCACGTCGAACGCCATCTCATACGGGTTCAAACCATAAGGGACATCCCCGATGTTCTCCCATATATTCACTTCACCTAACGAGAAATAACGCAAAGATGCACTGATAGCCTGTAAATCGCTATTTCCTAATTTGTAGTAACCGGTCATATTCACCAAGGCCACATCATTGACCAATTTACGCAACCACGGCGTATATGACAAACTGACTCCCGCCTTACTTCCCATAAAAGCATATTTGGCAGCATTCCAATACTGCGAGTTGATGTCCGGCAAAGTCGCCGCGCCCATGTCTCCCATACCGCCGCCTCGTGCATCCGGAGCGATGTTCAACGAAGGAACCGCCATTTGGAGCAAAGAAGGATTATCCTGTCCCCAAATCATCGCAACCGAAGCGAAGAAGTTAAGTATTATAACGAGTGCACCGATTCTGAATTTACTTATCATATGTCTATCCTTAAATTTATTTTCCGATTCAGTAGGGACGATTCACGAACCGCTCCTACTGCATTATAAACTGAATAATCCGAACTTTATTGTATGCTCAAATAAAATTCCTACTTTTGTCTTTTGAGTATGAAAGATATACAATCGACAGGCAAAGTTAAAGCATTATTTCTTCTGATGCGCCCTTTCCAGTGGGTAAAAAACATCATCTTGTTCCTTCCCATGTTTTTTGCACAGGAGATAGGAGATACGGACAGGCTGTGGAATGTTGCAATCCTGTTTGCCGGTTTCTGCTTGCTCACCAGTGGTGTATATATTTTCAACGACTTGATGGATGCGGGTGAAGACCGCTTGCATCCGGTCAAACGATTCCGTCCGATCGCCTCCCGGAAAGTTTCTCCGATGGCCGCCCTTGTCTTCATGTTCCTGCTATATGCGACGAGTGCATTATGTTTCAGCTTCATGTATACAAGCAACAACCAGATCTGGTTGTTGTCAGGAGGATATATCCTCCTGAACTTAGCCTATACGCTTTACCTCAAACAGGTACAGATCATAGATGCCATGATTGTCGCCTGCGGTTTCATCATCCGGCTTGAAGCGGGAGCTGCCGCCGGGGAGATAGAACTTTCGCACTGGCTGATTATCATGACATTCATCCTCTCCCTGTTCCTCGCTTTTGCCAAGCGCCGGGACGATTTGCTCAATTTCATGGAGACCGGACAGATTTCACGTAAGAATATTACCGGATATACGATCGACTACCTGAACGTGATCCTGTCGTTTCTCTCTTCCATCATAGCCGTGACTTACATATTATATACGCTTTCGCCCGAAGTGACGTCGAGGAGCAGCGAATACCTGTATGCCACAGTTCCTTTCGTACTGGCAGGCATCATGCGCTATCTGCAAATCATCCTGGTGGAGAAGAGCAATTGCAACCCGACCGACATCCTCTTACAGGACCGTACTTTGCAGTTGACCGTGGCCGGCTGGTTTATCGTATTCGCTTTACTTATTTATTGATATGGCAATCGCAATATTCGACTTCGACGGAACCATCATTTCCCGCGACTCTTTGCCGGATTTTCTGATTCAGGCTTGTGGACGGAAGGCTTTCCTCCTGCGGCTCCCCTGGATTATCCTGCTGAAAGGAGCAGCCTTAACGGGCATTCTCTCCACGCACCGGGCCAAAGAGCTTGTGATCTCCTCTTTCCTGCGAGGAATGAAGACGGAGGATTTCCAACAGGCTTGTCTCGAATATGCCTCCCGTATACCGGCTTTCGTCTATCCTGCGGCCTTGGAAGAAATACGCAGGCATCAGGAAGAAGGAAACAAGATCGCCATTATCAGCGCGTCCATGCCCGACTGGATACGCCCCTGGGCACAAACTGTCGGAATCCGGTTCGTGGAAGGAACAGGGCTGGAAGTTAGGGAGCAGACTTTGACCGGGCGTTTTTCCACGCCCAACTGTAAAGGAGGTGAGAAGGTACGCAGGCTCCGCCGGCTATATCCGGATTTCGCCTCCGAGACGCTGCATGTATATGGCGACAGTTCCGGCGACAAAGAACTGCTCGCCCTTGCAGATGTCCCCCATTATAAACCATTCAACAATAAATAAACATATACTATGATGCCATCCTGCCTGTCTATCCTGTTTCGCGCTCTCCGGATCGAGTGGAGAGAGACTAAGCGCACGTTATTTCCGACGACCCCGATAGAAACCGGGCTTTTCCTTTTCTTCTTCCTTCTTTACGGGTGTATCGGTTACCGGATGCTCTTTCATACGGAACTGATCGATGTACCCAACGGGGGAGCGGGAAGTTACTTGGGCTATGACAATCTATTCCATCTCCACACGCGCGGAGGAGCATTCGACATCAGCCATCCCTTTTTCGGCATCTTCCATTTGTTGAAAACACTGTTGACAATCCTGTTGACAACCCTGTTCAAAGAGAAAACTTCCGGTATTATTTGCCTGACACTGATGAACCTGTTGATAACCGGCGGACTGGTCCTGATCTATCGTTACCTGAAGCAGATCGTCCGGATCTCTTCCCGGCGGGCACTGTTACTGACAGGGTTCACGGGATGCTTTTTCACGACTGTTGTCTTATCATTCACCACAGAATCTTATCCGTTCTCCTTTTTCCTGCTCGTCTTCTCACTACTAATGCTTTCCAGGGAATACATGCTGACCGGATATATAAAAGGCCGGACGATCCTCTTTCTCTCTTTCCTGTGTGGAGGAATAACAATCACCAACGCTGCCAAACCGGCAATGGCCCTGTTCCTGAATAAAACTCCGTTCTGGCATAAAATACGGACGGGGGTCAAAATCATGCTGCCATTTGTCATTTGCGTAGCTGTCATCATGGGCTTTTACACCCTCAAAGCGAAACTGTTCAACCCGGAAGGCCCGTCTCCTATCGAAACGACCGGGCAACTCGGACAGTATTTTATCCACGACGAGACATTCGGTAAACAAGCACTGGTCGATTTCTGGGGCAATACGATTATAAGCACGCCTCTCACACAACAGTTAGTCGGGAAAGAGGTCGTATTGCGTCCCAGCGAATACCTGCACAGTTGGAACAATGCCGTAATCATGTTTCTGTTGTTTTTAGTCGCGGCCTCGGCTTTGCTCAATCTGAAAAACAAATATGTACAACTGCTACTTATGTACCTGAGTATCGATTTCGTGATCCACTTTATCATCCGCTACGGGATGAACGAGGCGATCCTGTTCGGTGGGCATTGGATGTTTGCAATCCCGATCCTGCTGGGCTGGCTATACACACGATTGCCGGTCCGCATGTACCGGATACTGGACTGGGTTATTATCGGATTCTTTGTCCTGACTGCAACGATAAACACGATGGAGTTTATGCGTTCCTTCTTATTCGCCTAAAATGATGAATTTCCTTGCTTTTGTCGCGTCTTTGGAATTATCGGTACTGATAGCTGCCCGGTAGATATAAACACCGGGACGCATACGGGCACCACCGGATGTCAGATCCCAGGAAACCGTATAGTTTTCGAACAGACCGGACGTTCCGCTTTCTTCATGTTTCCAAAGTTGTCGGCCTGCCAGATCGTAGACCATAATACCCACTCGCATCCGACTTTCGGGACGGTTGTGCATAAGATGGAAAGTCACTTGCTCACGGGCGATACCCGGTGTTGCGATCACATCGAACAGGAAGGGTTTCAGTCCCTCGACCACTTCAAAAGTAAATGTCCGCACGGTCGAGTTATTCAAGATATCCCACACCCAGAACTCCGCCGTATGTTTACCCGGCTCAAGCGCCGGGATCGGGAACTTCACGATACCGGTCCCATCTTCGCCAGGTAACAGTTCGTAATAACTGTTCAGGTTATAGCTCAGGACGGTCGATTCGTCTATTACCAGCATCATATCATGCCCGACACTGCTTCCCGTGATATTCACTCCGCTCTTATCCCATAACTCAGCGACAAAATAGGGAGTCGTGTTCACCTGGCCGCCATCTACAAATGTCGTATCATTCAGGTAAAGGGCACGGATTTCCGGACCGATCGTATCGGTTTCCGCCGTGTCGGAAGTTCCTCCGACAATGAAATTGTCGAAATTACCCTGTGCCTCATTGCCACTTTCCGTATCGACGGCATAGAGATTCATTTTCCCCTGCAAATTAGAATAGGAAATATCCTTCGGAACCGTAAAAGTAAAGCTGAACTTTCCGTTGCGCACGGAGTCATTCCCTATAAAAATCGTATTCGGATAGTCGGTGAAGGTGAAAGCCGGACTGTCATCTTTATTGCTGTTCTTCAAGCAGGTGACAGTCACCTTGCTGTCTTTTACCGTCGGGTTGACTATACCAGTAAAATCAGTTACCAACTGCCCGGAAGCATCCAACACCTCTCCTTCGACAGTGATCTTTTCCAAAGCTTTAAAAGATATTGAATTTCCGTCTACCGATTGCCCGTTTACAGTCGTCACTTTCATTCCAAATTCTGGATAAGCTATTTTTACAGCTGGGTCTCCGATCAAGCAGAAACCAAGTTTGTAAACGGACGACAAGGTGTTTTTCGTTGCTTGCATCACTTCTCCCAGCGTACGACGACGCCCATTATTTCTTTCAAACAAATTACGGATAACATTGTCGTTGATCGGGAAATTAGGTCTGGAATAAGCGACACGAACAGTCGTAAACAGCGCAATGCCTCCACTGCTTTTATTCAGAAAGACATCTTCTCCGGCAGACGTATTCAAGTCATCGAATCGCGTAAAATCGCAGGTAGCCGTCACCCATACCGGCAGATGAGTATAAGTAAACTGGTTGATATCTGTTTGTGTTAACACTTTCTCATCGCTTAAAGCCGTTGTCCCTCCATGTCCGGTATAATTAAACAATAGAAGTCCGTCTTTTAGAAGTTTTTGCAAGCCACTCCTTACATCCGGATAAGTTCCTGCCGTCATGTCTTTTTTATAGGCATCATAATACAGCTTATTCACCAAAAACTCAGGATGTTCACTTTCGACATAACCTGCCAACTGATCAGCAAACTCCATATGCTCAGTCATAAATCCATCCGTATTGCTACCATCATCAGCCATAAAACACAGATTGTTTTTCCACGAACCTATATTTCTATTTTCCATATAAGAGATTACCTTATCCACCATCTGAGTCGCCTGCTCCACAGTCCTGATAGGAAAGCGTCCGATCCCCAGACATAGTTTTTTATTTTGAAGGGATTTCTTATTATCCGCATCATCCAGAAATCCGAAATAGTCATCAATCACATACGATTGACTACTTAATGAATTTTCCGTCTGATACGTCAATAACATATTGCTCATATCCACCGATTTCCAGGCGGAAGTCAATTTACGGTTGTCGAACGAGCCATCGCCGAACAGCAGTAAATATTTAGGAGCATCAGCTTCCGAAGTCTGCCGGTCGTAGAACATCTTCATAAAACGGCGATAAGCAGTTGCATCCGGTGTACCGCTGGAAAACTCGTTATAAATTGATTCTGGCGTCACCACCCGGACCGTCAGGTTATCCTTTGTCCGATGCGCTTCCGCCAAACGTTCTGCCTGCGTGGTAAAATTAGGCTGGGCAATAATGATCATATCTTGCTGTGGCAAAGCATGCAGATTCTGATTCACCACCTCGCCGACCGTCACGGGAGCTTTTATCTGTGAAGGTTTTACTACGACAAACTCCCTCAAGGAAGCGGAAGCAGGAATTGAAAAAGACAACTCTGTCCCGTTCAGAGACGTTTCCATCTGTTGCGGATTTACACCGTCGGTCACATCAAAAACCAGCGTACTGGCATCGGCTCCCTGAATCACAAAACGGGAAGCATTGCCTCTTGCCGAGAGGCTGCGGAAGAATGTATAATTGTCATATACTTTCAATTGCCTCTTCATCTGCAGACGGAAATAGTTCAAGTGCACATTCTTATGTCCGGTCGTACTGTATCCGATGTTGACCTTTACAGTCTCACCTTTATCAGCCGTCCAAGCTCTTTCGCGATACAGTTCCCGTGCCACTTCGTATTCGTCCGACGGGACAGACACGGAACCGGATATTAAAGCGTTTCCATCGACATTCATAGTAATCGTTCCGTTGCCACGGGAGATAAAAGACAGAGTGGCTTTTCCCTCGTCGTTCGTAATACCCGGAACCGATATCGTGAAATCACGGGATAAAGTAGAAGTAAACGATTCCCCATACAGTTCGCGCCCGGAACTGTTCACCGATACCAACTCTTCTTCGTGCAAAACATAGTCATCGAAAGTTGTCACTTGCAAAGTGGCTCCAGCAGCAGATGCAGCCTTCTCCATCGTACGCCCGGCTGTTTCTTTCTCGGTCACGAAATAATATCCGTAATTGGAATAGGGGTTGTTGGTGTGGATAAAGGACTTATCAGAAGAAGAATATTCCCATTTGCGCGGCCCTTTCCCATAAAACAACAAATAATCCGCACTCCTCCATACGGCTACCTCAGGGACATCATCAATATAGGTAGTAGAGAAATCTTCATCCAAAGGCCATCCTCCGTAGCCATAAACAGCTACTTTATCCAAATTGGAAAAGCCCATCTTTTTCAGATCGGCAGCCGTCAGTTTGTAAATACCATCTTCCGCCACCTGTATCTTCACCCATTTCCCGGAGTTCAATACCGACTCGGAGGCATATCGGCTACTATCCGCCCAAGCAGAAGTGAGCAGACCGAATACAAACAGCAAGACACATAAGATTCTCTTCATACGTTTTTTCCGTGTTATCTCACAAAGAAATCCAGCAGCTTCTGCTCGCCGATATATCCCTGCAAGTGGTCGTCTATCTTGACCGGCCCCACGCCTACCGGGGTTCCGGTGTAGATCAAATCACCTATCTTCAACGTAAAGAAACGGCTCACATAGGCAATGATCTTGTCGACCGGGAAAAGCATATCCTGTGTATTTCCCTCCTGGACGGTCTTGCCGTTAATATCCAGATGGAAAGGAATGCGGTTCACATCTCCCACACGCTCCAGTGGGACGAATGTCCCAAGAACAGCCGAATTATCGAACGCCTTGCTGATTTCCCAAGGCAGACCTTGCGCACGCAGCTTGTTTTGCAAATCGCGGGCTGTAAAGTCAATTCCTACCGTCACCTCGTTATAGTAACGATGGGCGAAACGTTCGGCAATGTTTTTTCCCAGCCGGTCTATCTTCACGACGATCTCCGTTTCGTAATGAATCTCCGAAGAGAAATCAGGAATGAAGAACGGTTTGCCGTCTTTCAGTAACGAAGAGTCGGACTTCATAAAGATAGTAGGCTCCGATAATTTTAACGAATGATGCAGCTCTTTATTGTGAGCAGCATAATTCATTCCTACGGCTATTATTTTCATATATCAGTGATTGATTGAATTCAAGCGGTTGAACATCACAGCAAGATGGGCATACATAGAGGTATTTTGCACCACGATATCTTCCGGCACACGGATACGGAACGGGGTAAAGTTCCACAAAGCCTTGATTCCTCCCGCGATAATCAATTCGGTCACTTCCTGCGCCTTGTCGACAGGGACGGTAATCACTCCGATCGTCGCTCCGTATTCCTTCTGCTTGGCAGGAAAATCATCCATGTGGTAGACCGGTATCCCGTTAATCTCGGTTCCGGCCAATTCCCGACGGACATCGAAGCCTCCAACAATCTCCAATCCGTATTGTTTCAGACCGGAATCCTGCAACAAGGCGGCTCCCAAGCTACCGACACCGAACAAGAATGCTTTATGCTGCGCCGTAAAACCTAAGAAATCCTCCAACACATCCACCAGCGTGCTGATTTCATAGCCGACACGTGTCTTCCCTGAAATATTCACAAAAGAGAGGTCTTTCGCCACCTGACTGGGGTCCACATTAATTTCTTTGGCAATCTGAGTAGATGATACGAAAGCTTCCCCTCTTCCTTTCATCAGTTTCAAAAAGGCAAGATACCACGGCAACCTCCTAAGAGTCGGCTCCGGCACTTTCCAGATTTGTTTCATTTCATCGTTAGCCATTGTTCAATCTTTATTAATGTAGCTCACAAAAGTACAATTTTTTTCTTTGGGAATAGAAAAATAGAACACGCTCTTTTCATAAAGCGTCCATCTGTTTTCGCCACCGATACGGACGATAACTATATAAATGTTCTTGCAAAACCAACCATCATACTATCATAATCGCCCGTATATTACTTTAAAACAACTCGTTACAGCATGATAGTTACCATTTTACACTATTATTCATCTATCATAACCATCATAGTGAAAAACGATAACATACTGTATGTCAATTATACAATAAAAACAGAGACCGTCCGGGAATAGGTGCAGAACAGGTTAAAATAGCTTCATTTTTCATCAAGACAAGCTTTTCTTTTGCCAAAAACGGCTTGAATAGCTGCTTGAGACCCGGGTGTAAGAGCCACGGACATCCGGGTGTGGAAGAGGTGCAGATCCGGGTCTGTGCGAAGCTCTTCCGGGGATGTGGGGATGTTTATCTGCCATGTTGAGGACACTTTTATGCCCTGTTTTTGCATCTTATCCGGCGAAAAGAGCGTTTTTTGTGCCAAATAATCTCGTTTCTGTCGATAGTCATTTTGGCCTATATAAATATAAGCAGCTCATTATCGGTTACATAAATAAACTATTAAATAAAAAGCATGATAGATGCATGATGGTAGAATGATAGTAGAAAACAACTACTATCATGCTTTAACATATTGTGAAACAACAGCTAACAACCAGCCATGATAGTATGATAGTTGGTTTGCAAATTTTTATAGAGAAAAAAGAGATGGCCTTGGATAGCAATTTTTGGTGCGGTTGCCCTGAAAACATACAGAATCAATGCTTTTTTTTAACAAAAGCCTCCCCGATATTGCTACCGGAGAGGCTTCATTTTGTGTCTGCCTTTTCTCTTCACAGGGATAATGGCAGATGAACTTTTTTTAATTTTTTACTTTAGTATTAATATTACCGCCTGTTCACCCATCACGGGATAATTAGCTTGAAAGCTGCACGGTAAAATTTAGAATTATTTGATTTATAAAATCTTATTCTTTTTCAGAGCAGAGATACGATTGCTCGTATCCCTACCTGATGATGAATTTTCTATTATTACTTAACGATAGCCTTAACAGCTTCTTCGCCTTCAACAGCTACTACAACTACACCCTGAGGAGCAGCAATTACAGCATTGTCAGAAGTGATAACTGTGTTAGCTACTGTCTGGCCAAGGATGTTAGAAACAACAACCTTCTTACCGGCAGCATTAGCAACACGTACAGCACCCTGCTGAGCGATTACAGTTACTTCTGATGTTGCAATTTCTTCGTTGTCTGTTGCCAATTGATCATCTTCTTTGTTTTCAACGTTGAAGATCAGGGCACCGTCACCACCAGTCTTAGCGTTAGAGAAATAAGAAGGATTCTTAGTCAAGACAACGCAACCATTCTGGATCTTCAACCAAGAGCCGTTTTCAGGAGCAATCTTTTCACCATCATAGTTGTTTGATTCGAACAAGAATTTGTTAGCATTACCTTCTTCTTCCACATTACCGGCAGCTTCAGGATTCACATAACGGAATGACCAAGTATAATTTTTGTGGTTGACGCCAGTCAACACATTCTTAATCTTGGTTGCACCAGCAGCCACCAAAGAATCATTTACAGCTTGTAATCTTGCAAAATCGATCTTATCATTTGCCAAAGCCTTGAATTCGTCTGTCAAAACCCACAATGTATCAGCCTGTTTGATAGCTTCAACAAAACCTACGCGAACATAACCAGCAGTTACATCTGTGTACGGTTTCTTGTAACCATTAGCAGCAGCAGAATCAGCGAAGCTAACTACATATTTACCTCTTTCAAATGCAGCCTTACCCGGAATAGCATGGATACAGTGGTTAGCATCTACCAAGTTACCATTTTCATCACGGTGAGTTCCGTCTGCTTCCGTACAAGGAATTGTATCTGTACCCGCGAAATCATTATGAGCAACAGAAAGTAGATACTGAGGTTTGATATCACCATTGTCACGGTTGATCACAGCTGTATCGATCTGGAAGGCAAGACCTGTAGCCTTGTTAGCAGTCCACATACCTACATAATTCACGTTAGCATCCATCAAACCACCTTCGCGGTTGTTTTCATCCATCAGATATTCTTTACGAACATTTTCAAAGAATCTCAAACTGTCACGACCATCTGTTGCACTTTCACCCAAAGCCGTATTGTTGAAACGGCGATACAGAGGAGCATCGCTCTTAGCGATAGCAAATACAGAAGTTCTTGTTTCAGTCAATACCTGAGCACGCAGCAGAGCATCTTCATCGTTGTCGACAACACCAGCTTTATTCAAGCCATTGTTATTAATCAAAGCATAATAACAAGTCAGATCTTCACCCTTCGTAAATTCATTGTTTTCTTTGAAATAGAAAGAAGTTACAGCATCTGTGCTAGCCGGATTTGTCGTTGCCATGATCTGGTGTTCTTTGTTTACATAGAGCTTACGTCCGTAAGGTGCAGAAACCGTATAAAGACGTCTTTCCAACTGAGCCAATGTCGGAATATAAGTATTAGCACCACGAGCATCTACATCATAACCGAATTCAGCAGCTTGAGCAGCTTCAATTGAGAAACGGCCAGCATCTTCAGTCAATACGTTCAAAACAGAGTCTTCAGCATTCTTGTTCAGGTATTTATCAGCTGTATAAGCATGCCAGTAGTTGAATGTATAACGATTTACATCCAGATCCTGATCTTCCAAAAATTTGTATCCATTGTGTTTGTCAGCAACAGCGTCAGCAGAAACCGGTTCAAAGACAACTTCTACACCATTCAACTTGTACTGGCCGTCTTTAGTACCTTTTCTCAACTGGATCTGATAATCGTTCTGTGCATCGAACTCACGGTTAGTTACCTGAACCGGAGAAATTTCTGCACGAAGAGCAGAATGATCTTTCTTGATAACAACCCACTGGAATGCAGGGATATGGTTAAAATTCATATTCTTGATAACATCACCTCCAGTATATTCAGCTACAGAGTCTGCATCATAAATGTGAACGCCATAATATTCACCAGTTTTCACATTTTTGATCGTGTAAACACCGTCAGCGATACTTGCATAATCAGAATCAATACCGTCGGCGTAAGCCAAAAGATTTACGTGGTTTTCAACAGGTCTTCCAGCAAGCACATCGTCATCATAGAAAGTAACGACATTCTTAGCTTCGTCTACCAAAGTACAATGTGACAACACTGTAAACAGCTTCGTATTATTCTGAACACCTGGTTTAAAACCAGTTGCCATGCTACCAGAAATTCCATCATCTACACGGGCATCATCATTCAACATTGTCCAATATGTCACTTCGCTTCCTTTCTGGCTTTTCGGAGCCACGGCATTTGCCAACTCAACAAACTGAGAGAAAGATTCGACTTGCAAAGAGTCTGTCAACAGGTCCTTTGTGAATTTGAAACGGAATGCATCGTCCGGCAAATTATAGCCTAATGTATCAATCACATTATAACCATTAACCGGTGTAACCAAATTGCCTGCGGCATCTTTTTCCATGATTGCAGCCGATGTTGTCAACTGATTATACAGTTTGAAAGAAGCACCAGTACTTTCATAATAAGACGTATCAAGACGTAAATAGTTATAAGACAATTCTCCTTCGTCATTCAATTTGTTCAAAAACAGATATTCATCTTGTGCTGGTGTATATCCACCTTTTTTGTTACGCAGAACTTCATAAGGAGAAGAAGGAGTACCACTACTTCTCAGGACCTGGGCTTGATACTTATCGGCAAACGGATTTTTGTCGATATCCTCTGCAAAAGACAACTGCATGTACTTAACATCATCGCCCTTTGTGTTCAGGTCTTCAGCAGACATTACCCAAGAACCCGGAGTCAAGATCTGTAAAGCTGTACCTGATTGCAGTTTTTGTTTCGAATCTTTTGCTGCATAAATAACGTTAGTAGCAGCATCTACACGAATCACCAAAGTAGAGTCACCACCGGCAAAGTCCATAGAAACAACTTCGGAGGCTTGTAAAGAGTTAGAAACATTGTAACGGCTGTTATACCAAATCCACTGTGTCAAAGCACCACCAACTTCAGCTGCATTACCTGAAACAGCAGAAGTAGATGTACCCGTTTCTTTTACTGCATTCTTCGGATCAAAAGAAAAAGTAGCACCTGTTGCCTTGTTTGTCATAACAAAACGAGTAGCACCACCATCACCTGTCACATTAGCAGAAACCGTCCACAAAGCGGAATCAACTTTTGCCAAAGAATTCAATGAGTTTGCTGCAACCGATTTAAAAGCGAGAGTTCCATCGGCAGTTTCTGTAACGCTTACAACATTAGTTGCCCCACTTCCTACGCCTAAAGCATAATACTTGGCCTGACGAATTTCAGGTTCACTAGAAAAAACCTGAGGATTAAACGTCTGCGCAGAAGCTCCGACACCAGAAGCCAGCAGAACACCGGCTACAAGAGTAGAAAACTTTTTGTTCATAATCTAATAATTTAATTAATAATACTATATATAATGAAATTCAGTTCTATAAATCCCTCTTTGGGATCATCCTATAAAATGACTAATGAAAACGTACGTTTTTTTTAGTCATTTTGGGGGAGGGTTTAAATGGTTTGTGATAAAAAGGTGGTTTTTCGTACATGTTAAGCTATCTAATTGATAAGAAAGAATATAGAAAAAGAAAAATCTTTGAGGAAAGAATTGCAGGTTCAAAAAGTATATGTATTTTTGTAGCTGAAAAATGACGAATTTAAACGTACGTTTTTTTAGTCATTTTATTTTAGGGACCTATCTTGTTGATATAAAATTAATTACATCCCATTTTTTACCTATTTTTACCCTCATAAACATACGTACGCGTGTACCTTTCAAGATCACAAGTACACCTAATAATCAATATATTACGAAATTGCCAAACTTGCAAAAAAGAGTTTTCCCGCAAAAAAACAAAAAAACATCACCTACGAGACAATATACATATCCTCAATATACATACAATTCCTACTTTTCATACCGAGAAAGGAGATCATTCAGCATGCACAACGCAAGAAAACTTCACAGTTGACATTGTGGCAACAAAAAAGCCTCCGATGAAAAAGATCCACCGGAAGCTTCCTATTATATTATTATATAATGTATATACGAATCAGATTCTCGCAAGCGTCGTAACAATAAAGTCCCACGTACGGGCAACAGACGGAATGCTGACACGCTCGTCAGGAGAATGCGGATGCTGCAAGTCCGGACCGATAGAGATCATGTCCATATCAGGATAGGATTCCTGAATGATACCGCATTCCAGACCGGCATGCATAACCTTAGCCTCCGGCTTCTTTCCGTACAAATCCAAATAAGCTTGCTGCATGATTTTCAGGATCGGCGAATCGATATTCGGCTGCCATCCGCCGTAACCATCCGAATATTCCACCTTCGCCCCGGCTAGAGAGAAAATACTTTCCAAACTCGAACAAACAGCTTCCTTGCGGCTCTCGGACGAACTGCGAACCAAAATTTGAATCTCGATCATTTCGTTCGAGGACTTGACGATTGCCAAGTTTGTAGACGATTCGACCGTACCCGGAAAATCGACCAGCATACTGATCACACCGTTCTGGCAACCTTCTATCGCATTGATCAGATCATCCTGAATCTCTTCCGGAATCAGAGTTGCCGGCATATCGGTCATTTCGGCCGTAAAATTAATATTGTGTTCAATGCCCTTATATTCGTAGCGGTACATTTCCTGATAATCGGACACAAGCTCCCAAAGAGCTTCCACATTATCTCCAGGAATTGTTATTACGGCAAAAGCTTCACGCGGGATAGCGTTGCGCAACGAACCGCCGTCGACAGATGACAGACGAGCCCCATAATCGCGTACGGCCTCTTTCAAAAAACGGAACATCAGCTTATTCGCATTCGCACGTCCCAAATGAATATCCACACCGGAGTGACCGCCTTTCAAGCCGGTCAGGCTGATTTTCACGGCAACATCGCCCTCCGGAATATAAGTATCTTCCTTAAATTGCATGGAGACATTCAGATCGGCGCCACCAGCACAACCGACAAACAACTCGCCTTCTTCCTCTGAATCACAGTTCAACAGGATTTCCCCTTTCAGGAAACCCGGCTTCAAACCGACTGCGCCATCCATTCCCACTTCTTCGTTAATGGTAAAAAGGGCTTCCAGAGGACCGTGCGTCAATGTCTTGTCCGCCAGGACAGCCATAGCAAAAGCAGCACCCATACCGTTATCAGCACCCAATGTCGTTTCGCGTGCTTTCACCCAATCTCCATCTATATAAGCATCGATCGGATCAGTTAGAAAATCATGTTTTACCGAAGAGTTCTTCTGCGGAACCATATCGAGGTGAGACTGCATGGTCACGGTTTTGTGTCCTTCCATTCCCGGAGAAGCCGGTTTACGAATCAAAACGTTTCCCACTTCGTCCTGCAAAGTTTCCAATCCCAATCCTTTACCAAAAGCTACCATAAAACGGGTTACAGCCTCCATATGTCCGGTCGGACGAGGGATTTGCGTAAGGTCATAGAAATAACCCCAAACTGGCTGCGGAGAAAGATTTTTGATTTCTGCGGACATAAATAAAACTGCGTTTTAATTGACAATTGACAACTTAATCAATGAACAATTGACAATTAGGTTAATAATTAATGTTATATATCGAATGGACAACCGGGCATTTAATTGTCAATTGTCAATTGTCCATTGTCAATTCCTTTGTTTACAAAAGGTAGCGCCACCACACCAAACAGTCCCGTAATTCCGAGCCAGGCAGTTTGCACCGTATGCACCACCAGAGCAAAAGCCGCAGCATCGGTTTCTTTTACTCCGAAGCACATCAAAGTGGCGATCACCATAAAATGCCACGGACCAATCCCCCCCTGCACGGGTACCGCCACAGCGATACTACTCATCGTAAAAGCGATCAGACCGACCGTCACACCCAAATCACGGGTAAAATCGAAAGCATAGAAAGTGATGTAGAAATACAGGAAATATCCTGTCCAGATCAACAGGGTTTGAATAACGAAAAGACCTTTACGCTTCATCAGCCAGATGCTCTTCATTCCATCCCAGACGTTCTGCAACATCGACTTTGCTTTCTTGACCAGCGTAAAGTTACTCATATATGTGAATATAAACCAAATTCCGGCAATAAAAATTACGCCGGCCACATAAATCCATATCGAGTTGAACATGGACTGAAAACCATCCAGCAACGCAGGGTTCTTCGCAAAGAAACTATGGAAAAAATCAAAATTGAAGATAATGATGGACATTGTGATCAGCCCGACCATGATGGTATCGCTCACACGGTCGATCAGCAGCGTCCCCAACAGGCGGGTAAACGGGATCTTGTCATATTTGGTTATCATCCCGCAACGCCAGACTTCACCGACACGTGGTAGCACAAGGTTCACAGCATAATTCCCCAACACAGCATAAATCACATTGCAGGTCTTCACCTTATCACCTAACGAACGAATCAGCAGTCCCCAACGCAATCCCCGGACAATATTGGCTCCCAAGCCAAACAAAAGGGAAAAAAGAATAATCTCATAGCGGACCCCCTTACGAATCACATTCCAGATCTCGCCAATATCCATCTTACTGTATAGATACCAAAGGAGTAAACAACCGAATGCAAGCGGGAGAATTATCTTGAGAAACGTGCGTAGAATTGCTTTAAAATCCATTATACGTAGATGACTTTAAATTATTTGTTGTATTTTTGTACGCCTGCAAAGATAAGCATTATATTTAAATACGAACACATTACACCAAAGAAGTGGATGAGATTAGTTAAGCCCAAAAAAGCATTAGGACAACATTTCCTGAAAGATCTGCAAATAGCTGAGCGTATTGCAGATACATTGTCCGATTACAAGCAGTTACCTGTACTGGAAATTGGCCCAGGGATGGGCGTCCTCACCCAATTCTTACTGGAAAAAGGACACGATCTGACAGTAGTGGAGCTGGATATGGAATCGGTCGATTACCTGGAACAGAACTTTCCCGTCTTGGAAGGCAAGATTTTGGCCGAAGACTTTCTGCGTCTGGATCTCGGCAAGTTGTTTCCGGACCAGTTTTGTGTGATTGGCAATTATCCTTATAATATATCCAGTCAGATATTTTTCAAAGTGCTCGACTACAAGGAACATATTCCCTGCTGTTCGGGTATGATACAGAAAGAGGTGGCCGAACGTCTTGCTGCCGGTCCGGGTAGTAAGACATACGGCATCCTGAGCGTCCTGCTACAGGCCTGGTACGAAGTGGAATATCTGTTTACAGTCAGCGAGAATGTATTCGATCCGCCTCCAAAGGTCAAGAGTGCGGTGATACGGATGGTGCGCAATGACCGAAAATCGTTGGGATGTGACGAGAAGCTTTTCAAGACGGTTGTCAAAACCTCGTTCAACCAACGTCGCAAAACATTGCGCAACTCCATGAAACCTCTGCTGGGTAAGGATTGTCCCGATTATTCGCTCCCGATCTTTAACAAACGACCGGAACAGCTTTCCGTAGAGCAGTTCGTGGAACTGACGCTGATAACGGAGCGAAACTTAAAAGATTTATGATTTCAGATTTATGATTTATGACTTATGGAGCTTGTATTGTTTCACAAATCATAAATCATAAATCCTAAATTCTCCAAAGCATGATTGAACTGACGAAAGAATATATAGACCATCTAAAAGACATCATCACGGAGAAGGATGATGCTAAGATTAAGGAGATACTGGACGAACTGTATCCGGCGGACATAGCCGAACTGTACCAGGAGCTTGATTTGCAAGAGGCTATCTACCTCTATCTGCTGATGGATGGTGAAAAGGCAGCGGATGTTCTGATGGAACTGGATGAAGAAGACCGTCACAAGTTGCTGAAAGAACTTCCGAACGAACTGATTGCCAAACGCTTCGTGGACAATATGGAGACCGACGACGCTGTAGACCTGATGCGTGAGTTGGACGAAGATACCCAGGAAGAGATTCTTTCGCACATCGAAGACGTAGAGCAGGCGGGCGACATCGTCGACCTCTTGAAATACGATGAAGACACTGCCGGTGGATTGATGGGTACCGAAATGATCGTGGTGAACGAGAATTGGAGTATGCCCAAATGTATCGACGAGATGCGCAAGCAAGCTGAAGACATGGATGAGATCTATTACGTCTATGTAGTTGACGATGATGAGCGCCTTCGCGGAGTCCTCCCCCTGCAGAAGCTGATCACTAATCCTTCCGTCTCGAAGATCAAGCATGTGATGAAGAAAGACCCGATCTCCGTCCGCGACAGTGACAGTATCGAAGAGGTGACCGAGACGATCGAAAAATATGACCTGGTCGCCCTACCTGTTATCGACAGCATCGGGCGTCTCGTCGGACGTATCACCATCGACGATGTCATGGATGAAGTCCGCGAACAGCACGAACGTGACTACCAGTTGGCATCCGGTATCTCGCAGGATGTGGAAACTTCGGATAATGTCTTCACCCAAACGGCCGCCCGCCTTCCTTGGCTCCTGATCGGTATGATAGGCGGAATAGGGAACTCTCTGATCTTAGGTAATTTTGAAGGAAATTTTGCCGTCAACCCCAAGATGGCGCTGTTTATTCCGTTGATTGGAGGAACAGGTGGAAATGTCGGCATCCAGTCTTCCGCCATCGTGGTACAAGGCCTGGCCAACAACAGTTTGAAGGAAGGAAACATTCTGCCTCAGATCTTGAAAGAGTCTGTCGTTTCACTGATTAACGCCAGCATCATCAGTTTAGTCGTATTTATCTATAATTTCTTTATGTTAGGCGACAGAGGCATCACCGCTTCGGTTTCCTTAAGCTTGTTTGCGGTCGTGATGTTCGCCAGTGTCTTCGGAACACTGGTCCCCATGACTCTCGATAAACTGAAGATCGACCCTGCTTTGGCCACCGGACCGTTTATCACCATCACAAACGACATTATAGGTATGATGATCTACATGTTCATTACGTCTGCACTGGCTGGATAAGCAAAAAAACAATCTCTTCCCCTTTCAGAAAAGAGATTGTTTTTCCACACCAGACATCACCAACCCGTGGGCTGTTTGATATTCGGATTAGCGGTTACTTCTTGCTGATGTAAAGGCCATGAATCGAATTTCGGGAAAACACAATTACGTGTTTCAATCGTCACATAAGAACCCTCATTAGGATTCCATGCTCCATAAATTGTACCTTGATTCGTTTCATTCCCGATTCCCCAACGACGAATATCGTCATAACGCTTTCCTTCGAATGCAAACTCGATACGACGTTCACGGCGATACAATTCACGTACCTTCTCTTGAGTATTATACACAGACTTATCCATATTTGGCATTCCAGCACGATTTCGAATCATATTAATATATTTCTCCACATCCGGATTTTGCCAGTCTCCTGTTTCAATCAGACACTCCACATAATCCATCAGGACTTCGGCATACCGATAAATCATAAAGTCAAGTGTTCCTCGTCCCGTAGCTCGATCTTGTTCATCCAAGTATTTTTTCAACATATATCCAGAACGCGAGGCTCCTGTTTTTCCAACAAAATCACTACTGTTAGGATCAAACGGATGATAAACATAATTAGAAATGGAAGTGCTGTCTTCTGGCATCATCACAGTTGCATACAAACGGGGATCCCGCGCTTTATATAAAGGATTCCGTTCATACTGTAAACGTTCTTCAGCCGAAAGAGACTGAATCGTTTTTCCATCAATCGTCTCATAAACGTCAACCAATGACTTCAACGGGGCACTTACACCTTGCCCCCCCATGACTGTCCCCATATTACGGAACCAAATATCATTGCATCCCTGGTCTCTAAATAATATTCTTTCCTTATTTTGTTCGCCGAGATAACGGAACAAATCCCGATAATTCCTGCCTGGATCATTATCCTGAGAAGATGTATAATACAGTTCAAATTCCCCTGAATCGATCAACGCCTTTGCTGCTGCTTTTGCCTGCTCATATTGTTTAAATTGCAGGTTGACATCCATTTTTAATGCTAAAGCGATCGATCTGGACATTCTACTCCGACGCCCTTCATCCCAAACGAACGGCAGATCTTCTGAATTTATAACCATATCCAATTCACGATTGATAAAATCCAGACATTCTTGTACCGTATTACGCGCCAAGTAAATATCACTTGGATTCAAAGCATGATCCACGATAGGAATCCCGTCATGCCGTCCATAATAATTCAGCAGGCGGATGTGATACCAAGCACGCCACACACGTGCTTCCGCTTTCATACGTGCTCTTTCCGATTCATCTGCAAAATAGGCATTATCAACATGTTCCAAGAATCGGCAACACCGACGAATATAAGTATAACTATTAGACCACTGATCTAAAACAACTTCCCAACTTGTTGGATCATTGTTTTTAGTAGGAGGTACCAAAGAGCCATTTCCTAATTGAACTATACGTTGATCAAAATTAGCAAAGAAATACATGTTGTCTGTAGCACCCTCCAAAAACATCAATCCTAACTCTGTCTCAGACTGCCCTCCTTTCATCCATAACTTACATTGTCCTAAAGCATTTTCACATTCATTCATCGTTTCCCAAAACTTATCATCTGATATTTCAGTCGGATGATTACGTGTTAAAAAATCTTCACATCCACAACAACTTATCATTACGGCAATCAGACAGATTACCTTCATTATTTTCTTACTATATTTTTTCATCTTTACTTTATCATTATATTAGAAATTCAAACTTACACCTGCCGAATAGGTCTTAACCAACGGATAAGAGCCTCTTTGTCCACGACTTTCCGGATCAACCAAATCCTCTTTTGCAATTGTAAACGGATTCTGCACATTCAGATATAAACGAATATTAGACATTCCAATCTTTTTCAATCCGATTTGGTCAAAAGTATACCCAAACTGAATATATTTAACGCGACAATAACTTGCGTCAAAACGCCAATAATCTGATGTATGATCATTATTCCCATAAGAAGAATTAGGAGCCAAACGAGGATATCTTGCAGTCGGATTTTCCGGAGTCCAATAATCTGTTTGAACTGCTAACGGTGTCTGACCGTCACCGGATGTATTCAATCCATAGGCATAGGGACCAGAATAATAACCATCAACTCCTGTAACCCCTTGGAAAAGTATTTCAAAGTCAAACTTTTTATAATTCAAAGAAATATTAGCAAAATAGTTCAAATCTGGCTGATCATCTCCACTGATAACACGGTCATCCGTTGTGATCTTACCATCCTCATCTGTATCCAAATAGTGGATATCTCCCGGTTTCTGTCCATCAAAAATCACAACACCTTCTTTGGGAATCCAATTTCCTGCAGCATCTTTCGTAAAATCGTCTTCTTGCAACAGACCATCCGTTGGATAAATAAAGTAACTATTCAAAGCATACCCTATCTGATGAATCCTGTTTCCATTATCATAAGGTGCACCAAAAAGATCTTCTATCTTGTTTTCATTATGTGTCAAACCAGCATGTATATTCAATCCGAAATCTTTAGTGACCTGTTTATTATAACTCACATCGAATTCCCACCCTTTATTACGGACTTTGCCCGAATTCAAGGGTGCTGCACTGATTCCCCCGATATAAGAAATAGGTGGGGTTATGATCATATCTGTCGTCAACTTATTATAATAATCGAACGTTACGGTCAAGTTTTTAAACAAACGGATATCAGCTCCTACATCCAACATGTGAACCGTTTCCCAAGTTATATCCGGATTCCCGAAGACCGTTTCATTACCATTTCCCGCATTTATCAATGTCTGATACTTATAAAGTCCGATATTCTCATTTCCTAATGAACCATAAGACATTCTCAGTTTGAATTCATTCAAAAAATTTTTCGTCGACTTCATAAATGCCTCTTCATGAATATTCCAGCCAGCACCGATAGAGGGGAACACTCCAAATTTGTTTCCCGGTCCAAAGCGGGAGGAACCGTCACGTCTCACCGTACCTTCCAACAAATAACGGTTATCAAATGTATAATTTGCTTTTGCAAAGAAGGAACTCATAGCCCACTGATCCCAGTCACCATTATTTGTCAGTTCCTGATTATACCCACCAATAGCAAATAACCGATGTTTATTTTTCTCCAAGGTATATTCAACGGTTCCCCCTAAATAATAATAACTGGAACGACTTTTGGATGCATTATGGATAGCTCCCCAAGTTTGTAGAAAAGAACCTGAATTATAATCGAAAAAGTTATAAGCATCTCTTTCTTCTTTTGTTGCTCCACTACTTATTCGATAAGAATATTGCCCACGGACAATCAGGTTCGGAATAATTTCCCAACGCGGAGCAATATTAATACTGATATTGTCTCCTAAATAAGTACGGACACCCCCCTTTTCCATCAAAGCTGCTGGATTCCGCTGCTCCGGACGATTTCCATAATATAAAATATCACTTCCTTCTTTCATCGGATAATGGATTACCGTATTCGGAGGTGTTGTATACAAATAATTAAGCACGGCTTGCAAAGGCTCATGCCTGTTTGTACGATACGAATTAAAATCCATATTGACCGACAAATTGTCCAACAAACTGACTGATGTATTTGCCCGAATATTCAAACGGTTATAACCTGCGTTATCAATCAAGGCTTCATTATCCAGATAATTGGCAGTCAAGGCAAAACGAGCAAGGTTACTTCCTCCGGATACAGAGACGGAATGGCTTTGGATCATACCGGTCTGATACATATAGTCGGTCCAATCTGTATCCGGATATTTGATAAGATCCGAATGGCTCCTCGTCGCATCAATTGCTTCTTGAGAATAGATCGGTGCTCCTCCTACATTCGCATTCGCAACATTTACCATTTGCATATAATCTGCCGCGTTAACAAACTCCGGTAGATAGGTCGCTTGTTGAAAACCTGCATAACCATTGTAGGAAATGCTGATCTTACCAGGAGTTCCACGTTTTGTCTTCACAACAATCACACCATTTGCTGCACGAGCACCATAAATGGCAGAAGCAGCCGCATCTTTCAAAACAGTCACACTCTCGATCGTATTCGGATCCAGTTGATTCATGTCCATAGGAATACCATCTACCAGCACCAAAGGATCACTTGTACCCAAAGTCGAAATGCCACGAATCTTTATTGCAGCTGCATCTGCCCCCGGTAAACCGGAACTTTGTGTCACATTCAACCCTGTGATTCCACCTTGCAGCGACTGGGACAAAGATGTGATCGGTTTGGTCGACAAGTTTTTTGTCACATCTAAAGAAGATACGGCAGAAACAGAGTTCACTCTTTTTTCTTCCGAAATACCTGTTACCACAATTTCATCCAATTCTTCGGAGTCAGAATTTAAAGAGACTGTCAAGTTGCTTATAGCACGAGAGACAACATACTCATAATCTTTAAACCCTAAATATTTAAAAATCAAAATATCTCCTCTCTTTGCCTTAATAGTGAAATAACCATTACCATCACTAATGGTCCCTAGAGATGTTCCTTTAATCAGAATATTCACTCCTGGTAATGGATAAGGCGGTTCTGAATTTTCAAGAACCTGTCCTTGGATAGTCCAAATCCTGTCATCAATAACAGTGTTATTGATGACATCCGATTCTTCGGATGTCTCTTTCCGGGCGATTGCGATATAATCCTCAATTTGTTTAAAAGAATAACCGTCGCCCAATACAGAGCGTAATGCTGTCAAAATATCAGAAGTCTGGATATCCACCGATACCACCCGGTCCTTTTGAAGTTCATCACTACTATAGGCTATTTTCACTCCCGATTGTTTCATAATAGCATCCAGAACTTGCTCCAAACGGGCGTCTTTAAAAGATAAATTCAACGTGTACTTTTGCTCTAAAAGAGTTGTTGATGCCGAAATATCCGGCGAAATACTTAATAAATTGATGAGTAAAAATAAAAATAACGAGTGCTTTAAGACTTTTTGTGCATACACAAAAGCCCCATGTCTGCTTTTTTCCATAAATTTGTATTTTACAGGTTTAAACTGAGTTATAAAAATGTTTAGTAATCTGTTACGGGAGACAGTATCTGGTACATACTGTCTCCTTTTTGTGTTTTCATGATATCTAAGTCATCATACCTCCTCTCTTTTTTGTTTAACATAAATGATATTTCCTTGGCTTCGTTCCAATTTCACATCTGACGTAAAACTGATCAACTCCAATAATTGCTCCAAACTGATTTTCCGGTCTATGACCAAAGAAAAACGCTTATCTTTCAACTGTTCATTTTGATACCGGACGGTAAAATCATACCAATGCAACAACTTATTAAAGATTTCCTCTAACGCGGCATCTTTGAAAATATATTCTCCTTTTACCCAAGATGTATATAAATCCGTGTCTACAACCCGTATCCCGGACTTACGGCTTTCCTTATTATAACAGAACTGCTCGGAGGGGACAATCCGGAATTCTTCGCCACCATTCGCTTTTACAGCCACAGAACCTCCTACCAGTGTGACACGAGCCATTTGCTCGGACTGATAAGCCGAGACATTGAAAGAGGTTCCCAAAACCTGGACTGCGACCTCATCCGTCCTCACCACAAAAGGACAGTCCGGATTCTTAGCCACATCGAAGAACGCCTCTCCTTTCAACCGGACCTCGCGCATTTCTCCTGCAAAGCGAGTCGGATAAGATAACTCCGATTCAGCATTCAGCCAAACGTGTGTTCCATCTGCCAACTCCAGTTCGTAAGCATTCCCTTTCGGTATCACCAAGTGATTCCAAGACAGCTTTTCTTCATCTGAAGGTTGCTCCCGGTCCGACTCATACGAAAGTTGTCCAACCAGATTATTCCGAATCACCATATTGCCCTGCTGAATCGAAAAACTATCCTGCTTCAACGGAATCCGTTCCCCATTATCCAACAGTAAAGTCGGTTGATTTATGTTTTTCAATACATCTGCCTCAGCAGTCCAATCCGGCTCCGCAGGTCTGTTCATAAAATAGAGCCCTATAGAAAACGCAATAGCGACCAAGGCCGCATAAGGCAACCAAGTTTTTAAGTTAAACTTTTTCTTCTTCTCTACAGTTTGGTTGCGTACCCTCATCCAAGCCTGTTCAACATCATATTCAGAATCATCCTGCTTTCCGACAGTCTCGAAACTGCGATATAGTTCACCTACTTGCTCGAACTGCCTTCTGTTGGCTTCCGAACAAGCAAGCCATTCATTCAACAGGCGATGCTCGTCTTCGGTCGCATCTTCGGACAGGACAGACAACATGATCTCATATATCGTTTCAGACTTCATTTGCAATACCTTTTATTATATGACAACAGTGGGCAGGAAAATGGGTAGGAAAAAATAAACTTTTTTCATGTATCTATGACAAATTCAGTCTGCATGTAATTTGTTTCCGGCAATGCCGAACATATATTCGTATATCTTCGACAATGTCGAACAGCTACACGACAACGTCAAAAACAGGTTTCATTAGCATAAAAAGCAAGACTGTTCCTTGTAAATCAATCAATTCTTCCCGCATAATTCGAAAAGCTTCTCCCAAATGATACTTGACAGTATTGACCGATATTCCGGACACTTCTGCTATTTCTTTATATTTCAATCCTTTTATACATTTAAGAAGAAATACTTGTTTACATTTAGGGGGTAGTTTACGAAGAGCCTCCCGCACTTCTTGTTTATACCGGAAATCATTCTCCTCTTCAGCTTGTCCATTCCACTCTTCTACAAGCGAGGCCAGAAAACTTTCTTTCGATAATTCAGCTTTATAGTAATTCAAGCAGCGGTTATAGACAGAGCGATAAGCATAAGGCAAAAAGTTATCCCCGTTGATCGTCAAACCGTCTTTTTCCCAAACGGCAATAAAAAAGCTTTGGACAATATCTTCTACAATTTGTTTATCTGACAAATAACGGGATGCATAGCGGCACAACTCCGCATAATACATCCGAAATAATTGCTCAAAAAGTAGTTCATTGACCATTTTTCCATTCAATTTTTCAATCTTATATGATAACTTAGAAGTACAAATATACGGAAAAACAAGAAACAGGAGTGAAAACCATAGTAATCCATAGGGTAACCTCATCAAAATTCGGGAACCGTATGAAATATACCAAAGAAAAAACAGGACCTTATCATACAGGTTTTTCTCATTTCCTCTGTCACTGTATCACTGATTTCTTTCTATCAGTTGATATTCAAATTGTTTCATTAGTGATATATGCCCGTTTTCTCTATCACTGCCCTATCACTGACAATCCCCTGTCTCCCATCCCTGCAAATCACTCGATTATTTTATGCAAAAACGGGTGTAAAATAGGTAAAACCGGGTGTTTTTTATTGTTCAGCACGGTACTTTAGTTGCCAGACACCCCCATGTTGCCCCCTCTTACACCCAGGTGTAGAGGGGCGATACATCCGGGTGTGAAGGATGGTAACATGGGGGTGTTTACGGAATTATGTACTTGTCTTTACTAAAAAAAGAGAGGGCTTTTGTGGAATGAAGAACCGTATTTCGTCGATTTACTACCTGCCACATTCGTTTTTACATTTGTTTATTCGACTCTTTTATATGCTCTTTCAAAAACAAAAAGAGGATAGCACACTGATTCTTAATCATATATCAAAAGCTCCATATTTCAGAAGTGATAGAGGAGTGATAGAGGAAAACGTCCTGTATCACTGCCTCTGACGCTTGAATATGAATAGCTACAACCTTCGTAGTGATAGAGTGATAGAGGATTTGCAGAAAACTTCGTATGCAGATCACGACCTTGGAAAATTTTGATACGGTTGCTCTGTTTTTCTTTTGAGAGCGGAGTAATAGTAAAAGATTATTCTTACTTTTGTCAAGAAATCCCGGTAACAATTATGGACGAAAAAGTGCTCGAAAAACTGAAAGTACTGGCTGAATCGGCCAAGTACGATGTATCTTGCGCTTCCAGCGGAACGTCGCGAAAGAACAAGAGCGGCGGGATCGGAAGTGCGGCAGGGTGGGGCATTTGTCATAGCTTTGCCGAGGATGGCCGTTGCATTTCTTTACTGAAGATTATGCTGACAAATTACTGCATGTTCGATTGCGCCTACTGCATCAATCGCCGCAGTAACGATATTCCCCGTGCCACATTGACGGTGACGGAACTGGTGAACCTCACGATCGAGTTTTACCGCCGTAACTATATCGAAGGGCTTTTCTTGAGTTCCGGTGTTGTGCGCAATGCCGATTACACGATGGAGCGCCTCGTCAGGGTGGTAAAAGACCTCCGGACAGTATACCGGTTTAACGGCTATATCCACTTGAAAAGTATTCCCGGCGCCAGCCAGGAACTAGTGAATGAAGCCGGACTCTATGCCGACCGTATGAGTGTGAATATCGAGATCCCGAACGAGAAGAGTCTTCAGCTATTGGCTCCTGAAAAGGATTTTCAGAGCGTCTTTCAGCCGATGCGTTATATTCAGCAAGGTGTTTTGCAGAGCGCTGAAGAGCGGAAACGTTTTCGCCATGCTCCGCGTTTTGTGCCTGCCGGGCAGAGCACGCAGATGATTGTCGGGGCGACACCCGATTCGGATAAGGATATCCTTCGTCTCTCATCCGCCCTCTATCAGCGTCCGACGATGAAGCGTGTCTATTATTCCGGTTTTATCCCTGTCAATGAATACGATAATCGGTTGCCGGCCTTGAAGCAACCGCCGTTGGTTCGGGAGAACCGTCTGTATCAGGCGGACTGGCTCTTGCGCTTCTATCAGTTCAAAGTGGATGAGATCGTGAACGATGCCTATCCTGACCTCGATCTGGAAGTCGATCCGAAGCTCGGTTGGGCGTTGCGCCATCCGGAGCAGTTCCCAGTCGATATCAATAAGGCGGATTACGAGATGCTTCTTCGCGTACCCGGTATCGGGGTGAAGTCGGCGAAATTGATCGTCGTCTCCCGCCGATATTCCCGTCTGGGGACAGGGCAATTGAAGAAGATGGGTGTCGTGATGAAGAAAGCCCAGTATTTCATTACATGCCACGAGTTGCCAGTCCGCACGATTAACGAAGTGTCACCTGAGGTGGTCCGTCAAATCCTTATCCGGAAAGCGGGACGTAAGAGTACCGACGACCGTCAGCTTATCCTCCAATTTAAGGAAGAATCATGACGGTATTCGTGTACGATAAAACCTTTGAAGGGCTGCTGACCGCTGTTTTTGATGCTTATTCACGTCGCAGCTTTCCCGATCTGCTGTTAGCAGAAGGAGAACCTTTTCCCTTGTTTTATGATGAGGCAGTGACGATCTGTACGGACGATGCCAAGGTGGATCGTGTTTGGAAAGGTTTGCAGAAGCGGCTTTCCGCTATGGCTTTGTCTGTGATTACCGTTACTTGGCTATCTGAACTGCCAGAAACGGACATGCTGCTTTTTCGCTATATCCGTAAGGCGATCGACGCTCCGCGTACGATCGAACTGAACTTTGGCGATCCCGATGTTCTCGAAGTCTCCAAGGTATGGAAAAAGGTGACGAACGAGCGCCTGCGTGTCATCCAGTTCCTTCGTTTCCAAAAAGCGGCGGACGGGACTTTCTTTGCTGCTGTCAAGCCAGTATATAATGTACTCCCTCTCACTCTTCCGCATCTGAAAGACCGTTTTGCCGACCAGTGCTGGTTGCTTTACGACCTGAAACGTGAGTACGGTTACTATTACGACTTGAAAGAAGCTACCGAAGTTCGTTTCGAAGAGAAAGAAGCCCACCTTCTTTCCGGCCTGCTCGGTGAGGAACTGATGGATGCCGATGAGAAACTTTTCCAGCAGATGTGGAAAACTTACTTCAAGTCTATTGCCATCAAGGAACGTCTCAATCCCAAGTTACACCGCCAGCATATGCCTGCCCGGTTCTGGAAGTATATGCCGGAAAAGTTGTAAGTCAGGATGCGTTACTCCTTCTTTTCGGTGGAAAAGATTATGCGTTTAGGACATTGTTCGAAATGCACAGTACGGACTGGCAAAACAATAGTGTACTTCTGTACTCCGGCAGCTCACCTATAGATGTCTTTACTTGTTTTGGAACTCTTCCTGCGAATAGATAGTCTTCCCCCGTTGACTGATAGTCCACTTTCCGTTTATGCGGCGTACATTCTTTGTATCGTCGTCCTCTACGTTCCAAGCATATCCACCGGATGGGAGTGAGCGCCTATCCAGTATCTCGTTTTTATCTCCCGAAGAGAAGAACAGTTCGACTTGGGTGGAATCCGGACTGAAAACGATGAAAGCAGACTGGCTGCCGTCGACAGCTTTCATCCGGATACCCTTTTCGAACACACGGATGCAATCTTGCTGCACTTCGCTCCATTGGTAGCCGGCCGAACCGATACAGCCGTGTTTGTCCCGGTCGCCGCCAACTATGTTTCTTCTTCCGGGGACAACCACAATCTTTTGCGCTTTCATCCCTGTCTTATATTTCCCGCTATGATATACGATGGCCGTATCATCGAGCAAGATACCATTCGTTACGACCCTTTCTGCATCCAACGTACTGAAAGAAAGTGTGTCACCTTCCTCGGAAACAACTGTCAGCGTATTTATGGTTGCATCGCAGATAACTCCTTTTACCATCGAAGCTTTTGGTGAACAGGCAAAAGTAATGCCGGTACATAAAGCGATTGCCGCAAGATTCAATTTATTCATGTTTCTGTTCTTAATTGAAGTAGTACAGGAAGATTGCAACACCTTCCAGCGCTTTCTTCGGTTGGTCCTTGATCTCGATGGCAAACTTGATCTCAGCCTTGGCTACGCCACGCAGATTTGTCAAAGTTTGTAGTTTGGCGATCAGGCGGATACTTTGTCCGGTCAATACGGGCTGTCCGAATTTCATCTTGTCCATGCCGTAATTAATCATCATCTTCAGGTTGTTCACCTCGATGATCTGGTTCCAGAGGTGAGGAAGGAGTGACAGCGTCAGGTAGCCGTGGGCAATTGTGCTGTGGAACGGGCTTTCCACTTTGGCGCGCTCGGGGTCTACGTGAATCCACTGGTGATCCAGTGTCGCATCGGCAAAAAGGTTGATGCGTTCTTGTGTCAGTTCTACATAATCTGAAATCCCTATTTGCTGGCCTACCAGCTTTTCAAAGTCTTCGTACGAGTTGATAACTACTTTTCCCATTATTTTTTTGTTTAGTGATTTATGATCTTATACGTCCGCCGTCAGGTAACTGCGATCTGTTTTTATCGCCGGTTACAGGGGTGTCTCTGCAATTTTCGCAATAATTCCTGGAATAAACAAATATTTTGGCAAGATTGGACAATACGTAGGCGCAGACGGGATTATTACCGACTTTGCAACTTAACTCTGTTTATATTGTTGATTTTATATAGACGGAGTGAAGTTATAATCTTATTTAAGTCTTATGAGGAAGATAAAAAGAGTCATAGGGTACACGTTGGGGATCGCAATGGTGCTGATTGCCGCTATATTCTTGCTTAATCTTCATCTGACCAAACGCCTCGAACGGTATCTTCGGAAAGAACTGATCCATCGGACGGCCGAGGCTACGGATGGCTTTTATAGGCTTTCTTTCGATAACCTTTCTATCAGTTTCTTCAAAGGTGAACTGACGCTTGAGGGAATAAAGCTATGTCCCGACTCGGCGGTTTTCCGGGATTGGGAAAGAAAGGACAGCTTGCCGTCTGTCTATGTGACAGCCGAGGTCGGCATGATCGACTTTAAAGGATTGAATCTTACGTGGCGTTGGAGTTACAAGCAGTTGCATTTTGACTCATTTGAAATTAGGAATCCTGATATACAGGTGTTTAATCCTTACTATTCGACGCGGGCGGAGGTGAAGGAAAGGAAGGAGGCGGAGATCAAGACCTTGTATGAGGTGGTTTCTCCTTATATTAATGTATTGACTGTCCGGATACTGAATCTGGAGAACGCCAGTGTGTCCTATTCCGTGGAGAATCCTGTTTCTCCGATTGTCTATGCCCTGAATGATGTCAGTTTCCATGCGTATGGTTTTCGTTTGGATGAGAATTCGTCTGAGAGTGGAAAGTTGCTTTATTGTGATAATTTCGATTTCATTACTAAGCGGTCGCAGACGCTATTGGCCAATAATGACTTTCGTTTGCAAACGGATCGGATCCTGCTGAGTACGGAAGATTCTATTATTTCTATCTCTAATATTACGCTTACACCCCAAGGTGAATTGTGGGGGGAACAGAAAAAGCGGCCGGACAGCTATCTGAATGCGTTGATCAGAGCCATTGAAGTGAAAGGAATACAGTTCCGTCGTGAAAATGCGCTGAATTACCTCACGGCGCGCTCGTTAGATATCATTTCTTCGGATATACAAGCCTTTAATCTGGCGGGGGAAAGCCTGCCGTCTGCTAAAAAAACGGAGAAGAAAAGCTTGAATGAGGCGGAGGCGGATTCTTTGGTCCGTTCCCTGTCTCTTTATGAATTGATCTCGCCTGTCTTACATACGGTTTCTATTGGTACGGTCGGTATCGGGCAGGCAAAGTTGCAATATTCTTTTGCGGTTAAAGATAAGATCGAGGTGTATAAACTGGCGAACTTCGATTTCCAGGCAAACGATTTCCGGATAGATTCCGTATCGGAGACTCAACGCGGGTTCTGGTATTCGCGTGGTTTCTCGTTTGAAGCGACTGGTATTGAGGGGCTGATGACGGCACGAAACCACCGGTTTACGGTGAAGCGCATGACGTTGGACACGGAAAGCGGGGATTTCAACCTGGAACGAATCAGGTTATATCCCTTGTCGGTTTGCGGACAGAATGATTATATGGCAGGAAGCATTGATACGGTTGGAATCCGCGGTTTGTTATACGACAAGGGGATCAGTGCGCGATTGCTGAAAATAGACCGCCCGAATCTGCGTTATGTGCTGGTTTCTTCCTTCAATAAGAAAGATGTGAAGTCGGTAAAGCCGGCAAACAGCCGTGTCGATGTGGAGTCGATCTTGAATCCTTTCCTCCGTTATTTCTCTGTTAAACGGTTGAGTCTGAATCATGCATCTGTGACGATCGATGATAAAAGCATGTCCGATCCGGTTACTTATAAACTGAATGACTTTAATTTCTTTGCAACCGGCATTTGGGTGAACCGGCAGACGGGGAAGGGGAGTGGACTGTTTTTCGATTACGGAAATATGGGATTTAATTTTAGTCGGTTCGATAACTATTTGCCGGGAAAAGAATATCGTTTGTCTGTGCGGAAAGGGCAATTTTCGACCGTAAAAGGAATTCTGGAATTACAGGATATCAAACTGCTCCCACAAAATACGATGGAGAAGAAGGCAAAGACATATATCCGGTTTTCTTCACCGGGACTTCGTATAGGCGGGCTGAAACGGATACCTGAAAGGCTGGACCGGAATATTCGGGTAGCATCGTTCCGGGTAGATTCGCCTGATGTCCAAGTGTGCAGATCGGACGGAAGTGGCATGTCGGCTTCACTTAAAGGCCTGGCATTGGAAGGGGTTTCCTGGGATAGCACTTTGTTGAAGTTGGGTTCGGTTCACATGGAAAGTCCTGTGGCGGATATTTATTCCGGTCATTTTCTCGATACTCTACAAAATCAAACGAAGTTAGGTTCGGTTGATTTATATACAGCTTTGGAGAAAGTTGCCGGACGAATCTTTTTAGGTCGCTTTAGCTTGAAGGATGCGAACATCCGTTATGCCTATTATGGGAAGAGCGATTCTTTGCAACATCAGAAGTTAGATACGACTAACCTGTTTATTGAGGGGCTGGCTGTTGATACTCGTCTCCGTACATATAAATTGGATGATATTCGTTTCTCTACCCGTAACCTGGAGCTTCCTCTGGATAACGGTTTTTACACGTTAAAGGTAGGTGCTGTGGATTTGACCGGATCAAGTGTAGTCATTGACCGTATTCGTCTTATATCTCCTTATCCTAAAATGCAGTTTGCTTATTTGCAGCCGCATCATAAAGATTGGTTTGATGTGAGTGTCGGGCAGGTTGCGCTGGCAGGTATCGATCTGTCCACTTATTTATCGGAGAAGGTGCTTCGGATAGCTGATGTACAGATATCGGATGCTGTATTACAGAATTTTAAGAACCAGAAAATACCGATACCCCGGCGTATTGTTCCGATGATCTATACCGGATTACAGAAGGCTCCGGTTAAGCTGGATTTCCAAAGAGTGGGCATAAAGAACTTTTCCGTTGTTTACGAAGAGCTGGCAAAGAAGGGAACGGTTCCCGGAAAACTGTTTTTTACGGATATGAACGGAACGTTTACCGGTTTTACAAATATCGTCTCCCGTCCTGACCAATACATCGTGCTGGATGCTGATGGCAAGTTGATGGGGAAAGGAAACTTTACGGCTACTTGGAAGTTACCGGTCGATTCACTGAATGATCGTTTCTTGCTGAATGCCCGCCTAGACAGTTTTGACCTTACGGCGTTGAACGAATTGCTGGTTCCCCTGGCTTCGGCGGAGGTACAAAGTGGATGGGTTCGAGAGATGGCTTTCAGTACGGAGGCATCCAGCAAAGGAGCTACAGTGGAGATGGTTTTTCTATATAATGGCTTAAAAGCTGCTTTACTGAAAGAAAAAGATGGTGTACTAACCGATAAGAAGTTTCTGACCGGTCTGGTCAACCGTGTGTTAAAACAGAATAATCCGGATAAAACAGGAAAAGGTTTTAACAAACCGCGTCATTCGAGTGTTTCAATAATAAGGGATCCTTATCATTCCACTTTCAATTATTTGTGGCAGATATTAAGACCACCGTTGATTGAATCGGTCGGTATGTCCAAAAAGAAGCAGGATACAGCCAAAGAAATTATGACTTTTCTTACAAAAGTGAAGAACTTCTTCCGGGGAAAAAAGAACGTTTCAGGAAAAAACATTCCAGAAGGGGAAGGAAAGGATGTTTTATTATTGGAATTTGAACCTATAAATAATTAAGAATATGGATTACATTATAACTCATTATCCGGATAATAAACGTTTTGAAACACAGGTGGATGGCGTGGTAGCTTTTGTACAGTATCGTTTATCTGGGGATAAACTGGATATTATCCACACGATTGTTCCGCCCGCTATCGGAGGGAGAGGGATTGCTGCCGCTTTAGTAAAATACGCTTATGATTACGCGATCGAGAATGGTATGAAGCCGTCGGCAACCTGTAGCTATGCGGTCACTTGGTTGCATCGCCATCCCGACTATGCCGGATGAAGGCGTTCAGTCTTTGATCTCTATTCCCAGCATCCGTATCAGCTCCAATGCTTGTAAAGAGGAAACGGAAGATCCTCTCAGCTCGCTGTTGGCAAGATTTGTGATGCGGATACCGGATATTTCCGAGTTCGACAGGTCGATTCCTTTCAAGGATGTATGGTAAAACTCCGCTTCCATCAGGTTACAGGCATCGAATGAGACATTCGTCAATTGGCAGTCTTCTATTCCGGCTCCCTGCAGGTTGGATCGGGTAATTTGTATATATCGCATTTTACTCATTGATAGATTCATGTATTCTCCCCGGCACTCTTCAAAAGTGATATGATTGAATATCCCGTCCGACATATTGGTTCCCATTAATTTACAACCGATAAATTCTACCCGGTGAAATCCACAACCTGTTAGGTTTACATTCGACAGATCGCAATTTTTAAACATGACATCGCTAAATTGGGATTTCTGTATACAGCATGTTCCGAAGCTGCAATTGGAGAAAACACAAGACTGCACTGAAAGGTTACTTTTCTTTATTCCTTCTATACGCAAGCTTTTAAAGGAATACTCGATTAGGTCCTCATCGTTCTTTTCTAACACTGTCTGTATATTTGTACTTTCATGAAGAGCGTTTGCCAAACGGGGGTGTGTAATTCTCATATGCTGTCTGTTTTTATAAAAATGAGAGGATAAAAGTACATATTTTGTTCGTATGAATAAAAAACGAGGATATATCATTTGATATATCCTCGTTTTTGTAGTCGGGATGAGAAGACTCGAACTTCCGACCTCCACGTCCCGAACGTGGCGCGCTAGCCAACTGTGCTACATCCCGTTTTTGATTACGGCTGCAAAGGTACAACTAATTTTTAAACTGCAAATAGTTTTGCTGTTTTTTTTCGAAAAAAAATATACTTTTTTCTGTATCTTCCTTGAAATACATTTTCTTTGAATATTTTCCATTGAAACATTTGGAGTGTAATAAATAATGTTTACCTTTGCACTCGTTAAACAAAACAACGGTGCCATAGCTCAGTTGGTAGAGCAAAGGACTGAAAATCCTTGTGTCCCCGGTTCGATTCCTGGTGGCACCACTTGAAAAAGCTTTTCACTCTTGAAATCCCCTGAAATTCAGCAATTTCAGGGGATTTTTTATTTCTGTCACCCACAAAAAAATGCAGATTTAAGAATTTAAAAATGTCCCATTCGGTGGTTTTTCACACCCCCTTTTAAAAAACCACCACCAGCTTTATACTTCACTTATTTTCAACTATTTACAAAATCATCTTTCAGGCGCTAAAGAGTACTTTTGCAGACCTGCTTGAATGTGGTGAAAAAGAGATCGGACGAAAAGAAAAAAACGCCGTATCCCGGAAATATAAATTTCCAAAGGAAGTTCCGTTTTTCCTATTCCGATGGTTTTCCCGGAAAAATTCGGTGGTTTTCATATCCTTCAAATAAAAAAACCACCGAAAAGACGTCCCTTCCACCCCTTTCCAGTTGACAAAGTAAAACATGTCCAACAACTAAAAGGAAACGAGTATGAAACAAGGAACAATGAACATCCTGTTCTTCATTCTGAAGACAAAACTTCTGAAAAACGGTGAGGCACCCATTCTTATGCGTATAACCATTGACGGGCATTACGAAGAGGCCAGAATACAGCGAAGCGTTCTGCCAAAACAATGGGATTCCGCCAAAGGATGCAGCAAGGGAAAGGACAGGACTGCCAAAGAACTGAACGCCTACATCGCAGAACTCAGTGCTCTGGCTTTTCAGAAGCACAAGGAACTGATGCTCGAACTTGCACTGATCACGCCCAAACTTCTTCTGAAACGGGTATTCGGAAAAGAGACGGAAATGCGTACCCTGCTCGGTACAATGAACGAAGAAATAGAAAAAATGAAAAAGGCAGTAAACATAGATTACGCGCCTGTAACCATCAACCGTTACATCAACGTGATGAAAAAGCTGCAAAAGGCCATTCCTGACTTTTACGGAAAAGAAGACATTACGTTCCATGAATTGAATTCCGATTTTATTGCCACGTTTGACCTTTTCCTAAAAACGGAAGCCGGCCTTTGCCGGAACACCATTGTCCGTTATATGAAATGCTTCAAGCGTATTACAAACATGGCCCTGGCCAAAGAATGGATGCGCAAGGACCCGTTCTACGGATACAAGATGGCGCAGGACGAAACCGATCCCGTATTCCTGACCTATCCGGAACTGAAAAGTATCATGGAGAAAGAATTCACCATCCCCCGGCTGGCACTGGTACGCGACATCTTTGTCTTTGCCGCCTTCACCGGGCTGGCCTTCGCCAATGTGTCCACACTGACAAAAGACAACCTCGTGCAGGACAACAACGGTGACTGGTGGATCAGAAAAGGACGTGTAAAACTGGAGCGCAGACACCGGGCATCTTCTGTCTGCAACATCCCCCTGCTGCCGGTTCCGCTTGCCATCCTCAAAAAATACGAGGAACATCCCATATGCCGAAAAAAAAGCCTCTGCCTGCCTGTCATATGCAATCAACGCATGAACAGTTATTTGAAGGAAATCGCTGACCTGTGCAATATCAGGAAGAACCTGACCACACACACGGCGAAACATAGTAAAATCTATATCTAACTGATAAACAATTATTTATAATATATCATTCTATTTATAGGTAACGATTTAGAAACGAGCGAATTACTATATTCTGTTTTCTTTTGCATTAATCAAAGAACGATTTTAACGCTGCAAATATACATTTAGCCAGCGATAAAAGCAAGTGTTTCCTGCCGCATAAACATCTCAAAACCAGCTATGGACGAAGGAGGGCTGATTCCACGCCTCCCCCTATCCAATGAGTAAAGCATTTTCCTTCCAGCAAAAAGCGGCATTACATTCTCCTTTTTTTATATTTAGTCATTACAAGATTCTTATTCTCTGAAATACAATATTTTGCGTAAACAGGCAAGTGATTGTATCTGATAATTTTGCATCCTGTAAAATTTTAAATCAGAGAGTTTATGGCTACAGTAAAAGTCAAGTTTAGACCCTCCTCCGTGGACGGCAGAGAGGGTACGGTTTATTATCAAGTGATTCACGGACGTGTGGCAAGGCAGATCAACACTTCCTACAAGTTGTTTCCAGCCGAGTGGAGCAAGCGGCATTCCCGGATTGTCATCACGCCATCCGATGAGGACAGGCGACAATATCTATTGCTATTGGATAAAAGAATAGCGGAGGATACCGACCGGCTGGAGAATGTTATCACGGTCCTGAGACGGAAGGGAGGCACTTTCACCGCTGATGACGTAACCTCCGCTTTTCACGGAGAGCATCGCGGGCTTTTCTTTCTCGTTTTTATGCGGGAGGTCATAAACGGCCTGAGACGTATGGGAAAGGTACGTACCGTTGAGACCTATACGTCCACGCTCAACAGTTTCATACGGTTCATGGATGGAAAGGACGTAGCATTAGGAGATATGGATTCCGACCTGATGACCGCATACGAGGCATGGCTGAGGTCTAAAGAAATCTCCATGAACACGATATCCTTTTACATGCGTATTTTGCGTGCCACCTACAACCGTGCCGTGGAGAAGGGACTCGTCACCCAGCGCTTCCCCTTCAAACATGTCTATACGGGAGTCGAGAGGACAACGAAGCGGGCCGTCCCCCTGCGTGTGATAAAACAGCTCAGGACGTTGGACCTGTCACTGCATCCGGCCAAAAGATTTGCGAGGGACATGCTGCTTTTCAGTTTTTATACGAGGGGGATGTCCATGGTCGATATGGCATTCTTAAGGAAGAAGGATCTTGCTAACGGTATCCTCACGTACCGGCGGAAGAAAACCGGTCAACAACTTTTTGTAAAATGGGAGCCGTGCATGCAGGAGATCGTGAGCCGTTACAATGTTTCCGAGTCCCCGTACCTTCTTCCCATCATCGTCAGGCCGGGTATGGATGAGAGGAAGCAATATATCAATGCCTCCCATCGTATCAACAGATATTTGAAGGCCATTGGGAAAGAGTTGGGCTTGTCCGTTCCCCTGACCCATTACGTCGCGCGCCATTCCTGGGCCAGCGCAGCCCGGAGTAAGAATATTCCGATCTCTGTAATCAGCGAAGGTATGGGACATGATTCGGAAAACACTACAAGGATCTATCTGGCCTCATTGGACACAACCACTATAGATAAAGCGAATAGTCTGATTCTAAAGTCCTTATGCAGGGAGTAGCATGTTGAGCGAATGGACGCTCTCTTTTCAAGAGATGAATTTCTTGATGCAAAATTACATAAAATATAGAAAAACACACCATTAATGATAAAAAATATGTTCCATACCCCAAAAAACGGTTAAGTGAAAAGAGGCATTTGTTGAGCAAAAGCAGATTGTATAAAGCAGAACAGTATAAAAATCGCTTGATATTTAAATAATTAGATTAATAATTACAAGGTAACCCATCTCTTGAAAAGAGAAGTGCAAAAAAGGAACTTTCTAAACAAGGAATACTTGTTCAGGGAATAGTCATGGAGCGGGAATGTTCAAGGATGATAATTAATGTTGAGCAAGAATTATGGTCTCTCCGTAAGAGATGAATAACATGGTGCAAAATTACATAAAATATTGAAAACGACTACAAAAATGAGCAAAAAAGATAATACGGAATGGTATGATTCCTGAAGCTGCAAAACGATTTGTTGAGCAGATAGGATTTGATGAGAAATCAAAGTCTTTATTATCAGGCTGTTTTGTTCATAGATGTCATGTTATTCATCTCTTACGGAGAGAAGTGCAACAAGAACAGGCGCAAACTCGCCTGAAAGTCTGCCCGATGTAAGGGCGGACAGACGTCAGTTTCTGATGAGAACGAAACAATGGAACAAGAACGGGAAGAAATCCCGAACTTTTACGAACTATATTTGTAACTGCTTGATTGGTAGAGAAATTTACAATCGTGCAGGATTGATAATATTGTCCTGAAGCGAAATAATGGCATTCCAAGAGAATGAGGAAGAGGTACGGTGGTTCGTGATGCGCGACCTGAAAAGGACGAACGCAAAACTGCCCGCCTATAAACTGCTTGATGGGAAGAAGATGGAAGTCTTTGTCCCTATGAAATGGCACTTGGTCACCCGTAAGGGTGTGCGTGTCCGTGAGGAGGTACCGTTCATACAAGACCTGCTCTTCGTGCATGAGACACGGAAGAACCTTGACGCTGTTGTGAAAAAGACCCCGACCCTTCAGTTCCGTTGGTTACGCAACACTTGGCGGGAGCCGATGGTCGTTGTCGACGCGGACATGGAACGTTTCATCCGTGCCGTGAATGCCACCGAATCCCCCAAATATTACCTGCCGGAAGAGATAACCCCTGCCATGTACGGACGTAGGATCCGCATCGTGGGCGGACCGCTTAACGAATACGAGGGAAGCCTGCTCACGACACGGGGGTCCAAGGTCAAACGCCTGCTCGTCGAACTGAAAGGATTTCTTGCTGTGGGGGTGGAGGTCGATCCTGAGTATATACAACTTATCTGACAGAACTGCCTATGGCTTTCATTTCCAATCTTTCCGCTCCTTCTTTATTCTGGACAGTCAATTCAATTCTGGTATTTATCGTGTGCGCGCTTTCCGCAGGGGTGCTTATTCCCCTGATCCTTTTGATTTCCTTCTGCAGGAACCTGTTTGACATGCCCGACGAGCGCAAGATCCACCAGGGAGTCGTTCCCCGTCTGGGCGGTATCGCCTTCAAGTCGGTCGTGTTCTTTTCCGTGGCGTTACTGCCTGGTATGTGCCAGTTCTGAGCTACGGCAACATGCTGGATAGCTGTGAATATATGGTTGACCCGGAAAATAAATCGAATCAACAAGAAACTATAGTTTTTAAGAATTACAATGAAGTTTTACAAAATCATTATTGTGGCAGCATCTGTCTTTGCCTTAGTCGCATGCTCCACATCCAAGGAAATCTCTTACTTCCAGGATCTGCGTCCCGGTGAGAGCGAGTTAATGCTTGCCGTACCGATGGAAATCAAGATCCAACCGAAAGACAAGTTATCTATTTTGGTCAACAGCCAGGATTTGAGGCTGACCAACCTGTTCAACCTTCCGATCGTCAGCCAGCAAGTGGGACAGGACAGTTCATTGGGGACAAACCGGGGACTGTCCGGTTATACGGTGGACTCCAAGGGTGATATCGACTTCCCCGTGCTGGGGAAACTCCACGTGCAAGATATGACCCGTGAGGAAGTCGCGGTCTATATAAAAAAGGAGTTACAATCGCACGACCTCATCAAGGATCCCGTAGTCACGGTTGAGTTCATGAACCTGAGCGTGAATGTCATGGGTGAGGTGAACCGTCCCGGACGTTACAATATCGACAAGGATCACCTCACCATCCTCGACGCCTTGAGCCAGGCCGGTGACCTGACCATATATGGTAAACGCGAGAAAGTCCTGGTGTTGCGTAACGAGAACGGCAAGCAGCGTGTCTATGGCATTAACCTTTGTTCCGCCGACCACCTCTATTCCTCGCCGGTCTATTACCTGCAACAGAATGACGTGGTGTATGTCGAACCTAACGACACCAAGGCACGCCAGTCCACGGTTAACGGCAATAACGTACGCAGCACCTCATTCTGGATTTCCTTGGCATCCCTGCTGACTACCATCAGCGTATTGATATTCAAATAATAAAATCATCATTATTGTTAGTTCCTCATTCAAGAAATGGTAACCCAACAAAGAAATACACCCGTACAAAGTCCGCAGGACTTCATCCGAATACAGGATTTATTTTACCTCTGCCTCGGAAAATGGCATTGATTTGTGGTCTCATTAGCCGTCTGTCTCGGCATTGCTGTCTGGTACCTGCTCACTACACCGCCGGTATACACCCGTTCCGCCTCCATCCTCATCAAGGACGATTCCAAAGGGAAGTCCGCCTCCACCGATATGGAGACGTTCTCCGATTTCGGCCTGTTCACAAGTAATACCAATGTGAACAACGAGATGGGCACGTTGCAGTCACCCGACCTGATGCGGGAAGTGGTCTCACGCCTGCATTTGGACATGGATTATAAAGTATCCGGACGCTTCCACCGCCAGACGGTCTACGGACGGCAGCTCCCCATCAGCGTCAGCATCAGCGACCTGCCTGAGGACGAATCCGCTACGTTCACCTTGCAACTGTCGAAAGGTGGCAAGGTCACTTTATCCGACATTGAGCGGAATGGCGAGAGCGTCGGTGAGATGGAATTGAAAGGGAATCTGGGCGATACCATACCAAGTGGGATCGGGAAAATCGTCGTCATTTCGACCCCTTATTATACGGACGATACGGAGACCTTGTTATATGTGTCACGCCTGCCATTCGGAGAAGCCACCTCCACTTACAGTGCCGACTTGGTCGTGTCGCAGATCGACGAGAAATCCAACATCATCACCTTGTCATTCAAGGATGTCTCCACCCAACGTGCGGAGGACGTGCTGAACACCCTGATAGCTGTCTACAACGAGAACTGGGTGAGGGACAAGAACCAGATAGCCATTAGTACCTCGAAGTTCATCGACGGCCGTCTCGGTGTGATCGAGGGCGAATTGGGCAACGTGGACGATGACATCTCCTCCTACAAGAGCGAGCATCTGCTGCCCGACGTACAGGCCGCCGCCAACATGTACATGGCGCAGGCAAGCGAGGCGAAAGCAGCCATCAAGGAACTGGACAACCAGGTCTACATGGCACGCTATATACGTAACTATTTGACGAACAAGAGTAACAGTTCTCAGTTGCTTCCCGCCAATTCCGGCATAGACAATCCGGGCATCGCCACACAGATTAGCGAGTACAACAGCAAACTGTTGGAGCGCAACAGCCTCGTGTCGCACAGTAGCGAGAAGAACCCGTTAGTGGTGGAGATGGACGCTTCCCTCTCCGCCATGCGGAGCGCGTTGCTCACCTCCATCGACAACCTGCTGGTTACCCTAAATGCCCAGATAAAGAGCCAGCGGGGCTACAGCGGGCAGGCAACCTCGCAGATTGCCTCCAACCCGCAGCAGGCCAAGTACCTGCTATCGGTAGAACGGCAGCAGAAGGTGAAGGAGTCACTTTATCTTTACCTGTTGCAGAAACGTGAGGAGAACGAGCTCTCACAGGCGTTCACCGCCTACAATACCCGCATCATCACCATGCCGGGCGGAAGCATGATACCCACTGCACCGATAAAGAAAAATATCCTGCTCGTGGCGTTCGCCCTCGGACTGCTTGTCCCGATAGTCATCATCTTCATCCGCGAGAACATGAACACCGTTGTCCGTGGCCGTAAGGATCTGGAAAATATGACTGCTCCCTTCGTGGGAGAGATACCGCTTGCCTTCCAGAAGAGCAAATGGTACAGCCGCAAAGCGAAGACAAAAGAGGAGATATGCACAATCGTGGTTAAAGAAAAGAGCCGCAATGTCATCAACGAGGCGTTTCGTGTGGTACGCACCAATCTGGAGTTTGTCGTAGGCAAGGAACGGGAGTCGAATGTCATCATGCTCACCTCGGCCAATCCGGGTAGTGGCAAGACCTTTATCACGTTCAACCTCGCCACCAGCCTCACTATCAAGGGCAAGCGAGTGATTGCCATCGACCTTGATTTGCGTAAAGGTTCGCTCAGCGGGTATGTGGGCAGACCGAAAGAAGGCATCTCCAATTACCTTATCGGAGAAACAAAGACCTGGCAGGAAATCGTCCGCAAACCTGCGGACGATGCCAAGCTGGACATCATCCCCGTAGGCATGATACCACCCAACCCTACCGAACTGCTGTTCACAGAACGGTTGGAGCAACTGATAAACGACCTGCGTAAGGAATATGACTACATCTTCATCGATTGCCCTCCAGTGGAAATCGTGGCCGATGCCGCCATCATCAATAAACTGGCAGACATCACTCTGTTTATTATCCGTGCAGGATTGCTCGACCGGGGCATGTTGCCAGAGATAGAAAGGTTCTATACAGACAAGAAATACAGTAATATGTCGGTTGTCCTAAACGGTACGGACGGCGGTAACGGACGTTACGGATATAAGTATGGTTACAAGTATGGTTACCATTACGGTTATGCCGGATATACCAAGGAAGAATACTGAAAATCCATTCTTCATCATTCATTCTTAATTCTTCTTTGTCTTCGTGTGGTCTTTTAATAAGCGCATCAGTCTGAAGGATAGTGGAATCTTTCAAGGCTTTACTGATTGGCACTGTCACCTGCTTCCCGATGTGGATGACGGTGTGCAGACGATAGACGAATCCCTGCAACTCCTCTCCTTTTATGAGCAGTTGGGAATCAAAGAGGTTTGGCTAACACCACACGTCATGGAGGATATGCCGAACACGACAAAAGAGTTGAAAGAAAGATTCATGGAATTAAAGGCTACCTATCGGGGAAGCATTATGCTTTATCTTGCCACCGAGAATATGCTTGACAATCTGTTTGAAGAACGTCTGGCGAAGAACGATGTACTGCCTTTGGGCAAGGACGGAAAACATTTATTAGTGGAAACCTCTTATTTCAATCCTCCGATGGGATTGAACAACATCCTGCTCCGCATCAAGACAAAAGGCTATATTCCCGTACTGGCACATCCCGAACGGTATGTATATATGGATGAAAACGATTACAGGCAATTGAAAGGATTGAATGTAAGACTTCAACTCAACCTTTTTTCGTTAGTCGGCGCATATGGTATTGGGATAAGGAAGAAAGCCGAATGGTTGCTGAGAAACAGTTTCTATGACTTGGCTGGTAGCGATACCCATTGCCATTCAATTTGGAAAGAAGCAATTACAAAAAAAATACAGGAAAATTTGTCGGATAAATTGAGGCGTTTTTTGTGAGTACATTCCTCAAAATAAGAATACCAATAGAACAGCAATGGTACTCGTCACACAAGAAATAATAGAGTTTTTTTATATTTATGGAAACCAATAGCATTCTAACCAATGAGTATAGTAATAATGGATACCAAATTCACTTGTACCGTGGAGAGATGACAGGTATGTGGTATGCATATGGTTATTCGGCGTATGGCTTACGGTTATTTGGCAAGAGCAATGGTTATAACAGTATACGGGGATATTCCAAAAGTCTTCAAATGCCGTGTACAATTACTTCCAATGAATCGGTCATACCGTTGTTGCAGAATGCCATCGAAGTTGCTTCACAGACGGACACTTATATAAGTCTGCGGATGCCTGATGCCATAAATACAGACGCATATACAAAATGGGTAAACAAGCTGAAAGATGGTATTAGCAACAATGATGAAATAATAGTAACTACACATGTAAGCAAATACGTACCCAAAGACAGTTTCATTCCTGACGGGATGTCCGCATTTGCGCGCAATGTCAAACGCATCGGAGATTTCATATTGTCATTGATTGCATTGGTTGTTTTTTCTCCGTTATTCTTGATTTGTTATATTGCCATTCGCCGGGAAGATGGAGGAAGTGCTATTTTCAAGCAAGAACGTATCGGTAGGTTTGGCCGCCCGTTTTATATCTATAAGTTCCGTTCCATGTGTCTGGATGCCGAAAAGTTTGGACCGCAGCTTAGCCATAGCGGGGGTGACAACGATCCCCGTTTGACAAAGACAGGCCGTTTCATCCGTGCACACCATTTGGACGAGCTGCCCCAGCTCTACAACGTACTGCGTGGCGATATGGCATTCATAGGGCCACGTCCCGAACGCAAGTTCTATATCGACCAAATACTTGAGCATGATGCGCGATACACTTATCTTTACCAGATCCGTCCGGGTGTAACCTCATATGCCACGCTGTACAACGGCTATACGGACACAATGGAAAAGATGTTGCGTCGTCTGGAGTACGACCTTTACTATTTAGGACACCGTTCGTGGCTGTTCGACTTCAAGATTCTGCTCAACACGTTCTGTTCCATCGTGTTTGGCAAGAAGTTCTGAAAATAAAGATGAAAAATAAAACTTACTATTTAATCGGATGGAAACTAAAAAAAGAATAGAGTTTATAGATTTGGCAAAAGGAGTATGTATTTTATTGGTCATAATGATGCATACAGATGTGAATGTTGATTTTCCGGGGCTGCGGGGAATGCGTATGCCTCTTTACTTTATTTTGTCAGGCTTGTTTTTCAAAGATTATGGAGGATTTCTCAATTTGCTGGTAAAGAAAGCCAATAAAATACTGATACCATTCCTGTTTTTCTATTTGGCCAGTTATAGCATTTTTTATTTGATAGGCTGGCTATCTCCCGATATTATTAAAAGCAAGGCAACCGGTATATCCGATTTATTCACACAACGTCAATTGTTTAATGGACCTATCTGGTTCTTACTTGCTTTGTTTTGAGCTAATTTGATGTTCTGTTTCATTTCGTTAAAGATAAAAAACGAGTGGCTACGGGGAGTCCTTGTTTTCGGAATAGGTGGAATCGGGGTATTGCTGGGTACATATCATCTATTCCTTCCTTGCTATATAGACAGTGCCATGAGTGCTTTGCCGTTTTTCTATTGCGGCTACCTTTTGAAAAAGACGCCTTTGCTTTACCCTAACATTTATGACAAATACAATGCCCTATGGATAGTATTGTTTTATGGAGTGGCTTTGTGCATAGCCCGATGGTTTGATGACCCATATATTCATTTTAGCACGAATAGTATAATCGGCAATTGGATTTTAGGTATCATACTATCTTTATCCGATGTAATGGCCGTCTTGTTTTTATGCAAAACCATCAAACACATACCCTTTGTCAGTTACTTTGGCAGATATTCTATTATCCCGCTTTGTACACATCATTTGGTTTATCTCCCTCTGAAATATATATTAATCAGATTTAATATTTCTGGGGGGGGGGATTTTACCTATATTCACAATATTAATCTGTTGGGCTTGTATCCCTCTGTGTCTGAAACTTATTCCTTGGTTTATTGCCCAAAAAGATTTGCTACCCAATCCGATGCCGATTAGAACAAAATAGTAGATACAATCAATGCCATGGCTGTTAACCAATTGAAGGCGGGAGCTGCCTTATCCTATATATCCATAGGATTAAATAATATAATAGGGTTATTGTACACTCCCTATATGCTGCGTATGATGGGACAAAATGAATACGGATTGTATTCGTTGGTCGCATCGGTGGTGGCCTACCTGACAGTACTCGATTTAGGCTTTGGCAATGCCATTGTGAGATATACCGCCAAATTCCGTGCGGAAGCAAAAACGAAAGAGCAGTATGAGATGTTCGGGATGTTCCTTGTCTTGTATTGTGCCATCGGCTTGGTTGCTTTAGGGGCAGGATTCGGATTATATCTTCACATAGATACTCTGTTTGGCGATACCATGTCGCCCGAAGAATTGGGAAAGGTACGGGTCATGATGCTGCTCATGGTATTTAATATTGCTTTCACCTTCCCTATGAGTATATGGGGAGCTGTTATCAATGCCTATGAAAAGTTTGTCTTTCCTAAAGCAATCAATATTACACGGATTGTCTTGAACACTGTGATAATGGTGGTATTACTTGAATTAGGCTACAAAGCAGTAGCAATGGTAGTGCTGATTACCCTGTTCAATATGGTTACACTCATCATCAATGCATGGTATTGCAAATATAGACTTTGCATACATGTAAAGTTTGTCCGATTTAAATGGGGATTTTTGAAAGAAGTCAGCATCTATTCGTTCTGGCTTTTCCTCAATGCCATTATGGACCGTATTTATTGGAGTACCGGACAGTTTGTATTGGGAATGTTTAAAGGAGCCATGGTTGTGGCAGTATATGCCATTGCGATACAGTTACAAGGCATTTACATGAGCTTCAGCACGGCTATATCCGGTGTTTTTTTACCAAGAATCACTTCTATGGTGACGAAAGGAAATGATGAGAAAGCAATATCAGACATTTTTATCCGTATCGGACGTATTCAATATATTGTCATGGCGTTCATACTGTCCGGCTTTATTGTATTTGGCAGACCCTTTATCCATTTATGGGCGGGGACAAACTATGATGATGCTTATTGGATAACCTTATTGTTTTTCGTTCCACTTACTGTTCCTTTGATACAGAATGTGGGCATTTCCATTCTACAAGCACGTAATCAATTGAGATTTCGTTCGTTACTATATGTAATAATAGCCATTGCCAGTTTGGGCATATCCATTCCTTTGGCTAAAGAATATGGCGGGATAGGCTGTGCCATTGGTACGGCATTGGCCTTGACCGCCGGTCAAATAGTGGCGATGAACATCTATTACCACAAGAAAATTCATCTTGACATTCCCAAATTTTGGAAAGAGATAGCAGGAATGTCTGTTGTGCCTATAATAGTCGGGATAGTATGTATGTTAATTAATATCTATATTGATATACAATACAATATATTCACTTTGGCAATAGGCATATTGCTTTTCTCTGCTATTTACCTGCCTCTTTTTTGGAGATGCTCAATGAATGCCGGTGAGAGAGATTTGTTTGCAATGCCAATTAACAGACTGTTGAATAAGTTAGGATTGAATATTCAATTAGGGTAAAAACTTCCTATCAGTGATTTGACACAAATGATAGAAATAAAAGATAAATCGCAATGCTGTGGATGTAACGCATGTGTACAGCGTTGTCCTAAGCAGTGCATAGCGATGTGTGAGGATGAGGAAGGTTTTCTCTATCCTGAGGTGGATGAAGCAATCTGTATTGATTGCGGATTATGTGAAAATGTGTGTCCGGTTATTAATCAGGCAGATGCCCGTATACCTTTGCAAGTTTATGCCGCCAAGAATACCGATGAGAAGATACGCATGCACAGCTCTTCCGGTGGCGTATTTTCTATCTTGGCAGAACAAACAATTAAACAAGGAGGTGTAGTATTCGGTGCCCGTTTTGATGAGAATTGGGAGGTGAAGCATGATTATACGGAAACGATTGACGGTGTGTCAGTATTTCGTGGTTCCAAGTATGTGCAGAGTAAAACAGGTGATACGTTCAAGCAGGCGGAACAATTCTTGAAGCAAAATAGAAAGGTGCTCTTCTCCGGTACTCCTTGTCAAATAGTGGCTCTAAAAAGATACTTAAAGAAAGAGTATGAAAATCTGCTTTTGGTGGATTTCATCTGCCACGGTGTGCCTAGTCCGGGCGTTTGGAGAAAATACTTGAAACAGGTAATCGCACTGACGTGCGATAAAAATACGGTTTCGTCTCACCTTAAGCTGCTTCTCTCCGAACGGAATGCCCTTGTTGAGGGTATTTCGTTCAGAGACAAACGCTTGGGATGGCAAAAATACAGTTTCTCTCTCACCCTTTCCACGACCGACGAGAGTGGAAACAAAAATACAGTTTCGCTCTCTGAGTCTCTAAATGAAAATTTGTTCATGCGGGGCTTCTTGGCGAATTTGTATTTACGTCCGAGTTGCTATGCTTGTCCGGCAAATAAGGGGAAAAGCGGTAGTGACATTACTTTGGGAGATTACTGGGGTATATCCTCCTTGATGCCCGATTATGATGACGACAAAGGGATAAGTGCCATAAGCGTTAATACGGAGAAAGGTAAAGCGGTGTATGCCACACTTAATGTGGACAACCGATCGACTTCTTATGAAGCCCTCTGCCAACGGAATCCGTCATTGGTCAGAGCTTGTGACATCCCGAAGAACAGAGAAAGATTTTTCAACTTATGGTATGCTATTGACTTCAAATGCGTAATAGAGGAGCTTACAAAGAGAAGTCTTAGAGGCAGAATCTATTCGGTAGTTATGCGGGCAATAGGAGCCTTCTTTGGAACTAAAGGAAAGAAAATCATCAAGAAACTATTAGGAAGATAATATGAAGATTGGGATATTGACATTGCCGTTAGTGGACAATTACGGTGGTATATTGCAGAACTATGCGTTGCAGCAAACCATTAAGTCATTGGGGCATGAGCCTATTACGATTCGTTCCTTAAACAAACATTTTTTATATCGTTATTGGCCATTAATCACGACTAAAATCATAATAGCTAAACTACTGGGCAGAAACAGCCATTTCCCGGAACTCCCCTTTGTAGCAAAAAGGAAACACAAGGAAACACAGCGTTTCGTTCACGATATGATTGAGTCGACCCATGAAAGGTATGTCTATATGCCCAAAGATATTGTGGGCAAGCATAAACTGGATGCTATTGTAGTAGGCAGTGACCAAGTATGGAGACCAATGTATAATGAATTGATTATCAATATGTTTCTTAGTTTTTGCACGGATGATAAAATTCATCGTGTAGCTTATGCAGCATCTTTCGGTGTGGATTGTTGGGAGTATTCAAAAAGCCAGACAAAAAAATGTAGGGAGCTGATAAAGCTATTCGATGGCATATCCGTAAGAGAAGCATCCGGTATCGCTTTGTGCAAAAAACATTTAGGTTGCAATGCCATTGAGGTGTTAGATCCCACATTGCTTCTGACTTGCGACAAATACAGTTCAATCTGCGAGGGGGTAGTTCCTGCAACATCCAAATATCTGGCTGCTTACGTCCTTGATATGAATGACGAAAAGCGGAAGGTAATTGAAGCGATTGCTTCAAAAGAACGGCTTCCTATAAAATGGTTTCATACAGATAAAAGCTGCGTTTTATCGGTCGAAGAGTGGATTGCATCTTTCCGCGATGCTGCATTTGTGGTGACAGATTCCTTCCATGGCACAGTGTTTTCTATCATTTTCAACCATGACTTTTATTCTATCGTAAACGAAAACCGCGGTGCCTCAAGATTTTATTCTTTACTTTTAAAATTCGGATTGATGGAGAGAGTAATAGCAAGCCGCGATGTTTCCAAGATAAAGTCAGGGGAAATCGACTGGAATAGCGTGAATAAAATATGGGCGCAACAGAGAAAGGAAAGCATTGAGTTCTTAAACAGGAATTTGATTGGAAATAAACATTAAAGACTTATATACGGAAATGTCAAAGTGCAGAGATATAATAAGATTAGTCTATTACCCCTTGAAACGTATGTTTGATTATGGCGAGTATAAAAGATTTATCAAAGAGTCGGCCATTCAAGTAAGAGATACAAACGAAACAATCCGATACATATTGGCAAATCAGGTTTCTGTATCCAGATTCGGCGATGGCGAGTATATGGTGATGAACCAAAGTGGAAACGGTTTCCAATGTCCCGATAAAAAACTGGGGGAAAGGTTAAAGGAAGTCCTTAATTCAAACTTGTCTAACCATATCGTGTGTCTTCCCTACGCATTTGTCAGCACAAAGCAGATGACAAATGATGCGAAAAATTTCTGGTTTCCCTTCTGTGGTTCATACAGGGATTTTATTTTGAAGACCACCAATCAGGAAAAGACATACTATGATACAAATTTTACCCGGTTCTATATGGACATGAAAGACAAAAGCAAGGTCGGTCATGTGGTCGGACAACTGAAAAAGATCTGGGAAGGAAGGCCTGTCTTTATAATCGAAGGCAGATACAGCTGCTTGGGAATCGGGAATGACCTGTTTGACAATGCGAAATCGATACGGAGAATAATATGCCCCTCCCAAAACGCATTTTCAAAATATGACGAGATATTTGAAACTGCAACTAAAATTATACCAAAAGACTGCTTGATACTCTCAGCATTGGGCATGACGGCAACAGTGTTATGTTATGACCTATCCCGACGGGGTTATCAGGCAATAGACATAGGACACATTGATATAGAATACTCATGGTTCAGAATGAGGGCAAAGAAAAAATGCTCTGTACCGGGAAAAGCTGTAAATGAAATCAGCAATATGCCGGAGAAAGAATGTTCTGACAACAAATATAGTGAATCTATAGTAGCCGTCATCCAATGATTCCATCCATAAGCGTGATTAGTCCCATATATAATATGGAACGACTCTTGTCGAAATGTATCGACAGTATTTTGGCTCAAACATTCAATGATTTTGAATTGATCCTGATAGATGATGGCAGTACGGACCGTAGCGGAGTGATATGCGATGAATATGCCACACGAGACAGTCGGATTAAAGTAATTCACAAAAAAAACGAAGGAGTAAGCATAGCGCGCCAGTTGGGAATAGACTTTGCACAAGGGGAATATACCATACATATAGATCCCGATGATTGGGTGGAGCCTAAAATGCTGGAAGAGCTTTACAAGAAAGCAAAGAGTGAACATGCAGATATGGTTATCTGCGATTATTATGTAAACCGGCATGACAATCAGTATCACGAGGTGCAGAAGCCTACCGCACTTGATGCGGAAACCGTACTGCATGACATATTCAGGGGGTTGCATGCCAATTGTTGGAATAAGCTGATCCGGAGGTCATGTTACACTGAATACGACATCCGATTTCCGGAGAACCTGTCTTATAGGGAGGATTTCTGTGTAATCACCCAATTATTGCTACACCCCATAAAAATCAGTTATATAAACCAAGCACTATATCACTATGCGCAAAACCCTAACCAGACCTCTATCTCTTTTGCGAAAAATGAGAAAACATTGCATGACCAACTGACGGTAGTTGAGAATGTGAGGTCGTACCTGAACGGGAAATATCCTGAATGTCTCAACACGCTGAGAGCGGATGTAGCATGTTGGCTGATAGAATCGGGGTTTAAGGACGCAAACGAAATCAGGGCTGAATATAGTGACTTGCTAAATGCTGGTGTTATTATGAGTTTACCCAAAAACAGGCGGATTAAGATATTCATTTCTTTTTTCCTTGGAAAGTCTGTCTTCCATCACATTCATCATTATATTTCTGTCATAAAACACAAATGGAAAAATCATTAAAGATTATGAACTTCACCCTGTATCAATACAAATATATATCCAAAGACGACAGTACTTATCTAAAAGGTTTGGCCATTCTCATTATGATATGTCTGCATGTATTTGGTTCACGGGCTGTTAATTTGCCGGCTTACCAACAGATGGACGACTTTGTTTTTATGGGCAGACCATTATCCTTTTGTCTGTCACGATTTTGCAGTATTTGTGTGCATATATATATATATTGCTAAGCGGATATGGACTGTTTATTGTTTATAGAAGGAAAGTTGAAAAAGGTGTGGGTATGAAAAACCTCAAAAGAATCTCCTTGCTTATGGCTAAAGTCATATTGGTGGGAACTATATTCTACCCCATTTCTCTCTTCTATCCTGATTTACAATGGCATTTCAGTTTCATGGAGTGCGTGAGAATGCTGTTAGGTTATTCCGGTAACTATGAATGGTGGTTTTTGCGTCCTTATCTGATTATTGCCGCACTATCCCCCTTCCTCTTGAAAGGAATCAACAAGAAATCGGTAATCTGCCTGACTATATCATTGCTGCTGTATTTTTTGACAAAATATTTAATTTATTTTCATGACTTTCATCTATTTGTAATCTTAGAACAGGTATTCATTCTTTGTTTGCCGTTCTTTTTGGGTGCTATCCTCGCCAAATATGGCATATTGGCTTGGGCGAAAAGTATATCTCAATCACACTTTGCTGTATTCTTGTCTATAACCGTCCTTATGGTTATGCTGTTGTATAAGTTTTACTTTCCCAGCGGAATAATCGATCCATTTATTAGTGCTGTGTTTGTGATATGCTGTATTATATTAACAAATATTGTAAAATCAGGGGGGGGGTGTATAATCTACTTACCACTTTAGGGAAAGAGGCTACATCCATGTGGCTCATACACACCTTTATTTCGATTTATTACTGGAGTGGATTAACGTACTCATTCCAGTATCCTATACTAATATTTCTCTTTGTTGTAATCTGTAGCTATATTCTTTCAATAGCTATTACAATGCCTTATAATATCATAAGAAAAAGGATTGAAAGTTTATTCACATGAATAATTTTATAAATTCTATAGCAAGGAACGGACTAAGTAAAAACGCTTACCTATTTGGCCTTGTATCGACTTTCTTAGTTTCGCCGTTTGTTTCATTATGGTTTATCATTTACGGAATGCGCAGAAATGAGCGTAATGCCTACATCGTATTTGCAGTTTTCATGGCACTTATGGCTTATATGTTGGCTCCTATCAGCGATTTGGCATCATATGGTTTCAGTTATTATAGATACCAGAATCTAAGTTGGGACCAATTTGCCAACCGTTATCTGAGTGGCGATGACTTTATTATGCAGACTATAGAATGGGGCTTTTCCCAATCGGGTATTCCTTTCGCTTTTATGCGATTCCTACAGACACTCATCGCTTTTAACTTTTTGAATGCTATCTTTTTTTACAAGATAGATCACAGCGAGAATGCTTATAGCGATAAAGAAATATTTTACAGATACATCTGCTATATTTTAGTCTTTCCTTTTGTATTGATGGTTGGTGGAGTCAGATTTGGCTTTGGAGTTGTAATCATGTTATATGGCTTCCATCTTTATATTGACAGGAATAAATTGATACCGTGTATAGTGGTACTCTTGCTTGCCTCATGGATTCATTTTGCCTTATTCTATTATTCGTTGCTGACCTTTGCCTTTCTTCATCTGAACATTCACAAGAAATATCTCATTGCCATACTACTCGTTGTCTTTATTGTGTCTCTACCCATTCAATCTTATGTAGAGGCTTATTTTGTAAAAAATGAGATTAGAGGAGGTGGGTATTTAGGTGATGGAGTTTGGGGCAGACAGCTGGGAATGACTTTAGGAATAAAGGCTCTTGTATATCACTGGGGACAGAGATTGTTGTTATTACCTTTGTTATATGCGTTTTACGTGAATTATGACAGTAAGGATAAATGGCTGCGCCTGTTCTTTTCATACTTAGTATTATTTGCATCTACTTATTCGGCATTTGCCTTGGCGCAGAGAACTACCGTATGTCTTACCACCTGTTCGCTGTTTATATATCTCTCATTGGAAAACATTGGCTCGAAATTTTCAGTCAAATTGAACGGATTAATGGTGATATGCGCTGTGCTGATATGTAGCTTCGACTTGTTTACTCACCGAAAACAAATCATATTATCGGATTATTGGCGTATTGCACAACCGGCAGTCTATACATTTACGCAAGACTATAATATGACTTGGCTATTTGACAACGCAGGTGATAGAAAAGGTAGCTTAAACAATTAAAATTCAATCATGAGAATCGCATACATTTTATCTTCTTTGGCAAATTCGGGACCAATTATCGTTGCCTATGATTTAGTTCAGCTGATGATTCGGAACGGCCACAGTGTGGAGGTTTTCTATTTTGACGACAAAACAGACCTTGATTTCCCCTGTGCTACGCATAGAATCAATATGAAATCAAGATTTCCCTTTAGTGGTGGATTTGACATGATACATTGCCATGGGTTGCGTCCTGATATTTTTATGCTGTTACGGAAGCCGTTGGGTTGTAAAACGCCGGTTGTCACCACCATACACAGCTACATGTTCAGCGACCACGCTTTTAAGTACGGGAAATGGCAATCTAAAATCACGGCAAGACTTGTCTTGGCATCTACCGTCCGCGATGATAAAATCATCTTGCTGAGCAAACACATGATGGATTATTATTCTCATTATCTGCCTGCTAAGAAGTTGACGTATGCCTACAACTCTCGCCTCTGCGACCTGAGCCTGAAACCTAAAGAGGATGATGAAAGAAACATATTGGAGTTTAAAAGGAATAGCATTCTGTTATGTTCTGTAAGTGGTCTGAACCACAGGAAAGGACTGCACCAAATTATACAGGCACTTCCGTTTTTGCCAGATTTCAAATATTGCATTGTGGGGGATGGAAAAGAGCGTCAGCCTTTGCAAGAATTGGCTCAAACGTTAGGAGTGGCAGACAGAGTATTGTTTGTCGGTAGAAAGCCGGCAGGCTTCCGATTCTTGCAGCTTGCCGACATATTTGTGATGCCCAGTTATAGTGAAGGCTTCCCGTTGGCGATGCTGGAGGCTGCCTCGATGCAAAAAGCTATTGTCTGTTCCGACATTCCCGTATTCCGGGAAATCTTCTCTGAACAGGAAATAGTAACCTTTGAACTTGACAATACAAACAGTTTGCGTGATGCATTGATCACCGCTCGACGTGAAAAAGAAAAATTGGCGGCTAATGTACATCAAAAATATCTTGAATCCTATTCTCCGGAATGTTTCTACCGCCGACATTTTAAAATCTATCAAAGTCTTGTGGAATCGAAATCAAATACCAAGTATCATGAGTAACAGAGAACGAACCATCGAATCCAAAGGTAGAATAGAATTCATCGACTTGGCAAAAGGCATCTGCATTTTGCTTGTAGTAATGATTCATGTGGGCGTGCCTGAATACATCCCCGGGCTTTATGCGGCCAAAGTGCCTATATTCTTTCTTCTTTCAGGATTGTTTTTCTTAAAGAAAGTTAATTTTTTTTTGAGGGGGGGGGTATTGGAATAAGTTGTGTACAACAATTGTCATTCCTTTCCTTGCTTACTATTTGATTAGCTATGCCATGTTTTATGTGATAGACCGGGTTATACCGAACGTGTTGGGTGGAAAACAAGATTTTTCTATCATCGACGTGTTCCGACAGCGTAATCTTTTTAATGGTCCTTTATGGTTCCTAATATGCTTGGCTGAAGTGGAAGCATTGCTATACGTTGTCTGGAAATGCATTCGGACAAATATGATGAAATGTGCGTTCATCTCTTCGCTGGCAATACTGGGATTTTTACTTGCTTCATACAAGATTTTTATCCCCATGTGGCTTGATACGGCTATGGTGGCCTCGCTGTTTTTCTATTTTGGCATACTTATCAGCGAAACCAACTTTTTGATAAAAGGAACGAAAAGTCTCTATTTAGTACTCGGAGCAGTTATCTGTTACTTGATATACATATTCTTCCCGGTAAAGATTTCAATGAGTGTCAACTACTACAGTAATACGTATCTGACAGTCGTATCCGGCATGGCGATAGTGGTTTTTATATTGTTGGTGTGCAAACTTGTCAACCAGATTCTTGTTATCAATTGGATTGGAAGAAATTCATTGGTACTCTTATGCACGCATCATTTGGTATATAGACCCATAAAATATTTTCTGATTCATTTCGGTTATGATTATCCGTTACTCTTATTTGTCCTGACAATCATCGTAGAGATTCCCATAATCTTCATTATCAATCGCTATTTCCCGGTATTGGCGGGAAAAGGTAAACTGGTTGTAAGGTCTTAAACCCTGATAGAATACATTTATATGAAAATCGTAAAAATCCTTGGAGGCCTGGGAAACCAGATGTTCCAGTATGCCTTGTCCCTTTCATTGAGAGAGCAGTTCCCTCATGAGCAGGTGATGATAGATACATCCTGTTTCAGGAACTATCCCCTGCACAATGGTTTTGAGATAGACCGGATATTTGCACAAAAAGCCCTCGTCGCTTCGTGGAAGGATATTTTAAAAGTGGCATATCCATATCCGAATTACCGGTTCTGGCAAATAGGGAAATACATTCTGCCCAAACGCAAAACCATGTGCGTGGAGCGGAAAGACTTCTCCTTTGATGCAGCCGCTCTAACACGTAAGGGAAACTGTTACTATGACGGTTATTGGCAGCATGAGGAATACTTTTGCGATGTGAAGGAAACAATTTGGGAAGCATTCTCCTTTCCGGAGCCGGCAGATGGGCAGAACAAGGAAATAATAGCACTGCTCCGGGCTAGTGAAAGTGTTTCATTGCACGTACGCCGTGGTGATTACGTAAACCATCCGCTTTTTCGGGGAATTTGTGATTCGGACTATTATAAACGGGCGATACACTACATAGAAGAGCGGGTAAATCCGCGGTTGTATTGTGTTTTTTCCAACGACATGGCTTGGTGTGAAAGCTACCTGCCCGGTTTATTGCCGGGCAAGAAGGTGGTATATGTGGACTGGAACAAGGGCGCGGAAAGTTATGTGGATATGCAGTTGATGAGCCTGTGCCGGCACAATATTATTGCCAACTCTTCTTTCTCGTGGTGGGGAGCGTGGCTGAACCGCAATCCGCAGAAGGTGGTGGTAGCGCCTGAAAGGTGGATGAATTCACCGATAGAAGACCCTGTTTCCGATAAATGGATAAAACTTTGAGTCTTTAAGTTATTTCTGTATGATTGTCAGGAAAAGAACAAACTTATAAATGCGAATCAGAAGTTAAAGGAGTTATCGCTTCTGAACGGAGCGAAGCAGAGCAGTAGCTTTTTTAACTTCTTAACTCCTAATTAATATAAAATCAGAATCATTATGACTCATCGTTTGCATTACATCGACAACCTGAAAGGCGTGCTCATTCTTCTTGTCGTGTTAGGACATTGCATCCAGTGTACAGACCTGGACTTCGACCATAATGCCGTTTTTAGGTATATCTATTCTTTTCATATGCCGTTGTTTATGTGTGTGAGCGGCTTTGTGAGTTACAAGCCAGATATAAAATGGCAGACAGTGCAGAAACGTTTCAGGCAGCTGATCATACCTTTTTTAGCATGGGTGGCGGTTAGTTGCTGCGTACATCTTGACCCGACGCTGTTTTTAGCGAAAGTAGTACATCCTGATAGCGGGCTATGGTTTCTGTGGACTTTATTCTTTATCGTGCTGCTGATGTGGCTGTGCAATTGGATCGTCACGTGCCTGAAGGTCAAGATAGAATATGTGGTCTGTTTCTTTTCTTTGTTGATGATGGGCATAATGGTCGCATTGAAATTTAAACTGTTCGGTTTCCAGTTTATCGCCTGGTATTTTCCGTTCTATGCCATTGGATTTTTCGGAAGGAAATATCAATACCTTTGGGAGAAACGGGGGCGCGTTGATTCTTTGTGGTTCTCCGCCTTGTTCTTGTGTATGGCATACTGGTGGATGCGGAAAGACCCTCCTTTGTTCATGCCCCCAAGCAGCCATGTGGTGTACAACTATGTGTACAAATTTATGGTCGCAGGAGTGGCGATAGCTGCGTTCATCCCCTTATTCAAGTATTATGTGAATAAGCCTTTGTTAATATTTACTAAATGGGGGGGGGTAACATTGGGTATTTATGCTATCCATCAGACAATTATCACCCTGCTTACGTCGTGGTTCAATATTGCCTCCTTGCGATTGCCCTATTGGCTGTATGTATGCTGCTTGTGGGTGATGGTTTCGGCTATAAGCTATTTGTGCTATCGGCTGATTGAAAGAAACCGTTACTTGTCGTTGTTATTCTTAGGCAAGTAACAACTTATAATTTTTATCATGAGATTCTCCGTTCTGCTTTCCTTGTACTATAAGGAAAATCCAATTTTTCTGCGTGAAAGTCTTCACAGTGTATTTGGTCAGACATTACAGCCTGACGAGGTCATATTAGTCGAAGATGGACCATTGACACCGGCGTTATATGAAGTGGTGGAGGAATTTGCCGGTCGGTATAGTACGATAAAACGTATTGTGTTGGAAAAGAACAGGGGGCTGGGCAACGCTTTGAGTGAAGGATTAAAGCATTGTTCCTGTGACTTGGTGGCCCGGATGGATACGGATGATATTTGTAAACCAGAACGTTTTGCCAGGCAGTTAGCGTTTATGGAGAGCCATCCGGAGATAAGTGTGGTAGGCGCATGGATCGATGAGTTTCAAGAGACTATATCCAATGTCACATCAACGCGCAAACTGCCGCAAAATCCACAAGAGATACGTTTGTTCGGGAAGAAGAGGAACCCGATGAATCATCCGGTAACAATGTTTCGCAAGCAAGCCGTAGAAGCGGCGGGTGGCTATCTGCCGTTCCCTCTTTTTGAGGATTATTATTTATGGGTCCGGATGATGCTGAATGGATCGAAAATGTATAATATACCGGAATCATTGTTGTATTTCAGGTTTTCTCCGGAAATGTGCAAACGCCGTGGAGGATGGAAATACGCCTATGTAGAAATGCGTTTCCAACGGCAGTTGCAGAAACTGGGATATATCGGGATTCTCATGATGATGACAAACATTTGTATTCGTTTGGTAACCCGTCTTGTTCCTAACAGCCTGAGAGGATGGATTTACAAGAAATTTCTACGAAAATAGTTGCACATTCCTATGTAGGCAGGTTCATCCCAAATATAGAAAAGTGATTCTTTTAATTTTCCTTTCTTTTGGATATTACATAATAAAGACGCAAGTTCATTCTCCGACAATGTAAAAAACGGAAGCATGTAACAACTATATCTTCTATCGTTTAATAATCGGATGCTTCGTTTGTCATTCCATGCCCAAGGTGAGAACGAATGTTCGTATTGCCAACGTTCCGGAGTAATCTGTGTACCAAATACAGGAGTCATTCTATAGCTTAATACAAAGTCTACCCATCGTTGCCGTTCTTTATCGGCTTCTTTATCATTAAGACCTTCAGTCATACAACGATTCTCAACTCCAACAGTGATAGGGATAGATGACTTTAAAGGAATGGTAGTATGATGTACGTTATAATCCAGCTGTATCGTAAAATGTTTACTTCCTTCTATCTTTATCGTCTGATGATACTTTCCGACTGGAACCCTTGACGGACACTGTACAGTAATCCATACAGCAGTCAATGTATCCGTACATTTCAACTGATTTTTAAAAGGGACTAACGCGTCATAATAACCATTCATTTTTTTAAGTTCTCTAGCCGATATTTGAATACCTTTCAAATATCGGTCGAAAGTGAAACGATATTCCTCATTAACTTTGCTAGGAAAGACTAATTGAATATGTTCTACTTCACCTCTAGCCATTTCCAAGTGAACCTTTGAGGTTTGAGCGTAATTTCTGTATACTTGTGGGGATTCTACAGAAGGAATTATCCAAATATTTGCTTTTGGATAACTGGCACATATAGACAGGAATCCAACCCATAGTTGAATAAGCGTTAAAAAATACTTCATATTTATTTCAGATTAAATGTAGTCACTACAGCCGCATGGTCAGAGGGGTAGCGAACAGGATGTTTGTCTATCATCTCCGATTGGATAGCTTTGATATCCTTCCCTTTATAATAAATAAAATCTATACGGTATTGCAATTCATTCTTCGCCATAGTAGACCATGTAAGACATGGATATTTTTTCACGTCAGGATGAATCTCACGATAAGAGTCAATAAAATGAGCTTTTTCCATCAACTTGCTGGTGGGCCATTCTATAACATACCCGTTGTGTCCATTCATGTTTTTTGTATCATCTTTCCAATCCAGATGCGAATCACTGTTAAAATCACCGGAAACTATGAGAGGTGTTTCCATGGTATTCCATTGGGATGGAAAAGCTTTCAAGATACTTTGCAATTGTGCAGCTCTCCTACTCCACTCCCCCGCTATGATATTTTCTATGGATTCACAGGCGTTTATTTGGTCATTAGTGATAGGACGATAATCCAGCCAAAGGTTAATGTAATTTATTTGTTGTGACGGACTAATTTGCAATGTCGCCGCACTGCAATTGAAGGAATCATACAAATCATAGGTATCTGTGATAGGATACCGGCTCATGATGGATAAATTGGAACTACGTAAATAGAAATAGTAGCCTAATGCATCTGCAATAATAGCACCTGAACCGTAGGTTTCTACCATACCGATCACATCTGGATTTTCTGCTTTTATAACCTCTACGACCCTATTCACTCCTACCTCTTGCCCCAATTCATGACCACCATGAAAGATATTGAAAGCCATCACCTTCAGTTGTGACAAACGTTGGGTGTCCGTAACTGAAATTTTGGGTAGTTCCACATGGCTTATAAATGTAAATTCTTTGATATAACCATTGAATGCATTCCACTGACCATCATCTACAGAGCCTATTCTAAGTGTATTGTTGGTGGCTAAATTGACATTTCCGTTGGTACAGTAAATAGCCACATTCAACTGATCGTAATACATGCGCATCTCCTGTTTACCGGCATCATGTGTCACTGTCAAGGTATGCCACTTATCATCATTTATGGGTTGGCGCAAGGCAGTAGGTCTATATTCCCATGGAGTGTTTTTCCCATCGCAAAAGTGCACTATCCATGATCCGTTGTCTTGGGTGCCTATCCAAATGCCTGCTTCGTTTGGTATATTGTTCTTTTTATTGGTAATCAAGGCTTTTTCACCTAATTCACGGGCATGACTACGCACCTTTATAGAAAAGGTAAAAGAACCGCTCATGCTTACGGAATCTATTTCAGATACTTTTATTCCATGGCGCTCAAAGGCATTTTCACTTAAATCAAGTATTTCTCCGGGTTGTACAAAATATCTTATCTCTTTGGCCGTCAAAAAAGCAGGCAGGAAGAGCAGTATAAATAATAGTTGCTTTTTCATACTGAATTTATTGTTTATTCAAAATATTGTTTTATTGATGTTGCTTTATCCCAATATTATGGCTGTTGATATAATTTTTATCTATCCAACGAGTAAGAAAATAATCCATAGACCGAACAAAACGATTGTAGTTTTTACGCTTGTTGTCTGTCCATCCTGTTTCGGCATGGGCCGCCCAATATGGATATATCATTCTATACATATCCTCCACTTGTGGTATCCATTCTCCCCACATCTGACACCCTATACCTATAATCTGTTTTTGTTCCTGCATGGTAAGCCCTTCGGGTATTGGATTGAACGCATATGCTTTTTCCAAAGGAATAGGTTCGAAATCATATTCCAACCCAGGCGTTATACGGTCATGGTTAAAGTTCAGATAAGTATATTTAAAATAACTGTTAACTATCTTATAACCTCGTTTGGCTGCCTTCCGTAAAAGGTCATGATTGCCAGTCCAGAACTGTACCACCGCGTCCTCTGAAAGCTGGTTTCCTGCTTCAATTGTAACTTCACTTTGGTATCCATGCAATTTGTCACCAGTTATATCATTCCAACCCATCATTATTCTTCCTTTCGATTTCAGATAAGAGGCTATATGGTTAGTGAACCACATCTGAAGTTCGGCAGCTGAGTTTATCCCTTTTTCTTTCATGAATGTTCGTACCTCGGATGAGTTATTCCATTGCTCTTGTCGCACTTCATCGCCACCAATGTGAATGATTCTCGAAGGAAACAGTTCCATCACTTCATCGAGTACATCCTTCAAAAAAGTACGTGTGCGTGGATCGGCTACATTGAAGGCACTGTTTTTGACTCCAAAGGTACAAGGCACTTTGATTTTTTCATCTGTACTGCCTAACCAAGGATACGCGGCAATGGCGGCTGAAGCATGTCCCGGCATCTCTATTTCAGGAACAACTGTAATGTGAAGATTCCGGGCATAGGAAACAATTTCTTTTATTTCACGCTGTGTATAGTATCCATCGAACGGCTCACCATCGAACACTTTGCTTTCATACCAGTTGAGCTGAGTAGAATCTCTATGCGCGCCTATTTCTGTGAGCAGCGGATATTTCTTTATTTCTATACGCCATCCCTGGTCTTCGGTAAGATGCCAATGGAAAGTGTTCATTTTTAAAATAGCCATTTCATCCAACAATTGTTTTACCTCTTTCATGCCCTTAAAGGCTCTTCCATCATCAAGCATGAATGAGCGCCATTTAAAAGCCGGAGCATCATCAATGACTACATAAGGTATTCTTATTTGTCCTTGATGAGTGGTAATAAGCTGACGGAAAGTCTGCAGACCATAAAACACACCTTGAGGTGTGGAACCTTCAATACGGATACCTTGTTCGTTTACAGTAAGACGATATCCTTCAGGATGGGGAATCCACTTAGATAAAGTCAATTGCATATTTCCCTGCTTGGTGTGTTGTACGATGAGTCCATGTTCCTCTAACAACAGTTGTTTTAAGTAATCGGCTTCATTTTTCAAGGCATTGGGATAAACAAGCTGACAGGACATAAAAGGATAATGTCCCGGATGAACCTTTACCTCATTGGGATAAGGAAGTATTTCTAAAGGTGCAGTTTGCGCTACAAGCATACCTGCCAAGTATAAATATATTATTGATAATAAAAATCGTTTCATATTCGAACTATTTGTTTATATTGAATGTCCAATTTCCACCTTCTTTCATAGTGATAAAGATACTTTCATCCTTATCTTGATGAATGCATTTGACTATGCTGCTTTTATGTGATATGTCTTTCCCGTTTTTCCAAATTAGCTTGTTATTCAACGTGATGCTTTTGCATTGGAAAGGCAGGCAGATGGTAGCACGTGGACCTTGTGGTGAATTTACCTGAAGTTGAAACGTCCTTTCATCATCTTTAAAGGAAACTTTAATGTTTCCTTTAACTGTGGGAACTAAAGTTTCAGCCTCTTTCACTCCTGTAGGTTGCGGAGCTATACGATAAGCCTTATATCCGGCTTCCGTAGGAGTTATACCGCACACATATTGCGACAGGATAGTAAGACCGCCGCCACTCCAGGCATGATTGGTAGTACCACCGGGGAATCCATTAGGACCAATCCCCCATCCTTCATAAAGGGTCGTGTGTTCAGAATCGTTCACCATTTCAGCAAAACGCCGTTTCATACGCTCCATCCCATAATAATTTTCCCCCATTCTAAAAAGAGCTTCTATGACATACTTTTCCATATAAGGACTGGCATGTTCATTCTGCTTCAATACTTTAATCAATGCAGGATATTTTTCTTTATCTGCTAAGCCAGACACGATGGCTAAAGCTTGTACCCGGTCATCTGTCTTTAGCCTATAATCAGGATGACGGTAAGCTTTTCCATTCCAAAATGCGGCGTTAAATGCCTTTTTCAGTGCTTTCATCTCTTGGAGTATAGCATCTGCTTCTGCATTCATTCCCAAAGCGGTAGCCATGTGTTGCTGCCCTTTTAGAGCAATATAGTACCAAGCATTAAAGAGCGCTTTGATATCAATATTTTTTCCCCAATCACCCCAAGTCCATTCTCCGGCTCTGAAGGTGATGGTACCATCGTTATTCTTCTGCCAAATATCCAAGTATTTTTGTATTTTGGGATATAGATCTCTAATGGTTTTAAGGTCTCCTGTATTCAAATAATAATTCCAAAAACCAAAGTAACCGATAGACGCCAACATTTGACCGGGAAGTTCAGTGTGATAGTTGGACGAAGGGATAGGAGCGAAGATTTCTCCTGTAGGACGCTGCCACCCCATGAGTTCATACATCCCTTTTTTCATGAGCAGATGGCTGCTCACCGACAATGCATAGAAGGCTTCTCCTGATTCGTTCACTTCATCACCCCACCATTGAGCCCGCTCTCTGTCAGGACAATCCATATAAGTATCACGCATGGTAATATAAAGTGTGCGTTGTGATTTCTCCCACATTTTATTCAAGAAAGGATCGTTACAGCGAAAGTATCCTTCGAATTCTGTGTTATATCCTGTCTCTCTGAACTGTACTTTGGTAAGGTTTATTCCTTTGGGATAAATGTAATATACTTTCTCACCGTTCATCCAACCTTTATTTTCATACGACTGCTTTCCTTTTTTGGTCAGATATTCTGCTCTGACATTATATGCGCTTCCTCCTTGATAGTGGCTTGTAAATATAGTAACGACTGAATGGGCTTTCTCTGCTTCCAACTCCATGTAAGGCATAATTTGAGCATTGTAAGGAAGCTGACAAACTAAAGTATCATTTATTGTACCGCTGTGAACAGTTTGTGAGACGTAATTCTTCAAACCAAAATCTTTCCAAAGCGGAATGATACGATGATGCAGTTTATTCCATGGTGCATCGCCTTCCTTTCCAACCACACGTGCTTTGGCCCAATATTGGCATGCTGCGTTTTCACCTTTTTCCCAATTGTCCATAGCGAGTTCTGCATTAAATCCGATACTTGATTCAGGTAAACGGAAATTAGGATACGGCGCCAATGGGGTATAATAAGCAGGGTGCATGGCGGCTTTCCACGAGTCATCACTCTGCAAGGTGAGCTCAGCAGTTTGGCAATCGAACAAGAAAGCGCCTTGACCACTGGGATTATATGAAAATCCTTCTTTGCCAAAATACCATACTAACGCAGATATAAGATTATGTCCTTGCTTGAGGTGTGGGGCTATATCCACTTCATCATAATAGGTGTCATTGGGATTAGGACCACGTTTTACGGCACCTTCCAAGACAACTAGTTTGCCGTTAATCCAAAGCCAATATTTGCTGTCTGCTGCAATACGAGTTAAAGCTTTGGCAGGAACAGCATTTATATTAAATTCCTTTTGAAAGCATATCCAAGAATTTGTCGCATTTTGATTCTCAAAAGCAGTAATCCATTGTGGAACAGACACCGCAGACAACTGTAGGGAAACAACACATAGGATGACTAGAGTTAAGAAATATTTTTTCATGATATAGAAATGAGCTATACGGTTTATAGAAGACATGAACTATCTATCTTCTATTTATTATTCTATTTTTTATTATAGGGCTAGGGAGCTATCCCCAGCCTATAATTGTGTAATTACCAAAATTTAGTTTGGCTAAGGTTTTCATTTAGTATAAGCTGTTGCTTTGGTATCGGAAAATAATAATATTTAGGTTCTTCAAATTTACGTGTGTTCGAATTTACTTCAGTAGACGACATGATGTAACCATGATCTTTTTCTGACAGACAAATCGCAGTTTGGGCTCCTGAACTTTCTTTCATATAATAGAATACATAATTGTTTCGTTCCGATTCAGGTATTGTATTAGCTGCTTCACTTTCAAAAATACCTACATCAGGAATTCCGTCACCTGTAAAGTCGTGTAGTCCAAATTGGTCAATATATACACCTTGCTGAATCTCTTCAAATAATCTCCCTGATTTCCATCGAAGCAAATCATCATATCTAAAGCATTCGCAAGCAAATTCAATTCTTCGCTCACGACGAATTTCGAGAATAACTTCCTTTTGGGAACCTGTTACATTAGGATATTGTTTTTCCAAATTTGCATTCAAGTTCAAAGAAGCTAATAATATGGCAGGCATACCCACTCTATCTCTTACTACATTGATGGTTGCATCCAAATCCGCCTGCTTCAAAATACCCAACTCCGCTTTAGCTTCAGCGTAAATATATAAAATTTCAGCATAACGCATTACCGGGATGTCATTGTAAGAACGAAACCAATCCATTTGGTCAGCTGTTTGAGCTACAAATTTAGTTTGAGGATATCCTCCTAAGTATAAGTTAGGAACAAAAGGCCTGTTTTCTCCCGGACGAATATATCCTGGATACATAAAAGTTTGTTTATAACGGGGATCCCGATTCTTGAACGTCTCGGGCATAGACATCTTATCATAATCAGGAACTGAGGTGAATGGAATAGCTTTACCATTTTTGATGTATTCATAATTTTCCATTAAGCTACGGCTTAAACTGCTCACATAACTGAAAACTCTTCTTGCTGCATCATGTTTAATGTTTTGCTTGTCATCAAAATCCTTAAACAAGAGAATTTCCGGACTATCTCCTAAATTATTACTTATGAACAGATTTTCATAAGCATTATCTATTCCTCCTCTTTTATCAATAGAAAACAAATGGGTTTCCATTATTTTTTCACAAGCGTTTATAGCTATCTTATAGAAATGTTCGGCACTGACCTGTAACCCCAATTCATCATGATATTTACGGAAAGAGGCTTCATGCAGCGCTATACGAGCCATCATGCCATAAGCATACCATTTATTGATGACACTTCTATTCTTCATATCTGCCGAGATATGGTTGACCGCAAATTCCAAATCTTTAAAGATAGAATCGACAACTAACTCACGACTGTCTTTCCCTTTGTAAAGAAGATCTGTACTCGTATCTTTAAGTGAAGTGGAATACCAGGGTACTTCATTGAAACGTTTTATCATCTCATAATACCACTGAGCACGCATCAAACGTGTAATTCCAATATAGTGATTGATGACCGTAGGTGATCCTTTTGTCTTATGGACATTCTCCAGAAGAATATTATACTTTCTCAAAGTACCCCAATTATCCCAACCTCCTACTGACTGTTCGGTGATTCCTCCATGCATCATGTTGACTATTTCTGTAGGTTCAGAATAGATAGAAGCATTGTCTGTCGCGTAATCGTGATAATAATAGATTAACTCATTATAGAAAGTATTAGTATAAAGTTCCAAATCTTTTTCGGAAGTAAAGTATGTTTTATCCGACAAATCGGTATCAGGATACCTTTCCAGAAAGGAATCATTACAACTGACCAGTAATAGTCCACATAAAATATATGCTATTTTTTTTATTTTCATAATTAGTATTTTTAGAATGATAAGTTTAATCCAAAGGTGAACAATCGTTGCATAGGATGGCTGGTTCCTAATATTTCAGGGTCATAATTCTTTGAAAGCTTGGTAAACTCAAAAATATTATCGCCTGTAAGATATAATCTTACTCGTTCTAATTTAGCTTTCATCGTAAACTTTTTAGGTAATGTATAACCGATAGTGATATTCTTTATGCGGAGATAGGCTGCATTTTGCAAATATCGCGTCTGATTAATTGCCAAGTCCTTTCCACCTTCTGCAATATAAGATTTTAATCTTGGGAAATAAGCATCAGTATTTTCTGGAGTCCAATGGTCTAAATTATTTTCAAGCACATTTCCCCAAGGAGCTCTATATATGCCAAAGAAATAATGACTTTCCGGATACCAATCCTTTTTGCCTACTCCTTGCAACAGAACACGGAAATCAAGTCCATTCCATTCGGCTGTAAAATCAGCACCATAATTATATCGTGACGCATTGTTACCAATTACTTTATAGTCACCAGGATCATTTACAGTCCAAGAACCATTGTTAATCTTTCCATTGTTATCCAAGTCCTTATATTTCAAATCTCCCGGTTCAATAGGACGGTCACCAGGATAGGAAGTTACATCCCATTGATCAGCATGGTTATCAATATCTGCTTGATCTTTGAAAAATCCTTCTGTCACTAATCCCCATATTTCTCCTATCTCACAGCCTTCATACCAATCGTCCAAATTACCAGTAGGATTATCAAACCGAGTAATAAAAGAACGATTGTCTGACAGGATAAATTTGACATTATAGCTAAAAGGCTTATTCCCCAAATTAAACAAGTCTCTCCATCCCAAGGATATTTCCCAACCTTCAGTTTTCATATCTGCCGCATTAATGCGTGGCTCTAAAGCTCCCAACACACTAGGAAGAGTCTTACCTTTCGTAAGCATATCTTTCGTATCTCTGCGATATATATCTCCCGAAAAGGTAAGCCGGTTATTAAAGAAATTCAAATCCAATCCTATGTTTTTGGTATATACTTTTTCCCAAGTCAACGAATTTGAAACTAGGCCACTGGGGGTAACGCCCATAGGTTTTATACCATTAATCAACAATTGTTGTTCGCTAGATCCCATACTTGCAATATATTCATAGTAGCTTACATCCTGATTGCCTAGAGCTCCATACGAAATTCTCAATTTCGCGTAATTCAACCAATTTTGGGTGGCATGCATAAATTTCTCTTGTGAAATAATCCAAGCAGCTGATATAGAAGGAAAGAAACCGAAACGATCATTTTTGGGGAAGCGAGAAGACCCATCATAACGTCCATTTGCTTCAAAAATATATTTATTGTTATAAATATAATTCAGACGGAAAAAACCACCACGCGTGGCCCATTCATAATTATCCTCGCGCACACGTGCACTTCCGGTAGCTAATTCTACGCTGGGTAATGATGAACTAATTAATTCTTCACGCTCACCTCGCATATATCGGTGTGAGTTATATTCTTGATTAAATCCAGCCAATGCACTTACCTGGTGTTTACCAAATGACTTAGTAAAGTCTATATAAGCATTTACACTAGTATAGTAATCTCTTTCCTTGGCAAGTTGAGCCATATCTACCCAACCTAAATATTCATCGGCAAGATTAGGCCCCTGTTTATAAGGTATGTTCATATCACTATCCCATTGTTCTGTTTCTCTATTTCCCAATCGGGCCGTTGCATCGGCTTTGATAGATAATACATTCTTAATCAAAGCCAGTGTCATAGTAAATTGCGATTGCAGACTGAGTTCCGTCGTTTGGGCTTCTCCTTCAGAAAGTGATCCAATCAATTCTGCTCCTTCTTTTGTCCATGACCCATCAGGATTCTTCACGGTCATTAAAGTATTGGTATCATTAATCCTATTAAATAACCATGAATAGAAGGAACTAGGTCGCTTGTATGTATAGTACAGAGCAGACGTATTATTGCCAAAAGTCAACCAATCGGCTACTTTGAAATCTACTTTTGAGCGGAAATTATAACGATCCATAATGTCCTTATTAATTTTTAAGAGCCCTCTTTCCTGCATATATTCCATACCTATATAATAAGAAGCCTTTTCGGAAGCGCCTGACAAACTTAAATTATGAGAGTGAGTTATACCTGTGTTATCATATATTTCCGAAAACCAGTCTGTATTCCCTAAATAGGTATAATATTCTGGATTACTGAAACTTGGAATCACATTAGGTAAGGTTGGGTCTTCTTTCATCTTTTCAATGTATTTTAAATCCTCGTCTGAATAAAGATCGTACCAAGGCTTACCCATAATTTTTTTATAGCTAGCCTGTATATAAGGATCTTTTACGATTTTAGGCATGCGCCCCAATTTACGCACTGTAATGGAGTTGTCAAAATCAACATTGATCTTTTCCCCTTTTTCTCCTTTTTTAGTAGTTACTAAAATAACCCCATAAGCGGCTTTTGCACCATAGATAGCCGCTGATGATGCATCCTTAAGAACAGATATACTTTCTATATCCGAGCTGTTCATTCGGCTAAAGAATGCAGTTTCGGTTGGAATACCATCAATCACAATTAAAGGAGAACCACCATTAATAGAAGTCTCACCTCGAATATTGAAGGTTGGAACAGAATTAGCTTGGCCATCACCAATACTTATATTAAGGTTAGGTACGATACCCTGTAACATCGTTCCTATGCTATTGGTTGCTCTATTGGCTAAAGTTTTTCCTCCTACACTTTCTACAGCACCACTCAAATTAACTTTTTTTTGTGTACCGTATCCCACGACTATCACTTCATCCAGCATCTCATTATCTGAAGTCATGGTGATATTGATGCGTGTACGGTTTCCCACAGTTATTTCTTGTTTTTTCATTCCGATATAAGTTACTTCCAGCACTGATTTATCGGTAATATCACCACTTAACGTATAATCACCGTCTATATTGGTGATAGTACCGTTTGAAGTACCTTTAAGCATGACGCTTACACCTATTAAAGGTTCACCATTCTCATCTAAGATACGTCCCGTTATTTTACGTGTTTGTTGCAAAATGGCAGGTTGGGGCTTGTTTGAAAGGACTATATGACTTCCTTCCATAGTATAATGTATTTCAGTATCATGAAAAAGTTCGTCCAAAACTTTAGATACAGGAGTGTCATCTGCTCTTACCGACACTTTTTGATGAGTATCGATATTCGAATTGATAATAAACAAGTAATCTGTTTGGTTTTCAATTTCATTTAAAACAGACTCAAGAGTAGCATTGTTCTTGGTGAATGTAATGCGTGCGTTTTGCGAGTGTATATTACCCGCAAACATACTGAAAATTGACACAAATACCAGAGTCAGGGTAATTTTCATAATCTTATAAATTCGATTTGTCCGTAATTTTTGGGGGTATAAAATTTCCCACAAAGAAATATTATTCATATCTTTGTTACACTTTAATGATTAATACAGTTATTAGAATTGTGTTAATAGTGAGTGCTGACATGCGGCCAAACTTGTCGGCACTCTTTTTTTCAATTGAAAGGAATGTGTTTTCTTAGTATTGTTTCATAGGCAAATTTATTTTATGTAAATAATATGGTTTTCTTCATCGCGTACAAACTGAAAATCCACATCTTTTTGTAGCACTCGTAAAGCATATCGCACACCATCAGAATGACGGAACTTACCTGTACAACGATAATTCATCACAGCTTTATTTTCTATACGGATTTCCACACCGTAGTATTTTTCAAATTTATGAATGATATAAGGGAAAGTTGCATCCTTGAAACTGATAATCCCCTCTCGCCAACGATAAGGATTATAATCTTCAATAGGAGCCACTTTTATTTCTCCATCTTTAAGATAAGCCATCTGGTTAGGTTTGAGTTGGCACTGATAATTGCCTGCGGTTATCTTTACAGCCCCTTCCATCAACGCTGTCGCAAAGGTACTGTCATCCGAATAAGATTCCACATTAAATTGGGTACCAAGCACTTCTACATTTCCTTTTGGAGTTTGTACAATAAAAGGTTTATGAATATTTTGAGCAACCTGAAAGTAGGCTTCACCGTCAAGTTTAATCCGGCGTTCTTTATCTGCGAAAACTGCAGGATATTCAATTTTAGTACGAGAATTCAGCCAAACTTTGGTTCCATCAGACAATTCCAAATTGATACGTTGACCAGCTGGAACACTGATTTTTTGAGCAGTGAGCCAATATTCTTGTCGCTCTTGGTTCTTGTAAAATAGTGTGATGACCAGAGTAATCGCTGCAACTGCTGCAATTTCTATAAATTTCCTAAATTTAAACTTCTTTTTTGAAGACTGTGAAACAGTTTCTTTTTTCGTGTCTTTACTCAGAAGCAATGTCATATCATACATCTTTCTTTCTTTAAAATAAGTACGACGGTTTTCAGTTGATGCTTCCATCCACTTACGAACTTTCATCTCTTCGTCCGTAGTAGCCTGACCTTCAAAAAAACGTATTAACAAATTTTTATCCATACTCTGTTATATTGTATAATAAAAGATAATATAAATTTATTTATCTTCTTACTATACATATAAGCAAGTGATGCTTTCATATCCCTAATGAAAAAAGGTGTTTTTTTTATTTTAAAAGGAAATAAATAAAAAAAGGTAGATAATCTTTTAGTTGTATCCGTAGTTCTCTTAAAGCTTTTGTGATATGAAATTCTACCGATTTATAGCTGATATTCAGCTTTTCGGCAATTTCTTTATGCGGAAGGTTCTGAATACGGCTCATTATAAAAATTTCTCGGGTACGTTCTGGCAGAAGATCCAAAGTGTCATTGACTATTTTTTGTGCTTCAGCCGCAAAAATTTCATAAGGTTCACAAGCTTCCAAGGTGGCAATACGGGTATTCAGTTCCCATTGGGCATGTTCGTACAATTGTTCAGATACTTCTTTAATAACTGTTTTGTGTTGAAGATAATTCAAACATTTATGTTTGATAACCGTAAGCACATATGCAGGTATATTAGACTCTTTATTAAGTTCGGTTCTATGTTCCCAATAGTAAATAAGGGAATCTATCACAATGTCTTCAGCTATAGTAGCATCACGGGTAAAGGTTTGTGCGAACCGGACGAAACGACCTTTGTATATTGTAAAAAGTTCATTGAATAATGATAAATCTGAAACTTGTTCCATTATATTATACTAGCCTGTTGGTGTGATAAAAAATATTTTATAAATTATACATAATATATGCAATATTCGCAAAAGTCCTTGACTTTTGCAAGTAAATAGAAACTAAATTACACGGTGATTTCTAAAATATATCACACATAAAGACATCAATTCAACATCTATAAACAAAGTATATACAAAGAATATCATTACCATGATGGAACGCAATCATGACCGGCCTTTGATTTCGTCGAAAGAAACAAACCCATCTCATATGCTTTGGTTTCCGTCCTATTTACGAGGAATTCCTTATCGGTACGGCTACATTCGTTAATCATCGTCCAATAACGGTAAAAAGCGGACTATCATGATCCAGAGTTAAAACTTCAGTATTTTCCTTTTTCATTTTATTTATGGACACGAAGATACAACAGACTGTTCAAGAAAAAGTTGATTATTGTAGATGTGCGCAGGTTAATGTAATTCAGAAGGTCAGATCTGTCTTCAGAGTAAAAAATATTCTGGTACGGAAGGAAAATTGGATGTGAAGGAGCCTATATATAAATATATACTTCCCCCAAGATATAAAACCCGCCCCCTGCAACAGCCCTGCTTGAACAAACTTGTTAGTCCCCTGTTCCAACCTCCGGAGGCTATGAATGTTTTTTCTTAACAAGTAACAGTCCGCTCTGATATAGAACCTAAACCCGAAAGATTATATATCTTACAAGTGTAACATATATAACGATGACACCTGAAGATCTATCATGTGTCACGGCATCTTCTATGATTCATAATCAAACCGATCAAGTATCATTCATCTATAGAAAAGAAAATTGCCTTCATCATTCATAAAAACAAATAATGAAGGCAATACACTAAATTATATACAATCAATCCCTAATCATTCAGCTACTACTTCAACTACACGACTGTTGAGTTGCTGTGTAGTAAATAGATTCAATCCTACATTCATCAAGAATTCTCCAGAGAAAACCTCACCATTGCCTGATAAAGAAGAATTGGCTCCGGGCATCAAGTTGATTTCTTTCACACGATACATTTTGTCTGCATCAAGCCCCTGCAAACGCACCGGCAATGTTTTTTCCGCATAACGGGGATGAATATCGAAAGCAAATACAACTGCTTTATCCTTATCTTTGCCCACATACATAGTAGAGGTATGATTACTGCCATAAGGAGATATCAAACGGTACATATCGCCTTCCAGAACGACCGGTTTCAAACGGTTATAATTCTGTACAGCAGTACGGCAATAAGTTTCATCATCCTTACTCATATCCGCTAATTTTATATCAAAACCGAGTTTGCACATCATAGCCACATCCGTACGGAATTTCACACTGCTATTCTTATTCCATGTGGTAACATGAGCACACATTGTCTTGGCTGGGAACACCTGTGAAAATCCCCACTGAATAAATAAACGTTCAATAGGATCGGTATTATCACTAGGCCAGAATTCTGTAAAATAGCTCAAAGCCTCATAATCCGAACGCCCACCGCCACCGGAACAAAGCATCATCGGCAGATCAGGATATTTTGCTTTCACACGTTCCAATACATTATATAAGCCACGCACATAATCAATATATAAATGTGACTGCTTGTCTTTCAAATAAACAGAGTAAATATTTGTAATAGGGCTATTGCAATCCCATTTGAAGAAAGCGATATCAGGATATTTTGTCATCAAATTGTCCACAACTCCGAACACATAATCCTGTACTTTCGGATTACTCAAATCCAGAACCAACTGGTTACGGAAATAATACTCGTCACGGTTCGGAAGATGAATCACCCAGTCTTTATGCTTTTCATACAACTCACTCTTAGGATTCACCATTTCCGGTTCAATCCAGATACCGAACTTTATACCTTTTTTCTTGGCGGCTTCCGTCAGATAACCAATGCCATGAGGAAGCTTGTCAGCCGTTTCATCCCAGTCACCTAACCCTTGATGATCACCACTGCGCGGATACTTGTTGGCAAACCAACCATCATCCAACAAAAACATATCCACACCCAGTTCTACTGCATCATCCATCAACTTCACCAATTTCGCTTCATCAAAATCAAAATAGGTGGCTTCCCAATTATTCAACAAAGTCATACGAGTCTGGTTCCCATCCTTTACCTGATACTTACGGGCCCAATCATGGAAATTACGGCTAGCCTGTCCTTTACCTGTAAAACTGTAAGTAAAATAAAAATCGGGAGTACGGAAGATTTCATTCGGTTTCAGACTATATTCCGAAGCATACGGATTAATACCCGAAATAACACGCAGTTCGTTCTTATTATCTACTTCGAATACAAAACTGAAATTACCTGTCCATCCTAATGTTCCGACCAACACTTCACCTTGGTTCTCTTCTGACTTTCCGTCCAATGCAAGTTGGAAGAAAGGAGAGCAGAACATATTGGCACGTGCTCCCAACTTGGTATCAATCGTTTTTTTACCAAATTCCAAAGGCTGTTCCTTCACATGCGCCTCACTGGCCCAGTCTCCCGAGAATTCAGTCAGGAAATAGTTGGCACGATTCAAGTGCAACATGGAAGACGCGTACTTATGAAGCTGCACAGGTTTCTTTTCCCGATGACTGATTTCAGTGAAAGTCTTTATTAGATTTTCTTTCTGGTAAGCCACATAATGAAGTTTTACAGTTACAGGATATTTATCATCCTGCATAGTAATCACTACTTCATCTACCCCCGGCGACACTTGATTCCGAGTATGAGATACATATTTTAACAAAGTAGAAGGATTGCCGTCATTATGCACTATATGAATAGCCGGTTCAAAATAATCTTCCATGCCATGAGTCAGATATGCTTCGCTGCCCTGCGGCAAGTGGGCAATATCTGTAGCATGATTCAACCTCTTTCCCAAATAACTTTGATATAGACGTCCATTATCACCAACCCGGTAAATAAGGTCTACATTTTCTGTACTAATTTTAATTACTGGCTTATCCGCCGCCTTTAACATAAATGATATGCATAAAAAACATATCAAGAAGAGCAATCTTTCTTTCATGGTATTATTCATCGATTAAAATTATAGTGCAAAAATAGAGAGAGAAGCTCAAAAATCCCTACTCAAATGCGCCATAAAATAAGAATTTTGACGCTTATACCCTCAAAATCATCGAAATCAAGCCTGTATTGTAGGTAAAATCAAGGAAATATGCTATCTTTGTTATCCAATTCTAATACATGGATATATGCCACGAATTAAAGATGGATTTAAAGGAGAACGCGCTATCGTACTTCCTGCTTTTCTGATTGAAGAATTAAAGCAAGATCCGTTAGGCAGTGAACTTTACATCACAGATATAGGATATTATCCTCATGCCTATTTTCATTACCGGAAACGCGACACCGAGGAAGTAACCGAGTTTATCCTCATTTATTGTATGGAAGGAGAAGGGTGGTTCGAGTTAGACAAACATCAATATGCAGTTACCGCCAACCAATTTTTCATTCTACCCGAACACCAAGCACACGCTTATGGCAGTAATGAGGAAAATCCCTGGACTATTTACTGGATCCATTTCAATGGAACAAAAGCTGCATTTTTCAGTGCCGGTTTTGACCGTCCGAAAAGCATCACTCCACAAGAGGATTCACGAATCAAAGAAAGATTAGTACTCTTCGAAGAAATCTACTCGTCCATCAGTTTCGGATATAGCAAAAATTATATGCTTTATGCCACTACTAGTCTCTTCCATTTTTTAGGTTCCATGAAATTTATTGGCGAATATCGGGATTGTGGCTCTATGCGCAATAGTTACAGAAACAAAGATGTAGTGCAAATAGCGATTCATTTCATGCAAGAAAATTTGAGCAAGACCATTCGTCTGGCAGATATCGCTGCGGAAGTAAACCTCTCGGTTTCCTATTTCTCTAATCTGTTTGAAGAAAAGACAGGCTCCTCTCCTCTTCGATATCTTACCTATCTCAGAATACAGGAAGCCTGTCATTACCTGGATTTTACCAACCTGAAAATTAACCAAATAAGTCCCTTGGTAGGCTATGAGGATTCTCTTTATTTCTCCCGGTTATTCACTAAGACGATGGGAGTGCCTCCATCAGCTTACAAAGAGAAGAAAAAAGGTTAAGACTTACGCCCTCTACCAACAGTCGGTCCGGAAAGGAGCAACCGGGAGGCCGTTCTCTCCGTACAAATTACAATCCGGATTATCCGCCCAGCCATAACGTGCAGCAAGAGGGATAGAAACTTCAGGAGAAAAAACTATAATTTTCCCATTCTGGACCATCGCCTCTGCCGGATAAAACACACGGTCCGGCCCTGCAATGGTAAAGCCTTTTAAAGTTGTACCTTTAATCTGAAATCCATCTTGCTTTTGTCCGAAATCCAATTCCATTTTATCCCCTTTGATTCTATAATTCCGGAATACAGGAGCCGAACCGGAAACATTTTTTCCATAACTACCGACCAGGGCAACCAAGGCCAAACGGCGTCCCACCTCTTGCTTATTCTTAGGATGAATGTCATCAGCCAAACCAATATCAATGGTCACAGCCATACCAACTTGGTCAAGTTTTAATGCTTTAGTTTGTGCTTCACGCAAAGCCGCCCATTCGGAATCCGGCTGTATTTCCTTGGATTCCATAAAATTAGCCAATTGTACAAAATAAAAGGGGAAATCACTTCGCCATTGCCGGCGCCAATCCGTAATGAGAGCAGGAAACAAATCTTCATATTGTTCCGAACGACCTACATTAGCTTCACCTTGATACCATATTACTCCTTTAATGGGAAAAGCAGTCCATGGTTTGACCATCGCATTGAACAGCACCGTAGGGTAACTGGAACTTTGAATGGGAGAAACCGGTGCGGGTGGAAACCCTTTTAAAGAAAGTCCGATACGATATTTCCAATCTCCTGCCAAACTGATCCGCTTTCCATCAGCTTCTACATAAAGTTCCTCCGCCTTGCCATGAATACCGCCCTCTCCACCAAAATCAGAAACACGAACAGCAAGAACCGCCTTACCAGCCTTCACTAATTTTGCAGGAATGGTATAAGTACGCGGTGTCATATAGCCTGCCCCTCGGGCAATCTCCACCCCATTAAAATAAGTAATATCTTCATCATCAATCATCCCTAAATTTAGTTTTAACGGTTTGCCAATCCATTCTGCCGGAATTTCAAGACTACGACGGAACCATACTACTCCATCAAAATTTTTCAATCCATTCCTTTCCCAGTAACCGGGAAGACACATATCCTGCCATTGTTCTTCTGACAAGTCCGGTGCAATCCAGCAAGGCTTATCTTCCTCCATTCCCTTGTCTTCCTTAGAAAAAAGAGATTGCCACTCGGAGCGCTCTTGATTATAGGCCTTTTCCATACGAACAGGGTCAAAATCCAATTGTTCCATCTTAGCCAACTCCTCATGAAAGCCCAGTACCTGTTTCAATGTTTCATAGCTGGTCCACGCTTCAGCAGGTGTTCCTCCCCATGTACAGTCAATCACTCCTACAGGAACATTTAACTCCTTCCATAATGAACGGGCATAAAAATAAGCGAGCGAAGAGAATTCAGGAATTGTGGCGGAAGAACATTCCTGCCATCCTCCCATCGTAGCCTCCACATCACTCAACGGAGTTACTGAAGTATTTTTCTTCACTTGGAACAAACGGATAGAAGGATAATTCGCCTCCGCTATCTCCTGCTCATAATTCATGACTTTCCCCCAACCCGCAACAGGCATCTCCATATTAGACTGGCCGGAACAAAACCATACCTCTCCCACCATTACATTTTTTAATTGCAATTTCTTACCATCCGTAAATGTCAACGTATAAGGCCCTCCTGCAGCAGGAGTAGGCACAGACAAAGTCCAATAACCATCCTTATTCACCGGAGTCACATACACTTCATTATTCCAGCCTGTAGTTACTTTTAAGGTTTTGCCCAATGCCGCCTTACCATGAAAAGTAACCTTCGTATTTTGCTGAAGAACCATATTGTCCGTAAAATAAGCGGGCAAGACCACCTTGGCGTAAGAAATACACGTCAGGCTGAAAAAAGAAAGAAAAAACAAGATGCTTCTCATATAAAATAGTTGTAAATTAACAAGAAAATATATACATACCAGTACTAACAATACGATCACATGGTTTGCCTTCTTGTTATCAGAAAAGAAATAACAAAAAACAAGCACGTTTATTTTCTGTTTATAGTAATTGTTTTCTTAAAGCGTATATCATCTGAGGCGGCTCCTATCTGAATTTCAAAGTCCCCAGGTTCTACCACTTCCTCCATTTTTGCATTATACAGAGCTAATTCTGCGATTGGCAAAGAAAGCTCCACACATTGACTTTCGCCCGACTTGACCAGAACTTTTTGAAATGCCTTTAACTGTTGGATGGGAGTAGCCACCGTGCTTACTTTATCACGTACATAAAGCTGCACAACCTCCTTGCCATCGCACCTACCCGTATTCTTGATCATAACGGATACTTTCAATGTATCACTTGCAGCCAATAACGTATCACTCAGTGCACAATCCACATAATCAAACGTAGTATAACTTTTTCCATGTCCAAAGTTCCATAAAGGTTCCGGTTTATCAAAGATATAATGACCTTTAGGTTCTTCAGGAGTACCCGGCTGGTCAAAAGGTTCTTCACGATCTGTCACGAAATGATTATAAAAACAAGGAGTATTACCTGTGCTACGCGGGAAAGATACATTCAACTTACCCGACGGATTCACCTTTCCAAGTAAAATATCTGCCAATGTACGTCCTTGCTGCTCACCTGCATACCATTGCACCAACACTGCATCAGCATTTTCTTTCACCCAAGGCATAGCAAGCGGTTTACCCGCAATCAGAACGACAATCATAGGTTTACCCGTTTTCTTTATCTCCTTCAACAGCTCCTCCTGCACCCCAGGAAGTTCCAATGAGGAAAGATCAAATCCTTCACCTGCCGTAGAATATTTAGGACTTCTTCCCAGATAAGTGCTTCGTGTACCTACCGCCACCACAGCTATATCACTGTTACGGACAACTTCCACAGCTTCGGCAATATGTGATTTGTCCTGGCTCCACCAATCACATCCTTCAGCATGACGGATCATTATTTTATCACCTGCACTTTCCTGCAATCCTTGCAACAAACTGACTGCTTCTTTAGTATCCCCCATCGTCCAAGCGTAATCGCCCAACACGGCTTGATTACTGTTAGGCCCCACCACTGCAACAGACTTGTATTTATTCAAGTCTAAAGGAAGAATATCATTTCTGTTTTCCAATAATACGGCACTCTCGTCAGCCACTTTCTTAGCCAATACCACCTTTTCAGCATTGCGAACGACCTTCTTCACCAGTTTAGGATCACCATAAGTTTCATCAAATAAGCCCAATTCAAACTTCACCGTCAATATTCTGCGCACAGCCTGATCTATATATGCAACATCAAGCCTTCCCTCCTCAACTTGTTTTTCCAATGTTTCGTAAGTCGAATCAATGTTCAAGTCCACTCCGGCCATTAATGCCATACGCGCAGCATCCTCACGGCTGCCTGCTGCATGATGAAAAGTCATCAGACGCTCCACCGAACCCCAGTCAGAATAAGCGTATCCTTTAAAGCCCAGTTCTCCCCGAAGAATATCAGTCATATAATAAGAAGAACCTGTAACCGGCACTCCATCATACGCACTGTAGCAAGTCATCACCGCCCACGGAGAAGTTTCCCTTATAGCTTTACGGAACGGATAAAGATAGAGACTACGCAATTCACGTTCTCCTCCACTTACTCCCGCACAATTCAAGCCTCCAGACGGAGTACCATGGGCTACAAAATGCTTGGGCATACAAGTAATTCTGTATTTTTGATACCCTTTAATAAACGCCACTCCCATTTCCGCTATCAGATAAGGGTCCTCTCCGTATGTTTCTTCAATACGTCCCCAACGTAACTCGCGGGCAATGTCAAAAACCGGAGAAAGAATTTGATGAATACCTATCGCCTTAGCCTCTTCGCCAGCCGCCTCAGTCATTTGTTGTATTAATTCAGGATTGAAAGTGCTTCCCTGCGCCAAAGCATGAGGAAACAGCGTACAATTATTCTGAATAATACCCTGTATGCCCTCAGCAGAAGTTAACAACGGAATTCCCAAACGGGTCTTAGTACGCATATAATGCTGTAATTCTTTATACATCACGGCGCAATCATAAGCAGACATACTCATTTCATGAGTTGTCCCATAACTTTCCCCCAAGAAGATCCGGTCAATCTCATCCAACCGACCAGACGCACGATTCTGCAATTGCAATACCTTTTCGTGCAATGTCATTCTAGACATAAGGTCGTCTACACGCTTCTCTATTGGAGCTGTTCTGTCTTTATAAAGAGGGGTGTCATCTCCAGCCCAAGCTGAAGATGATACACTCATCACTATCCCCATACAGAACAGAATAAATTTATTAGTACACATACTAATCTGAATTATTTGTTATTATAAGGAGTTACCACTAACTTATATTTGTCGCCCTGCAACAAATTCTCATCAAATGTAATGCTCAAATTCTTTGTTTCTCCTGGCATCAACGTAAAATAGTTGTCATTCATCAATGCCGGCAGAATGCGTTCGCCATCCGAAGTACAAACAGCCTGCACATGTACAGCAAAAGCTACTCCCTTAGCCGATTTCGGAAGTGTTATGACCGCTTGTATCTCCGCCTCACCATTCTTACGAATTAACTTGGAAGAAGTTTTCAGTTCAGCTTTTGGCAAAGTATTCAAAGCCGTAAAGTCCAGACGGTCGTTGCCACGCCAGTAATTGTTTTCTGATACGATCTTTCCTGATTTATCTTTCAACGTCAGACGGATAAAATGTACATCACTCAAACCCTCACTAGGCTGTGTTCCACCCAATACATCAAAGCTCCATAATGAGTAACCAAACCACCAACCTAGTTCAATACCAAACATACGTACATAGCGGGCATCGACTTCAGGGAAAGTAATTTCATCGACTCCTCCACGTCCCTCATCAGTTTTATACACTTCTTTCCAAGTCTTGGCGTCATCAGAAACCTGAATTTTATACCCCTTACCAAAAGACGCCTCCCAATCCAAACGAACTCCACCTACAGGTTGTACACTGCCCAAATCCACATAAATCCATTCATTTTCCGCTTTTGCCGCTGCCCAACGGGTATCTTTTTTCCCATCCGTAGCATCCGAAGGCTGTCCATAAGTGGTACTTGAAGCAAAAGTCGGCTTATTCAATGACAGATTTTTACGCTCTTTATTGAAACCTATCGTAAAACATTGCACCGTAGAATTGCTAGGAGAGTTTACGATGGCTGATTGGGTATAAGCCTCCACAGATTTCCCATCCATATTGTAAACTTTTACTTCAGCAGTCAAACCTTCCATATCACGTGCTGTGGTATTAGCAATCTTCACACCGTCCGTCACAGGGTTCCAAAGAATATGCACCGGTTCACAAGCTGATTTTGCCCCCCAGAAAGCTCCTGTCAAATCATAATAATAATCATAAGTTTGCCAAACCATAGACGGATATGCCGACTGTCCCATCCAAGTCATGATGCCTGATGCATCCTCCCACATACGATCCAGCCAACCCTCATACATAGCCTTATTAGACTCAATATTGACAAGCTGAGCCTTACGGCAATAATCTTCAATCCCTTCGGGCTTACCAAAACCTTTGGTTATGGAAGCATCATAACGATCGGGAGCTGCATTAAAAGCATTTTGGCCAAAATAGTGTTTGTTCCACATTTCATCACGAGGCCACCAGTTCTCCTTAGGCATAAACTTCTTAAAACTTTCAAAGGTAGGAACTACAGCTGTACCAATTTCCGTACGGAATCCCCAGCCACGCGCCGGATCTCCTTCCAAGCCATCAGGATATTTAGTAAAATAAAAGCGGGGTTCAAATGCTCCCCACGGACCACTACCGGTCAAGCCCTGAGCATGAGAGTTTGCTTGAAAATAACGATCACCTCCATCAAAAGTCCTGATATTTTCCGCCATCCATCCTTCCAAAGGAGGCTGAGGATTGGACTCATTATCGCCACACCACACGGCTATACTAGGGTGATTACGAACACGTTTGATTTTCTCCATCATATTATTATTGAACACATTGAGGTCATAAGGCAAATTCGGATTAGAGTTTATCCAAAAATCGTCCCATACCATAATGCCATATTTATCACATGCCTCGTAGAATTCATCATCTGTAACAGAACCGAGCCAATTACGTATCATATTAAAGTTCATTTCCTTATGCAGACGGATTTTGGTATCATATTCCGCACCACGGCAACGAAGCATATATTCAGACATTCCCCAATTCGCCCCTTTGACAAATACCGGAACATCATTAATATAAACATGGAATGTATTACCTTCTTTATCATAAGAATATTTCTTTATACCAAAAGAAACATCTTTCGTTTCCGAAACCTTTCCATCCACCATCACCTCGAACTTACAATGATAAAGATTGGGGTCTCCATATCCATTCGGCCACCACAGACGCGGCTGGTCTATACACAGTTGTGGGAAATAACGTTTGTCAAACTTCACCTGTTCAGTAGTATGGGCATTCACCTCTAATTCTTTTTGAAAAATAATGTTTCCCGGAGTAATTGTTCCGCGCACCAATACCTTCGTCTTTTCGACCGAGTTATTCTTGACATCAAGCGCCACACTCAAATCAGCTCTGGCACGGGTAGGTAAATTTGTACGTATCCAAGGATCAATTAAAGTAGCTGTTCCCGTATTCGTAAGAAATACCTTATCAGTTATACCACTATTCAACCCCGGCACATAAGGCATCCAATCCCATCCACCACTAGACAAATAGGTAGGGCTGCCCTGATTAGCCAATGGAGTATCAGGTATATGGACAAGTACAGCCAATACATTTTCTTTATCACGATTTACTAGTGAAGTGACATTAAAATGTCCACGATGCATAAACCCATCCAGTTTACCCAATAACGTTCCATTCAGATAGACTTCCGCACGACGGTTTACCCCATTAAAATTCAACCATATCAATTCTTTTGTAAAATCGGCAGGAACACGGAATGTAGTACGATACCAAAAGCTACGGTCGTATTTGTCGCGGTTTACTTGATGAATATTGTCACCAAAGTTAGGATCTTTTTCCAGCCCTGCTATTACATACGAGTTAAAAGCTGTTCCAGGCACAACAGCATCTACCCAGGCAGAAACATTATATCCGTTTTCGCAAAGTGATTTCACATCCGTTCCGACTTCAGCCTGAGGCTTTAATTTCCATCTCATCTGTGGGTTATCGCTATGTAAATATACAGTTTGGGCATGCAGTACTTGCATACATCCCATTAGGGCTAATGCAACCCATGTTTTTTTTACGTTTTTCATATTATAGTCTTTTCATATTTATCAATCATCTATTCCTCTTTTTGCACTTGAAAATGAAACAAGGTACAATGTTCATAAGCTTTCTCCGGTAACACTAGGCAGGAAGGAAAATCCGAATGAGAAGGAGTATCCGGATAAAACTGTGTTTCCAAACAGACGGCTGTATCCGGTCGTTCATAATATCCCGCTGTATACAAAAGAACAGCAGGCAAATCTGTCATCACTGTCATATTTCGTCCTGTAACAGGTTCGTATAAAGAGGCAGCCTCTAACATCTCCACAGATATTTCATCTTTCAATATATAGCAATGATTATATCCTTTATTCCAAAGTAATTGCTCATGGTCAGCATACAGGTCTGTACCTATTGGTTTTAGGGAAGTAAAGTCAAATGGCGTATTTTTAACATTCATTCTTTTTCCCGTAGGAATAAATGCCGGGGTAGTATCCAATATCCGGTCGGCCGGAATATGCAACCGATGCTCCGTTATCTTTTTTCCCTTACCACACAAATTGAAATATGCATGATTTGTCATATTGATGTAAGTAGCACAGTCAGTTTCCGCATAATGCCGTACAGAAAGTTCATTGTCCTCATTGAAACGATAGTCTGTTATCACGCGGATATTTCCCGGAAAACCTCCTTCTCCGTCTGGCGAATACAGACTAAAACGGATGCCATCCGGTAATTCTTCCCACTGCCACACCTTGTTATGAAAGCCAGAAAAACCGCCATGATTGGTGTTATTCCCATCATTAGCCTCCAAATGGAAGGTTTTCCTATCTATTGTAAAAGAAGCATCGGCTATACGATTTGCAAATCTGCCGATGGTTGCCCCCATATAATAAGAATCTTCCAAATAACCGGCCAAGGAATCATAACCAATCAGCACATTGTCCAATGCTCCTTGAACATCAGGTACTGAAGCTGTAATCCAACGAGCCCCCCAATTCGTGAATTCCATATAGACTCCTGAAGAATTCATCACAGTAAATCGTAATACAGGTTCTCCGTCAGAGGTATAAGTTTCTATTTTATGTGCTATTTTCATATTATTCCAGATTTCAGAAAAATTAAAAGCATCAGGTAGGAAGCAGATGTTTCCTCCTGATGCTTCTAATTTATATGGATAGAAACAATTTATTTGCTATATCCCGGATTCTGGTCTTCAGGGCCGAATGCATCATTTGTTTTAATTTCAGTATCAGGAATAGGATAGCGCTTATGGAAATCTTGAATTGTTCCTGATTCTTTTGCCCAACGGTTACGTTCTTTTATCAATTCTACAAATTTATTAGTACGAAGCAAATCAATACGTCTCCAGCCTTCGAAGCAAAGTTCACGCAAACGTTCATCCATTACCTTATCACGGAATTCATCTTTGCTCATTCCCGAATTCCATTTCTTATCTTCTGGCAAGTTTCCTCCCCATGCACGAGTACGAATTTGATTATTTACGATCTGTACAGCTTCCGAAGTCTGTCCTAATTCATTCAGACATTCAGCATGCAATAATAATACATCAGCATAACGAATCATTGAAAAGTTCTTACCAGAATTCCACATATTATTAATGCCAAGCCCTGAAAGAATATCTGTACGATAGTCTTCATATTTCTTTATATGTGGTTCCAATTCATCTGTAGTTCCCGTCCATTGAGTCTTTGACAAATCAGGAGTTACATATTCAAATGTACCATCCTCCGAATATTTATTAGTATAATACGTAAAATCATAACGCAATGCTTCTTCTTTACGCAAATCTCCATCTTCCCAAATGCCACCTTCTTCTACTGTCTTATAAGCAAAAGGAGTCGGAACTAGAAAATCGTAACCAGAGAAAGAGCATCCCTGACCAAACCAAGAGTCACATGCACGAGAACCACAATCAAACTCCCAATAATTACAATCAGGATATACATTATTAAATTGCAACTCAAACAATGACTCTTTTGTATTAGGATTATCATAACGATACAAGTCAGCATAATCATTTAGTAATTCATATCGTCCCATATTGATAATAGTCTTAAAACATTCATCAGCCTTGGCAAAATCCCGCAATCCTGTCTCTTCCGGAGCTGCCATATAAGCCTTTCCTAACATAGCCCATGCAGCCCCAACAGTAGCACGCTGCGGTTCACTATTATAAGACTCAGGCAAATTATTGGTAGCAGTAATAAAATCATTAATAATATATTCCCATACAGTTTTTAAAGGTTGACGTCCCAAGCCCAATTCATCAGTACGGTTCATATCTATCACAGGGATTTCACCCCAATACATACTTAATTCAAACATTAATAAACCACGAATAAAGCATGCCTCTCCCATCAACTGTTTAGCACGTTCCGGTTCTTCAGTGGTCATACCCAATGCATATATAGCTTTAGCAGCTGAAACGACAGCCGGCCAACGGTTGTTCCAAATAGAACTAACCTGAGTAGATGTAGGATTCAACTGTCCATTATATTTATCCATACCAGCTTGATCTCCTGAAGAAATCAACTGATAATTACCCTGCTGTGTTTCATCTGTCCCCAAATAAGGCATCAATCCATTACGCCCTTCTTTACAGCCCCTATAACTCTTATACAATCCAAGAACTAAAGGTTCTACATTATCTATTTTTTCAAATACTTGTTCCTCAGTCAAAGATCCCGTAGGTTCTACTTGCAGAAAGTCTGAGCAAGAAGAAGTATTCAGTGCAAAGGACAAAGCCAAAGCATATATCGCACTATATCTATATATCTTTTTCATTGTTGTGTTTTCTTTTAAAATTAGACTATTTATTCTATCCTTCCATTAAAAAGCCAAATTAAGACCAAAAGTATACATACGTGTAGGAGGATACCAATCACCGGTTTCCGGATCATAACCATTATAATTAGTTAAACAAAAAAGATTAGAACCGGTGGCATAAACACGCAGGTTAGTCAGTTTCAGAGCATTTATCACTTTAGTCGGGAAAGTATAGGCCAATGTCAAAGCAGACAAACGCAAGAAAGAAGCTTTCTGCACACTAAAATCCATAGAACTTGCACCATAATGATTATAATCAAAGCCAGCCAACACACGTGGAAATTCAGCATCTGTATTTTCAGGAGTCCAACGATCCAACAAATCCGTTGATGCGACTCCAGATCCAGTACTTCCAATCAAAGTTTCATACCAAGGGCTCAATTTTTTAGCCCCATAAGAATAACTGAAGACTGCATTTAAAGACAATCCCTTCCAAGAAAAATCTGTAGAAAAACCGCCATAAAACTTAGGATCAGTGGAACCAATTACAACACGGTCATTTTGATCTATCTGTCCATTATTATCATAATCCAATGGATACAAATCACCGGGATTCACATTATATCCATTCCAATTTATTTTATTCAAACGATCCATATCAATTTCTTGGGCAATTCCACCTGTTTTCCAAATATAAATTGTGTTACGAGACTCACCAAGGAATAAATTACCTTCTTTTTGAATATTACGATCACTATCTACATTATATACAACATCATTATCACCATATAATCGAGTTACCTTATTTTTATCCATAGACAATGTAGCTGCAAAATTCCATTCAAAATCTTTAGCTCTTACCAAATTGGCATTCAAAGCAAATTCCAAACCTTTGTTTTCAATCGCACCTATATTTTCAATAGTACTACTGAAACCAGTAGTCGTAGGTAACGAATGACTCATTAACAAATCCTTATTTTTTATCAAGAAAGCATCAACAGACAAACGTACTCTATTCTGTAAGAAAGCCATATCTACTCCTAAATTCCATTGTTTTTGTTTCTCCCAACTAATATCCGGAGTACCACGTCGCCCATTGGAAACAAAAGAATTTGTATAACCTGTATCGGAAGTACCCGTATAGCTGACATTATATAAAGATAAATAGGCAAAATCATCAATATTCTGATTACCAACAATACCAAAACCGGCACGTAACTTTAACTGATCAAAAATTGTCTGATTTTTCATGAACTTTTCTTCTGTAATATTCCAAGCTGCAGACACAGACGGGAAAATACCCCACTGATTTCCTTTAGCAAATTTAGAAGAACCGTCGTAACGCGCAGTCGCCGTTAATAAATATTTACCCGCATAGTTATAGTTAACACGAGCGATATAAGATAATAATGTTTGCTCGGACCAAGCTGTACTTAAGCCACGCTGATCTTTTTTATAACCAGATCCCAAACTATGATATCCAAATAAATTAGTGCCAAACCCTGTTGCCGTAGCATTAATATAATTATACGTAGTCCGTGTAGCACTGGTACCAACCATCGCATTCAACTTATGTTTGCCAAAAGAGACTTCATAAGACAATGAATTATCCCATTGCCATACAGTACGTGTATCTCTATCATCTTTGGCTTCCCCTTGTGTTCCATAACGTTCCGACTCATAAATATCATTCGGGGTATATTTATTCTGCTGCTTCTGAGCATAATCAATAGAGAAAGTAGAACGCAAGTTCAATCCTTCAATAGGATTGATATTAATATAATTAGAACTCAACAAACGATTATACACCAAATCATTATCAACTTTCAAAGATCGTAACGGATTAAAATTATTTTGATCAAAAATACCTTGCCAATTTAAAGTTTCAATCTCATCAGAAATTTCCAACATCGGATTAGCACAACGTGCACGATTCATTACTCCATCATCAACCAACGTGTTCTCGGTACGTGTAAAAGTTGTATTAGTACCTACTTTCAGCCAGGATTTAATCTGTTGATCCGCATTAATACGTCCTGTGTATTTTTCTTGTTCAGACTTTTCAATTACACCTTTATTATCTGTATAACCAAAACTAATATAATAAGAACCTTTATCATTGCCATTCGAAAGACTTACTACATGATTGTGTTGTACTCCAGTACGGCTCACAGCATCCAGCCAATCATAATTTTTATTATTGTCGTAAGCATCGAATTCATAATCAGCAAAAGCAGTATTCGATCCCATTATCACATCATTGACATAAGCATTGACATCCCCGTCAGGATTTGTTTGCATATAACCATTCGTATAAGCTTCCTTTCTAAGTTCAAATAATTGACGGGTATTCATTGTTTTTGGAGTATTAGCGTAGGTCTGAAAGCCAATCCAGCCATCATAAGAAACTTTACCTTCGCCTTTTTTACCCTTCTTTGTTGTAATAACAACAACACCATTGGAACCACGTGAACCATACAGAGCTGTAGCTGATGCATCTTTCAAGACCTCAATAGAAGCCACATCATTCAAATTGACCGCATTAAATCCAGAGAATGAATTATCCATAACCATACCATCTATGACATAAATAGGGTCCGTAGATCCATTTATGGTATTAATACCACGAATTTTAATAGATGCATCATCCGTAGGACGTGTAGGCTGAGAAATGAACACACCTGCAACACGGCCTTGAAGAGCCTGATTTACATTCGTCACCGGTTTTTCTTCCAAAACTTTAGAACTGACACTGGCAACAGCTCCTGTCAAATCACTCTTCTTCATCGAAGTACCTACAACAACCACTTCGTCTAATGTTTCAGTATCTTCCGCCATCACCACTTTAACAGGCTGATTACCCATTACTTTTACATCTTGGGCAACATATCCTATATAAGAAATATGTAATGTTTCCCCTTTCTGAACTGATAATGTAAAGTTGCCATCAAAATCGGTAATAGTTCCATTGGTTGTACCTTTTACCACTACACTTGCACCAATGATAGGTTCGGATGTAACATCCACCACCTGTCCTGTAACCGTTATGTTCTGTGCCAACATATTACAGCAACAAAACATGATAAGGATTAAATTAATAAGCCTAATTCTTTTCATAATTTGTAAATTTAAGTACGATTTAAAGTTTATATTGGTTTATTCTTCCACTTTGAAAATTGCGACATCATATGCAGGAACCGTTACGTCCAGGTTAGTTTTAGCAGTACTTTCAATGCCACTCCATAATTCTTTCAACCTATATTCCTTTGACGAATCCAACCCTAGACGCTCTAAAGCTGTAGTCATCTTCAACTCTTGATCCATATAGTTGAACACAGCATAATAAGCCTTACCATCCTTATCCATGCGTACAAACTGATTTTCTGACTTTTCACCATTTCCATCTACAGGATGAAAAGATTCCCCATTGGCTATGGCATTGATCTCAGCATTCGTCAAATATTTCATCGCTTTCTCTTTCACCTCTTTAGAACCGCCTTTGCTGAAATCATCTCCAGCAATGAAAATTCCAGTGATAACCCCCGAAGTGACACGCGCTCTGTTCTCACCATCTGTAGCATCACGCAATACAATATGGTCAGGATCATTAAACTGATAAACCTTATCCTGCCACCAACCGTATGAAAGTGCATTTAAGGTATATTCGGTATCCTTCATCTTGTTCCATGCATCACACGCAATTCTTCTGGACTGAGCATAATGAGCAGGAAAAACAGGAGAAATAGAAAGATTGATATACATATCACCAAAATATTTGTCAAGCAATTGCATTCCATAGTTGTATCCCTGAATACCTGTTTGTATTTCCGGATTATACCATTTGTCGGCTTCCATTGCTCCATGTGTCATAAAGTCCATTTTCACATATTCAAAGCCAGCCCGATGGAATAGCTCCGATGTGTGTTTCATCATAGCTTCAATAGCCGGATGAGTAGGATCAACAGCATAAGCTCCGTCTAATTCCTGCGGTTTCCCATTTGCATAGAGATATACATCTTTATATTTATATCCCGGCATTTCTTTTATTTCACGTTCAGGATTTTTAGCCCAATCAGTAAACGGAGTCCAATAAACGCCGGCTACCTGACCGTTTGCCTTACATTTATCCACAAAAGCTTTCAACTCCTCTTCTGAAAAACTGTTCCAACCAGAATCCAAACCTGTATAAACCAAATTATCCGAATTCACAAAATGACGGGACTGCAAATTCTCTTTGTAAAAATCAGAAACTTCCAATGCTTTCGGATAGGTCAGATTAAATTGCAATGCTCCCCAGCTGTTCCAGCCAAAAGGAACAGCTTTACCCCAAGCTTTGGGCGGAGCAATCACAGCATTAGCCTGAGCGTATTCTTCCATACCTCCACGCCAGTCTTCAAAAAATCCTACTAAAATTTTAGGTGACTTGATTTTTGTACCTTTCAATGCACCGTGAGGTTTCGAGTCACGTGTTGTCTTATCGGCAATACCGCCATAACATACCAACGAACCTACATTATATATATTACCTTTACCTATTGTTATACCTGTTTTCCAAGAATCATGTTCTACAGAACCTACCACCACAGCTTCACGGTCATCATTATTAAATATGGCAGTGACTTCATAACTAGTCAGTTCTGTAAATGTGAGCGGATGAGATTGATATCTGATCCAACAGTCATTATCGAAAGGAATGAAAAGCGCACGATTATTTTCTCCCTGGTTCAATACTTCAGGCATTCGGTCCACATTGACCGGTGCCATATAATTCGAAGCTATTTCAGTCGTACTCTCCAAAGTGAAATCTGTCAGCACATAATCCTTTGCCGGATATACATAAAAAGATTGAACCAGTGCAGGCAGATTATTCCCGGTATAAGTCACCTCATAATGATACCCTTCTCCAAAATAATCATTGATTTTTTTTGTAGAAACATGATGCTTTGCATAATCACGAGTCGAAACAACACTGTCTGCCAACTTATAAGCTGCATATACATTATCATAAATAAGCTTAGAGCCTTTGCTGATATCAATACCATTAGCGTGAGCATCATACTCCAAAGACCATTCACCTACATTTAGATTTGCATTTTCAGTACACCCGGATAAAATAAGACCGGAAACGCCCAATGCAGAAACACAGAGAAACAATGATTTTAAAGTTAACCAATTATTCTTCATAATATTATTAGTTTGTCAAAGAGATAAATCTACTTAAGGTTTGCTTTACTGTCCGGAATTCTTTTCCTTTCAAGCATGGTCAAAAGTAGGCATATCTTGACAACCTGTTAATATACAAACGCTGCAATAAATAGGATTTTTGCAGCAATGACGCATCTGCACCCGCAGAATCCGCAAATGCATCATTTTTTGCTGCATTTCTTTCAATCAGAGATTCCCGTCAGATCTATTTTAACTTTTTCCTTGGATGTTTGATACTGTTTCTCAAACTCTTTCGGAGTCATTCCAAATTGTTTTAAAAATAATTTGCTGAAGTAAGATGAAGAGTTTATTCCTACCATATAACAGATATCCCCAATACGATACTTACCTTCCTGAATCAGTTCGGCTGCTTTTTTCAAACGGATCAACCGGATGAAATCTATGGGTGAAAGATTAAATAGAATCTTTATTTTCCTCAACAAGCTGGAACGGCTCATACATAAGATATCAGCCATACGTTCCACATTGAAATTTTCATCCGAGATATTCTCTTGAATCACATTGATCACTTTATTCATAAACTCCTCATCCGCCTTGTTCATCTGCATATTATGCACAGGGAAAAAAGGACGTTTGGAGAATGCCTCACGCTCTTTCCTTCGATTACTGAGTAAAGATAAAATCTGAGTCTTCAAATAGTTGAAAGAAAAAGGCTTTTCCACATAAGCTTCTGCTCCTATCTTCAATCCGTTAATCTTACTCTCCAAATCGTTCTTGGCGGTAAGGAAAATAACCGGAATATGGCACAAATCAATATCCGCCTTTATTTCCTTACATAATTCATAGCCATTCATCACCGGCATCATTATATCACTGATAACCAAATCTATGTGATTACTACGTAAAATATCCAACGCTTCCTGCCCATTCACAGCGGTTTCTACTGTAAACAAGGCTTCCAATCGTTCAAAGATAAAAGATCTCATGCTTTCATTGTCCTCTACTAACAATAAAGTATAACCTTTCATCTGGTCTGTTTCTGTTGATGTTTCCTCATCCAATACTTCTATATTTTGCTCAACGACCTTCTCTATTTGCTGCCTTACTTCCTCCTTATTCAAAGGAATGGTCAAAACAAATGTATTCTCCGGTTGTTCTATATCCAAATAAAGCCTGCCTTTATGCAAAGTGGCTAGCGAACGAGCTAAAGGTAACCCTATGCCTACTCCCATCCGAACTGTATCCTTCTTCTTTTCTACCTGATAAAAGGGTTCAAAAATCTGCTGGCTGGACGCTTCAGGTATCTTTTCTCCATCACTGACAACACGAACTGTAAAATCTGCTCCATCTTGGAATAAATCTATCATAATGGTATGACGGGCATATTTCAAAGCATTATTCAACAAATTACTCAATACTTTTGTGATAGCCTCCTTATCTATGGCAGCCATAATTCTTTCTTGGGGAATATGTTGCAATAACTCTTTCTGCTTTTGCAGAATAGTAGGCTCAAAACGAGTAATCGTTTCATTCAGCAATGCCGTTACATCAACCGTTTCAAATTTCAATTCAAATTTACTCGCTCCTATTTTTTGAAAATCAAGCAGCTGGCCGGTCAGGTCTAATAATCTCTTGGTATTCTGCCCGATTACTTTCAAATTTTTGTTCAATTTCTGATCCTTGATATCCATTTCCTCAATGGCTTCCAATGGACCATTAATCAATGTCAAGGGCGTGCGCACCTCATGAGCTATCTCAGTAAAGAAACTGACTTTTGATTCATAGAGTTCTTTCTCTTTCTCAACTTCAAATAACTTCTGCTTTTCTTCCATCTGTTTCTCTTTACGTCTTTTATACCAGAAGAACCAACAAAGTACAACACAGATTCCCCAGATAATATACAGGAAATAAGCCCAAACCGACTGCCACCAAGGAGGCAGAATAACAATAGATAAAGACCGGGTAGCATAGGGACCTTCTTTGACACTATTGGTAGCCCGAACCTGTAAAGTATAATTTCCCGGAGGCAATTTTGCATAAGAGATATTCTGATTACTTGCCGCTCTTATCCAATCTTTATCCAACGGAACCAACTTATAATAGTATTGATTGGATTCCGTAGTAGAATAACTTAATAAAGCAACATCAAAACTAATATTTGACTGATCATAAGGCAATACGATTTCATCCGTATGTTCTATACACTTTTTCAAAGGAGAATTAGGAGTATGAACTGTTATCTCCTGATTATAAATACTGAATTTTGAGATATAAACAGGTGGCAAGAAATTGATTTTTTCCGAAGAATTAGGATCAAATGCAATCAATCCGTCTATACCGCCAAAATAAAACTTACCATCCTCCCCCTTCAAAGCTGACTTATAATTAAACTGATTCCCTAACAAACCATCCTTAGTAGTATATACCCGCACGTCCTTCGATTCCGGATTAAACCTGACCAGCCCCCGATTTGTCCCGAACCATAAATTTGATTGCTCATCTTCCAATATCTTATAAGCCACATCATCCGGCAAACCGTCTTTAATGGAAAAAGAGGTAAAATCATCCGTTTGAGAATTGTAACGACAAATTCCACCACGATCAGTGGAAATCCAAATCCGCCCTTTACTATCCTGCATTACCGAACTGACAGAATTGGATCCCAATGTATTCTCCTTACCTTCCTCATAAGTATACTTTTTAAAGCTATTCTTTCCCGGATCATGCTTCCATAACCCGCTTCCCATGGAAGCGAACCATATCATTCCATCCTTATCTTGAAATGCATCGAAAATCCAATCAAAACCCACTTCTTCCACCTTTTCAAAATGAAAACTTGCAGGAGCCGCTTTATAAAGTCCCCAACCAGTGCCAATCCACTTATATCCTGCCTCATCTATAAAGAAAGTATAAACACTTCCTTCTCCTATATTCAACTCCTCAGGAGTATAATGATAAACTTTATTCTCTGGCAACTGAATCACATCCAATCCTTGTTTGAACAAACCACAAAACAGTTGGTTTCCTTTAACAAACATCCCCAAAGTAACCATATGACTCCTTTTATCATCATCATCTAACCTCAATCGGTTTACCTGTCCAGAAGCAATATCCAATATATTAATTCCATCGTCTTCAGTTCCAACCCATATATTGCCCTTATTATCAGAAGCTATTTCCCTTATCCGTTTTGTGGTCAACGAACGCCCATCACTTCCAGGTACATATTTATCAAATAACAAGTCATGATGAGGCAGATAATTCACTCCGCCAAACATGGTTCCCAGCCAAATTCCCCCTTCCCGATCTTGATAAATAGTATAAATAATCTTATCCGACAGACTGAACGAACGCATCAAATCTTGTTTCAAATGAACTCTTTTATTCTTCCTCTCATTCACAACAAATAAGCCTTCATGAGTTCCCACCCACAGTTCATCGTCAAAACAAGCCACATTACGTACAAATGTATGGTTAGCCTCAGGTATATCTATTTTTACAAGCTGATTCGTACTGGGATTATATTTCATCAATTCCCCTTCATGAATAGCCATTGCAATCCAATCACCATAATTACAAATAGAATTAATATTCTTTCCCTTTAACGAACGCCCGGTTTTATCAACACAATATTGTTCAAATTTATCCGTATTTCTATCATATCGAAAAAGTCCGACCCCCCATGTACCAACCCAGACATCACCATCAGGGCGTACCAAAATACAATCCGGAGCTTCTGTTTTAAAATGCTCTTTGTTGGTTACTTCATAAAAATAAAGTTTCTCATCCTTATAGCGAAAAACTCCCTGATCAGGAATCACAATCCAAATATTACCAATAGAATCCGCCACAATATTAGATACCCAATTATTCATATTCACCCCTTCCTCTGTTTCCATATTCATTGCCGTGAATATATCCAAGGCAGGATTATAACGATAGACTCCTCTATCCGTTCCTACCCATAACTGACGTTCCTTATCTTCAAACAAAGCAGAAATATTATGGTTTCCGGTACCGACTACATAGTCATCACAGTTCATCTGTACAATAGAAGTTCCATCAAAACGGTTCAAACCATTTTTTGTACCAAACCACATAAACCCGTAACTATCCTGAATGATAGCCTTCACATTACTTTGTGATAGTCCATTTTCACCCGTTATATGAGAAAAATAAAAATTGGATAATCCCTTATCAACAGCCTGTAATGTAAATACAACATACAAACAACATAAAATGAGCAAAGTCTTTTTCATAGCCTGTTCAAAATTTGAGCCAAAGATAAAAGAAAAAAAGGATAAATAATGCCAATATAAAAGAAATAGAGGATTGCCCTCTATTACTTTTCACGAATGACCATTACAAATCCCCCACCAGAAGCCATAAACATTTCAATAATATTCTTATTATCCGTATCCATTATTTTATGTTCGTATAAATTAGCATTCTTGTTACTTCTTTTTTTATCCTGAAAAATTTCAATGGTATATTTCTTATCCTGAGGCAGGAAAGAGCAATCCACCTGAATTGTCCTCTCACCCCAAGCGTTCAATCCGCCTATATACCAAGTATTTCCTTTCTGCTTAGCCAACACAGCATATTCGCCCACACAAGCAGCTAAGGGAATCGTCTGATCCCATGAAGTCGGAACTTCCGCTAAATATTTTAAAATATCAGGATACTTACGATACTCATCCGGAGAATCACATAAACAGGCAAATGGTGCGGAAAGTACAACAAACAAGGCCAATTCATGTGAACGAGTCCCCAATGAACTAGGCAACCCCGGATCGATCGGCTTAAATTTTTCCAATGTGCTGTTACGCATCGACCCCGGAGTATAATCAATTCCACCTCCCAACATACGGGCAAAGATACATTGAAGCTGATAATCCGGATTAGAAGTGGTATCCCACTTAAAACACTCCGCACATCGCATGGCTTCATAAGAAAGGATATTAGGATATGCCCGATGAAGTCCGGTAGGCTTGCTGCATCCATGAAAATCCACCATAAGATGCCGCTCAGCACAAGCCTTTGCCAGATTTTCATATTGAGGGATTATTTGAGCATCATCACGATCAAAAAAATCTATTTTCACCCCAACAGCACCCCACTTGCTGATAGAATCCAAATAACAATGCGGATGCTGGAATAAAGTAGCAGCAACAGTCCAAAGCCATACACCTACTTTTTTTTCTTTTCCATAGCGTATCACCTCTTTTATATCAATATTCTTATTCAAATCTGCATGATTAAAAACATTGCTCCAACCGGCATCGACCAGTAGATAAGGTATTTTGTTTTCGGAAGCGAAATCAATATAATACTTGTACATCTGTGTCGAAAGGTTTTGATGACCAGAAGGGAAAGGAGCTTTTTCCAAAATAGCACAATGCCACCATTCCCAAGTTGCTTTACCAGGACGAATCCAATCCGTATCCTTTATTTGTTGGGGCTTGGCCAGTAAGTAAATCATTTCATTAGTCAGTAGTTCCTTATCATCCTTGGCAACAATAGCCATACGCCAAGGAAAAGCATGGTTACCAGCAGTACGTGCTAAATAATTCTCCCTTTCTTTTACCACCGTAATAAAATTTCCCCAACTGCCCATCTCTATTGTTTTAGGATAGGTCGCCCAATAACCTTTCATCTTGCCATCTTCTTTACGAAGATACATACCCGGATAGTTATTTAAATCCGATTCAGCCACCACAACACGCACATTTTGCACCTTGTTTGTAAATAAAGTTGGTGTAATACCATATTTATGTTCTTCTATTTTAGAAATGCCCTCGTAAAGCACATTGCTCAACTCCCAAGCTGTAAAATTAGTTGTTTCAGGTAAAATAACTGCCGGATCATCAGCCAGATTAAAAGAAGCTTCTTCATCAACTACAATCAAAGAATCCTGCTCCGGAAGATTTCCACAAAAACGATATGCCATTCCTTCATTATACATCCGGAATATAACTGAATAACCATCCTTGAATTTCAAGGAAAGTTCATTATAATGGTCTGTTAATTCACGATAATTACCAGCTACCGGATAAACCTTCTCAGAAGTACTACTTGTAGAAGTCCCTACCACTTCACCATTCTTTCCCCATATATTACCATTTTGCATCGTCATACAAATAGCAGAGGGATGAATGACAGACCTACCTTCCAAACTTAAAGAATATTGTAAGACCCTTCCATTCTCTACAGTAAGTACCAATTGCCCGTTTGGGGATGATAATTCATAAACAGACAGCATTTGTGCCTGTGCAAAAATGCACAGACACAATGTTACCAACAAAAGGAAAAAATTCTTTTTTCTCATACAGCACACAAATTACGATGGATTTGTCCACCTTGATGGTTAATGTCCAATTCTCGCACCTTATCCAAAAAATCAATGGCTTTTCCCATTTCACGCAATCCTAAATACCCCAACCCCATCACATAATTACAATGAATGCAGTTACGTTTATCCAAGTCATCTTCCCAAATAGCCAGATCAGGCAGAGAAACAGCAAAATAATCAATCCGACAGTGGTCAAACAAATGCTTCTCACCATGCTTTATCAATTTGTTAAAGCAGCTGCGTGCCTTATCCTCTCTACCCAACGCACGCCATGCCAGACCTTGATAGAAAATCTTATCGGGTTGTTGGTCATTGTAGAAGAAAGCCTGTTGTGGTTCTGAAGAACCAATGGTCGCTTTGGTAAAGCAATCTATAGCTTGTTGCTCATTTCCCAAGCCACGAAACGCCTCACCTTTATAATACCAGATATCATTCTCTTCAGCATTTGCCAATTTTCCCTCACCCAAATTAAATGGATAAGCATCCGTTTCATCCAAAAGAACTAAAGCATCGGCATAGCGTTTTTCACTTAAAGCAATCTTTGCTAATTCTACACGACACAATACATATTGTCCGGTGATTTTTCCTTCTCCTCCTTCCCATGGATGGAAATTACGCGCGGCAATCAATTCTTTTGCTTCAGCATAGCGGCCTGATTGATTATACAAAGTGATACGTTCAATGGAAAGATCATCACGCTGCTCTACTTCGGGCAGATGTGCTTCCAAAAAAGCCAAACGTTCACTATGCGGCCGCCCTAAACGTTTATAAAGTTGATCCAACTCCATTAAGATACGAGAATCGTGCTCATCCAATGCATAAGCTTTTTCCAAAGTTTCCAAGGCTTTCTGCTTGTCATCGCGTTTATTATAATAAGCCAACGACAAATTACGCCATACGGTGGGATATGCCGGATTTATGGCCGCAGAATGTTCCCAACAGGCAATGGCATTGTCATACTGACGGTTAGCATACCAGAAATTACCTAAACTATATGCCGCTTTTGCCCCATGAATATTCAGACGTAAGGCATCTTGAAGAATCAATACTTCTTCTATACGATTCGGGAAACAATATGAATGATTCTCTTTTTCTGCCCGCTGATAATATTCCAATGCTTTACTCTCATCTCCCTTACAGGTATGGAAATATCCCATTGCATAATAAACGACAGGATATATTTCTGTAGTTCCGGTTACATGGCATTCCAGTAAAGATAAAGCTTCCTCATACAATCCGGCAGCAGCAAAATCCAATGCGTATTCTATATATCCGTGCGCCCAACCACGCATCAACTCTTTCATTTCCTCCAACACTTTCACATCCCGGGTCAACAAATAATGTTCAAAACGGCATCCCATATTAAAACGATCTATCTGCAATGATTCAGCTACGAGCGCCAAAGCTTCCTCTTTACGACCCAATTTGCGTAGAATGGAAGTTTTCAACTGACGCGCTTTGTGATTATGCCAATTACGAATCAATGAACGGTCTATCTTGTCCAAAGCACTTTCATACTTTCCTTTACGAGTGTCAAGTTGTGCTAGTGCATAATAAGCCGCATCCTGCCAAGCAGCATTCCATGCCGACTTAAAGAAAGCATCATAAGCCTCATCCCACTTCTGTTGCATCATACAACTCCAGCCCAAATTATAATAAGGTTCACCGTCATAAGGATTCGGATTACGTTCAGTCAAGGTTTCCACCGCTTTCCGGAAATAGCTTTCTGCCATTGCAAATTGTCCTTTACGCATCAACAATAACCCCACCGCATTGTTACAACGTACATCTCCCGGTTCACGCCTTAATGCTTCCATATAATAATCCATCGGATTATAAGTAGCATGGCGATATTGTTCCAAGTGTAGTCCGGTCAAAAACAGTTGTTCAACAGAAGCAATATTCTGAGGATCTTTAGCAGCCTTAGCAGGATCAGGAACCGGCCTGATTTCCGGTTTATCCGCCTGATAAGAAAGCAAAATTTGTCCTTCCTTATCACGAACCTCTGCACATACCTCCTCTTCTTTTAGTCCTTCTGCCGCAAAAGTCGTAATAAACGGTTCTGATGGCGAAATTTGTGTAGTCTTATCCAATAATACAGTGCCTTTAATAGCTTTTACTATAATACGTACTCCACTATTCGCTCCCGTAGTATAAAGCACCAAACGGGCTTTACCTTCCTTTATTTCCAAATTCAACAAAGCATCTTTGGTTGCATTCTTTACATAACCCACTTCACTATAAGGCATAAAATACTGTACCCATGATTTTTCCTCATAGGGCTGTAACCAAGTAAAGTCCGGTTGGTTATCCGTATACATACCGGTCATCAGCTCAATATAAGGTCCGTCCTCATCAGTCAGATTACGATCCCAAGCCTTGCCGAAATCACCATTTCCCCACGTCCATTGTTTCTTTCCCGGAGAGACATGATGATCGGCCACATGTAGAAGTCCCCCACGAACATCTTCTTCATAGCCACCCACAAAATCATATTTAGACTTGATAGCCATATATGATGTAGGAACCGGAATATTCTTATATTTAGAGATATCCACACCAGCAGAATAATCTTGTTTATAATAAACTCCTGTAGCAATAGGGAAAGAAGAAACATCGCGCTTGCCGTGATCAAACACCGCATTTACATCAGGTGGAAATACCGAATGATAATGGTCATTGACTACTACTGCAGGATTGGCCCACCACAAAAAAGTCTGAGGAAAAGACGTACGATTATAAATCTTCACTTTTATTTCTATATAAGCTTTGCCCGGATAAAGCGTAAATCCCTGCATACCTTTGGTGCGGAACATTCTTTCCACTTCATTACACCATATGGTCTTACTGCCGTCCGCATTTTCCTCTATCAAAAAATCAGTAGGCAAAAAAGTAGAAGGACGGTGATGCTGAGGCCAGTTAAATTCGATGCCTCCAGAAATCCAAGGTCCTGTCAATCCCACCAATGCCGGTTTCACAACTTGGTTGTAATAAACAAAATGACGTTTTTTCACCTTATCATAAGCCATGTGTATACGACCACCCAACTCGGGAAGTATCATCACCTTGATGTATTCATTCTCGATAAACAATGCATGATACCTCTTGTCTGCTTTTTTATCTGAAATCTTCTCTACCACCGGATAAGGATAGACTGATCCGCAACTTCCCTGATAAACCCTTTTTTCAAGAAAAATAGGATTCTTCTCTTCCTTTCCTATCTCATAGGTAGGAAGCATGATATCTTCTTCCCATGCACGTACCTCACTACCCTGTACAGTACTTTGAATTAAATATTGAGTTATTTTTTCCATAATAAATGATTGTTATTTCACTAATTCCTTTTCTATCTCTTCCAAACTCTTCCCTTTCGTTTCCGGCAACCGGAATACAACAAAAATTCCTCCACCCAGACAAATCAATCCATACAACCAGAATGTTCCGGCAGCTCCCAAGCCACTATTTAACATTGGGAAAGTATAAGTCAGGATAAAGCAAGCCGCCCACAAAGCAAAGGTGCAGACGGACATGGCAACACCACGGATGCGGTTCGGGAAGATTTCGGATATAATGACCCACATCACTGTAGCCAAAGTCATGGCATAACAGGCAATAGCCATTACGACAATAATCAACAGAACGATTCCGGTGATATGAAAATAATAGGCGGCCCCCATAAAAGAATAGATTATTGCCAGCCCGAATGAACCGATCAGTGTCAATGCCTTACGTCCCCAGCGATCTACTACAAACATGGCTAGAATAGTAAATATGACATTTGTAATACCGGTCACCACAATATTCATCAAGACATCAGACACGCCATAACCTGCCGCCATAAATATTTCCTGTGCATAGTTGAAAATAACATTAATACCACACCATTGCTGCAAAATAGCCATGACAACACCTATAGTCAGCACTTTATACATAGCAGGATTCAATAATTGACGAAAACCTCCTTCTTGCGTCTGACAGGCTGAAGCCGCTTCTATGGCCGCCAACTCAGTAACAGCATATTCCTTTCCTCCCATACGGGTAAACACCTTGAGTGCAGCCTCCCGCTTTCCCGAAGAGGCTAACCAACGAGGACTCTCCGGTAATATAAAACTAAAAACAAAGAACAAGGCGGCCGGGACAGTCATTGCCCAAAACATCCAGCGCCATCCCATCTGTCCGTTCCATGATTCACGGATCATTTCATGAGTAGCTCCTAATGCCACAGGCTCGGCTATCTGCCAATTAACAATCTGAGAAGTCAAGATACCTAACACTACCGTCAACTGATTGATGGACACAAACCGTCCCCGCAAATGTGCCGGAGCTATTTCTGCTATATACATAGGTGACAAACTGGAAGCAATCCCAATGGCAAAGCCCCCCACCAAACGAAATACATTAAAGAAAGTAAAAGAATGCACCGCCCCTGTACCGACAGCCGTACAGATAAATAATCCTGCCGCCAAAATCAAAATAGGCTTACGTCCCAAACGGTCACTCAGCTTACCGGCACTTAGCGCCCCAAACAAACAACCAATCAAGGCACTGCTCATAGCCCATCCCTGCATAACAGGGTTACCAGCTATACCAAAATATTGTTCATAAAAAGGTTTTGCTCCTCCGATCACTACCCAGTCATATCCAAATAGGAAACCTCCCATAGCAGAAATCAAAGCAATAAGAAATAGATAAAAATTAGATTGTGTTTTCATGAATATCATATATTAGTTATTTTTATGATGCAAAGTAACAAGGATTCAAGGATTTAAAGAATAGAAAAAATTACTGAGGATATGGACAATATTACTATTTCATTACTTTGCTGGTTGCCTTATCATAAAACGAGGACTACACCTCAATATACTGAGATGTAATCCTCAATCAAGCTATGCAAAGCAACCTGTTTTTTACAACAATTCCAGCAAATCTCCACGTTTCATTTCCACTGTTATCAAACCTTTTGCATCAGGATTTGCAATTGCCTCCTTACTATTTAAAAGCACTCTATATTTTTTCCCTTGAGGAACTTTCACTTTTAAAACCTGATCAACAGTAGCTTTTAAAGAAGCTTTATTAATGACAGCATTCGTCCACTCAGCAGTCGCTTCAGCTCCTCCCTTTAAACACAGACCTTTAAAACTACCATCTTTCCATTCAACAGGCAAACACGGTAAGAACTCTACATAACCTTCGTGGTTCTGCACCAGCATTTCTGCCATACCGGCTGTACCGGCGGGATTTCCGTCGAATGAATAAATATCACCTTCCGCCCCAGCAATGCCACCTGGAGATACAGTCATTAAATTTTCACGTGAAAGCTTACCTTGTAATAATTGAACGCTCTTATATGCTTCCTGTGCATCTTTCAAACGGGCATACATACAAATCATATTGGCACGACTCCACTCTGTATCTTCCCAGTTCTCGGCAGACAAACGATTCTCGATGGTCTTGCGGGCAGCTTCCGCCAATTCGGGAGTCTTCTCCAAAGTGATTTGGGAGAAAGGATAGAGTGCCAGCAGGTGGGAAGTGTGACGATGGTTGGGATGAGCTTCCTCGAAATCTTCAAACCATTCACGAATGGCACCATTGGCACGCAACTGGATGGGAGGAAGTTGGGCGATGGCAGTACGCAGGCTATCGGCAAACTCGCGGTCGGTATTCAATATCTCTGAAGCCTGAACACAATTCGACAAGATCTCGTAGGCCAGTTCACGGTCACAGGCAGGCATCATGGAGGCAACCATTTCTTCACCGCCTGCTGTACGGAACCAGTTTTCGGGTGAGATGCTCGGCCCTGTCATCAGATAACCACTCTTCGGGTCTTTTGCCAAGAAATCCAGGATGAACTGTGCATTACCTTTCAAAAGCGGATAGGCCGTTTCGGCCAGATATTGCTTGTCCTGTGTAAATTCATATTGTGTCCACAGATGGGAAGCTATCCATGAACCTGCCATCGGGAACAGTCCCCAAATAATGGTACTGGAGGCGGGAGTATATCCCCAGACATTGGCTGTAGTGTGAGCAGTCCAGCCTTTACATCCATAGACCACTTCGGCTGTCTTCGCACCGTGATGCGCCAAATCCTTAATATAGGTAAACAGGGGGGCATTACATTCAGCAAGATTGCCAACATTGGCTGCCCAATAATTCTGTTCAGTATTGATATCCAGATGATAGTCATTGGTCCAGCCCATGTTGCACGCCTTGTTGTCATTGAAAAAACCCTGCAAGGCAATGGGCAATGGAGAGTTTTCGCGGGAACTGGCAATGGTGAGGTAACGGCCATACTGGAAGAACAAGGCATCCAGACCAGTATCAGTCTTGCCTTCCTTCACTTGTTTCCAACGGACATCCGTAGGCAACGCGCGGTTAGCGTCTTGTCCGAAATGAATAGAAACACGATTATACAACGTGTTATAATCCTTTATATGCGCCTGCTTCAATTCATCATAAGATTTAGCTGCAGCCTTCTTCACACCATCAGCACAAAGAGTCTTGTAATCAGGACTTTTATAATCGGTACGCACATCGACAATCAAAGTCACGGCATCAGCTTCTTTTATACCTACTCCAGACTGTTCCATCTTTACCTCTCCATTATCAGCCAGAACGGCTATTCTTCCTTCAAAACAGACTCCGCCCGGACCATGCAAGGGAAAATCTACTTTCCCGGTAAATACCAATTGGTTATCTTCTACAGAAAGATCGGCTTGACGCATCAAATCCAATCCCATATTCATAGTAATGGACTTTTGCTTATCAGCGGTCAAGCGGAGTACGAGAACATTATCCGGGTTTGTAGCAAAATACTCACGTTTATAGTTCACACCGCCGGAGTTGAAAGAAACGCTGCTGACAGCCTCATCCAAGCTTAACGAACGACGGTAGCCGGTCACTTTACCTTCGGGGTAAATGAATTGCATCTTCAAATCTCCAATGGGAAGATGAGTTCCGAAAGAAGTCTGGTTGCCATGAAGATTATCTCCGGCTATACGGTTTCCTTCCGATAGTTTTCCCTCAAAGAACAACTTTCTGAGCTGGTTCATTTTCTCTCGCCCGAAAGGTTTGTTCTGGTTCTCATTGTACTGGCCGGACCACATTGTCGATTCATTCAATGCCAGTTTCTCTTCCTCTATTCCACCATAAGTCATAGCTCCCAAACGCCCATTACCGATAGGTAAAGATTCCATCCAAACTTTTGCCGGTTGGGCATACCACAATTCTGTAGTTCCACAGGAATCTGTTGCACTCTGGCATCCGGAAAGGGCCAAAGCCATTGCTGCTAAATAAGTCTTAAAATGTTTCATATTTTTCATGATTAATAGTTTCTTCTGAAACAAAAGTAGATATACCTCTCCCATTAGGTAGAGAAAAACTCGCCATTTTTAGACTCTTTTGCTTCAATCGTAACCTATAAAAGGGAGTTATTCAACATTTAGAAATCTTTCCCGGCACAAATTCCAATACTTCACCATTTGTTATCATTTTCCCGGTGAGGCAGTCATTACAAACTCCAACGTTCCGCCATTCATAATATCCTGATGAGTAATATAATTCTTTGTATATTTCTTGCCATTCAGTCTCATGGAACGGATATAAATCTCATTGTGCTCTTTGCGTGGGGCCTTAATGGTAAAAGTCTTTCCATCAGGCAACTGAATAACCGCTTCCTCCAACATAGGAGTACCGATAATATACTTCCCGCTAACCGGATTTACCGGATAAAAGCCAAGTGCGCCAAACACATACCAGGCAGACATTTCCCCGCAATCATCATTACCGGCATAACCTGAAGAGGAATCATTATACAGTTCATTCATGATATGTGCCACATATTTTTGTGTTTTCCAAGGTTCTCCCGCACACGCATACAGATAAGCCACATGATGGCTCGGCTCATTGCCATGCGCATATTGCCCTACAAAATCGGAAGCATTGTCATTCAGTTCACCACTTTGGTGATTGACTGTGAAAAAGGTATCCAACTTTGCCGTAAAAGCTTTGTTTCCCCCTGTCAGTGAAATCAAGTCAGGTATATTCTGGGGTACATACCAGAAGTATTGCCAGGCATTCCCCTCAGTGAAAGGGTAGCCGCCATTGGCTCCATACTTATAAGGATCGAAAGGCTCCATCCATTCTCCTTTCTTATTTTTCGGTTGAAAGAATTTTGTTTCTGCATTAAATAAATTCCTGTAAAAAGCAGAACGCTTCATAAAACGCCCATAATCCTCCTCTTTCCCTAATTTCCGGGCCAACAGTGCAACACACCAATCATCAAAAGCTTGTTCTAAAGTAATAGAAACAGATTGTGTTTGAATATCCTCAGGCATGTATCCATATTTCTCCCATACTTCAAAAGGAGAGTTCGGATGAGATACGATGGAACTGCTATGAACCGCTTCATAAGCCTTTTCCGCATCCACTCCTGCAACACCTTTCAGCACAGCATCCACAATGACAGGAATGGAGTGATTACCAATCATACAATAATTATCCTGCCCCCATAATTGCCATACAGGCAAATAACCATAATAGTCATATTGCCTCATCATGCTTTTAATAAAATCAGGAATGCGGTCGGTATGCAGCAAAGTATAAAGCGGATGAGCTGCTCTGAATGTATCCCATAAAGAAAAAGTGGAATAATGAACTTCATTATCGGCTACCTTACGTGTCGTATAATCGGCAGCCATATATTCACCATTTACATCGCTCATCGTATTAGGTTGTACCATAGTGTGATATAAAGCTGTATAAAAAATCTTTTTCTGCAAACCGGTACCTTGGATGATGACTTTCTTCAATTCTTTCTCCTAGCTGGCTTCGGCAGCAAAAGCAATATGTTCAAAGTTCCATCCGGGAACCTCAGCTGCCATATTCAACCGGGCATTTTCAATGGAAACTGAAGATAAAGCGACTTTACATATCAATTCATTATTCCACTTCTTGTCGAAACAGAATAATCCACACAGTTCTGTACCATTAATGACAGGAGTATTCTCATACCTCCGATTGCCATCATGTAACTGACTGGATAAGATTGGTTGGGAAAATTCAAGATGGAAATATATTTTCCTCAGTTTTGCCCATCCTGTAATAACACGATATCCTTCTACTACTGTAGGAGAAACTACACGGATTTGTGATTGAATTATCCGGCGGTTCCAACTCTCCTTATTTGCCGAATGATCTAAATCCAACCATAATTTCAACTGACCGCCATCAGAATAGATATAGCGATGTACCCCTACATGCACAGAAGCCGTCAACTCCGCTTGAATCTTCTCATCCGTTAATAATACTTGATAATACCCCGGACGCGCCTGTTCGTTTTGATGAGTAAAAGACGATTTCCTTTTATCACTCATGGTAGGAAATAGAAGGATATCTATAAAATCGGAAGCACCGGTTCCGCTTAAACGTGTATGACTGAAACCATAAATAATAGAATCATTATAATCATATCCCGAAGCTTGTGCCCAATCAGGCGCTTCACGAGTATAGGGACTCAGCTGCACCATACCAAAAGGGACAGTAGCTCCTGGATAATTATTCCCAGAAAGACTGGATTGAACAGCACCGGTTCCAATAAACGGATTAACCCAACGAGTTAGATTTTGGGCACTAATACAATTTACAGAAAGAATAAAAACAGCCAATAAATTTGCAAATCTTTTCATCATAGATTTAAGTTTCATTTATTGGCAAAATTAGTATATCCACACTCCCCACACAGATAAATTCTCGTCTATTTTAGCTTCATTTGCTTCATAAAGGCAAGTTTCTTGCCTCATCACCACTAAATATTACCATTATTCCGTTCATCCCAATTCATTTACCGCTAATAATGATTATCCCGACATCTCCAATCCCTCTTAATGTAAAAAAATCATAAATTCAGGAATGTTACTCCAATTACCGTATTCTTTTCACCTATTTTCTTATATTTGTAAATTATTCCATCAC